>Ga0068714_10000128_pt1 | contig 161311 bp, 106 predicted proteins | sample MTBNYHSulfiMetaG_FD_62988 | JGI IMG/M metagenome (GOLD analysis project Ga0068714, IMG submission 62988) | Enrichment culture microbial communities from rom New York Harbor, USA that are MTBE-degrading - MTBE-NYH (New York Harbor Sulfidogenic)... | ecosystem: Environmental > Aquatic > Marine...
GGTGAGGGTGCAGCCCGAGGCGGAGACAATGAAGGGCGGGGTGCCGCTGACCGATTTGAACGCTCGAACAGGTGAGTTGACACCACCCGGCAGGAGAGTCCGGGCGCGATTGAAGAGTTCGACAGATCGTTTCATCCTGTACCCCTCCTTCTGGAGGCAGTCTCAGCCTCGTTCCGTCTGAAGCCATCCGGCAACTTCGGCGGCGTGATAGGTGATGATGATATCCGCACCGGCACGTTTGAATGCGGTCAGTGTCTCCAGGATAACACGCTTCCGGTCAATCCAGCCACGTTGGGCCGCGGCCTCGATCATTGCATATTCACCCGACACCTGGTAGCTGGCGGTGGGATAGCCGAAGGTCTGTTTGACCCGGTAGAGGATGTCGAGGCAGGATATCCCCGGTTTGACCATGACGATATCAGCACCTTCCTCGATATCGAGCCGCACCTCACGCAGTGCCTCGACGGCATTCGCCGGGTCCATCTGGTAACCGCGCCGGTCGCCGAACTGCGGGGCGGACTCCGCCGCTTCACGGAAGGGGCCATAGTAGGCAGAGGCTTGCTTCGCGGAGTAGGCGAGAATCCCGACCTCGCTGAATCCGGCGTCATCCAGCACCTTGCGAATCGCACCGACACGGCCGTCCATCATGTCCGACGGGGCAACCAGGTCCGCACCAGCCTCGGCGTGGCTCAGGGCAACACGACACAGCAGGTCAAGAGTTGCGTCGTTGTCAACCGTTTTGTCGTGCAGCGCGCCGCAATGGCCGTGGTCGGTGTACTCGCACAGGCAGACATCGGTGATGATCGTCAGCTCGGGCAGTGCGGCACGAATGCCGCGCACAGCCTGTTGCACCGGCGCCTCAGGGTCCCACCCACCGCTGCCGAGTGCGTCCTTACTCTCGGGTAAACCAAACAGGAGCACTGCGGGAATCCCGGAAAGATAGACCCTTTTCGCCTCCTCGATCACCATGTCGACAGAGAAGTGAAATTGTCCCGGCATCGAATCAATCGGCTTGCGTATGGAACTGCCGGGACAGACAAACAGGGGTTGAACAAGATCGTCTGCGGTGAGCGTCACTTCGCGGATCATTCTGCGAAGCGATTCGGTTCGGCGCAGGCGGCGAAGACGGTGCTGAGGAAAACTCATTGACACTCCAGGGACATCGGCCTGTCTGCAATGTTAACGCAGGGAGGGGTTGGTAGCAACGTCCGCGCCTCTGAAGCCCTGCGAGTTCGCCCGAGCGCGGAGCCGGGAAGCGCTTCAGATGATCGGTTGAATCCGTCTGATAGTCTGGCACCATATCCCACTCTCCGGCTTGCAAGATGCCTGAGTTCCGGGGTACATTGTCAAGCGATCACCGGAACATGGGATCGCGATTCGATCGCCCGGATCCATGACGAGAGTTCCCTGACGTTTCCCACCATCGATGCGCTTGAATCCGATCCCCCGCGTGAGCTGGGAAGTGACAACTGTTCTGTCACGCGGGGAGGGAGGGAGTCAAGCCTCCTGATCACGACCCCAAAATAGCATGCACACCCGGAGATGGGTGATCCTCTCCTCTTGTTATACGATCCGTTTTCTTCAGTTCGGATGGTGCTGACAGGAGTGTTACCTTTAGACCATTCGCTCCGGGTGGGGTGGTGTCACGCCTGGGCAGTGGTGAAAAGCTGGCAACGATTGCGAGGAAGTATGAGAATGTTTCGCAGGGATTTGGTGATCCTGATTGTTCTCTCCTTCACACTCCTTTGGGTTGGCAAGCTCCATGCTGGCACAACCGGTAAGATTGCCGGTACAGTATTCGATGCACAGACCAACTCGCCGCTGGCTGGAGTGAATATCATCCTCGAAGGGACCAACCGTGGTGCAGCCAGCGACCTGGATGGCATCTATTACATCATCAACCTCCCGCCCGGCACTTACACGATGCAGGTGTCCGCTATCGGTTATGCGCGGCAGGAGATCATCGATGTAATCGTGCAGGTGGACCGTACCACAACTGTCAATATCCGGCTGCGCGAGGAGGCGATCCGCGGCGAGGAGGTCGTGGTCAGAGCCTCAAGGCCCGCTGTTGAGGTGGACCGGACATTCTCAACCGCCACGGTCGGCGCTCAGGACCTGCAGGTCATGCCCATCACGCGTGTGCAGGAGGCGATCAACCTGCAGGCCGGGGTGGTGGACGGCCATTTTCGTGGTGGCAGGTCCGGCGAAGTTGTCTACATGATCGACGGTATCCCGGTGCAGGATGTTTACAACAACACCCAGGGTACCCAGGTCAGCCAGGACGTGGTGAAGGAATTGCAGGTCATCACCGGTACCTTCAACGCCGAGTACGGTCAGGCGATGTCAGGTGTTGTCAACATGGTCACCAAGGATGGCAGCGACTCCTTTCACGGGATGGTAAGCCTCGAGATGGGCGACTTCGCCTCTCGGAATATCGAGCAATTCAAATACATCGATCAGGTCGATCCCAATGCGATCCGCAACTCCCAGTTCTCCCTTTCGGGCCCCCTGCTGAAGGGCGACAAGCCTGTCAGTTTTTACGTGAATGGCCGATTTGAATCCTCCACGGGCTGGTTGTACGGCGAGGATCGCTTCGATCTGGAATTTCCCAGCACCCTGCAGCAACTCGAAGAACAGTTCATGGAGATGACCCCGGAAGAACAATCCGCATGGCTCAGCGAGCAGGGCATCACTCCGGAGATCATGAACGATAACTCTGAGTTGCTTCGCCGTCTGCTGCTGAAATACGGCCGGAATTCGGGCGACCCGGTGCCGATGATCCCCGATGTGAATGTCTACCTCTTCGGCAAACTCACGTACCAGATTTCGCCGACGACAAAACTCAACTATGTCAGCATGGCTGAAAACCGCGACTACCGTGACTTTGACCGCGATTACATCAGCATCCCCGACGGGGATTACAAACGGTTCCGCAGGGCACGCACCAACAGTGTGAAGCTGACCAGTGGGCTGAACCAAAGCGCATTTGTCGACTTCGGCTACTCAAACAATTACACCGAATACTTCCACTATGTCTACGAGGATATTTTCGATGAACGCTACTACTATGACATGTTCGGGCTATTCGACCTGAATCCTTCCTACACGACCAAGATTCAGGGTGTGAAGTTTGAACATTTCCGCCGTTACTCGAATTCGCATGTCTACCAGGGAAAGCTTTCCTGGCAGGTGAACCCCATCCACTATGTCGTGATGGGCGCGAACTTCAACTACAATGAAGTATTCTACAGAAGTTTGAATGATGATATTGTCGATGTAGGGCCAACCTTTAATGTAGCGAGTGGCGTCCTGCCGGGTGTAGGTGATTTTAACCACGATCATTACCGGTACCGTCCCCTCGAGGGGGCAGTTTATCTCCAGGACAAGATCGAGCTGAGTACGCTTGTGGTGAATGCCGGTATTCGTTTCGATTATTTCAATTCACGTGGCAAGGTGCTGGCGGATCCGAAGGACCCGGACGCCTATCACCCCATCCAGAATCGCGTGAACCAGCCACTCACCAACCGACTGGAGCACTGGTATACCGATCCGACACCCAAGTTCCAGGTCTCACCCCGCCTTGGAATCGGATACCCGGTTTCGGAAAGTGGTGTGCTTCATTTTGCCTATGGTCACTTTTTCCAGCGTCCCGGCTACGAGCACCTCTACTCCAATCCCGAATTCGAGATCAAGCGCAAAGGCGCCGGGTTGCACACTGTAATGGGAAATGCCGATCTCGACGCGGAGAAAACGGTCAGCTATGAGTTGGGATTCGAGCAGGCCTTGACAACCGATCTGACGATTGGGCTAAGCATTTACCAGCGTGATATTCGCGGATTGATCTCTGCCGACCGGATTGTCGAAACCTACAATTCAGGCACCTATTACGCGCAATATGTCAATCGCGACATCGCCGAAGTGCAGGGATTCCTCCTGAGTGTGAAAAAACGGTATGCGGACAACTACAGCGCCGGTGTTGACTATACCTACCAGATTGCCGAAGGTGTCGCATCCGATCCGCAAGCCGCCTACAATGCACAATCCGGTGACAACAACACCCAGCCGATCAAGCAACTGATCCCGTTGAACTGGGACAGGCGCCACACAATCAATGTGAACTTCAACTACATCGTCCCCGGGGTGTGGGGCGCATCGGTGATCGGCACCCTCGGAAGCGGTCTGCCCTACACCATTAAAACCGGCAGAAGCAGGGTACAGGAGTTGAGCCTGACTTTCGAGAACGATGGACGTAAACCGACCTATATGAATGTGGACCTGAACGCCTTTGTCGAATTGCCAATATTCATGGAAGCCGGGATCAAGGCACGGTTCCAGCTGATGGTCCGTAACCTGATGGACCGTCTCAACGAAAACGATGTCTACGGCGATACGGGACGGGCTACTTATCGCACTGATATGCCCGAATCGCGTGCGGGTGAACGACCTGAGTTCAACACCTTTGAAGAGTTTTTCCTCTACAACCCGCAGCATTATTCACGACCGAGAGAAGTGCGTGTCGGTCTCTCGTTCGAGTTTTAAGGCTTGGGAAACGATTGCCACTTGGGTGGTCGCCACCGTCAGAGGTGGCGGAACGTGCAACGAGGAACAGGATGGGGCTTGTGAACAGAGTGTTCCCGCCAGATACGAAGATCAGCCGACCAGCGCATATTCTGGTAGCGGTCGTGTTGACCCTTTTTGCCATTCAGCCGCTTGCCGCTCAATCGCTGAGCGATTACAAGGGTAGCGAAAACTACCAGTATATCAACATTCACAGTGGAAACAAGGTCAGGACCACCTTCTACAACTACGGCCTGATCGGAAACATCGGTGCGATTTCCGGTGAATGGCCGCTTGGCACAGGCAACGAGTACATCGGCGATGTCACCCCGCTTGTGGGGATCGAATTCCGCCATCCGAGCGGAGAGACGATTCGAAGCGTGATCACCTGTTTATCCCCCCGCCAGAGTCCTGAATACGGCAATGACGGTAAATTTCACGGCTTCATGCCCCTGCCTGGTTTTGCCGCTCCGCCCCCCCCGGACCAGCAGGGTGCGGTGGCCATGAGCAATATGTCCGAAACCTGGCCGGGCTTCTGGCCGGATAAATACTTCGATGATCACCGCGACCAGATCTGGGAACGGGACAACACCGACCCTGGCTGGGGCAATGCATGGAACGGTTACTTCGGAAAAAACCTCTTCAGCGCGGACCAGGAATCCTATTTCTACATGGATGACAACCAGGACCGTGAGTTCCGCCACCGCACGGTCGGGGATCAGACCTACACCTTTTACCCGGTCGGAGCAGATACCAGCCGTGGCGGGCTTGGCATCCGGGTGGGGGTCCGCGGTTTCCAATGGGCACATTTTCTCGCCGAGGACTGCATCTTCTGGCATTACGAAATCACCAATATCTCCGATCATGATTACGACAAGGTTGTCTTCGGTATGGTGGTCGGCACCCTCTCGGGCGGACGACAGGATTCTGAGGATGACTACGCCTTTTTCGATCCGGAAAACGACATCACTTACTCCTGGGACTCGGATGATCAGGGCTCCCCGGGTTGGATTCCCGTGCGTCCCGGAGGGCCGAACGTGGGGTATGTGGGGTACGCCTTCCTTGAGTCGCCGGGAAATCCCTACGATGGCATCGACAATGATGGAGACAGCGAATCTCCCAGTCCCGTCCTGACTCGGGAACTGCTCAACAGCATGGTGAACGTCGGCTTGACCTACAATGTTGGCGACCAGCTCGTGCTGATTGATTACGACATGTTCCGTACCTCTGAGTACTACCAGGACCCGATGCGTGCCCGCAGTGTGGTGACCATGCCAAGCGGGGGACTGACGACTACCATCCGGGGGCAGGAGGTCACAATCATGCCGGGTATGCCCTACAAGGAGATTCCCGGCAACGGCATTGATGACAATTTCAATGGTCTCATCGACGAACGACTTGTCGACCAGGAAGAGGGTGTCAGCGAGCGTCTTGACCATGTTGGTCTCAAATACAAAAACTTCCTCACGGGTGATGGTCTCGACGATCTGATGATCGATGAGGCGCGGGATGACGGCATCGATAACGACGACGACTGGGATCCCTTCACAGACGATGTCGGCTTCGATGGTGTCCCCGGAACCGGGGATGAGGGCGAGGGCGATGGTGTACCCAGCCCTGGCGAACCCAACTTCGACAAGACGGATGTCGATGAGTCCGACCAGATCGGGCTCACCTCATTCGACTACTTCTCGCCTCCCGGAAACCTGAGGATGAATGACGACAACGCCCTCTGGAACCGGATGACTCCGGGTGTCGTCGACCTGGTGTCGACACAGCCTGAGGATGGCGACTTCGTGTATGGTTCAGGATATTTCCCCCTGCCGTCCGGGAAAACCGAACGCTTCTCCATGGCTTTGCTCTTCGGGGAAGACCTTGTGGACATCACCAACAACAAGGTGACGGTTCAGCAGATTTACGACAACAATTACACCTTCGTCAGACCGCCGGATAAACCAACAGTTACGGCTGTTCCCGGTGATGGAAAGGTTACCCTTTACTGGGACAGCAAAGCCGAGGCATCGATCGACCACTCCATGCCTGCCGGCTTTGAGGAAGATTTTGAAGGCTACAAGATTTATCGCGCGACCGATCCCGGTTTTCTCGAGAACTACGTGATTACGGACGGGCAGGGCAGGCGTGTTTTCCACAAACCCATCGCGCAGTTCGACCTGAAGAATGATATCAGCGGCTATTTCCCTGAAGCGGCGTTTGGCATTTCCTACTATCTGGGAGACAACACCGGCCTCCAGCATGTCTGGACAGATACCACAGTCGAGAACGGTCAGACCTATTTCTACGCCGTTACCGCGTATGACCGGGGCTTCGTCGGGATTGTGGATGGCTCCGATGTCACCTTTTTCCCTGCGGAAACACCCAAGGTGATTACGGTTGACCGCGATGGGGAAATCAACTTTGACATCAACACCGTTATGGTCACTCCCGGTGTGAAAGCGTCTGGGTATGTCGACCCGCGAATTTCGCTGGCTGAGCATCTTTCAGGGGGTGCATCCGGACTGGTGTTCTCGGAAGCCATCAACGACAGTCTGATTCGTGATAACATGCGTTACGAGGTCACGTTCAGCCCCGTCAATGAAAACCAGGTGTCAGAGACGGCATTTGTCTCGGACGCCGTTGCGGATACAGTAATCCTGATTCAGCCTTTGCGTGAACTGGGGGATGAACGCCGGGTCCTCGATCGATTTAACCCCTATTTCAGGGAACAGTACGAGGACCCATTCTTCGAAACCTGGTCACGTTTCCAGACCTCCGAGTCGGAAGTCTTCCACGGTCAGCGGCTCTATTTCATCGTACCCCGGTTCCCGGGACGACAAATCCAGGCGCTTTCCGGATACACTCACGGCGATCAGCCGGTCGACTCACTGCTCGCCTACTCATTCGGGCTCATCAACTATCCCTCTGCACGCATCCTCGGAAAAGAGTATTTCAGGGATTACCTCGTCACCTTCAGCGATCCGACTGCCCCGCCGGCCGACCAGGGTATCGAGCTGCGCGGATTTGCGGGATTCCGAATCCCGCCGCGCGGAGTCTACTTCCGTGTGAAGGATCTGGTGAGCAACGAATACAAGTTGGTCGGCATCGATGAACGTCTGGGCAATCCAAACGGTCAGGTGGATGCAAATGCGGAGGCGATCCTCATCTTCGAGACTGAGACGGTGGATGGGGTGACCGACACGATTCCCACCTGGGCGATCCAGTTCCGTTCATCCCTGCAGGCGGGTACAGTCAAGGCACCCTCAGCCGGTGATTCGCTCTACATCCGTATGTTCAAGCCATTTACGGAGTTGGACAAGTACAGCTTCACCACCGAATCCGCACGAGTGAACCGGTCATCGGTCGATCTCAGCCGGATCAAGGTCTATCCCAACCCCTATCTGAGCGCGAGTCCGCAGGAACCTTCGAACAACTACACCTCTGGCAGGGGGGAACGGCGGATCACCTTCATACACCTGCCGGACGAGTGCACCATTCGCATCTACAACGTTCGTGGTGAGCTGGTGAAGCTGCTCGAGCATCGAGGCGGAATTCATAACGGCAGCATTGATTGGGATTTACGCTCGAAAGATGGGCTTGATGTGGCGTACGGCATTTATGTCTTCCACGTCGATTCGCCCTATGGTGAGCATGTCGGCAAATTCGCGTTGATCAAGTAACGGAAGGGAGGTATGCAGATGAATCGCACTCATTCAGCCTCTCAGCCGTACACATCAAGGTGGGGTGTGATGGTGAAGCCGATCGCACAGGTGCTGACAGTGATCAGCCTGGTTGTCCTGCTGATGCCGGGGGTGAGTTCTGCACAGAGCAAGGTGGGGACAACAGCAGCGCCCTTTTTGACCATCGGTGTGGGGTCACGTCCTCAGGCGATGGGCGGGGCGTTTACCGCGATTGCAGATGATGCGCACGCCCTCTATTGGAACCCGGCAGGGCTTGCGCGCTTACAACAATCACAAGTTGTCATGGTCCACAGCACCTGGCTGGCTGACATGTCCTTCGATTATGTCGGAATGGCGTTTGCTCTGGGTCAGCTCGGTACCTTTGGCCTGTCAGCCACACTACTCTCTGTGGGCGAGATGGAGGTAACCACCAATCGCTTCCAGGATGGCACGGGTTTGATGTTCAACAGCTACAGCATGGCGACTGCAGTTTCATACGGTTATCGGTTTTATGACCGCTTTTCCATCGGCGGGTCGGCGAAGTTCATCCAGGAGAAAATCTGGAACGAGTCGGCGAACGGAATTGCCCTTGATGTGGGCACTCTGCTGATCACCCCCTTGAAGGACATCCGGCTGGGGATGAGCATCAGCAACTTCGGCACGAAGATGCGAATGGAGGGGCGTGATCTGACCGTTTTTCATGATCCGGACCCGAACCGGGAAGGCAACAATCCGAACATCCCGGCGGAAATCAAGACAGATGCCTGGAAGCTGCCCCTCACCATGCGGCTCGGTTTTGCCGGAGAAGTCCTGCAGACACTGGAACACCGTTTGACCGCAGCACTCGACTGGGTTGTCCCGAATGACAACACCGAGTTTGTCAACCTGGGTTTTGAATATGGTTTTAATGAATATGTTTTCCTTCGCAGTGGCTATCGAGCCATGCGTCCAGGGATGTATTCCGGTGATTTCCGTCTCTCCGAAGAGGATAATGGTGGTGGCATGACCTTCGGCGGAGGTGTGAAATTGGGAGTTACGGGTGGTTTTAAGTTTGTTGCCGACTATGCTTATGAGGGTTTTGAAAGATTGGGTAGTGTTCATAAATATTCGTTAAGTGTTCAGTTTTAGTTGGGTGGGAAAGAACCGTACAAAAAAGGAGAGCAGAGATGAAATCTGTGCAAAAGGTTTTGGTAGCGATGCTGCTGGTTCTGGTCGCCGGTGGTGTCGCAACAGCGGCGGATGTGACCTTCCAGGTCAACATGTCCCATCAGATGGACACCGGCGGGTTTGATCCGGATGCCGGGGACATGGTCGTCGCTCGTGGCAGTTTTAATGACTGGGGTGGAGCGACTCATCAGTTGACCGCCGACGAGGATGGCATTTTCGCGGGGACGTTCGACATCGCTTCGGGTGAGTACGAGTTCAAGTACGTGATCATTCCGAACGAGGGTGACGACGTTTGGGAGAGTGTGAGCAACCGTGCATTGAATGTCGGTGACGATGCCGTAGTCCTCGATCCGGTCTGGTGGAACAACTACGATCCCTCGGCCCTGACAAATGTGGAAGTCCTCTTCCAGGTTGACATGCAGGTGCAGATCCTGAACGGGAACTTCGACCCGGACAATGATATGATCGTTGTCCGCGGCGCCCACTCCAATCTCGGCGATTGGGGCGGCAGTGTCGAACTCGCTCGTGAGACTGGCACGGATGTATTTACCCTCTGGATTCGGTTTGAGGAAGTCAGCGCCGGCGCTGGGATTGAGTACAAGTACGTCATCCTGAATGACGGAAACCCGGATGATGCCTCCTGGGAATCCTCCGACAACCGCAGCTTCACTCCCACCGGGACTGAGGCGGATGAGGATGAAAACGGCTTTGGTGAAATCGTGACAGATGTGGTCTACTTCGCCGACATCAGCCCCGATGACATCATCACCGAAGACCTGATGGTCAACTTTATCGTGAACGCCCGTCCCGCTTACTACAAGCTGGCAGACCCGGACAGCTCGATTGTCGACGTGCAATCGGGGGATATCGTCGAGGAGATCACTGAAGTAAATGTCGCCGGTTTCTTCAACAACTGGCCGTGGGGTGGCTTCACGCAGGCGCACATTTTGGCCGATGATGGCTCCGGAATCGACCAGACCGCCGGTGACACACTCTTCAGCAAGGCAGTCCAGTTTTTCCAGGGCGACCCCAAGGAGCTGATCTTTAAATTCGGTTTGAACGGTTATGACGTTGAAGCTGGATTTGCGCAGAACCACAGGGTCTTCCTCGATGTGGATACTGACCCCTACTGGATCTACGCTGTCTTTGGTACCAACGGCACCCTGTACGATCCCTACCTGGGCCTTGTCAGTGTCGAACCGACCGGCGATCAGCAGGCGCAGCCCGAGCGTTTCACCCTCGAGCAGAACTATCCCAACCCCTTCAACCCCACCACCACGGTTGGCTTTACTCTGCCTGAGGCTGGCGAGTTCATCCTGACGGTCTTCAACGTGAACGGCCAGATTGTCTCGCTGGAGAACCTCGGCCACATGCAGCCGGGACGTTACACGGCGACCATCGATGGTGCTAAACTGTCCAGCGGTACTTATTTCTACACGCTGCAGGGAGCTGGTTATCTCGCAACACGCAAGATGACCCTGCTGAAGTAACAGCAGTATTCGGGAACCCTGCTTCCCGCGAATGACGATGCTTCAGCGAGAAGGGGGAGGTTGCCTTCCCCTTCTCGTGTGCTTGGCCCTGCCATCCACTCCGAATGGAGTGGGTGGTGGGGGCATCTCATCGATCGGGTTCGTGAATCGAGGTGGTGACAGGGAGGGGAAGATGAAGAGGGCCGGGTGATTCACAGGATTGATCGCCGTCACGTTGCTGACCGTGAGCATCGTCGCGGGATGCCGTTCCGGGAAAAATCCGTCGGAGGATGGGGAGTTGAGCGGACGCTGGTTCTTTGGGAAGCCACTTTATGAGGTCTATGTCCGTTCCTTCACTGAGCAGGGGACTTTTGACGGACTCGAAACCAGCCTTGGTCACTTCGAGCAGATGGGTGTCCGCAATATCTGGCTGATGCCGATTCATCCTGTCGGCGAAGAAGGACGTAAGGGGAGTGCCGGCAGTCCCTATTCAGTGCGCGATTACTTCGCCACTGGCGAAGAGTATGGGACACTCGAGGAGTTCAGGTCCCTTGTCGATGCGACTCACAGCCGCGGAATGCGGTTGATTCTCGATATGGTGATCAACCACAGCGCCAATGACCACGTGGAGATGGAGAACCATCCGGAATGGTATATGCGCGATTCCAGCGGAGCTTTCACCCGTGAAGTCGGCGACTGGTGGGACATCACCGACTGGGATTTCGAGAACCAGGAGACGGTGGACTACCTGATCCGTGCATTGGAATTCTGGGTACGTGACCTGAATGTGGATGGCTACCGTTGCGATGTGGCAGGCATGGTGCCGCGTGAATTCTGGGAAGTGGCGATTCCTCGTTTGCGGGCGATCAAGCCGGACCTCTTCATGCTCGCTGAATGGGGCGACCCCTGGGTGCTCGAAGCGGGGTTTGATGCCGCCTATGACTGGACCCTCTACCACAGGATGAAGGACCACGCCGCGGGCAGAATTGCCCTTGACAGCCTGTGGAATGTGATTGTCGACGCCGATGCACAGCTCCCTGAAGGTAAGCTCTGGATGCGGTTTGTCGAGAACCATGACGAACCCCGCTCCGCCGCAGTATTCGGCTGGCCGGGCTTGAAACCCTATGCGTCGCTGATTTTCACCCTGCCGGGAATCCCGCTGATTTACAATGGTCAGGAAGTGGGAGCAACACATCGACCCAGCCTGTTCGAGCCGGAACCCATCGACTGGGCGCCTGAGGGTGGCGAAGCCTTCTCAGATTTTTACCGTGACCTTGTCGAGATGCGAAACAGCTACACATCTCTCCAAATGGGTACTCTGAAGAGGCTTGCCTCCGAGACAGAAGGCTTGCTCGCCTTCACACGATCCAGCCGTGACAGTGAATCGCTGGTTGTCATCAACTTCAGCGGTGAACAGATTCTGGCAGCATTTCCCACTGATGGTCTTTCGGACGGCATGAATGAATTGTTGACTCGTCAGGTGACCATCGAAGGTGACCTGGCATTGGTGCCTTTGGAGGCTTTCGAGAGTAAGTTCTTTCACCGATAGAGGATAGCTGGGTTCCGCAGCAGCATGATCGTATCGAAACCTTCATCTGCGATCCAACCAGGTGAGCGGATTGGTTTCGTTCGCGGAATGATCTCCCCGGAACGAAACGGTCAATTATCCGGAAATCGGTGTGCCGGAAAGGATGAAGCGATGAAAGTACCTGGATTCCCCATCCTACTGGTCGGCATGTTGGCTTTGTTTCTGCCGATCCAAACCCTCGCGCAACCGGCGACCTGGGATCCGGCTCTCCCCGATCCGGGCGAGGTTGTGACGATCACCTACGATGCCAACCTCGGGACCATCCCGGCTGGGACAACCCAGCTCAAGCTGCACTGGGGGATCAACGAAACCAGCGCGGGTGCCTGGCAGCAACCGCCGCAGGCAATCTGGCCGGAGGGAACACTCCCCTGGAGTGACAACATCGCCGTGCAGAGCCCGATGACAAACCTGGGCGGAGGTGTCTGGCAAATCGCCATCGACACCCATGAGGAGATCGAGACACTGCATTTTGTCGTGACCAATGGAACCGCATGGGACAACAACAACAGCCAGAACTGGAACATTCTATTCGGCGAAGCACCCCCGCCACCCCACCCGACCTGGCACACTTTCACCTATGACACCCGCAGCTCCCTCGCGCAGTACACACCTGATGTAATCAACTCGGTTAAGGTGGCAGGTGAGTTCAACCAGTGGAGCACAAGCTCGCACACACTGGTCGGACCGGACGAGCGGGGTATCTATCAACTCGAGGTCCAGCTTCCGGCAGGCGCCAATCCTTACAAGTTTGTCGTCCACGGCTTGCAGGGGCAGGTGATCTGGATTCAGGACCCGGATAACCCGCTCACCGATGGCTCCCAGTTCAACAATTCCCTGGTCGTGGTTGAGCCGGATACACTTCCTGTGATCCGTTTCACGACTCCACTCGAGGGGGCGGTGTTCCTGCAAGGCGAAGCCATCGAGATCGCGGGAGTGGTCCGAAGAGCGGATGACGGCGCGCTGCTTACAGAGAACGCAACGCTCACAACCCACCCGGAACTACCTGTCGCCTCTTTTGATTTTTCCCCTGAGACCGGTGCATTTACTGCGCTGATTCAACCTGAAGACCAGCAAGGCAGCCTCGAGATTCTGCTTACGGTTGAGGATGAAAATGAGCGAATCGGTATCGGCGACCTGGTGCTTGGTGTATTCGGGGAGGGAAGCGGGTTTCATGCTGTTGACCGTATCGGGGATGCCACCGGACCGGGAAACTACACGGTGCCCGAGGGCGATCCGGATCAGGTCGATTTGACCGGCATGCGCCTTTCAGAAGTGGCGAATGGTGACTCACTGCGTGTCGAGATTCAGCTTGTTGACCATTCGCACTATTCTCGTGTGCTGCTCCAGATCGGGACAGGCGTGTCGCTGCCCTTTGTCCTGTCGCCATTGGCGGCGACAGAGGTCCAGACTCCTGACTGGGATGAGCGTGGAGTCCAGATCCTGCTGGCGGATCCGGCATCGCCTGATCTGGACCCGCAACGGCACAATCGACTCGCAGTGCGCCGTGCACCGCTGGTGATGGGTGCGGAGGTAACCGTCAACGCCCCATTTGATGTGACAGTTGCCATGGCCGACCTCGAAGCGGTCCTCGGCAGTTACAATGCTGCCTGGTATTTTGGTGTTTACTCTTTCCTCGAAGGGCCGGAGGGTACTGTTGACGGAAGCTGGGAGGTGGGGGAGGAGTATGGTGGCAGCGGTTCATCCGCCGATCCGGACGCCTTCGATCTGCTTTTTACCGACTCCCCGGAGCTTCAGCGAACGCTGCTCTCGAATTGGAGTAATAATCGTCCCGCCACCCTTGACCATGTGGGGCGCGGGTTTGTGGGAGTGGAATCAGCCAGCATTGGCCCGAACATGGGTGGAACCGGCCCTGTTCTGCAGTTTGTCACACGTGGAATGACAACCGTCCGTCCTGAGAAAACCCTTTACATGTACACCCCTTCACAGGGACTGCTGATCCGTATCAATCACGATTGGGAGGATGGCTCAACCGAATACGTTGCAGCGGGGCAGAGCGGTCAGTTCACACGCCAGGTAACCCTGCGCCCGGGAGTCAACACCTTCCAGATGTATACCGTGGTCGCCGAGGACACGACCTTCTCACCAAGGCTCACCATTTTCCTGAAGACACCACAGAAGCCGGAGATTGTCTTCAACACGCAGGTGGAGGGGACGGCTGTCATCCTCGATGTCTCCGGAACCACCGATCCGCAGGCGCAGGACCTCAGCTTCACCTGGAGTGTTGATCCGCACAACCCCGCCCCGGTTACACTCGAAAATCCGAACTCCACCGCCCCCTCCTTTACGATCCCGGTTGTGGCGGGGGAGTACTATTTCGACCTGCTGGTCGAGGACGAGGATGGGAACGTCAGCCGTGGCAGGACATTTGTTACGGTCCATGAGAGTGGTAATGTGACCCCCTTCACCATAGACCGGACGGCGCAGTGGATCCAGGATGCAATTGTCTACGAAATCTTTCCCCGTTCCTATAACGCATCCATGCAGCTCAGCTCGATCACGGCCGATCTTGACCGGATTGCCGCCCTCGGCTTTAACGCCATCTGGTTTATGCCGATTTTCCCCGGTCCCTCGACCCACGGTTACGCCATCACCGACTACCGGAACATCGAAGAGGATTACGGTACCCTTGATGATTTCGCTACCCTTGTGGATGCTGCACACGAGCGCGGTATTCGCATCATTCTCGACCTTGTCATCAACCACACGGCGATCGAGCACCCCTTCATGCAGGATGCGATCGCCCAGGGAGAAGCATCGAATACCTATGATTTCTATGATCGGGATGCGAGTGGCAACCATACCTACTACTACGACTGGTATTCGCTGCCGAATCTCAACTACGACAATCCGGATGTCTGGGATTATTTCCTCGAATCCAGCCGCTGGTGGATCGAGAATTACGACATCGACGGCTGGCGTTGTGATGTCGCCTGGGGGGTCCAGGAACGCAATCCCGATTTCTGGATCGAGTGGCGCCGGCAGCTCAAAACGATTAAGCCGGAGGTTTTCCTGCTCGCGGAGGCGGATGTCGCCGACTTCGGCATCATCACAGACCGTTTCGACATGGCCTATGACTGGAGCCTGCACCACAATGACCGAAACAGTTTTGCCCACCTTTTCGACAACACCACCACCAGCGGGCTGCACAGCCGGATTACAAACCTGGGAGTCGATTTTCCGACCTTCCGTTACCCCTTCCGGTTCATGGAGAACCACGACGAGACCCGGTACAGCAGCAACCACACCATCCATCAGACCAAGTTCGCGGCCACCCTGCTGCTGACCATCCCGGGCGTACCGATGATTTACGCAGGTCAGGAGGTCGGTGAGCCGACTCAACGCGACTTGATCAACTGGAATCGGGATGATCAGGGGCTGCTCGATCATTACAGCAAGCTGCTCGAAGCGAGAAGCAAGCTGCCGTCCTTGCGTGACCCAGTCCAGACAAGGCTGACCAATGACCAGTCCGCTACCGTCTACAGCTATGCCCGTTACAGCGAGGGTCAATTCCCGGTCTATGTCGCCCTCAACATCCAGAACCAGCCTGTGACGACGACCATTCAGCTTCCTCGCGAGGAGTGGGGGATCGGAGAGACGGATGAGCGATTCCTCTTCGAGCTTTCGACACGCACGACGGTGGAGGTGACCGGCGCGGAACTGGATGAGTGGACGGTCGATCTTCCGGGCTGGGGGGCGAGAGTGTTTGTCGTGTCAGACACGATGTTCACCGTGGATACTCCTGAATCTGACGCGCAGCCGCTCACCTGGGCGTTGCGGCAGAACTACCCCAATCCCTTCAATCCCTCTACCACGATCCGCTTCGACGTGCCCCGTGCAACTACTGTCAAGCTGACAGTTTACAATCTGCTGGGCAGACGGGTTACGGTCCTGCTGGATGAACAGGTTCGCGCCGGTTCACATTCGGTGGTCTGGGACGGGCGGGACTTGAGTGGACTTCCTGTTGCTTCCGGTCTCTATTTCTACCGGATGGAAGGTACAGGATTTGTTTCCAGCCGTAAGATGTTGCTATTGAAATAACCGCCTCCTGCAAATTAGTGTGTGTTCAGCGATCAAGCCCTTTCAGCGTTGCGGCGGGTCTTTAGCGAAGCGGTGACCTGCCGCCTGTTGAAGCCAGCCCTATTCCCTCGGGAATCAGTAAAAGTGGAGGTGACGTGAGGTGTCGGTGGGGTGTCTGGATTGTTGCAGTATTTCTCTTTCTCGAGGGCGGGATGGCCAACGCGCAACAGGGGTTCGAGTTTCTGGACCCATTGACCCATACCTTCCGTGAGTCGCTCTACTCGCCCGCTTATCTCGATTCGATGACAATCAACCTCGAACCGGGCAGCGGACGTCCTTACCTCTTCAGCGGTAATGGCACCTCCTTTTTCTACGGCACGACAAAAACGGTCGCGGATGAAGGCTGGATGGGACTGCACTGGGGCGGACGGAAGCTGATCGATGATTTTCTCCTCACCTGGAACGATAAACCAATGGACCGAGCGGAGGCGAATGTCTCGGTCCGTCCCCACGCCGTCAGCTTTCGTTGGCCGGATGGTGTAGTACTGACAATCCTGCCTCTCGGAAAAGATCGGGATGACCTGCGCTTCACCATTTCAGGCGGCTCACCCGAGGACACTTTCTCGCTGTTTTTCGTGCTTCCCTCGCGTTACGAAATCGTGATCCGCCAGCAGAACAAGGTGCAGGGATTTCTCCCGGTGATGATGACTGCCGACCAGGATACCTTCGGTGTAGCCATCTGCAGCGAGAGTTTTTTCTCCCCGGTGCAGATGCGTCCGCTGGCAGGCAAAAGTGGCGTGAATCGAAGCCTGGTCGGGAAGGTGATCCAGGGCGGGATGTTCCAGGCTCCAGCCGCCAGTGTTACACTGGTGTATGGCGATTCATACCAAAGCATCGTCGACCGCTGGAACCAGCTCCGTGGCTCCCATCCGTCGGCCCGCGCCGAACGGACGCAATGGTTACTCGAGGAAGTGAATCGTTCGGCCTTTCGCAGCGAAGATGGCCAGATCAACAGAGCACTCGCCTGGGCGAAGGTTTCGATGGCGCAGCTTTTCGCCGAGGGTGACTCCCTGATCTGGGCAGGACTGCCCTGGTTTAACGAGGGGTGGGCGCGGGATACCTTCATCAGCTTGCCGGGCGCCACTCTTGTGCTGGGCAAAACGGATGCCTCGGAGAAAATCCTCCGGCGTTTTGCCCGCTGGCAGCAAACCGATCCCACCTCGAGTGATTTTGGGCGGCTGCCCAATCGTGCCCGACCCGATGAGATCATCTACAATACAGCCGATGGCACCCCCTGGTTTGTCCGTGAACTTTACGAGTACGGTCTTTACAGCGGCGATCTCGAGCTGTGGCGTGAGATGATGCAGCCCGGTGGAGTCGTTGAACGCGCCATCGAAGGGGCGATCAAACATCATGCCGATGACTTTGGTTTCCTGACCCACAACGAAGCGGATACCTGGATGGATGCACGTGGTTCCGACGGCGCCTGGTCACCTCGTGGGGATCGAGCAGTGGAAATACAGGTTCTCCACCTCACCCAGCTTGAAGCCGCCGTGGCGATGGGTGAAGCGGTCGGATTCGGGATCGGCACCGACAAACGGATCACTCGTTGGGCGGCAAAGGCTGACGAGTTGAGGGGACGGTTGCCCGGCGCATTTCTGCGACCGGACAGCCTCGGGTTGTGGGATCACCTGCGACCCGATGGAACAGCAGACGAGAAAATCCGTCCCAACCAGTTGTTCGCACTCACCCTGCCCCTCGAACCCATTTACGATTCTGTGATCAGGCAGCGTATCCTTCAGGTCACACAAGATTCTCTCGTTTACCGCTGGGGTGTAGCCAGCCTGGCACAGACGGACCCCGAATTCCACCCCTATCATGCAACTCATCACTACCCGAAGGATGCTGCCTACCACAACGGCATCGTCTGGACCTGGTTGTCCGGACCCTACAAGAGCGCATCGAAACAGGGGTGGGCGATCAGTCGCAACGAGATCGAACAGATCCTCGGCTGGGGATTGCCCGGCAGCTTGAGCGAGAACCTCGATGCGGTACCGCGCGATGGACTGAACTACCCGGGAACGAGCGGTACCATCTCACAGGCCTGGTCATTGGCGGAGTTCATCAGGACATGGTACCAGGATTATGTCGGCCTCAGGCCGGTTTTACAGCAGCAGGTGCAAGAGGGTGACGACCCGATCTGGTCCCTCGATCCGCGTATTCCGCTTGTGTGGGGGAGTTTCGAGACAATTATCCCCCTCCTTCCCGATCTTGTCCTGCTCAAGCTTGTCGTGTCGGTAGAGGTGGGCCTGGTCGATTTCTCACTTGAGACCTTGCAGAATCCTACGGTGTCGCTGCATCGCAACCCCCAGATTGTGTTGTTTTCCGGTTCGCAACCTGCGGACGGTTCCTGGCGGGTCATGCCGGATGTGCGCAGCTTCAAACGTGCAGGCGAGACGGATATCCTCGTTCCCGGCACCGATGGCAGGGAGCACCGAATCACTCTGTTCCTCACCGGGGAGGAGGATGAGCCTTTCCTCCAGCCCGAGGTCCGTGATGGGTTGCGTTCCCTTGCCCCGCCCCCCTGGCCGCTTCTTGACGGCAGGCTGGTCAAAATGGAGGATGTGGAAGCCAGGCTTGTCCACTCTGTCGCCGATCCAGAGGGGGACGATGACGGCGGCGAGGGGTATGGTTACCCGACCGATCCCCTCTTTGCACCGGGCATCCTGGATCTGACAGACTTTTCACTGAGCGAGAATGGCGCCCTTGCCTTCTTCAACCTCCGTTTCAGAAACCTGATCGACCCCGGCTGGCACCCGGCTTACGGTTTCCAGTTGACCTTCGCGACACTGGCGATTCAGACCGGCGAAGCGGGACGTAAACGGACACGGGAAGTTGGGAGAAACAGCCGTTTCACCCTGCCTCGCGCCTCTGCGGCGGATCGCTTCATCGACATTGGCGGCGGACTGAACCTGCGCGACGCAGAAGGGACGACCATCGCACAGTACCTGCCAAGCGACCCACGCTACCCCATCGGAGATGTGCCGACTGCCACCCTCGCCTTCGCCATCCCCATCGATCTGATCGGCGGGGATCCGTCAAACTGGAGAATCACCCTGCTTGTGGGTGCGCAGGATGACCACGGTGGCGCAGGAATCGGTGAATTCAGGGAGGTCACACCGAAAGGGGGGCGTTGGGAAGGGAGTGGTGGTGGACCGGGCAGGAGCAATGTCTATGATGTGCTGGAAGTCCAACCGCCTCGGTAGCATCCGTAAGTAGAACGATCCTGAAATGTGAGGTTTTAGAGATGGCAAGAAGATCGTGGTTGAGGTGGGCAGCGCTTCCAGCCCTTGTTATCTGTATCGCCTTCACGGGGTCTGTCGTGGCGGCCACTCAGCCGGTGATGGAACAGGGAGTGGCTGTTTTCACCTGGTCCGGCTCGGATGCCCAGAGGGTCACGCTCGCAGGGACATTTAATGGCTGGGACCCAACGGCAACGCCGCTCACCCAGGATGAAGAAGGCGTGTGGCGTGTGTCACTGCCGCTTTCAGTCGGCTTTCACGAATACAAATTCGTGGTGGATGGCGCCTGGCTGCCCGATCCCTCCCATGAAACCACGGTGACCAACAATTACGGCGAACCCAACTCAATCCTCTATGTCAACGCACTCGGCGAGATCGAACTGCGTGCGGACAGGGACCAGGGTCAGGCGCTCTCCCTGCCTGCCGGGGATGGTACGGTTTACCTTGCCCTCATCTGGCATCAGCACCAGCCTTACTATTACGATGCCGAGCGGGACGCTCTCATCGCCCCCTGGGTACGGACCCATATCACCAAGGACTACTACGACATGACGGCGATGCTCACCGAGCATCCCGACATCCATGTCACGATGAACCTTACGCCTGTACTTCTGACACAGATCGAGGATATTTACGTCAAACGGATCGCTCCCCACCTCGACAGAAAAAAGAACCGTATCCGCACGAAATCCTTCCTGAAGAAGTGGAAAGGCAAGACCGATCCCTGGATTGACCTGATGCTGAAGGAAACAGGCTCATTCGGCGAATACGAAGAGGGGTATCTCTTCCGTGACGAGTGGTCCGCCTTCAGTGTATCACGTGTCATCATGGCCCGCTGGCCGGAGTACCAGGCGCTGCGTGACAAACCGAGAGAAGCCTTCACTGTCGAAGAGAAACGTGACCTGAAATGCTTCTTTTACCTCGCCAATTTTGATCCGCGATTTCTGCGAGGGCCGGTTACACTTGTCACAGGCGAGGTGGTTGACCTGAGCGACATCGTACAGGAGTCCGCGGGGCCGATCTGGACAATCGGACGACATTTCACCGAGGATGACGCCAACCGTCTGGTCGCAGAGACGATCAAAATCGCTGAGGCGATCATTCCCCTCCACCGGCAGATGCGCTATGACACATCAACCCACACCGGGCAGGTAGAGGTTACAACAACACCCTACTATCACCCGATCCTGCCTCTGATCGCGGACCTGCACAGTGGGCATTCAGGCAGCGATTCCGCCCCCGACAGCATCCTGTTCTCCTACCCATCCGATGCCGCATGGCAGGTTGAATTGGCGGTGAAGGCTTATCAAAACTGGTTCGGAGAACAGGCGTATGGTTTCTGGCCAGCGGAGGGATCGGTCTCCCAGCAGGTGCTCGACTATTTTGCAGAGCAGAACCTCACCTGGATCGCAACAGGTGACGGTGTTCTCTGGCGTTCGACACCCACCGGGCTACACGCAGACCGTCCCTATGTCGCCGCCGGGCCGCGTGGCGGCGAGGTTGCCATTTTCTTTCGCGACACTGAACTCTCCGACCTTATCGGCTTCAGCTACCAGCGCAGCGACCCGCACACTGCAGCGGAGGATCTGGTCAATCGCATCCTGGCGAAAGCCCCGAAGGAGAAGGACGATTCAATCCTGCTGACCGTCCTGCTCGATGGGGAGAATGCCTGGGAGTGGTATGAACAGGACCCCGATGCGATCGAGTTTCTCCACGCTGTCTACCGTAAATTGGAGCAGATGCAGGAGGCTGGACAAATCATCACAGTCACACCTGCCGAGTACCTGGCAGGCAACCCGGAGCGCGGTATCCCATCGCATCATGTCGATTCGCTTGATCGAATCGACTCCCTCTGGCCTGGTTCCTGGATTCGTGCCGATTTCGCCACCTGGGTCGGGGAGGACGAGGAAAATCGCGCCTGGTACTGGCTGAGTCGAGTCCGCGAGGATGTGGAGCGGCTGATCGGTAGCGAGGACAGAGACCTCTACCTCGGGGTCTGGCGGTCGATGGGGGCGGCGGAAGGGAGCGACTGGTTCTGGTGGTACGGTGACGACCAGAACACCGGTGAGGGTGATCTTCGCTGGGACCTGCTCTTCCGGGCGCATCTCAGGCAGGTTTATGCCGAACTTCGCATGGCGGGTTTCGAGATCGAAACACCCGACATTCCGAGCCTGATGGATGGTCCGAGTGCAGCTGAAGGTCACGGCGGTGCTATGACGCCCGGGCAGTAGGCGCCAATGTCAGGCAGGAGTGGGGAGGGGCAGATGGGCTTCAATCATCCGCGATATGCAGAAACGATGAATTTGCGGAAAAAGCTGGAGGCGGTGTGAACAAGCTGCGATTATTCCTGCTCGCCTGGCTTGCAGCAGTCACCTGCAGCGCACTCGTCTCCGCCGCGCCAGCACCGGTCAACATCACCCTCTGGCATCAGTTCAATTACGCCGAACGTCTGGTCCTCGACGAGCAGCTGAAGAGATTTCACCAGCTACACCCGGATATCCGGGTCACCTCGCTGTACCGTGAAACCGAAGAGCTGCGATCCGGGTTTCAGAATTCTGCCCTCGCAGGGCGCGGTCCGGAAATGATCCACGGTCCCTCCGACCAGGTCGGGCCTTTTGCTACCATGGGAATTATTTACCCCATGGAATCCCTCTTTCCATCCGCGGAACTCGATTCCCTCGATCCGCGCGCCCTGGTCTGGTACGAGGATCACCTCTACCAGCTGGCGGACCGTTTCGGGAACCACCTCGCGCTGGTTTACAACAAGTCCTATCTCCCGGAACCCCCAACGACCGATCTCGAACTGATCGAAATGGGAATGCAGCAAACCATCGACCTGGACGGCGACGGCAAGCTTGACCGTTTCGGGCTGGTCTGGAACTTCACCGAGCCCTTCTACTTCGTCCCCTTTCTGCATGGGTTTGGCGGCGGGATGATCAATGATGCCAATGAGCCGACTCTCGATTCACAAGCCAACCGTGCCGCACTGAGGTTTGTCCAGGATCTGCGCGACAAGCACCGGATCACACCCCAGAACACCGACTACGAAACCGCTCACACCCTTTTCCGTGAGGGGAAGGCGGCGATGATCATCAACGGTGACTGGTCGTGGGCGACCTATCAGGAGAGTGGAATCGACATCGGTGTGGCACGGATTCCCATGATCAGCGAAACCGGGCTCTGGCCTGCGCCGTTGGTCAGTCCGCGTGGGTACTCCCTGAATCGCAACATCGAGGGCGACCGGCTGGATGCGACCCTCACATTCCTGCGGTTCATGCTCGCTTATGATCAGCAGCGTGAACTTGCGGCACGCACCGGGATCATGCCGGCTCGTGAAACCCTAAAGGATGATCCGGTGATCACCGGGAATCCCGTCATGGCAGGCAGCCTCGCCCAGATCGAAGTGGGGGTGCCGATGCCGGTTGTGCCTGAGCTGCGGGCGATATGGGATTCCATGCGTCCCTTCTACCAGGCGGTTCTTGGTGGAACTATCCAATCCGACCAGGCAGCTCGGCAGATGCAGGAGATGGCGGTCCGGAAAATTCGTGAAATGAACACCGTCACTCCGCCCGCCCCCTATGTACCCTTCCTCTACGCCATCGCGTTACTGGGAATTGCGGCATTGCTCTGGTTCAATCGACATGCTTTCCGCGAATTTTTCCGGGACTCGCGCAAAAGACCCTTTGTCTACTGGATGGTCGTCCCGGCATTTCTCGTGATTGTGCTGACTGTTGTCTACCCCTTCATCTATAATGTTGTCTTGAGCCTGAGCAACATGGGCCTGCGCAACTTTTTCGATTGGGAGGTTGTCGGGTTTCAGAATTATGGCAAGGTCTTCCTCGAGCCCGGATTTTACAGCATCCTCGGCAAGACAGTGATCTGGACCACGGTCAATCTTCTGTTCCATGTGGGGATTGGTGTCTTTCTTGCACTGCTGCTGCACCGTGTGCTGCCGGGACGGGGGATCATTCGGATGATCCTGATTCTACCCTGGGCGGTGCCGCAATACATCACCGCCCTCACCTGGCGCGGCATGTTCAATACCGAGTACGGTGCGATCAACCTGATTATTGCCAAATACTTCGGCATGCCGATTGTCAACTGGCTGGGCAGCCCCTTCGAAGCCTTTGCAGCCTGCATCCTCACCAACATCTGGCTCGGTTTCCCCTTCATGATGATTGTCGCGCTTGGCGGTCTGCAGTCGATTCCTCATCAACTCTATGAAGCGGCTGATATCGACGGCGCCAGTGCCTGGCAGAAGTTCAGGAATATCACCTATCCTCTGCTGAAGCCGGTGATGACCCCGGCGATTATCCTCGGCACAGTCTGGACTTTCAACAACCTGAATGTGGTATGGCTTGTCTCGAATGCTGGCGAGCCTTCAGACAAAACACACATCCTTGTTTCCTTCGTGTACAAGAGCGCGTTTAATCTCTACCGTTACGGCTACGCTGCGGCAATGTCGATGGTCATTTTCGCCATCCTGCTGGTCTTCGGCATCTTCTTCCTGAAGAAGGCGCGTGCGGTCGAACCGGTTTACTGAAGGAGTTTTCGATGGCTGTCTACCTGGTTTCCTGCGACTCGGACAGAAATGATCCGAAAATGGCCGAGATCCACGAAGGATTGCTGGACCGGTTCGATGCGATTCAAGTGCTGACCGGCACCTGGTTGCTCAACACCGAGGAGAATATCGACGAGGTCGATGAAAAGCTCCAGGGCGTTTTCCCCGACACCGAACCAATGGTGCTTGTCGTGATTGGCGGTGATTTCTCGATGCAGGGACTCGGGGATGAGGAGATGGACTGGATCGGCGAACGGTTCGGAGCGAGTGAGGGGGACGATGGCCAATAATCGCTGGCCGACAAGGCTGCTGATCTATGCGATCCTGTTGCTTTTTGTTCTGATCGCCGTCTACCCGGTGGTGCGGGTCGCGAGCATCTCGCTTCGTCCTGGCGACCGGTTGCTCTCCACCTCTCTCTCTGTCATCCCGGAGGATGCGACCGGTGAGAATTACCGGGTGCTCTTTACCGAACGTCCCTTCTTCCGCTGGGTCTGGAACAGTGCGATCGTTTCCTTTGCGGTGACCATTTTCGGAGTCGCCCTCGCCTCAACTGCGGGGTATGTGATCAGCCGGTACCGTTTTGTCGGACGTACCACGGCCATGCTCTCGATCCTCACCACCCAGATGTTCCCCGCAACCATGCTGCTGCTGCCGATGTACATCATCATCAGCCGCCTCAACCTCATCAACACCTATGTGGGGTTGATCGTTGTCTACTCGGCGACTGCGCTGCCCTTTTGTGTCTGGACGATGAAAGGTTTTTACGATACTATCCCCTCCAGCCTGGAGGAAGCCGCGCTGATCGACGGCTGCAACCGTTTCCAGGCATTCTATCGGGTGGTGTTCCCCCTCGCCGCCCCGGCACTCGTGATTACCGGACTTTTCAGCTTCCTCTCCGCCTGGTCGGAGTACCTGGTCGCCGCGCAGGTGTTGCAGGACCCCGTGATGTACACACTTCCCCTCGGTTTGAAGCAGTTCCAGCAGAGCATGAGCACGGAATGGGGCCTCTATGCCGCAGGAGCGCTAATTGTCTCGATCCCGGTGATCGGCCTTTTCCTGTTTGCCAATCGCTGGCTGGTCGGTGGGTTGACGCTTGGTGGGGTGAAGGAATAACGATTGAAGAAGGAGAGTATTATCAGGTTCCTCACAAGTTGGCGTGCGGCTGTCTCTGGCGAATCGGGTTCTCAAAATCGCCTGGAAGCCGCAGGTCTCAAGGGGTGTCTTGACATCCAATCAGATGAATCGATCCACCAGCCTCTCGGCGAACTTGACTGCTGAGTTCACGCACTAATTGTTCAGGTGGAGACAAACAGGTTAAAGAAAATCCATTTACGATACCGCAAGGAAGCGAATGTCTGATAAACTCGTCCCAAAGGTGATCCTCGAGGGAACACGACTCACCCATAAAACCGAACTCGCCTTTGCCTTGAACGAACACCCCCGTTTTGTCGGGCCAAGGAAATACCGGTACCACTCGCCTGTGGTCTCGGCGGAGTGGTGCGGCTTCACCAACTACCCCTGGGGACGTGGCTTGATCAACTTCGCCGAAGATGAAGAATCACAGGCGATGGAAACCTACGCCACCTGGGTCCGGCTGTTTGAGTTGCAACGGTACTATTCATGGATCGTGGATCGTTTCCACATCTCCACCCGCCTGTTTCAACGTGCAGCTCGCGGGATCGACTATGATTTCCGCTGGCTGGAAGAGCGCCTGGTCAACCTCAACTTCCGCCTGATTTTTGTGACACGTACCCCTGACAGTTTTGAGCTGGCCCGCTCGGAACGCATCAAGATCAGTGGCAAACCATCGCAGTATGATGACCTGCAGGTGTTCATCGATCAGCAGGAGGATTTCCGCGAACTGGTGGCAAAGTCGAAGTTGGAAAACTTTGAGGTGGACATCAGTGACGGCGATGTGGGGCTGGCGGCTGATCGGGTGTGCAACTACATGGAATCGACAGGTGGGATGACTCTGGAGGAGTGATCTCTCCCCGCACCCCAATGGCTTGATCGAGTTGTAACGTCGCCAGCAATGCCAGAGCAACACTGGCTCAGGACGCAGCTGTGATTCAAGAACCGGCAGGATTTTACGTGAGGAATGCGTCGCTCGCGCCTGGTCCAGCTCCGACCTACCGAAAAACCTGCTCAGTTTTTGCATCGAAGAGGTGGACACGATTGGCGTTGAAGTGCAGAGTCACATCCTGTCCAACATCGAATGTCGCAGTAGGGTCCACACGCGCCACAACTTTTCCTTTCCCCACCAGCACGTGCAGGTACGTCTCCGCGCCAAGGGGCTCGGCGATCTCTACCTTGCCTTGCAGCGCGCCAGCCTCACCGTCACCGGTTCCGAGCAGCAGATCCTCCGGGCGGATGCCAAGCGTGAAATCGCCCTCCAGGCCTGATTTCTTCAATGCAGACGGGATGTGAAAAGTGACACCATCGCCCACAAACCGGCCATCCAGAACCCGCCCCGTGACAAAGTTCATGGTCGGTGAGCCGATGAAGCCTGCCACGAACAGATTGTTCGGCCGGGTGTAAAGAGCAACAGGGGGGTCGATCTGCTGGACTCTGCCATCCTTCATCACCACGATCCGTGTCCCCATCGTCATCGCCTCCACCTGGTCATGGGTGACATAGATGATCGTCGCATCGAGGCGCTGGTGCAGACGAAGGATCTCGACACGCATCTGGTTGCGGAGCTTGGCATCGAGGTTCGAGAGGGGTTCATCGAACAGGAAAACCTTTGGCTTGCGGACAATCGCCCTGCCGAGGGCGACTCGCTGCCGCTGTCCACCTGAGAGTGCTTTTGGTTTACGGCCCAGCAAGTTGCTCAATTCAAGGATATCCGCCGCTTCCTCGACACGATGATCGATCTCAGCTTTTGGCAGCTTGCGCAACTTCAGGCCGAACGCCATGTTCTCACGGACACTCATGTGTGGGTAGAGGGCGTAATTTTGAAAGACCATGGCAATGTCACGGTCCTTCGGGGCAACGTCATTGACAACACGTCCATCGATTGAGATCGTACCCGAGGTGATTTCCTCCAAACCGGCGACCATACGCAGAGTCGTTGATTTTCCGCAACCGGATGGCCCCACCAGGACGACAAATTCCCGTTCCTCAATGGTAACGGTTACATCCTCTGCGCCGACCACTCCACCGGGAAAGGTTTTGTAGACGTGATCCAGCACCACCTTTGCCATGACCGCCTCACCCTCTGTTTTCTCGCTGGCCTGTCACGAATCATTGTACAGAACCTGTCTGTCATGTCACAGCAGGCAGGCGAGATTTTACGTATCCAACTGGAGATGACGCTTTACGGCCTGCAATCAGTAGACTGATCGAGGGCAGTAAAGCAGAGGAAGATAATCACATTTGAACCGTGAGGGCATAGATTCATCCTGCCTGCGTTGTTTGGGCAGGATGATACTGACCGAGACTCCTCTTTGTGACTGGAAGTGCGAGAGACGCAGTAGCGGAAATATGTGAATTGATGAAGGGAAGGCTTGCAAAAGCAATGTAAAACCTCAAACATTACCGCTTGTAACAGGTCATTCCTGATCCCAGTCGCTTGCACTGCCCCGGCAACGACCTGCGAAAAAAAATTCGTGCTCCATCGGAGCCCGGGTAATCGGAAAGAAATACCTTGTTATTCCGGGAGTTACGTTAGATTATGCCTCTGGTAGTGACTCTCAGTATTTCGAGTTCGCGCAGTTTTTCGTGATGGGGGTTGCGTCGATTCTGCTAATAGTGTAGATTCTTACACAAGCGTTTTTGGTAGTTCAACAACGACAGGGAGAGAAAGATGGGTCAACAACAACTTCTTCTGATTGTGCTCGGCGTCATCATTGTCGGTATCGCCGTGGCTGTTGGTATCAACATGTTCTCGAGTTCGGCAGTTGATGCCAACCGTGATGCTGTCACCGCTGACCTTGCGCACCTCGCATCGAAAGCTCAGCAGCACTACAAGAAACCGACCACGATGGGTGGAGGTGGCAACGACTTCAACGCCTTTGCCTTGGGCACCCTCGATCAAGGCAATACGAATGGCGCCTATCGTCTGACCACCACCGAGCCGACTTCTGCAGGTCTTGTGACTGCAGCCCCCGCCGCAGCCGCAGCGAACACAGCGATCTCTGCTGCCGCACAAACGATTTACATCGTCGGATACGGCACGGAGACAGGTCGTGACGGCACAAACCTCGTGATGGCGTACGCGACCGTCACTCCGAACGCAATCACGACTGCCGTTCTGAACTGAGTGGGGAACCGCAGAGACAGAACCTTTCAGGGGCGAGTGCTCTTCGGCTCGCCCCTGATCGTCTTTGAATGTGGTCGTTTCGGGCGTGTCAGCCGTTGGGGCTGAGGTCGGGTTCCGGGAGGGGGCGACCGGAGTCCGGGGTGGTCATTTGGCGATCAGTCGATCGTCATGAAACTGTGAAGCCTTCCTATGGCCGATTTCCGGTTCGAGGGGACATCGTTTAACGGCAAGCCTGTCCATGGAGTGATCCAGGCGGACCGGCTGAAGGATGCCAAGGCGCGGGTGGATGCTCTGAGTCGGGCTCGGAAGTTTACGCCCACGAAGATCATGCCGCGACGTGTCTTTCGTTACAAGGCGAAAAAGGGCCAGGACACTCCGATCCTCGGTGAGCAGAAGGCATTCAGCAAAGCCGAGGTGCAGGGTGCGCTGGAAAGGCTGGGGTACACGGTTGTCAGTGTCCAGCCCAAGCTGTTCGACTTCCGGATGAAACCACCGGAGCCGGACATCGTCACCTTCGTACGAGTGAGTGCGGACCTGCTTCGCGAAAAACTACCCTTCAATGAAGTGCTACAGTTGCTGGTCAATGATATCCAGAACCCCAGTTTGCGGGAGGCGGTCAAGGAGATCAACAGCGATCTTCAGCAGGGCAAGGACAGTGAAGAAGCCTTTGTCCGACAGGAAAAATATCTTGGGAAGTTCACAGCGCGTATGCTGGGGCTGGCATCCAAGAGCGGCAACATGTCGGACATCTACGAGAGCACGGCCACCTTTCTGGAACGTAACTCCGAATTTAAGAAAAGCATAAAAAGTGCGCTGATCATGCCACTTTTCACCCTCGTGCTGCTGATGGGGGTCGTGGTCTTCTATGTGGCTTATATCTTCCCGGAAACCGCTTCGCTGTTTGTACGAATGGGCATCCAGCTGCCGCCAATGACTGCCGCGACACTGAAGCTGAGTGACTTTCTGATTACGAATATGGGCTATCTGCTCATCGGTACCGTGATGATCGTGGTGGGGATTCTCTACTCGTTGCGGCTCGACAAGGTCCAGATGTTCAAGGATCGCTACATGATGAAGATCCCGGTGATTGGGAATCTGATTCACAAGACCACTATCGAGATTTTCTGCCGTGTCTTTTATGCTCTTTACAGTGGATCGGGCGAAAGCATTGATGCGATCAAGCTGTCCGCCGAAGCATGCGGAAACCGCTATTTCGACAAACGAATCAATACGGTTTCAATCCCTATGATGCTTTCGAAAGGAACGGGGTTGGTTGAGGCCTTTGAGGCTGCAGGTGTATTCACAGAAACGGCACTCTCAAGGTTTCATTCCGGCGCTGAAACGGGTACGGTGAAAAAAACCGCTCTGCAGATCGCGAATTACTATGAAAAAGAAACCGTTTACAAACTGAAGAATGTGGTTGAGTTCATTCAAATTGTGGTGGCAATGGTGATCATGCTGGTGATGACCGCATTGACCATCGTCTCCTCTGAAACGGCTACCATCAAGCCGGGGTAGGGGATCAGGGTGTGTTGCAAGGTACCTCCTAACGAGTGCTGAACAACCATGTCGTTTCCTGAAGCACAGGCGAATTTCCGGATCAAGGACAAACTTGGGCTTGCCCTGGTCAACCAGGGGCTTGTGGAAGCCGATCTTGTCGAGAAAGCACTCCGTCTCAAAGAGAAGGAGAACCAGGATCGTGTAAACGTCCGTGCCAAGCGCGGCCTGGCGCAGATCCTGGTCGAGGAGTTCAAGCAGGATCACGATGTCATCTTCGGAACCGTCGCCCAGGTTTATGGTTTCCGTGAAATTCACCTTTCGCAAGAGCAAATCAACGAACACCGTATAGAATTCATCAAGAAAATGTTCGAGCCGGTTCCGCAATCGACTCGCGAGTACATGATTTCAAAGAAAATCCTTGCGATTCGTTATGATCGTGACCGGCCCTACCGTCTGATCCTGATCGCCGCCGACCCGACAGATCGCATGATCCCGGCCATCGCGCGGGCGATGAATGTCCAGTCTTACGATGTCTGCTACGTTCGCCTGCGTGACATGACCATGCTCATGGAGCAGGTCTTCCCGCCCGAGAACCAGTTCCTCAAGGACATCGAAGAAGCTGACCTCGAGTTGTCCGAGGAGGGGATAGAGGACGAGAGCTTCGACGAAGCCTTGATCGAAGCGGAAATCAACAAAAGCCTCCTGGTCAACCTCGCAGAGGGTATGCTGATCGAAGCGGTACGCCTGGGCTGCAGCGACATCCATATCGTACCGATGGGATCGAATGCAACGGACATCCTCTTCCGAATCGATGGTTCACTTCGTCTCTGGCACAGACAGGAAGGCGTCCGTCCGGAGGCAATCTCAGCTGTCATGAAGGACCGAACGAAGAATGTCGACCGATTCGAGCGGGAGCAGGCGCAGGATGGTTTTATCCAGAGGAAGATAGACGGTCACCACATCCGTTTCCGGGTGAGCGTGATTCCCATCGTGGGGCGCGAGTTCCAGTACAAATTCGAGAGCATCGTCATCCGTATTCTCGATGACCGAAAGGTGATCACTGACCTGGATAAACTCGGCTTCCACGGCACAGCCCGCCAGGCTTTTGTCAAAGCGATCCGTCAGCCGCAGGGGATGGTGATTGTGACCGGGCCGACGGGGTCAGGGAAATCGACCACCCTGATCGCGGCCCTCAGCCACATCGTTACGCCGGAGATCAATGTACTGACAGTGGAGGATCCGGTCGAGTACATCATCCCGAATGTCCGTCAGCTCAAAATCAGCAACAAGATGGATTTCGAGCAGGCCCTGCGCGCGATTTTGCGACATGACCCGGACGTTGTGATGCTGGGCGAGATCCGTGACAAAATCACCGGTGAAACGGCGATCAAAATGGCGAACACCGGTCACCTCACCTTCTCGACTCTGCATACGAACGATGCTCCAAGCGCGGTATCACGTTTATTCAAGATGGGCATCGAATCCTTCCTGATCGCATACGCCATCAATATCGTCATCGCCCAGCGCCTGATCCGCAAGCTGTGCAGCTCCTGTAAGCAGGAAATCCGGGAGAAGGACGCCACCTTCCGTGCCGCTGCTGCCGCAGTCGGGTTTACCGAAGAGGAAATCGAATCGACGACCTTTTACAAGGCAGTCGGCTGCGAGAAATGCCACAGCGGGTACAAAGGGCGGGCAGCGATCCATGAAGCGCTCTATTTCACAAAGGAAGTTCGCCGTTTGATTTTCGAGGCGAAAGGAGATATCAACGAAGAGGCGATCCGACAGCAAGCAGTGCGGGATGGCATGCTGACCCTGCAGGCTGCTGCGCGCGCAAGAGTCATGGAGGGGGTAGCCAACATCGAAGAAGTCGCCCGAGTCACATCGGAAGACTGACAGGCATGATGTGGCCGGACATCATGCAGGAAGTTCCGCGAAACAGACGGGTGCTCCATGAATACGGGTCAAAGTCTGCTCACCCTCGGTGCATTGATGTTGATCACCATCACCATCCTGAACTTCAACAGGACGATGAACAACATCGACTCGACTCTCGATTACAACCGGTTCCGGCTTGAGGCGCTCTCCGTGCTTTCCTCGCATATCGAACAGGCCTCGCAGTATTTCTTCGACGAGGCATCCACGGACACCACCAGCCTGAAGAATCTTAACGATTTCACCACTCCGAACAATCTTGGCCTCGAATTGAATGACAATGGCGAGGTGGACGATCTGGATGATCTTCATGGTATCACAGTGCCCGATACCGGTCGAAGTGGTGTGATCTACAATGTCCGCTACAATGTCGATTATGTCACCCTCAGCGGGAATTCAATTGTCCACTCCAATCAGCGCAGGTATCACAAACGTGTGAATGTGAAAGTGTTTGATACCTATAACCCGCCTTTGATATTCACCGAGCAAGCCGGTGTGAAGGTCCGGGACACCCTGAGTGTCAGCTTCGTTGTCAGCTACTGGTTCTATAACTGACAGGAGGGGACCGTGTCCACCATGATCGACATTATCGGCGGTATCATGATCGGAACCATTCTCCTGCTGGTTTCCATGACTGCCATGGACAACGCTCTGCAGCAGTTTGTCAACCACAACGCGGATGCGATTGTCCAGAACGAGTTGGCAGGACTCTCCGGAATCATTCAGAACGACCTGCGGAAGATGGGGTATGGGATACCGGAGTCGATGCAAACCCAGATCATCCAGGTTGCGGATTCGACACGGCTTGTATTCATCTCCAACCTGAATCTTGATCGGGATTACTTCGCATCGATTCACGGCGACATCCACCGCGACCAGGTGCCGGATACGATCGAGCTGAAAATCCTGCCTTTCGACACCATCTCGTTTATCGATACCTCCATCGTGCTCTACAGTGTCAATCGCAGGCTGAGTGTTTCCCAGGAGGCAGTGGTCAGCGGACAGATCGGGACCATTGCGAACAACAATGTATTCCGTTACCTCGACCAGGTTGGCCGCGAAGTGGATTTCATCCCGGCGACTGTCATGGTCGAGGTCACCCTGATCGCGCTCAACCCCAACATTTACATCAGCAATGAGGTGATCGCTGCGGACAACCCTGTCGATCGAATGAAAGCGCTACGTAAACTGCTCCGCGAATCCTACTGGCGTCAGACTCGTGTGATTTCCAAGAATCTGAAACGGTAGGGAGGAGGAACCATGTTCGGAAAAGGCGCTCTGATCTGGGTGGCTGGGTTTGCGATGATCTTTTCGCTCTACTCCCAGAAACTCAATCGTCTCGCGGTATCCGCCGGGGACAACTTCAACGATCTCTACATGAGAACGCTGGTGCATGAAGCTGCGATGACGGCGATGAACTTTGCCGTGAACGACATCTGGGCGAATGAAACCGACTCGACCGACATGACCATCTACTCGCCACCGTGCACCTCCCTGGTTACGATTCGACCGATGGGATTGGATACGGTTGTGGTTCGTGTGCGCGCTCGGACACAGGTTTTTAATGACCAGTTCTACGCGGACAGCAGCAGGACGATGACCCTTGAAGACTCCATGTTCGCCTATTTCGCGTATACGACTCCGGTTTCCAGGTATTTCTGGTATACCAATTCGGATGCCGGGGTCTACTGGATATCCGGTGACACGGTCTGGGGGCCGATCCACTGCAACCATATTCTGCGGACCAATGGCGCACCGGTCTTTTACGGCAAGGTCACTGCCCGGCTCGGGATCAGCCCCAACCCGGGGAAGGCCGGCAATAATTCCAAGTTTTACGGCGGTTGGGAGGTGGGTGTGGACGCCTCTCTCCCGACAGACATGAGCCAGTTGATAACTGCCGCCGCAACGGGGAACGGGGGTGCGCCGGTCAATACGAAGTCGATTTACGATCAACCGTTGGAAATCGAATTCCTCGCCAATGGGGACATGGTCCGATCGGTCGGAGGCGGTGCGCCGGATACTGTCAGCATTGCGACCGTCGCTCCGAACGGGGTTATCCACTGTTCTGAGGATATTCGTGTCAAGGGAGTGCTGAACGGTCAATTGACTCTTTACACGCCTGCGAATATCTACATCGACGACGATGTGACCTATGCCGTCAACCCCGTTGTCGATGCCAGCTCGGATGACATCCTGGGGCTGGTCTCCGGAAGTGGCGATGTCATTTTAACCGAGAACTCAACGAACAACAATAATGTCGTTCTGCATGCGACAGTTATCGCTCCGAACGGCTCTTTTATGGCTGAAAACTACAACACGCGGCCTGTATCAGGAACGTTGAGCCTTGTTGGCAGCATCGCGCAGGGGGAAAGAGGGCCTGTGGGGACTTTCGGGACAGGTTCTTCGATCAACCACGGCTTTTCCAAACGATACTACTATGATCCGCGTCTACAGTCGATGAGCGCACCCTATTTCCCCTACATCAGGATTCTCAGGCTTGTTACCTGGTGGGAGTGACAGGTGGAGTGGCTCCACACTGCTTCGACAAAAGACAAAAAATGCGTGTGTGAGTGACTCGAGAGTCGCATTGAGGGGCTTCAAATGCTACATTGAGCCAGTTGACAGAAATGTCACTAATGTAACTATTCGGTCGTGGACAACGATCCTGGAAAGGTGATACATGGATGCTGGTTTTCTCGAGCAGGTGAAAACGCTGCTGCAGCAACTCTCCGAAAGGATCCCTCACTCGCTCATCGGAACGGAGCGTCAGGGCTTCATCGACACGGAACTGCTGCAAAAAATCGAGATGAGCGATCGCGACGTTCTGCGCAGCTTCCTCGACCAGTGCCTTGAGGAGATGCGTATACGGGAAGCGTCCGACATTGACTTAGGAGGCTGGGGTTCGAAGGGGATGATCTGGCTGCGTGCGCAGGGTGTCAAGGCAGCTGTGAAAGAATGGGGCAATTACACGACCACCCAGACTGACATCCTCGTACAGAACATTCTGACACGTCAGCAGCGGGCATTTCTCTTCGAGCATCGCAATCTGGATTTCTCCTACATCTTCCGTGACTCCAATGGAATCCCGAACCGCAACCGTGCCGACGCTTACTTCGATCTCGACTCGCTCGCACTGAATATGCGTGCGATCAATACGAACATCCGACCCTATGACGGCTTTGGTTTTCACGCGAATGTGACTCGCGCCCTCAGCCTGGAGCACACCAAGGAGGGGCTGATCCTGATTACCGGAATCACAGGTTCGGGTAAATCCTCCACCCTCGACGCCATTGTCGACATGAATAACGCCACCTCGGAATCACACATCGTGATCATCGCATCGCCTGTCGAGTTCGTTCACTCGTCGAAAAAGGCGATCATCCGGCACCGTGAGGTGGGAACAGACACCATCTCCTTCAAACATGGCACCATCGAGGCGCTGCGTCAGGACCCGGACATCATCATCATCGGCGAGATGCGTGACCCTGAAACGATCATGGCGGCTCTGGAAGTCGCCGATTCGGGTCACAAGGTGCTCAGCACCCTGCATACCTCTTCGGCGATTGAAAGCATAGACCGTATCATCGGCGAGGTGGCGCCAGAGGAACAGAACCGTGTTCGGAACCGTCTGGCGGATGTGCTGCGCTGTGTGATTTCACAGAAGCTCTGCCCAAGTCTGGACGGTAAACGGGTACTCGCAAAGGAGATCATGATCATGACTCCATCCATCCGGGCAGCGATCAAGAACAACAACACCGGTGAAATCTATCAGATGATCAATGAAGGGCTGAAATACGGCATGAGCACAATGGAGCAGGACCTGAAGGAGTTAATTGGCCAGCGGAAAATCAACAAGGAAACCGCGATGAGTTTTGCGAACAACAAGCGGATGATGCAACAGCTTCTTACGGCGATGTAAGGAAGGGGCAGGCGGATGGCTGGCAGCAAGGATACCGGCAGGACGATCGTCGCGGTGAGCGGAGAAGGGAGTGTTCTCCATGCGGTGAAGATCCGCCGTCAGAGAGACACCTTCCAGCTCATCGTGATGAAGCGCTTCACTCTGCAGACGCCCCTCGATGCTCAGACTGTTCTCCCGGGCGGTGAAGCCCCGATCGACCTTGAGTTTACAGAGGGGGAGGCTGGCGCTGAAGGAGCGGTGATCAGCGCGACGGGGGAAGTGCTGCATGATCCCGACCTCGAGGAACCGCCCGCTGAGGAATCATCTGCGGCAGCATCATCGATCGAAATCTCGATGGACGATGTCGATGAGGAGCTTGCGTTACTGGGTTTGGAATCCACGGAAGAGAAGACCGAGGATTCCGCCAAGTTTGTCGAACTGCTGCAAATGGTCACCGACCGTAAAACACGCATGGTGGTGACACTCAGTGAACCTCAGATATTTTACCACACCTTCGAAACGGACTGGGAACTTAAAGGGAGACGGCTACTCAAACGACTCACAACCGAGCTTGCGACCCTGAAGGAAGAGTACCACTCGCTGGACCCGGACGCGATCGGCCTGATCCCCATGACTCAGGGGCATTTGGCAACCGTCGTCCGGGAAGGAAATTTCGCCATTCTGCAGCATTTCGACAGTGTCAAATCCTTCCTCTCCAGCCGTCTGCCTATCCTTCAATTCATGGAGAGTGTGGAAGTCTCCCTTGTCAACCTGATCCGTTTCAAGTATGAGTTGCCTGAGGAGGCGGTCACCCTGCTGCTGTATGTCGGGCAGGACAACAGCCGCTTCATTTTTATGAAGGGTGGTGAAATCCACCACATTTCGCAGATGATCGCCGACGGCGCAAACTCGCCAACGGTGGCGAATACGATTGCCAGCCGGCTCCTGTTCGAGTTGGATGACATCGACCTGCCCGGCATCGATTCTGTTTTCCTCCTTGGGGAAGCGGCGACCGACGAATTGATCGAGCAGTTGTCCGACAGTTTGTCGCCGGATGTCAAACTCGAAAAAGTCGAGATTGACTTCCTCGACCGCAGCATCCAGCAGGGTAATCCCGCGGCGGATGCCGCACCCTACGCCGCCGCGATCGGCGCCGCGCTCCGTGCGCTGGACGCCGAGGACGCGGATGGCATCAAGGTCGATCTCACGCCCACGAAGGTGAAGGAGAGCCAGAACACGCTCATCATTTCGACCCCCGGCTGGATTCTGCTTGCGCTGATTCCCCTGATCCTTGCTTTCACGTTTTACAGGATCAATGTGAAGGAGGCGGAGGTCCGGGAGATGCAGCGTTCGCTCATCCCGCGGCGTGTCCAGATGGACCAGTATCGAAGCATTGAGGACAGGATTGAAGAGGCTCAGACTACCCTGGCAAGCTTCGAGCGTTCCTTCTCGGTGATCGATTCGCTGGTCGTTGGGACCGACACGTGGAGCAGCTTCCTCACCAGAATGAATCGTGTCACCGGGCGGATCGGCGGTTTCTGGTTCACAGATCTGACTGCTATCGAAAGCGGCAACCAGGTGAGGCTTGTGGGCTATTCCCTTTACAGGAACCGGATTCCACGCTTTGTTGAGGCTCTTGGACATGCCCGGCTTGAGCGGGTGGATGTGCAGGAGATTCGAGAGAAGCGGGTCTACCGGTTTGAAATCACTGCCCAGGTCACGGAGTAGGGGAGGCGATCATGTCTTTCAAGACACGTAACACACTGATTCTCCTCGCCTTCGCGCTGATACTCGGCGGTTTCAGCATTTACATCAACCTGAAATACTACCCGAAGCGTGTCGCGACCCTGACCCAGCAGATGCAGGAGATGGACAAATACATTGTCCAATTGCCCGAGCGCGAGCACTACCTCGGACAGGTGCAGCAGATCATTGAAGAAAAGCGAGAACAGCTCGCCAGCCTCGACAAAACCATTGAACCGGATATCACTCTCGCCGAAGCCTTCGATTATCTCGATGCGATCCAGGATCGTTACGGCACCCTGAAGTTTTCGCTGAACGCCATCAAGGAGACACGCGGCGGCGGGTATGGATCACGCAGCTTCCAGCTTACCGGCGAGGGTTCATTTCGCAGCATCTACAGCCTGATCTGGGCGCTGGAACGCGGGCCGAAAATGTTTGTGGTCGATGAGATGAATCTGCGCGGAGTGGAGGCGGGGAGCAAGGAGGGGGAACCGCCAACCGTCATCACTCCTTTCGATCTGAAGATTCGGGCACTGTACGCCGATGTACCCGAACTGCCGCCCCTGAAACGCAGCCTGCGCGACGTGCGGGTTCCCGGGAGTGGCAACCTCTTCTGGCCGATTATCGCCAAAAACCTGCCCCCCAATTCACGCGGTCTGCTGGAGGCGGAACGCTCGGAGCTGCGTGCGTTGATGCCGGGCAAAGCGATCCTGGTCGACCATGAAGGAAAGATGCATGTGCTGCAGCAGGGGGACGAGGTCTATCTCGGCTACCTGACCAGGATCGATGTTCCCAACAACCGGGTTGAGTTCACCCTGAACAAAGGTGGGATTGTGGAGCGCTATGCGCTGCGTCTCCCCTTCCCGCCGGAAAACGAGAGCCATGACTGAGCGACGAACCTTTTCGATTCTCCTGGCGGCGCTCTTCGCGCTTTGTGTCGCGGCGCCTGCCCTGGCCCAGCTTGGTGGACCCCGCGAGATGCGAAAAATCGCTGCCAAGCCGGACGAAATGATCTCGATGACGGCTTCCCTGCCCTTCAACGAAGCGGTATCGGTGTTCAGCGAGCTGAGCAAAAGACACCTGGGGAAGATTATCATCGATCCCTTCGGCATTTCCGAAAAGATCGGTGTCAACCTCGAGACGATGCACTGGCTTGACGCATTAGAACGTGTCCTGCTCGCTCATGAACTCTGGTACGAGGAGCATCGAGACCATATTCTCATCGTGTCGCGGACAAAGGCTGCCGAAACCGAGCAGCTTCGAAACAGCCGTGAACTTTACGGGACACGTGAAGTGGTGATCTACGCAGTCTTCTTCGAGGCAAACCTGAACAAGATCCGCTCCCTCGGGACAAGCTGGGCGTTCTGGAACACGGATTCCACCCAGGCGGTCGCAATGACCGCGTCTGATTCGAAAACCGGACTGTTCGAGGGCAGCTACCTCGGCACACCCGATTTCGGCAACATGCTTGTCAAGTTCAAAGCAATGGAAAGCAATCAGGCGGGAGAAATCCTCTCCAGCCCACGTATTGTTGTGCGTTCAGGCAAAGAAGGCAGGATCCAGGTCGGCTCCGATTTTACCATCACCACACAGGATTTCGCGGGAAACACCGTCACCCAGTTCTTCTCCACCGGGTCGATCATCGGTGTGAAACCTGAGATTCTCCTCCTCGATACGCTGACCTTTATCCATCTCGACCTCGATGTCCAGAAGAGCAGCGCCAACGCCAGCGATCTCGGCACCGAGGTAAAGAAGAACAGTGCTCAGACCTCTCTCCTCCTGCTCGATGGCGAGGAGACGGTGATCGGTGGATTGTACACCAACGAGGAGAGCATCAGCCGGGAGGGTGTCCCCCTCCTCAAGGATCTGCCGTGGTGGTTTTTCGGACTGCGCTACATCTTCGGTTATGAATCCAAGAGTGTGATTCGCAAAGAGCTGGTCATCCTGCTCAGGGTGGAACTGGTGCCCTCGCTCGAAACACGGATGCGAGCACGAGCACGATTCGAGAGGGAGCCGAAACTGCTCAATGATGCCCTCGATCGGATGGACGAAGACCTGGAGAAATACCGTCACCAGAGCGACCGGATTGAAAAGAAGTCAACCCCTTGAGAGGGTTTAATCCCCTTGCCCGAAAAGTGACTGCCGTGCGGAGTGGAAGCGAGGTGTGGCAGGCTTGATGGCCTGGTTGCTCCCCTGTGGCTGATCATGCCGTGAAGGATGCTGCTTCACGGCATGTTCCTTGTGCAGGGTACGGCCCAGCGAGGCCGATTCGACCACCTCGAGATCGTCCAGCCAGATCGCGTCATCCCGCCTGCGGCAGATCAGCACACGGCCGTTATCCTCATGTCTTGCCGCTCGATGGTAACGGAGAATGATCCTGTTCTCCGTTACGGCGGCGACTTCGATTTTTCCAAGATGATGGGACATCACCAGCCGTGCGCGGCGGGCCAATCCCGACACCCTGCTCATCGCCATCTGATGCAGCTGCCAGGCACGAACGACAGGCACTTCAAACAGCGCATTGCCGCGAGTCGGACGGCCGATGAAGAGGTAGTAAGGGGGGGCGCCCGCCGCCGTAAGACGGCTGAACAGCTCCGCAAGAACCTCTTCGTCATCGTTGATTCCACGCACGAGGGGGCATTGATTAGTGACAATCACACCGTGATCGAGGCACATTTGGATGGCGTCCAGGGCAGGCTGGGTCAATTCACGCGGATGCGTGAAATGCGCCATCAGGTAAACCCGTTTGCAGCTGCGGCGAAATTCGTCGAAAAGGGTGAGCAGCTGCGGATCTTCGAGGATACGGAATGGATTGAATGCCGGGATTTTGCTTCCAATACGCACAATGCGCACATGCTCGATTTCCATCAATTCACGTATGGTGGATGCGAGCTTGCTTGTCGCGAGAGTCAGTGGATCACCACCGGTGAGCAGCACATTCGAGATCGCCTTTGTTGTACGGATATACTCCAGCGCTTCCCTTGTGTCTCGAGCGATCTCTTCGCTTCGGCGCAGAGTCAATCGTTTACGGAAGCAATAACGGCAATAGGAATCACAGGTTTCGGCAAGCAGGAGCAGAGCTGTCTTCGGGTATTTGTGCTGCATTCCTGGCAGGACAGTGTAGTCGCGCTCCCGGCTCGGGTCCAGCTCCCCTCGGTCACCAAGTTCACCGACTTGTGGTATGACCAGTTTTCTCAGGGGGTCGTTGGCATCCTTCCAGTCGATCAGGCGCAGGTAATAATCATTCGCTCGGAACGCGAATTCGCGTTCCACCGGGTGGAGTTTCCACTTCTCCCAACGCGACAGCTGCGGCAGATCCTTGATATGACGGAAGTGTTTTCGGGGGGGCAGCATTGACTGGGGGTCTCCCTTCATGTTTCTACCCTCCTCTCCTCGGCTGGAGTAGTCCGGCACATCAGAGGTGCAGGTCGGTTGGAAGGCAGGCGGGCAGACAAAACGTGCCTGCGTCGAGCCATGCCCGCAGGAGGGGTCAACTATCCAACCGCGAGGATGGCACACCTGTGCCGTGGCTGATGTGCGGAAACGCCAATCCAGGGGATATGACATCTCGAAGGAGAAGGGGTAGGATCTTCGATCCACGGGGGGCTGCGGAACCACATCCCCGGTCACCACGGGCAGGGAATCATGCCTCGTTAGTCAAGTATAACAGTGGATCGAATCGGATGCAAAGATAGGGGAGTCTAACAGCTTCGGGTTTCGTTTATCAGCGGTGAGAGCCAGGAGAGCAAAGTCAGAAACTACTTACAAGAAAAACGAAAATACGACAATCACCGCCCTGTTTACCTACAACACTCAGCTTGCAAGTGTTTTATCTTCGCCAAATAGAAACTGACGGCTGTCCAGTTTTCCCGGGGTTCTCAAGCGGATAACAGGACACTCGCTGGCATGACCAGGGTTCACACTGGGGTCACGCCACCGGGAGAGTATGAAAGTGATGAGAACAGTCCTTGATCCTGCCAGTCCGTTCGCTGGCGAACGTGTTGATAAACTCGTTGTTATTACAGTTATGGATGGAGGTTCCAAATGCGTACGACTCTCCTGCGTACGAACGCCGCAGTGCTACTTCTCCTTTTCCTTGTACCCACCGCACCCGCTGCAATTCAAACGCTTGCCATGATGGATGTTGTTGTCAGTTCGGAAATCTCAGCATCTGTCGTTGCCCCAGTTTCTGATCGATTTCGCATCGAACTGCTGCTCGCCGGTCATTTTGTGCCGCTGGAACGTGATGAAATGGTCTCGGGTGGGGTCAACCCCCAGGATTGCTTTGCGAAAGATTGCGCCCTGAGCGCCGGAAAACAGTTGGGGGTCACCCATGTCGGAGTCCTGTCACTCAATCGGGTCGGAACGCTGCACATTCTGAGTGTCCGAATCTACAATGTTGCCACAGGGGACCTGGAAATCGTCCAATCCCTTGATTGCTCCTGTCCTATTGAAACGGTCCTGTCCACAAAGCTGAAAGAGTTGGCTGTCAAGCTCATGCCGGCAGTCAAGCCGGTCATCTCCGAACCGTTGCCTGCGGGATCCAGGACCACCCCCCAGCAGCAAACGACTCCACCACCCGGAAAGGTTGCATCCGGCTTGGAAATGAGGGATACACGAATCGCGATCGGGGTGATGGCAGGGTACCAGGGGGTGACCCTCCCTGCAATGTCGTGGGGTACAAGTGACGCCGGGGCTTATCCCTATCCGGTTTACAAATCTTCATTCGTGGATGGTTGGCATGGTGGTGTTCGGATGAGCCTCTATCTGAACGAGAGCTTCGCGATTACCGAGGCGGTCACTTACAATTTCTACGGCGTTTTCGACAGAGAGACCGTTGGTCGGACAGTCTGGGTATGGTCCAACGAATGGGAAGAAACCTACATGGCAAGGACGAAGCTCGAGGACTTTAATGTCTGCCTCGATGCCCATTTCACCATTTCAGAAGGTCTCTACTTTATTGCAGGCGGTGCACTTTCCTTCGCATACCACAAGACAAAAATTCAGGTCGATTCGGACCCCTCGATTTTTGGAAATCTGCCAGGCTACTTTCCGTATCGAGATGCCGGCTGGAATCCACAAGTGGCAGCGGCTCAGGAGAACCGGTACGCTGTAGCGGTGGGGATCGGGCTGGAAACAGACCGCACGTTTGGCTTGGAGGCGAAATACTTTTACCGGCTTGCGGGCAGTGCCACTTCCCAGATTGAACCGGTGTTAAAAGTGGGGAATCCGGAAGACCTGATCGCGATGGTCAGCGTCTATGTCCAGATTTTTCAATTCTAATCGGCTCCAGAACCTACAGATGTCCGGAGGAGTGAGCAGATGAGGTGGTTGGTAGCGGCAGCATTGGTCGTGTGGTGCGGTGCGGCGGCATTTTCCTCCACACACCGTGTAATCGTCTTCTCAGCAGCAGATGAGGACAACATCACCTTGACAGCATGTGTTGATTCGCTGAATGCCCTGATCATACGTGAACACGGACTCTCACTCGTCGAACACGATTCAGTGGTGGCAGCCCTGACCGAGAACGGAATCGACCCGGAGCAGATACCTGGCAAACTCATCCTCGCCGGGATCGCAAGCCATTTTCATGCAGATGTTGTGGTGACGGTTACACTTCAGAACGACGAAGTCTCGTTTATGGCATTTGATCCTCCAAAGGATCATCAGTTTCATAGCTTCGAGCTTCCTGCGCATAGCGATCCGACAAGTATTCACAACGCATTGAGTGCATTTCTGATGGCGTTGAGATCAAGACTTCCGGTTATGAACGAAGAAAATGTTAGCAAGAAGGAGGATGATGATATAGTCGAATTTTTCCTGGTCGAGAAGCCGCCCAAAATCAAAGGTGGTGTACAAAAGCTGTATACCTATCTCGCAAAAAAAAACCTCTACCCCGATATGGCGAGACGCGCCCAGATTGAAGGTGATGCTATCATCGGGTTCGTGGTCAATCACGAAGGTGTACCAACGGAAGTGGTCGTCCTCCACGAAAGGCCCGCAGGGCTTGGATTTGGCGATGCTGGTGCGAAAGCGATTAAGGCGATGAAGTTCTCGCCAGGTTACCAGAAGGACAAACCTGTCTCCGTTCGCATGCAGCAGGTGATACGCTTCCGGCTTCAGTAAGAAATTGGCTTGCACATTATCAGACGCCTCCCTGTTTCGGGGAGGCGTTGTTCCTGTTCCCACACGCATGACGGCTGATCGTTGTGTCAGCTCTTTAGCGAAGCGGACACCTGCCCGAACGGTATAGTCAGATAAACCTGACGCTCACACCTCGACCTGACCTTCAAACACTCTGACCGCGTCACCTTCAAGAACAGCATAGCTCCAGTCGGGGCCGATTGTTACTTTCAGGTCGCCACCGGGCATACGGACATTTACCGGCTGTTCGAACTGCCATTTTCCTTCGGCGACACCGGCGCCAATCGCGGCGATCGCCCCCGATCCGCAGGCGAGGGTTGGACCGACACCGCGCTCATAAACTACCAGAGCGCAAGTGTCCGGTGCCTCTTTGCGGGCGAACCCGATATTCACACCTTCAGGAAACAGCTCCTTGTGGTGCATCAGACGGAACCCGATCTCGTGCACATCTTCGCCTTCCCACATCTCATTGTTGTAGAGGACAAAGTGGGGATTGCCCACCCCAACGGCCGTGCCGACCAGCGGATCTGCGAGCCCCGGTACCTCGATGGGAACCTGGATCGTTTCGCCCGACACCTTGATTCGGGCGTCCTGCGGGGTGAAACGCGGGATTGGCATGGAAACCTGGATGCGGTTTTCACCCGCGAACCGTGCGGCGACAACCCCGGCTCCGGTCATGATCCGCACCTCGGGCTGTTCACGGACCGGTTCGCCCACGTCGGCGAGGAACTGCATCAGGCAGCGCAGCCCATTGCCACACATCTCCGCAGGGGTGCCGTCGGCGTTGAAGTAACCCATCGTGTAAGGCACTTCGCCTGGTGATTTAATCGCGAGGATGATCCCATCCGCGCCGATCCCCAGGTTACGCTGGCATAGCGAGGCGATCGTTTCAGGCGTAAGGGCTTCCCAGATACGGGAATCATCGGCACGGTTGTCGATCATGATAAAATCATTGCCTGCGCCGTGGTACTTCGCAAAAGTGAGGAGCATCGTCTTTCCGCATCTACTGGTTGTCGGGGGAAAGGTAGGGCATATTGGGGTGGTGCGTCCAGCCCGGACAGCAAAGTCGAGGTGCATCCGGGTCGGCCAGATCTGTTCAAACAAAAAAGCCCGTGACAAGGCACGGGCTTTGACGATTCGTACGCCTGTAGGGATTCGAACCCCAAACCTTCTGATCCGTAGTCAGATGCTCTATCCAGTTGAGCTACAGGCGCATGACCGGGCAAAAAGTAGCCGACTTCCTGCCAGCGATGCAAGCCCGATACGGTGGGGGGGCTCCAGCCTGCGAGTCCACTTCACGCTGCAGCAAGCCGTCCCCGATTGAATCCTGCGCAGAACGATGCTGCGTTGACTATTCCAGCACTCCTCCATAGTTTACAATGGTGGTAGGGTGGTTTTCGCACCTGTGAGCATGTGGCAGGTTTCCTTCTCAGTAAGGGCTGCCGCAACGTGGTTGTCGCTCGCCCTGGGTGACAGGCAGTTGTACAGCGGGTCAGTGTCTACAGACAACTACAAATTGCCACGCTCGTTTTCGCTCGCGCGAAAACAGCTTGCAAAGATGCACCCCGCTGAGGTACCCGAAAAGGGACAGAGGAAACATCCGTGACGAAGAGACGATTGCTCTACATACTGTTTTGTACTGGTTTTGTGCTGGCAACTGCTGGCGTTTTGTCGGCTGAGACACTTCAGCATCCCATCTTCGAGACGCGTCTGCGGGCTCGGGTCGCTGATATTGACTCCGACCAGATGGTCCCCCTCCTGATCAAGCTGCGAAATCCGATCCCCTCACGTCTGGTCTACTCGGAAATAGAGGGGATGAACCTGGTGGAACGTCGCCGTCATGTGGTTCGTCGACTGAAGGAGCATTTTGCGCATTCGGAGAAGGGGTTGGTGGAGTATCTGCAATCAGAGCAGGAGCGTGCGAACGCATTCCGTGTCCGGGAACTCTGGCTTGCACACGCCATCGTTCTCGAATTGCGTGCCGATCGTATCGGGGAGCTCGCAAGTTGGGACAACATTGGGAACGTCCGTTACGATTTCCTCTATCCGCGTGAGCTGGTCTTTGACGAACAGGAATACGAGGAACCCGCGGAGGGTGAAGTCGGTCTTGACCTCCTCTCCTGGGGGGTGCAGCGCATGGGCGCACATCAGCTCTGGAACCAGGGATTCCGTGGTGAAGGGGTTCTGCTGGCGATCATCGACAGCGGTGTTCAGATCAGCCACCCTGACCTGATCGATCATGTCTGGGTCAACCCGGGTGAAATCCCGGGAAATGGCGTCGATGACGATGAAAACGGCTTCATCGACGACATCCACGGCTGGAGTTTTTTCCTCGAGAATGGCAACATCGACGATCTGGATGGTCACGGCACCCGATCGGCGGGTGTTGCAGTCGGCGATGGTACGAATGGCGACAGCACCGGTGTCGCGCCAGATGCGACTTTCATGGTGCTGCAGAATTACGATCCCTCCCTGCTCTGGTCCAGCGAAGCGTCACAGCTTCTCGCGGTGCAATATGCCATTGACAATGGCGCCGATGTCATCACATGTTCCATGTCCTATCCGAGAGTCGAATCGTCCGACATTATCCCAGACTATGTTTCGGCACGATACGCCATGGAGATGTCCCTCGCCGCAGGGATGATCCATGCCAACTCGACAGGCAACACCGGCGTGAGCTATGGGGTGCCCTGGAATGTAAACTCCCCAGCCAACTGCCCGCCCCCCTGGCTGCATCCCGACCAGACCATCATCGGAGGGGTCAGCTCCATCCTTTCCTGCGGAATGATCAGCTCGAGTGGTGCGGTTCATTCTCTCAGCGCCCGGGGGGTCTCTGCCTGGGAGGATGAGGGTTATCCCGCGGAGTTTCAGGACTACCCCTGGGAGAACGGTGCGCAACTCGGCTTGTTGAAACCCGACCTGGTTGGCCCCTCGGGTGTGCCGACTACATCGTTGAATGGCACCTACCGCAGCTCCTGGGCAGGAACCTCCGCCTCTACGCCAAACCTGGGCGGCTGCCTGGTCTTGTTGCGTCAGATTCACCCGCAGGCGCCGCCTGAGGCGCTTGCCGAGGCGGTCTATATGACTGCAATCGACGCCGGCCCTGTCGGATTTGATACCGCCTATGGCGCGGGCGAATATCGGGTCAACCTGGCGCATGAATACCTGGACGGATTCTTCGCGTATGGTGCCCTGCACATCGAAGTCACCACCGGGGATGGCGAGGTGCCGGAGGGATTGCGGATTGTTCTCGGAGATGACGAAATCCGCCGCTCGATTCGTTACCCCGAAGACTATCTCCCGCGTGTCCTGCCCGGTGAGTATCGTGTACGTCTCTACGCCGAGGGGTACTCCCCTGCTGAAGCCCTGACGGTCGTGATAGCCGCCGGGGATACAACTGAGCTGAGTCTCGATCTGCACGAGTTTGCGCCCGGAATCACACCGCTCGAGATCGACCTGCTGCTGCAACCGGGAGATGAAGCAGCTGTCCCTGTCACAATCTCCAACCAGTATGAAACCGACCGTCAGTTTCGCATCTCGCTTGTGCCCGGGCAGGGCCTTGACTGGGTGCCTGAAGAGCGGATCCTCATCGAGGAGCACCTCGGCACGATCATCCGTCAAGCCGCCACCTGTTTCAATGGCTACTATCTGGTGGGTGGAACACGTGATAATCAGGCGAAAGTGTGGCGTTTTGATGATTCTTTCGCCCTGGTGGACAGCGTGCTCCTGCCTGCTGTTTTTTCCCCGCAGGGAATCAACGGTATGCTCGCCTACCAGGACACTCTTTTTATTACCAATGGAACCGGCACGGTTAGAATGCTGGATGAGGATTTTTCCATTGTGGATGAGCTGGATTTCTCAGAGGCAGGCCCATACCTGCGGGGGATAGCAGTTGATCCGCAGTCTGACCACTTCTTCCTCAGTGTTGTGGGCAGTACGATCATACGTGAGGTGAATCGGGATGGCATCCTGCTCGCTCAGCATGCGAGCAATGCCTCAGTCATCGGTATGGCGTGGCATCCGGACCATTCCGCAGGCGCACGGCTGCTCATCCTTGACAACTCCAATGGCGGCCGTGGCAGATTGAAGGCGATGGACCTTGAAACCGGCCAGCTTGATATCCTTGCCGAGCTTTCCACACCGTCCGATTTTAATTCCAGCCATGCAATCGCCCTGCATAAATCAGCCAATCTCGGTACCTGGGAGGTGCTGCTGCTGATGCGGGAGACGGGGCTTGAGGTACACAGGCGTGAGGTGTGGTCCGAACTCTATACACTTCCGAACGAGCTTACGATTCCCAGCGGTGGGGCGGGATTTGATTTTCAGTTGTTCACGGAATCCCTGCCGGATAGCGGGGAGTATCACTGGCGACTCCGCTTCGGGAATGTGACCGACGGGTGGACGATTCATCTGCCGGTCGAACTGACCATCTCCACCAGCCACACCCCTGACTCTGAGCATGCTTTGCTCCCGGCCGAATTTGCGCTCCATCCACCGTGGCCGAACCCCTTCAACAGCAGTGTACGGTTGACATATGAGTTGCCCAGCCCCTCCGATGTGCGGGTAAGGGTGGTCAACCTGCTGGGGCAGACTGTCGCTCTGCTCGCCGATGGAAGGAAAGCGGCCGGTGAACACTCCCTCCACTGGCAAAGCGGACAGACGGCATCGGGCTTGTATTTTGTTGTCCTGGAAGCGGGTGAGCAGCGGCGAATTAGAAAACTTGTCCTGATGCGGTGATCGCGTACTTCCGTTAAACGGCGCTGGGGCAATCTGAGTACTACGTTTCGGCAAGTCTTTAACACAGCGGAGACCTGCCGCCAGTGCCGTTCCGCCAGGTCCGCAGACCTGGCGGAAAATCGGGCAGCTCTTCGGATCTGCCCGAATGAAGTAAGAAATCGCACCTCGAAGTGGTGCGTCATTGCTGTAGTTGTTGCGGCAGGCCCCTACTGAAACAGAGACCCGCCGACAATTCCCTTCCATCCTGTCAGAACCCCTCGCCATGCACCCTGCCGACTTAAGCGAGGTACCAGGTTTTTTATTACCTTCTCCTTTTCAGGGGACGATTCGCCTGAGCTGACTGGAGTCGATGACATGAATCGCCTGGAGGCGCTGTGATGCGGCTTATTCGCTTGACTGCAAACGTACTGCTGATTCTGCTGTTACTGATGATTCACGCGGGAGATGTTTCCGCGGACGACCTGGAGGGGAAGAAGGCCCCATCGTTCACGTTAAAAACGGTTGACGGCGAGCGATACACCCTCGAGTCCGCATTGGCGAAGGGACCGGTTCTGCTCGATTTCTGGGCGACCTGGTGCCAGCCCTGCAAGCAGGCCCTGCCCCCGCTTGCGAAAATCTACGAGACCTATCGCGATCAGGGCTACACGATGCTCGCGATCAGTGTGGACAACACACGAAGCGTGTCGAAAATCCGTCCCTACATCCGCAGCCAGGGGTTCACCTTCCCTGTGCTGCTTGATACCGACAGCCAGGTGTTGCGTCAGTACGGCGGTAACAATGTTCCCCACACGGTGCTGATCGCCCCTGATGGCACGATCAAGAAGGTCTGGATCGGGTACCATCCTGGTGAAGAGAAAGAGATCGAGGCGCAAGTCCTGACGCTGCTACAGCCCGGGGGCGAGGAGAGCGGGCAGTGAGGAAGAGACCAATCCTCGCGTTCCTGCTCGCGAGCATGCTCATCGCTCCGCTCTACGCTCAGGGGATCAGCATTCAGGGGTCCAATGAGATGCGCTGGGCGGATGGTCAGGAAACCCTCGGCGGGCAGCAGCAGACAAAACGCTACTTCGAGAACCGTCTCAACACCGATTTCTACTACAATCGGATTCGGATCGGGACACGTATCACGATGCTCCAGCCCTCCGAGTTCGGCGAGACACGTTTTGGCCCGGAGACCCTCGAAAAACGGTTCCTCGAGTTCAGCGACCCTCAAAACAATTACCGGATGCGTGTCGGTGATTTTACAACCACCTGGGGCCGTGGACTGACCCTGGCATTGCTGGAGGATGTCAACCAGGGATTCGATTCCGGGCTGGACGGGATGCTTGTCGCTGGTGAGTCCGGGCCATTCGAGGTCGAGGTGCTCGCCGGACGAAGCCATGGTGGCTGGCTTGGCCTGGTCCGTGAAGCGCAGATCAGCGGCGGGCACCTGGGCGTTACCCTCCCCGCTGGATTTGCAGCAGGAGGGCAGGCGCTGCTGGTCACCCCGGTCCCCGATGTCAACTCCTACCGTGAGAACCGCAGCTATGGCGGGTATCTCTCCTTCGACGGCAGTGCGGTTTCACTCTGGGCAGAACACGCGATTGAAGAGGTCGATGGTTCGGGCAGCGATCACGACGCCAGTTATGGCAGCTTAAGCTGGTATGGCGGGCGGGTCGGCATAGCCCTTGACTACAAACGATACCGTTATTACCGGTTCACCAGTGGCTTGAGTGGCGCGGGCAGCACCTATGCCCAGTCCGTGGGCACCCTCCCTTTCCACAACGCGCCGGTTGTCCAGCGTGAGTTCACCAGCAATCTCTTCAGCAAACATCCCCATATCGTTCGTTTCGATGATGAAGTCGGGGTGCAATTGGAAGTGACCTACAATCCGACCAATGCTTCGACCCTCGTCCTCTCTTACAGCCAGAGCAGCCAGTTTGTCGAACGTGAGGGCTGGGTGCCCCTGCTCGATGAGGAGGAGAGCCCTTTCCGTGAACTCTTCCTCGAATTGACAGCTTATCCAGCAGCGTCCTGGTACATGTCCGCATGGACCGGGTATAACGAGGAAGTGGTCTTTACCAATCGACGGATCTCCTGGACTCGGCAAGTGGTGGCCGGAGCAGGTAGCGATATCGTGCTGACACCCGATTGGTCGTTGAAGAGTTCAGCAGAAGGTGTACGGGTGGAGGATGTCGCAGTCGGCGATGACTACTTCGACGGTCTGGTTGTCGCGGGAGTGACTTGGCGGTCACGCTATACGGCTGCGGTTACCTATGAATGGACCGGCCAGCAGAATCCGCCAAATGACGCCAGTCAATGGGTGAAAGTGGATATGGGCGCCTTTATCGCCAATCGACATGAATTGCTGGTTACGATTGGCCAGGAACGGGGGGGGCTGGTCTGCTCGTCCGGAAAATGCCGTGTGGTGACCCCCTTCGACGGCGTAAAGGTCAGCTTGACGACGCTTTTCTGAGGCGAGACAGTGTGAAATTGCATGAATCCTCACATGGATTTGTGCGGTAGTCCCTGATTGGGCAATGATCGCCGCAATAATTCTTGTGAGCATCCGTACAGGCTTATACTTCCGAGACCCCTTGTACTCGTTGTTACCTGACTGAGAGGGATGCGCACAGGGTTTGTAATCCGAGGTCACGTTATGGCATACAGACCGTCACACCCACGGCTCAGCCGTCTGCCAAAGGTCGACCGCATCCTGGCAGACCCGGCACTCGCGCCTTACGCGGGTTTTCCGGTGGCAACTGAGACCGTTCGGGCGTTGCTGCAGGAGGCACGTGAGCAGGTGATCTCGGGCAATGCGACAGTACCTGACGCCCAGCAGCTCGCGTTGAGCGCCCGGCAGAAGTTGGAACGCCGATTTGCACCCCGCTTGAGGCGTGTTATCAATGGCACGGGCATTCTGATCCACACCAATCTCGGTCGCGCTCCGCTAAGCGAAACCGCCATCGATGCCGTTGTCGAGGTTGCGCGGGGGTATTCCACGCTTGAGTACGATCTAACCGCGGGCAAACGTGGTTCCCGTCACTACCTCGTCCATGAATTGCTCACTACCCTGTCCGGCGCGGAGGACGCGCTGGTCGTGAACAATAACGCTGCCGCTTTGTTGCTGGCCCTGGCCACCCTGGCGAAACGCAAAGAGGTGGTCGTATCGCGCGGCCAGCTTGTCGAAATCGGCGGGAGTTTTCGTATTCCGGACATTTGCAGAGCTTCGGGTGCGAAATTGGTCGAGGTCGGCACAACAAATCGGACACGCTTGTCCGATTATAAAGCTGCCATCGGAGACCGAACTGGCGCGCTCTTGCGTGTCCATCCCTCCAACTTTCGTATCAGCGGCTTCACGGAAGAGGTAGCTCTCACTGCATTGATTCAACTGGGCGATGAGCATTCACTCCCGTTGATCGACGATCTCGGTAGCGGTGCACTGGTGGAGCTGTCCAGTGTAGCTGCCGCAAAGGGTGAACCGTTAGTGTCGCAGTCGGTAGCCGCAGGTGCTGCAGTTGTGACATTCTCCGGTGACAAGCTACTCGGCGGACCACAAGCGGGTATAGCGGTGGGGAAGCGGGAATACATCGCCAGGATGCGCAGCAATCCGCTGATGCGTGCAGTGCGACCCGATAAAATGACCTTCGCTGCCCTCGATGCCACCCTGCGCCACTACCTCGCGCCCGCAAGCCTGCATGAGACGGTGCCTCTGCACCGAATGCTCACCGAGTCGTTACCATCGCTGGAGAAATGGGGGGAGGTGCTGGTCGCGGAAATGACCGCTATCGCTGGAAAAAGCGGTGTCGCGGTTGACCTTGCCCATACCATCTCTTACACCGGTGGGGGGAGTTTACCGGAGGAAGCGCTGCCAAGCGTGTCACTGAGATTCACTGGAAAACCACGGCAATTGATCTCACTTCAGTCACGGCTCAGGCTGGGAGATCCGCCTGTGATCGGGTATCTTAAGGAGGAGGCGTTTTACCTCGATCTGCGAACGATGAGAATCGAAAACCAGGACACGGTTTTACTGACCTTACGCCAAGCTTTTGCGGCGACAACCGGAGGTGATACATGATCAGGGGGCTTTATACACTTTTGCGGAAGGCACTTCTTCCCGCACTCCTCCTGGTCTTTCCGCAGGTTACGGAGGCTTCAGTCCACCTGCTTCCGGTGGATTCCGCTATCCATCCGGTGGCGATGCGTCTGATAATCTCGGCAGTAGAACGGGCGGAGAAGGAGGGCGCGAACGCCCTCATCATCGAACTGGACACACCCGGCGGGTTGATGGAATCGACTCGCGGAATCACCAAGGCGATCCTCAATAGCCGGGTGCCGGTGATTGTCTATGTCGCTCCGGAGGGCGCCCGTGCCGGTTCTGCGGGAGTGTTTATCACCATGGCCGCTCATGTCGCAGCCATGGCGCCCAGTACAAACATCGGTGCTGCCACACCTGTTGGGATCGGAGATGCTCCCGGATCTCCGGCAGATACCAGTGCCGGCAGCCGGTCAGACTCGGAAGCGATGCGTAAAAAGGTGACAAACGATGCCATTGCCCAGGTGCGGGCGATGGCGGAGCGGCGTGGACGCAATGCCGACTGGGCTGAAGATGCCGTGCGTGAAGCTGCCTCAATCACCGCGACAGAGGCACTCGAAAAGAATGTCATCGACCTGATTGCGGACAATGTCACCGACCTGCTGAACAAGATCGACGGCATGAGGATCGAGACGGTCGGCGGGGAGAAGGTGCTCGCTACCGCCGGGGAGCAGGTCGTCCGCTATGAAATGACCTGGCGTGAACAATTCCTCGCGAGGCTCGCAAACCCCAACCTCGCCTACATCCTGCTCCTGGTCGGTTTCTACGGCCTCATCTTCGAATTGTATAATCCCGGCGCGATCATCCCGGGGGTATTGGGTGTGATCAGCCTTATCCTCGCATTCTTTGCCATGCAGACACTGCCGCTGAACTGGGCGGGCCTGCTGCTGATTGTCGCGGGTATCATCATGTTGCTGCTGGAGATCAAAGTGGCCAGTTACGGATTCCTCACATTTGGCGGAGCGGTTTCTCTGCTGCTGGGATCGATCATGCTCTTTGACAGCCCGATTCCCGCGCTCCGTGTCTCCTGGTCTGTCATCATTCCGACCGTTGGCGTCACAGTCCTTTTCTTCGTCTTTGCCCTGACCTTCGGGATTCGTGCCCAGAAAAACAAGGTGACTACAGGTACCGAGGGAATGGTGGGGGAGATCGGGATCGCATTCGAAGAGCTTGCGCCCTCGGGCAGGATCAAGATCGGCAGCGAGTTCTGGAATGTCGAAGCAGAAGATTCCCCGGTCCAGAAGGGGGAACGTGTCATCGTCACCGGAGGCGACCGTCTTAATCTCAAGGTGAAACGGTTGGCCTGACCGTGCCTTCCTCACCACTGCGAGGATTGCTGGCGGCGGTTGCAGCTTTCACAGTTGGTCTTCTACTCGGACAGTGGGGACCGGATGCCGCCTGGCGTCTGCTCCTCACTTTCTGTTTCTTCTGCGCCCTGATACTACTCAGCAGGCGTATCTCACACCAGGCGCAGATCGTAGCCCTCATTCTCCTTTTCCTGCTGATCGGCTGGTCACGGGGTGCACCGGAGGACATCTCTGTCCAGCCGGATGAGGCTGCACGGTTCACAGGCCGGGTCAAGCTCCCGGTGGAGTCTTTCGAGGGCAGCACACGGATCCGCCTCGATCGGATCACATGGGAAATGGGCGAACGTGTCGGCAGGGTGAACCAGGGTGCACTTGTTACTTTGCAGCGTGATCCAGGGGTGAATCCCGGCGATCGGGTCGAGTTGGTGGGGCGATTGGAACAGCTGTCCGGGGTACGCAACCCGGGCGGCTTTGACGCCCAGGCCTACTGGCGGTTGCGCGGTGTCGGTTATCGCATCATAAAGGTGGAATCCGTCCAGATCACCCGGACCGCCGCCCGCTGGTCGCCACTGTCACTGTACGGACGGATGCAAAAGGGGATCCGTCGCACCCTCGAGGAGGCATCAACCCCCCAGACCTTCCCGCTTGCTACGGCGTTGATCCTCGGCGACAGGACCAACTGGGACGACTCCCTGCGCGATCAAATCTCACGTTCGGGTTTGATGCACATCTTTGCCATTTCCGGGCTGCACATCGGAGTACTGTTACTCTTGCTCAAGCATATGCTCTCGCTTTTTCCCCTCACGCCCCGGCGGCGCGAGCTTATCGCGATGATGCTGATCTGGCTGATCATCCCACTCACTGGATTGAATCCACCAGTGATACGTGCGGCGGTGATGCTCTCCCTCTATGTGCTCGGACGGCAGTTTCAGCGAATGAACCGTCCATCTTACGCCATTCTCCTCGCCTGGCTGCTCTTGACTACCCTGCAACCCGCGAGCCTGAAGGATGCGGGGTTCCAGCTTTCGTTTGCAGGGACAGCCGGTGCCCTTTTCGCTGCAGCTCGATTCGATCGGATCGAGGCGATCGCCACCTCACGGAGAATCGACGGGATCAGGCACAGGATCCGGAGCTGGTTGGCAGGCTTTTACCTGCTGTTGATGATCTCCTTAGGCGCCTGGCTGGCGACTGCCCCGATTGTGGTTTTCCATTTCGGGATACTGCCCTGGTTCGCACCTCTCATATCCCTTCCTGCGGCGGGATTGCTCTACCTGATCCTCGCCGCCGCGTGGCTTGCAGTTCTTACCTCGCCGATCCATGCCATCTCGATCCTCTTTGCTGAGTCGCTGCATCTGCTACTCTCCCTGCTGCACAAAATCGCCCTTACGGGTGCGGCCTCGCTGCCGGTTGGGACACATATCCCGGTGAGCATGGTCCTGCCCATGACTCTAATCGCGGTTGTGTTCGCCTTGTTCGCACGCAAGATCGAACGTGCTCCGGTCGCCGGGTGGAGCATGTCGCTGATCGCCGCCGCCTGCATCCTCATCTACGCGACGCTCTGGATGCCCTCCCAGCAAGTCAGGCTGCTGGCCGTGGATGTAGGACAGGGTGATGGTTTCCTGCTTCGCAGAGGCGCACGGACGGTGCTGATTGACGGCGGCAAACCGAATGTGGATGCTGTGCCCAGGCTACTCCGTCAGAGTGGAATCGACACACTCAGCCTGATGATCCTCACCCACGGAGATGCGGATCATGCTGGCGCGGCGGCGCGAATTGCGACAGAGTATCCCGTCCGTGCGGCGCTGATTGGCCCGGGAACCGAACGAGACCGAGAGGGCCGTGCCGCCATCCTCGCCCTGCAGCAGCAGGGTACTCCAGTGTATATCGGTGCGAAGGGCACCAGGGTGAATCTCGGCAAGCTGGGCAATCTCACTTTACTCTCGCCGGATTCCGCTTTGAGGACCCTGGCGAGAATTTCTGACAATGACCTCTCACTCGTGACCTTGTGGGAGGTGAATGATACAAAAGCGCTCTTCCCCGGGGATGCCACCCAGCGAGCGGAAAGGGCAATCCTGCAACGGACAGCAATTCCAGAAGTTGATTTACTGATGGCAGGCCACCACGGCAGCCGATACTCGAACTCAGAACCCTGGCTGCACGCATTGCAACCAAGAACCATACTTGTCTCATGCGGGCGTGGGAACAGTTACGGTCACCCCTCGCCTTACATGCTCGACAGAGCACGAGCTATGTCGATCCCGGTGCTTCGGACAGACCTTCATGGTGCTTACCTTCTTGAGCCACGGCAGGGCCGGTTCCTGATCCGATCCAGCTCCTTCTGGTGGTGATCCTGTTGCCCGGGAATCGGAGGTAGAGCATGATTGTCCGTGAACTTGTGCTGAAAACCAGCCGCATCTTCGAGTTAGGGCAGTTCTACCGGAACCTGTTCGGGCTCGAGGTGGTGCGAGAGGAATTGGGGATCGTCTCATTCCGCATCGGCGCCAGTTTGCTGACCTTTGAAGGTGTCCCTGACAACGACCACCCTCCCTTTTACCATTTTGCGATCAACATCCCGTCAAACCAGTTCGAGGAGGCGAGGGAGTGGCTCTCGGCGCGAACCCCACTCCTGCTCGATATGGATGGCGAAGACCGTTTTCACTTCGAGGCGATGGGCGCCGAGGCTGTCTATTTCCGCGATCCCGGGCACAACATCGGGGAATTGATCGCTCGTGAGGCCATTGCTCCCGCGCCTCACGGTCCGTTCGGACCCTCTCAAATGATCTCGATCAGCGAAGTCGGGCTGCCTGTACGTGATGTTCATACAGCCGCCGAACAGCTTACCGCGCAATTTGGGTTGAGTGTTTATATCCCGTTGACCGACCTGTTTGGAGCGGTGGGGGATGCAGAAGGGATGTTCATCCTTGTTCGGGAGGGGCGGCCCTGGGTGCCCACGCTTGCACCCGCAGGTATTCACCCGATGCGGGTCGTGCTCAAAGGCGATGCGGGGATGGAGTTGGAACTCGACGAACACCCGTACAGCATCAAAACGAGCTTCTGACACATGGTCCTGCCGGTTCAATGGTATCCCCTGCCAGGAGGCGGCCGGATCGCGTACCGGTCGAGCAGGATCAGGGAAGGCCGACCCACGATTCTGCTCCTCCACGGTCTCGGCGACTCTTCACTCGCGTGGGAGTGGTTGCTGCACCTCTCGACTCTGGATCACTACACCCTCATCGCGCCTGACCTGGCAGGGTTTGGGGAGACTGGGCAGTGGGCGGGATCGAGCTTCGGATTTGCGGACCAGGTGCGGCTTTTGGGCGAGCTGCTGAACGGCCTCGAAGTCGAGGAGCTGATCCTTGTCGGCCACTCGATGAGTGGAGTGATTGGGGGGTGGCTGGCCGCGGTTCTCCTGCAGCAAACCGGAAAACAGCCGACAGAAGAGTTGTATGCCTGGACAGGTTTCACAATGCACGACCTCCTGCCTCAATCGCTCTCGATACGGCTTCAATTGTGTGGGTTCGTCAACGTGGAAGGCACACTCGCACAAGAGGATGCATCCATTTCCCACCGTGCTGTGCAGGCAGCCGGGAAAGGGAGGTACGATCGATGGTACCGCTCCTTCCTCGACCTCTCGACATCTCTGGCATTCCTGGTGGAAAATCCTGGCGCGGAGCACTACCACCAGTCGGTGGTCAAAGCGCTGCCGGAGGCCTTTCTCGCCTCCGCGCGCGACCTGGATTCCTGGAAGGTGGCGTCGGGGGCGGGAAGAGGGACACAAAGCTCACATCTTATTAATAGCCTCGATCTGCCCTGTAACTACCTCTACGGCAGCGAGAGTGTGCTACCGGGATCGATCGAACTGCTGACCTCCGACAGCATCGAAGTAAATGCCGTGAAGGGTGCGGGGCACTGGCTGATGAACCAGCGCCGTGCCGAGTTTGAAGCCTTGCTACTCAGAGCCCTCGAACGTTTCGTTTAACGTTACGCACCTTTATCCCAGCAGTGGGCTTGCCCTCGTCTCCGCCTATACTGACTCAAATGAGGCTCCTCCTGAGAATTGATGCATGGACTTAGTGGTCAAGTTTGCCAGGAGGCGGAACGAAGTGACGTTTCGTGGCGCGACTTGACCGCCACAAAACAAACATCTTCGAGCGACCCTCGTTTTATTGAAAACAAATGTGCTGGATGGGTTCACAGAGGGACTGCCGACATTTCACCCGAGACGATTATTACATCGTCCCGGAACATTTGTTTTCAATAAAACAAGGGCTTACAACAAAGTGTAGGTTGCTTGGTTGCCAAAACACTCCTGGCGACCTGCGGCCTCCAGGCGATCTTGACAACCTGGTTTGCCAGAGGCAGTCGCACACATTTTTGCGGTGATCGATAGTCCTTTCGAGAATCACGGCAACTTAACTCACGTCCATCCCCGGCGTGGGCCCGCCCCACGGTTTTGTCTAACGATCCCCTCCATCCTTGTATGTTTTCCGGATCATCGATTCCAGGTACTCCTTCGGATTTTCCAGCATGGTGACGGTCACCTGCAGTGTGTCACGTTTCAACAGGTTGAAGGCGTACTGGAATGGCAACAGCAGGTTGAGCAGGAAGGAACCTGGCGATTCGCCGTCATGCAGGTTCTCCTGCAACCACCGTTTCGCCGCCGGGGAGATGGAGAGGGTGATGCCAAACTTCTCACGGAAGGTCAAGGCGGCTTCCTTCACAGTCTCCCCAAGGATCAGGTCGAGGCAGGTCTCAATCGGGCGTTCCACGACATCCCTTGTGACATTCAGCTTCTGGATCGCAGTGGAAGGGAGCCGTTTTTCGAAGGGGATGAGAACCCTCTCCGCGACACGTGTCAATCCGCGCGCTCCGGTTTTCTCATTATTGGCGAGGTGTGCGATCGCAAAGAGGGCCTCCTCGGTGAAACTCAGGTCGATTCCGTAGGCGGCGAAATCACGAATTTTCCCCTGCACAACGGCGTTGTAATCGTTGGTCAGAACCTCATAGAGACCCGCTTCGTCCAGGTCCTCCAGTAAAGCGAGCACGGGCAGACGTCCGATGAACTCACTCTCGAAACCATACTCGATCAGGTCCTGGGTATTGAGATCGGCGAGGAGTTCGTTTACCTGGCGTGACTTGACGTCGATGTCGCCGCCAAAACCCATCGGCTGACGATTCAACCGGCGCTGCACGATCTTCTCCAACCCGGCAAATGCGCCCGAGACGATAAACAGGATGTTGCGCGTGTTGATCTTGCGTTTGGGAGCTTTGCCGGTCCGTTGAGTCTCAATGACCGCTTCCATCTGGCTGGCGAGATCATGCGGTACACGCAACTCGACTTCAGTTTCCTCCATCAGTTTCAACAGGTTACGCTGCACTCCCGTTCGGCTGACATCCGGCCCGATGGCATTGCCTGTCGCCGCGATTTTATCAATTTCATCGATGTAGATGATCCCGTACTCCGCGGCTCGGATGTTGCCCCCGGCGGCACGTACCAGGTCACGGACCAGGTCTTCCACATCGCCGCCCACATAGCCGGTTTCGCTGAACTTGGTGGCATCGCCCTTGACAAACGGCACACCGAGACGTTCCGCGATCAACTTCACGATGTAGGTCTTCCCCACACCTGTCGGGCCGATCATCAGGATGTTTGGCTTGATCTGGCCGGGAATGCGTGGTTTGTCCTTCCCCGCCTCACGCTCCCAGCGCATACGATTAAAATGGGTGGCGACCTTGGTTGCAAGGATTTCGACCGCATCCTCCTGACGCACCACATACTGGCGGAGGTAGGCTTCCAACTCCTGCGGCTTCATGTCGAACTGGATGTCCGGCTCCTCATCCTCGGGCTTGTGCGCAGTCTCCTTGGTGCCAAAGGCATCCACATGGGTACGCACATGTTCGGTGCCATACTTTTCACGGAGGAAGCTCTCCACCTCACGCTGCAACTCTTCTGGTGTGGGCATCCTGCCTGGTGTTTTCGAATCACTCATCAATTAATCCAAGTTTCAGGTCGTGAACAGTGACAGGAATTTCTACAAAGTCCATCCCTGCAAGAACTTATGCGGCTGCTTCTGACTTATCAGGTTGTCAAGATCGCGCTGCGCTTGCCTCTCGGCGAACTTGACCGCTGGATTCAGGCGCATAAGCACCTGCTGACCACTCCTCCCTCGCAACCCTGTGCAAACACTGCCAGCATGATCCCGCCGGGTATCCCCTTGAGGACAGGAGCCAAGCCTTGATTGCGGATTGAGGCTTCGGTACTTTGGAGCAAAGTTCAGGCCAAGTGGAGCCAGCATGCCCAAGTTGATCTCAGATCCGTCCCTTTCGCAAAAGCTGTCGAAGGTCCGTCTCATTGTAACAGATGTTGATGGGGTTCTCACGGATGGCAAAGCCTATTATGATGAAACCGGGCTGAAAATGAAGGCATTTTCCATGCGGGACGGATTTGGGTTTGTCATGGCTCGCTTCGCGGAGATCGACCTGGCGGTGATCACCGGCAATGTGGCGGAACTGGTGAAACGACGGTTGGAAGCCTTCAATATCACTCGAATCAAGGGCGGACATTTTCGTAAGACAGGGTACTTTCAGGAGATCCTGACGGAAACCGGGATGAATGCAGAAGAGACGATTTACATCGGTGATGATCTGTTTGACCTGCCCGTCATGCGGCTCGCAGGGGTGAGCGCAGCCCCGGCGGACGCTCATTCTGAGGTTCTCGCTGAAGTGGATGGAGTGACACGTGCAATCGGAGGGAATGGCGCCCTTCGGGAAGTCGTCGAAGCGGTAGTCCGTGCGAAGGGACTCTGGGAGAACGTGCTCACGAAAATCGAGTCGGACGAAGCGGGAGGACGTGGGTGAGGCGAAGTGTGCGACAAGCAGTCAGGCGATTCTGGCGGCTTATTCCTGCCTTTCTGGCAGGAATGGCAACGCTTGCTTGCACCGATCTGTCTGATTCGGGGAGGCTGGCGGACGGAAAGGTCCGTGATGCGCTGCCCACCCAGGAATTTGAAAACGTCGAAATGGTGCACACACGGAAAGGTGAGCCTGTATTTCGCATGCAGGCGCCCCGCCTCGATCAGTATGGAAACCAGAAACGGGCAGAACTCTATGGCGGGATTACCATCGACTTTTACAAAGAAGGCAGAATTTCAAGCCATTTGACAGCGGATAGCGGTGTAGTCCTGAAAAACGGCGATGAATTGCGAGGGATCGGTAATGTCATCGTCACCACAGACACAGGCACCACGATCCTCACGCCCCGAATGACCTGGACCCGGTTTGACGGTCTCATCACCAGCGACACGATTGTCACCATCATCACCGAGTACGATACCCTGCATGGCACCGGTCTGGTGGCAACAGATGATTTGAAAAAGCGTAGAATCCTGCAACCGAGCGGTGTGTCGACTCGTGGCTTGAGTCGCGCAGGGGGTGTGGAAGGCAGTGGCCCGACTGAATTGCCTCCGGGTGAGTCGGTCCCTGTCGATACAGCCAGCTATCCATTTGTTGAGCCTGATTCTACGGCGCAGGATTCGTTCCTGGAATTGGAAGGCGCGAATCCAGTACCGCCTGATTCAACTGTGGGGCAGGTTGTGGACGGTAGCCCTGTTTCCGGGGAGGTAAGTGAATGAACCTCCTGCAGCGCACCGCTCAGTTGACAATCCCCCTTCTGCTGGGTGCTCTCCTCGTTGTGGGGATCGCCGAGGGGCAGACAGGCGACCCGCACCGCACCTACCCGCGACGTGGAAAAAAAACGGTTGTCGATCCTTTCGCGCCGGTCGTCCCCACCGAGCGGAATCCTGATCGCGGTGTGTATGACGGCTATGGACGGGATACACGTGGCGCGATCCGCCTTCTGCGTGCCACTGAATTACGGCAGGAGCAGTCAGCGTCCGGGGAAGTCGCCTACCTCGAAGGCGATGTCAAACTGATCCAGGATTCGCTCACGATCTGGTGCGACCGCGCCCACCACCGTAAAGCCCGGCGTGTGCTGGAACTTTTTGGTGATGTCGTCATGATCGACCCGGAGAAAACTCTCAAGGCGGACCATGTCGTTTACTATGAAGCATCGCGCCGGAGTGTGGCGAAGGGGAATGTGGAGGTCATCAGGGATTCTGTGATCCTCAGCAGCAGCCAGGGGCAGTATGACGAAACCGCCAGCACGGCCACATTCGACCAGAATATGCGGTTGTACGATCTGCGCAGGGATGTGGAGCTAACCGGAGTTGTCGGCACCTACGACATGAAAGAGGAGCTGGGTCGAGTGCCGATCGATCCGGTGCTGATCAGCTACGATTCCACCGGCGGTGAAGAGGCCAGGATCACGGGTCTGTACATGGAATACAACGCCGCCAGGGGGATGGCGATCGTGCGTGACAGCGTGACGATCGCATGGCATGATGTCCGAGGGCGGAGTGATCGGCTCGAATATTACCCTGACCTGAGTAAGGCGCTGATGGTCGGTTCACCACTGGTGCTCCGTGAGAGGGACGAGGCAGTCGGTGATTCCATCTGGCTCTACATCACAGATGGCGCGATTGATTCTGTGATGATCATTGGTCAGGCGCTGGCCCTGACCCCATCGGACAGCACGCAAACCTCCCCACGGAGTACTCTCGAAGGCGAGCGGATTGTCATGGATTTCGACAATGGAAAAGTGATACGGATGCAGAGCGATGGGCAGGCGGTGGGTGTTTATCATATCTTTGAACACGGCGTGGACAAGGGCTCGAACCGTGTCAGTGGCGACCGGGTTACGCTTTGGATGGGGGAGGAAGGGTTAAAGGATGTCAACGTTCTGGGCGGAAGTCAGGGCCGATTTCTTCCACCACACCTTGCGAAGGATTTAAGACGTGGCAAGTGAATCGACACTCAGCTGCCTGCGTTGCGAACACCTTGTCAAGGTTTACGGCAGCAGGAAAGTGGTGAATGACGTCTCCATCGAAGTGAACCAGGAGGAGATCGTCGGCCTGCTCGGTCCTAATGGCGCGGGCAAGACGACAACCTTCTATATGACTGTCGGAATGATCCAGCCGACTTCGGGAGAAGTGCTGGTCAATGACCGGCGAATCACCAAGCAGAAAATGTATCAGCGTGCACGAAGCGGAATCGGCTACCTTCCGCAGGAATCCAGCATCTTCCGTAAAATGACGGTCGAGCAAAACCTGATGGCCATTGCGGAAACCCTTTTGCTCAGCCGTTCCCAGCGGAAAGAGAAGGTGGACAAGTTGCTCGAGGAGTTCTCGATTACCCATATCCGCAAGGGAAGAGCGTACAATCTATCGGGCGGGGAACGTCGGCGTACCGAAATCGCACGATCCCTTGTCACCGATCCGAAGTTCATCCTGCTGGATGAGCCCTTTGCGGGAATCGACCCGATTGCGGTGGCGGATATCCAGGAGATTGTGAAAGGACTTGTGAAACGTGGGATCGGTGTCCTGATCACCGACCACAATGTGCATGAGACTCTGGCCATCACAGATCGTGCATACCTTCTATACGAGGGGAGGATATTGAAGTCCGGTTCCAGCGAAGATTTGGCCACAGACCCCGAGGCGCGCAAACTCTACCTCGGTGAGTCCTTTACCCTTCAGCGTTGAGGAAGAAACATGCAATTGCGTCAGGAGATCGGTCTTCGGCAGGAGTTGGTTACCCAACCCCAGCAGATTCTCCGTTCTGAACTGATCCAGACCCCTCTGCTTCAGCTCGAGGCGCGTTTCCAGCAGGAGATCCAGGAAAACCCCTTCCTTGAACTCGGTGAAGAGATGGAGCAGATCCCTGAGGCGGACGAAGAGAAGGATGACCGTCTTGAAAGCAACGTGGTCCGTGAGGCGGTCCAGGACGGTGAAAACTCTTCCGCCCATGAAGCGGAGCGTGAGGCGCGAGAACCGGACTGGGAGCAGATGTTCGACGATCAGGAGGACGAACGTCAGATCTATCGCGCTAACCGAGCGATCACTGAACCGGTCGAGATCCCCCAGGCGGATATTCAGAGCCTCTCCGACCTGCTGCATGAGCAGCTTTATATGGACAGGTTCACCGACCAGCAGATGCGTATCGGGGAATTCATCATCGGCAGTTTGGATGCTCGCGGTTACCTCGATGCACCCCTTGACCTGATCGCCGGGCTCGCTGAGGCGGATGTCGAAGAAGTGGAAGAAGTGCTCTGGCGTATCCAGCGGTATGATCCGCCCGGGATCGCCGCTCGCTCCCTCCAGGAATGTCTGTTGATCCAAATCGATGTCCGTGGTGATTTCGATCCGATGGTCAGGACGATTGTCGCCGAATATTTCGATGATTTTGTCAACAGGCGCTATGAACTGATCGCATCGGCGCTCTCGATCACACCGCAGCGCGTGCAGGAAGCCTTTGGCGAGATCAGCAGGCTTAATCCCCAGCCCGGTGAAGGGGTGATCGATGAAAAAATGAACTACATCATTCCGGACCTGATTGTTGAGGTGATTCAGGCAACTGATGCCGATGAACCTGAGTTTGTTGTGATGCTCAATGATGGCAATATCCCCAGTTTTTACCTGAATGAAGAATTAAAAAAGCTGATCCTGAAGAAAAACTCAGACAAGAAGGCCCGGGATTTTGCGATCCAGAAGGCCGAGAGCGCACGATGGTTCATCAACGCGATCATGCAGCGTCGTACCACGATGACCCGGACAATGCGGGCGATTGTCGATAAACAGAAAGCCTGGTTCCTCAGTGGCAAGGATGTCGATCTCAAACCCATGATCCTGATGGATGTCGCGGATGAGATTGGCATGGATATTTCAACAATAAGCCGTGTGACACGAGAAAAGTACGTACAGACTCCCTATGGCGTTCGCGAATTGAAGTTCTTCTTCAACGACAGAATGGAAACCTCCTCAGGCGATGAAGTCGCCACACGCACGATCAAGGCGAAATTGAAAGAGATCATCGAGAACGAGGACAAAAAGAAGCCGCTCAGTGACCAGACAATCGCTGAAATGCTTGAAGAAGTGGGCTTCCCCATCGCACGCAGAACGGTTCAAAAGTACCGGGAGCAGCTTGGCATTCCAGTTAAGCGATTGCGTCGGCAGGTGTAGCGTCGAAGGACGAGAGATGGAACGAGCGTCGAACAGCGTTTCCACAGTAACCAGCGATCGAGTTCTGATCCGCGGTGTTCCGATCGAAGAACTCATCGCCGAAAACACTTTCACTGCCACCATCTTTTTACTTCTGCGAGGCCGTCTACCCGACCCTGTCGAGGAAAAACTCACTACTGCAGTGCTGGTCGCCCTCGTGGATCATGGTCTTGACACCCCCTCCATCCATGCTGCTCTTGCCGTCCAACGAGGGGGAAACCCGCTGAATGTCGCCGTTGGCGCCGGGATGATGGCTTTTGGCGATTCGCATGGTGGTGGCATGGAGCACGCCGCCGAACTTTTCCAGGAGGCGGGGCAACAGCCGGGCGAGCCGGATGCCATCGCCCTCGAGATTGTCGGAATGTATGCCGGCAGGAAGCAGAGCGTCCCGGGATATGGCCACAGGACCCACAAGGTCGATCCTCGGACCACTGCACTGCTCGACAAGGCGCGTGAACTCGGGAAATTCGGTCGGTACTGCGAGATTGCGAAGGCAATTGAATCTGCTCTCACGGACCGTTACCGGCAGTCTCTTCCTCTCAACGTGGATGGTGCGGCGGCGGCAGTCCTGTGCGAACTCGGTTTCGACTGGCGGCTTGGCCGGGCATTTTTTATCCTGAGTCGCTCGGCGGGGACAACTGCCCATGCCTACGAGGAGCTGCGGCAGGAGGCCCCCCTCGCGCTGCTCGGCTCAATTCCCTGGCGAAAAGGTTCGGGTGGCGCAGAGGGGTACGAGCCCGGTAATTCGGCAACGTCCGCTGGTGAACTTTCCCAGGACTGATTCCATTGTGGAGGATCTGCATGTCCGGCTTCCTGCCACTGATTCACCGTGGCGATCGAATCCGCGCCCTTGTGGTGGGCGGGGGCGAAGTCGCTCACCGAAAGGTGCAGGATCTGCTTGTGGCAGGCGCAGAGGTCAGGGCTGTCTCAACCACCTGGGATGACAGATTAAGGCTGCTTCTGCAAAGCCGAAACATTCCCCATGAGACTCGAGCATTCCAGCCGGGCGATACCCAGGGCTTTTCCCTTGTCATCGTTGCAACAGATGATGCTGAATTGAATCGGCTTGTGAGCGATGAGGCGGCCACTCGCGGCATACCAGTGAATGTCGTGGATCAGCCCGAGCAGTGCAGCGTCTATTTTCCGGCGGTTGTGAGGGATGATCACCTGCTCCTTGCCGTCTCGACCGGCGGCACCGCACCTTTTCTCGCCCGCGAGATCAGAAAGGCTCTCGACTCCTGGCTGGAAGATGAGGGTTGGTCGCTTCGCGCGAAGTGGGCGGGTAAGTTCCGTTCGTATGTTAATACTGCAATTAAACAGCAGACGATCCGTGACAGCCTCTTTGAACGGTTTATGAACGAAGATCCTGCTGCGCTCGCCGCATGGCGCGATGAGAATCCCCCTTTCGCACTCTGGGAATCCTGGGTAAAGGAGGTGGCGCGATGAGTACCAAATCCCTGCAATCCGTCCGCATCGGCACACGTGGCAGCCAGCTCGCTCTCTGGCAGGCGAACCAGGCGTCTGAACTCGTTCGCCATGTCCTCCCCAAGGTGAAAATCGAGATTGTGCCGATTGAAACAGCGGGGGACCTGGATCAGGAATCCACCTTGACCGATCTCGGCGGCACGGGTGTGTTTGTCAAGAAGATCGAGAAGGAATTGCTGGCGAAAAAGATCGATATCGCCGTCCACAGCGCGAAAGACATTCCTGCAAAAGATCGGAAAGGCTTGCTGATCGCCGCGACTCCACCCCGAGGCGTGGTGAATGATGTGGTCGTCTGCCGTGAACACCTCGGGTTCGAGGATCTGCCATCCGGGGCGGTGGTGGGAACCTCCAGCCCGCGACGCGCAGCACAGCTATTACGTATTCGTAAGGATTTGAAGATCAAGGAAATACGCGGGAATCTGGACACTCGACTTCGCAAAGTGGACGAGGGCGAATACGATGCAACCATCCTCGCCTGGGTGGGCATGCGCCGTATGGGGTACGCCTGGCGGATTGACGATGTCTTTCCGGTCCACGACATGTTGCCTGCCCCCTGCCAGGGGATTGTCGCCCTGCAGGTGCGTGCCGATCACACGGAACTTGTCGAGAAATTACAGCAGGCTTCCCATGCGCCGACAGCCGCCCGGCTCCAGGCGGAACGCTCCATGCTCGCCACTCTGAACGCCGGTTGTCATCTCGCGGTGGCCGGACTGTCCCGGCATTACGGTGCAGAGGGGATGTACATGATCGGGCGAGTTCTCTCGGCTGATGGATCAGTCATGCTCGAGGCGGACCGCACCATCACTGCGGATGAAGACCCTGCCGAGCTTGGACGCAAGGTGGCGCACGATCTTCTGGATCAGGGTGCAGCGAAATTGTTGAAAACGGGGGGGTAAGCAGTGGTTGGGCGTGGGGAGGGATCTGCTCCAAGTGGAAAGGTTTTTCTGGTGGGTGCGGGTCCTGGTGATCCCGGGCTTATCACGAAACGAGGATTCGACCTTCTCCACTCCGCAGATGCGGTCTGTGTCGATGCGCTTGTCGACCCATCATTGCTCGCAGGATTACCGCCCGAGGTTGAAACCTGGTATGTGGGCAAACAGGCCGGACATCACACCCTGCCGCAGAGGGAGATCGAGGCGCTGCTGATCCGTCTCGCGGGCGAAGGGAAGCGGGTGGTCCGTCTCAAGGGGGGCGATCCGTTTGTCTTCGGGCGTGGGGGGGAGGAAGCCCTCGCGCTTGCCGCCGCGGGAATCCCCTTCGAGGTCGTCCCCGGTGTAACCGCGGCGGTTGCGGCCTGCGCCTACGCCGGCATTCCGATAACACATCGCGCGCTTTCCACCTTCGCTGTCCTCCTGACTGCACACGAATCACCCGACAAAGAGGACTCCGACGCCCAACTTCCCTATGACACGCTTGCCCGGTTGACAGGGGGCACGTTCGCCGGGTACATGGGTGTACGAACCCTGCCTGCGGTCGTCAAGCGATTGCTCGAGGGTGGAATGAACCCTGACACACCCGCTGCCCTTATCGAACGCGGGACAATGGGCGCCCAGCGAGTTGTTCAGGCGCCGCTTGTTTCGATCGCGGAAACGGCAATCGCCGAAAATGTGCAACCACCGGCTCTTTTTGTCATCGGCGAAGTGGTTACGCTCGCGGATCGGATCAAGTGGTTCCATCCCGGTCCGTTGGCAGGTGTGCGCGTGATGGTCACACGCCCCGTCCATCAACTCCTGACACTGACCGCCCCGCTCCAGAAGCTGGGAGCCACTGTAATTCCGGCACCCTCCATCCAGGTCAGCCCTCGCTTTGTCGACGCATCGTGGAAAAAACTGATCGCGAGGAGCGGACACTCCGGCTGGCTTGTCTTCACGAGTGAAAACGGGGTGCAGTTCTTCTTTACAGGGTTAAAGCGGGCAGGCAAGGACCTGCGTTGGACCGGCTCTTTCCGTATCGCCGCTATAGGCTCCGGCACTCGCAGGGCACTCGAGGAGCATGGCCTGATCCCCGATTTTGTGCCCAGCCGGGCGACCACCGCGGCATTGGCAGAAGAACTTTCACCCCTGCTGAAGCAAGGTGAATGGGTGGTGCGTGTGCGAGGTAACCTGGGCGACACCACGGTGGAAAAAGCCATCGCCCAGGCGGGAGCGGAGGTACAGTCGGTTCATGTCTACGAAACTGGCCCCGCTCCACTGGATGATCTCGTGCAGGCCTGGGTCGATGCTCAACCGCCCGATGTCATCACATTTACCAGCGGATCGACCTTCACCTCGTTTCTCGAACAGTGGGGCGAGCGGGCGGATTTGTTGCTCCGTCAGGCAAAAGTGGTCAGCATCGGCCCGTTTACAAGTGAGATTATTCGCACCGCCAGATACGAGGTTACCGCCGAGGCTGATCCACACGACACCGAAGGGCTGGTGGCTGCGATTGCCGGATTGAGCTGAACTGTCACTGAGTGCTGGGCGGCGTGGCAATCTGTAGTGGACGCGCCGCAAGGGGCGCGATCAGCTTTTCGGCCATGTCAGAAGGCCTGGCCGAACACCTATCCTGAATAATGTCATCCTGAACTCGATTCAGGATCCAACCGTTGTCCGGCTTGCATATCAATCAGCACTCATCTCACCTGACCAGCAGAGCCTTGTGTGTCTGGCTGCCGAAGATGGGGGAGGAGGCACGGATCATGTAGAGCCCACTGGCGAGGCGGGTGCTATCGAAGGGGAAGCTGTGGTAACCGGGGCGGGCGGGGGAATCATGCAGCAACGCGACACGTTCCCCCAGCAGGTTGAAAACTTCGACACGCAATGGCGCCGCACGGGGCAGTGCGACACGAATCACCGTGCCCGGGTTGAAAGGATTGGGGTAGGGCTGCTCCAGTTCGAATATCTTTGGCAGCGCACCCCGGTCGGCATCACCGGGCGCTGAATCCGTCACATTGCCTATCAGTTCGACAGATTCCGGGATGGGGGCGGGATCATTGCAGTCGAAGGTCAGGGCCGCTGTCCGTGGCGCCGTGTCTGTCGGGCTGAAACGGACTGCCACCTCCGCCTGCTCCCCGCTCGCCAGGACAAGGGAATCGACCCCCAGCTCAAGCATAAAAGAAGCGTCCTCACAGATTCCGCCACGCACGATCAACGTCTCCACCCCGGTGTTGCGCAGCATGAGCGGCAGCGTCGCCATCCCACCCGCCTCCACCACCCCGAAGTCGAGGAGGTTCGTATCCGGTTCTATGTTTGCGTAGAATAAGTGTTCGGTCGCCCAAGGTTCAACGAATGCATCCAGGTTGACCAGAACCGTATCACCGAGACCTTCCGGATTGTAGACAGGGTGATACGGACCGGACGGATCGCCCCAGTAGTTATACCTGAGGCTCAAACCTGCGTGGAAACGATCAATGATGAAACCGTCATTGTCTATGAAGTCGGATTCTTCCACTTGAATGCTGGAACCTTGTGAAACAAAAAAGAAGCCTTCCCATTGCCGAGCCGTAGGATCATAAAGTGTAGTATCACGTAAATTCTCGGCGAAGTGATTCTGTTGCATCGTTACAGAAGAGGTAGTACCGTTCAATAAAAAAAGACCGACCATATAACTGTTCGCACGATTGCCGATAAACCTGTTGCGAACGAATGTTGCACTCGATCCGTTGATTTCCATGATACCAGCGTGAGGGGCTTGATTTTCCATAAACAGATTGTCTGTAATGATCGCAATGCCTACCTGACCGATATCTAAAGCACCTTGAAATCCACCGGCTGGCATCTCTCCGTAGTCTCGGTACCACGCTTCGTTTCTGATGAACTCATTCCCCGTGATAAAAACAGAATCCATCACTGTGGCAAATAAAGCGCCGGCAACGAGTGCCGAGTTGTCGACAAAACGATTGTTTACAACCCTCCAATTGCCATGGGAGAGAAACGCTCCTCCACCGGATCCCTCATGATGGTTGTTCCTGAATACGCTATTGGATAGCACCCCATTTCCAAATGATCCGCGTAAAGGAGTGCCAATATTGCCTTGAAAAAAGCATTTATCAACCAAAAAATTACCATGTCGAATCTGAGTCACAAATAATCCCTCTATACTGACGTTATTCTCGATTATGCTGTTCGTAATTTCAACATTGGTGGAGTCAAGAAAAACGGCGGCACCAGACCTGCCTCGATTGTCACGGATGATGCAGTGATTCACCTGGACTGAAGCGTGAAGCGAATAGATACCACCGCCGTAGGGAGGCGTGTAGTCGTAGGCCGAGCCATCCGAGATCGTTAACCCGGCAAGGACAACCTCACTTGTATGATTGCCGAGGATGGCCAGTGGACGGAAAGTGTCATCACCACTCAGGATGGTCTCTGCCGTAAACGTAGTATCACCTGTATTCAGGAAAAGGCTACCCAACACAATCGCCTTCCCTTCTATCAACAACTCCTCCTCGTAGAGGCCTGGATGGAGAAGGATTGTATCGCCCTGAAGGGAGCAAGCTTCGATGGCCTGTTGAATCGTCATGCCGGTTGGGTGGATTTCGAAGGTGGTGGCGGATGTGAGTGGCGGTATTGCCAGGAGAATAAGCAGTAAGAGGTTCATTCTCATTTTTGCCTCCCGAGAAGTAAGAAGTCAGCCAGCCCAGGCTCGAGCTGGCCGACCTTCAAGCCTGCTATCACTCGATGCAGAAGATCACCAAACCACTTCCGCTGCCGCTCCACATGAATCGAACCCAGAATTCGTCATACTGCTCCCGGTCTGTGTGGGAGGTGTATGTTTCGACCACATCGGGATCGTTGGGGAACAGTTGCAGTATCGGAGTGAAATCCGTATCGAAGAATCTGACGCGGTTCTCCAGATAAGCGTCTGGATCAAGGGTAGCCCAAGTTTTGTCGATTTTCTGGTAGACAACGGCTGGTGGCGGGCTTCCGGAGTTGTACGTATCATCCGTGCTACCTGGACCTAAAGTGGCTGAACCTTGGTAGAATGGCTGTGCAGATGCTACCTGAGAGCATGCAAGAAACAGCACTGCTGTGAATACAAATAAACCAGCCCGTTTCATCTTTACCTCCCCTTGTGAAGTTAGACCACTTCTGGCAAGTGTAACAAGGGGGGGGATGTCAAGATTCTTTTTTCATCGAACGACTGAAATCGAGAGAAAAGAGAGCCATGTAGGCCACTCCATCCGAACCTGATGGAACTACGTCCCTTCTTCTCGACGCGAACAGCTGGTCCAACTGCCTCAGATTGTCGGCTTATGCCTGGTCCAAAGCCATGCAACTCATCGCTGACTGGACATGCAGACACTCACCAGTGCCGTCTGCGCACCGGCAGATGCTCACGACCGAAGTAATCCTCCTTCATCTCCTTTACCTTGCCGGCCAGCAGGATGAGCGCGAACAGGTTGGGGATGGCCATGATTGAAAGCGCGATGTCCCCGAACCCCCAAACCGTTGTCAATGCGAGATTGCTGGCGATCAGGACGACGACCACATAGACAAACCTGTAGGGTCGAATCCCCTTCTGACCGAAGAGGTAGACTGCCGCACGGTCCCCATAATAGGACCAGGAGATCACGGTGGAGATGGCAAAGAGCAGCACACCAAATGTAACCATCCAGCTCCCCCACTTGCCGCCGAGTCCCTTCTCAAACGCCTGGGCGGTCAGCAGCGAGCCGTTACGGAGCGCCTTACCTCGAACGAGTGTATTAGCCACCGTCTGGCCGGTATCGTTGAGCACGGACCCCGGGACACCGTTGCTGATCTCGATGGCACCTCTTTCGAGGGGGACGAGCGCACCGGATGAGTCGGTTGCCAGGAGAAGTGGTGCCTCGACAAATCCCTGGTTGAAGACCAAGCGCACCTGCTCCATCCTGCCATCCTCGACGGCGACAAATCCGCTGAACAGGTCCGTCCGATCGGGGGAACCACCCGGGCGCAACAGAGCGCCAGCGTGGACAACTTTTGCTTGCTGAAGCTGCAGATCGGTGGGGTAGGGAGTTTTCCAGGCGCCACTGGTCAGGATGGTCAGACCGGTGATCGTACAGATCATCAGGGTGTCAAGGAAGGGTCCAATCATGGCGACTGTTCCCTCGCGCACCGGTTCTTCCGTCTTCGCGGCGGCGTGCGCAATGGGTGCGGAACCCTGCCCGGATTCGTTCGAGTAGATGCCACGGCGTACCCCCCAGAGCAGCGCCATGAAGAAGGTCGAACCGGCGAATCCACCCGTCGCTCCGCGCGGCGTGAAAGCATTCTCGAAAATCATGGCGAAGGCGGCCGGGACCTGAGAGATATTTTTGCCGATGACGATCAACCCGGAGACGATATAGACAAAGGCCATGAAGGGGACAAGGCGACTCGCGACCACACCGATCCGTCGGATTCCGCCGATGATGACCAATCCGACAATGCTCGAGAGCACCAAGCCGGTCGCGACAGAAGGTATCCCGAAATCGGCACGGAAGCTGTCTGCAACGGTGAAGACCTGGATGGCGTTTCCGGTCCCGAAACTGGAGATGATGGTTGCGCCTGCAAACAACACCGCCATTGGTTTCCAGGATTTGCCCAGTCCCATTTCGATGTAGTACATCGGTCCGCCCGAGGCGCTGCCGTCCTTGTGGATTTTCCGGAAACGCATTGCCAGGGTTGCTTCGCTGAACTTGGTGGCCATTCCCAGAACCGCCGTGACCCACATCCAGAAGAGGGCACCCGGTCCGCCGAAATGGATCGCCGTGGCAACACCGGCGATATTTCCAATCCCGATTGTCGCGGAAAGTGCTGCTGAGAGTGCCTGGAGATGGTTCACATCTCCTGCATCATCCTCCTTGTCGTATACCCCGGCGATCACCTTCCAGGAATGGCCGAAACGGATCATCTGGACCAGGCGAAGACGTATGGTCAGGTAAATCCCGGTACCAATCAGTGGCACAATGAGGAATGTGCTGAAATAGGACGAAATCGTTTCGATCCAATGAACCATGAGGCGTTTCTCGCTTTGTTAAACCGGTTCCTCACAAGAATATCTGCGGCGATTTCTGCCCTGCGGCGGTCAAGTCACTCCGTAGAGAACATGCCACGCACGGTTACAGTAGATTGCTGATAAGGATCGCACCCACGGCGATCGGAGCGACAATTCGAACCGTCCACAACCACACCCTGAACAGGGTTTTCTGCGTCGACCCCTGCATCATTTCCTGTTCAGCACCTTTTTTCCATGCCCATCCGGCAAACAATGCGATGAGGATTCCTCCAATGGGGAGGAGGATGTTCGCCGTCAGGAAATCATAGAGGTTAAAAAAGGTGAGGTCGAATACTTTGACTTCCGACCAGACCCCGAAACTGAGTGCTGCGGGGACTCCGAGCAGGAAAGCAGTCGCAGCCATGATGACAGTCGCCCGCGAACGGACCCATTTCAGCTCATCGGTGGCAAAGCTGACCATCACTTCCAGCAGGCTGATGGCTGAAGTCAATGCGGCGATCGAAAGCAGAAGGAAGAAGAATGTGGAGAGCACCGCGCCGAAGGGCAGTTTGCTGAAGACCAGCGGCAGGGCAACATAGGTCAGACCCGGCCCAGAGGAGGCTTCGAGGCCCATTGCGAAGACTGCGGGAAAGATGGCGACACCCGCCAGGATCGCGATGGTCATGTCCAGAAGGGCGACTGTCCCGGTGCTGCTGAAAAGATTTGTTCGTTTGTCCAGGTAGCTGCCATAGGTGATCATCACCCCCATTCCGAGACTGAGACTGTAAAAAGCCTGTCCCATCGCAAGCAGTATCACTTCGCCGCTGATTTTGCTGAAATCCGGTTTAAAAAGGAACTTCAACCCTTCACCACTACCTGGTAGTGTAAGTGAACGCCCGATCAGGAGGAGGAGAAGCAGGAAAAGGGTTGGCATCAGGATTTTGGACCATCTCTCAATACCGCCTTTCACCCCCTGGCTGACAACAAGGATACACAGGACGGTAAAGAGAAAATGAAAGAATACCACGAGTCCCGAATTGCCCACGAAACGATCAAAGGCTTGCTGAGCGGCTTCTGCTGTGTTAAAGCTGTTGATCAGCCCGGTCGCCGACTCGTACAGGTAGGCGAGGGTCCAGCCCGCAACAACCGTGTAGTAAGCGAGGATGATCACTCCGGTCAGCAGTCCAACCGCGCCCGCCAGCCACCAGGGCGTTCCGGGCAGCAGCACACGAAATGCGCCGACAGGGTTCCTGCCGCTGCCACGACCGATCACCATTTCCGCCGACATGATCGGTAATCCTATCAGCAGCACACAGGCGATATAAACGATCAGGAATGCAAACCCGCCACTCTCCCCAAGGACATAGGGGAAACGCCAGATATTGCCGAGCCCGATCGCGCTGCCAGCCGCCGCAAGGATAAACCCGATTTTGCTTCCCCAGGTTTCCCGTGAATTCCCGCCTGCCTGCATCATCGTTTGTCCCTTCTCTGTCAACCTCCGCTTACGGTCGAAAAAGGTAGGTTCGGCATAGACCGCATGCAATCCTGACAGACGGGGGATGCAAGGTTTGTCAAGCCCATCGAGACCATTTTCACTCCCATTCGCTCCCCCGGCTCTCCCGCTGCATTCAGCAACCCTGTAAAACCCTTGTATAAACGAGAGATGCGAGGGAGAGCCCGCAGGGACTCTTTTTCAAAATTCTGTTCTCCACCGTTGACAACCCTGCGAACCGGCACTATAATTGGGAGCAAATGGGAGCAAAATGGAAGTAAATGGGAGCGGACGGGGCTGTAATTCCCGCCGCCGGGAGAAGTTCGGGGATGTTCTACCAGATCCACAACAACGCGATGGACGAACGTGGGCGGATTTTCATGCCTGCGGCGTTCCGTCACGATGTCCCGCCTGAAGTGATCCGTGGAGATTTCCACATCACTCCGGAGCAGGATGGTCACCTGGTGGTACGTCCGCATCAGGAATGGGAAGCGTACATCGGTCGAATCAAACGCGCCCGGGTGGAATCACGGATCAAGACCGACTACCTGAAAGCGTTAAATGCTCTTTCACAAAAAACACAGCTCGATCGCCAGAACCGTCTTGTTCTATCGCCGCAAATGCGCAAGGCACTGGGGGTGAAGTCGGACGAGGGGCGTGTAGAACTCGCCATTGTGGGTGCGGGCGACTATTTCGAGATCTGGCGGGCGGATGGATTCGAGGGCGAGCAGGTGTTGCTCGAACGTGCCTCGCAGTTGCGTGACCAGATCGAGTCGGTGGTGGATGAATCCTACGACTGATCAAAGGTCGTTGCCGGCGTACCACCAGCCGGTCATGCTCGCGGAAACCATCGATCTGCTGTCCGTGCGACCTGCTGGGGTCTACCTGGATGCCACGGCTGGGGGCGGCGGGCATACTGCGGCGATACTCGAGCGTCTTGGGGAGGGGGGCAGCGTAGTCGCCCTGGATCGTGACAGTGAGGCGCATCGACGACTGGAGGCTCGGTTCGATCGGGAGAAAAGGGTGGTGCTTGTCCGTACGGATTTCGCTGAGATCGGCACCAACCAGACTGTCCTGGCTCATGCCCCATATGCAGGGGTGCTTTTCGATTTCGGCCTGTCGAGTCGTCAGATAGATGATCCAGCGCGGGGCTTCAGTTTCAGCCAGGACGGACCGCTTGACATGCGAATGGATGATCGACTTCCGCTGACTGCGGCGGAGGTTGTCAACGGCTTCGAGGAGGCGGACCTGGTCCGCCTGTTTCGTGAGAATGGGGAGGAGCCGCAGGCGAGGCGCATTGCTCATGAAGTCGTTGCCTCCCGGCCGCTCAATTCGACTGGGTCTCTTGCAGAAGTGGTTCGCAGGGTTGTGAAAGGGCCGAAGCAGGTGAAGGCGCTTGCACGGGTCTTTCAGGCGATACGCATTGAAGTGAATGGCGAACTGGCGGCAATCGATCGGGCTCTTCCTTCGGCGGTCGCCCTGCTGGGGGCGGGCGGGAGGCTGGTGACACTGGCCTATCACAGCCTTGAGGATCGGCGTGTGAAAGAGTTCTTTCGAATCTCGTCCCAGCCGGAGCCCGTTGATCCCTTCCTGCCTCAGCAAGAGCGGGAGGTTGTGAAGCCGCTCAGGATGGTCACACGCGGGGCGGTCAAAGCAACAGAAGCGGAAATTGAGACGAATCCGCGAGCGAGAAGCGCTCGCTTGCGTGCGGCGGAGAGAACGGGATGAATACTGTAACTCAGCCATTTCAGGGTCATGGGGGCGTGAGGAGCGGGGGAAGGGTCACCCCGGTCCGTTCGATGCGTGGGCTGCTCCTTTTCTTCATCCTCGGTATGGCGATCTTCATGATCGCCGATGTCTTCCTCAATGTCCAACGCGTTCGGTTCGGTTCGGAAATCCAGACTCTTCGCCGTCAGATCGTCCTGCTGGGCGGTGACGTTCGTGACCTCGAAGGGGTGCGTGCAGGGCTGACTTCGCTGGCTTCCATCGAGCAGCAGGCAAGGAACATGGGCATGGTCTATCCGAAGCGGGTTCCGCGCCTCCTTGTTGTCGAGGTGCCCTCGGGTGAATTGCCGCCTGCATGGGCTTTGCCCTCGCCGCGTGCGAACCACGACGCTGTCCGGGGACCTTCCGGCGGTCACTTCGCCCACTCGGCATCCGATAAAGGATGGGGTCAATGAGTCGTGAACGTGGAAAGAGACGGCCCCTCTCCGGACCTCCCCTGCCGCTTTCGCGTGGCAGGCTGTTGTTCATTTTCCTGCTTATGGCGTCACTCGCGGGGGTGACGACGGTTCGGCTGGTGGATCTCCAGTTGGTGCACCACGCAGACTACACGAAACGTGCTCAAACCCAATACACGAACCGCAGGGAAATCGAACCTGAACGTGGCTCGATTTTCGACCGGCGCGCGAACAGCCTGGTGACCAATCTCCCGAATTACTGGTCGGTGGGGGTGCATCCGCAGCAGGTTGAGAATGTTTCGCTGCTCTCGACACAGTTGGCGGACATCCTGGAGACGAACCCCGCTGACCTCCGCAAGACTCTGACAGGTCGCTCCTCTTTTGTGTGGGTCGAACGGAAGATCGATCCACGGCGAGCCCAGATGATCCGTTCGCTCAGCAACTCTGGTGTCGGGCTGCATCGAGAGACACTCCGGCGCTACCCATACGGCAAAACCGGCGCGCAGGTGGTTGGCTATGTCACGGTGGACAACAAGGGTCTGGGTGGAATCGAGGGGCTGTACGATCCCATGCTCTCTGGCGAGCCGGGTTGGGAGGTGATGCAGAAGGATGCCTGGAGGCGTGAAATCCTCGACCCGAGTTACCCGCGTCTCGATCCGGTCAATGGCGGGAAGGTGGTCCTCTCGATTGACATCAATGCTCAAGCTATCGCCGAGGAGGAACTCGAAGCCGCGGTACGTAAAAGTGGTGCGAAAGGTGGGTCGATTGTCGTAACACGTCCCTCGACAGGGGAAATCCTCGCGATCGCTTCTTCGCCGCGGTTCGACCCGAACGACTTTGTCAATGCCGATCCCAGCGCGAGGAAGAATCGTGCGGTGACCGACCTCTACGAACCCGGCAGCACGTTCAAAGTGGTTGCCTTCGCCGGGCTGATCGAGCGGGGGCTCATCGCGCTGGATGAACCGGTCAACTGCGGCAATGGCCGGTTGAAGGTCGCCGATCGGGTAATCCGAGATTCTCATCCCTACGGTGTGCTTTCCGCGCGGAAGGTACTCGCCAACTCCAGCAACATCGGAACAGCGATTCTCACAGAGCGGCTGGGTCGGAAGGATTTTTACACGATTATCCGTGACTTCGGCTTTGGCCAGCGCACCGGGATCGAACTGCCCGGCGAAAGCAGCGGTCTTCTGCAGAATCCCTCGAAATGGTCTGGGGTAAGCCTGGCGAATCTGTCGATCGGGCATGGTGTCGCGATCACACCAATACAGCTTGCGATGGCATATGGGGCAATCGCCAACGACGGCTTTCTGATGAAGCCGCTGCTGGTGCTCTCAACAACCGACAGCGAGGGGCGAGTCGACCTGCGTCAGCCAAGCCAGGTTCGGCGCGTGCTGAAGCCATCCACTGCGCGAACCCTGCGGACGCTGCTCACCGATGCGGTCGAGTTGGGGACTGGCGAGAATGCGATTATCGAAGGGCTGAAGGTGGCGGGGAAGACCGGCACCGCTCAAATGGTTGATGAGGTGAACAGCACCTACTTCCAGGATCGCTTCCACAGCTCATTTGCCGGTTTTGTCCCTGCCGACCGGCCTGAGCTACTCGCGGTGATTGTGATAGACGATCCCCGTCATGGTCACTACGGCGGTACAGTTGCCGCGCCGGTGTTCCGCAGGGTGATGGAGCGGCTGATTGTCACCCTGCCGCGCCAGGATCCGATGCTGCCGGGTGGCGAGGATTACGATTACGAAGATGAAGGGTGGACTCAGAAACGTCAGGGTATTCAGGTCCCCTCGCTTGTCGCATTGTCCCAGGCCGAAGCTCAACAGCAGATCGCGAGTCTCGGGTTAAAGGCGGAGTTTGTCGGAAGCGGTTCGGTGGTTTGCAGCCAGGGGGTGCCGCCGGGGACGGTCGCGACACCGGGCAGCACGATCGAACTGGTGCTGACCACATCTGCGCTCGGCGGACGTGACAAAGCCATTGTGCCTGACGTGCGCGGGATGGCGCTGAGACAGGCGGTCGCGACCCTGACACGTGAGGGGTTCCAGGTATCGGTTGAGGGGAGTGGTGTGGTGATCTCGCAGTCGCTTGTGCCGGGCAGGGCATTGCCGACGGGTTCGGCCTGTGTGATCCGTGCGGCACCACCGGGAGGAAGAAGCGCATGATCCTTGCGGAACTTGTACCGCAGATCCCTGGCGCTCACCTCTTCGGCCCGGGGGATCTGGAAGTGAACCGCCCGCGTTATGACCACCGCAAGGTGAGTCCGGGTGATCTCTTCTGCGCGATTGTCGGCAAGGTGACCGACGGTAACGATTACGCCCAGCAGGCACTGGATGCCGGGGCTTCCGCGATTCTGACCTCGAACGCAAACCTCTCAGCGAGCGCTCCGAGGATTATTGTCAACAATGACCGGATGGGTATGGCCTACGCCGCACGCGCACTCTATGGTGATCCCACCACGAAGCTGCGCTTGATCGGCCTGACGGGGACGAATGGCAAAACCACATCCACTCACATCCTGCAAAGCATCCTGAGGGTTCACGGGAGTCGAGCGGCACGCATCGGCACGATTGGCTGGGAGTTCGAGGGAAGGGGTGAGCCGCTTCCGAGGACGACACCTGAAGCGCCTGACCTGCTGGAGATGTTGGACGCCCTGCGTTCCTGGGGTGCGACAGATGTCGCGATGGAAGTGACATCGATCGCACTGGTGATGCAGCGTGTTACAGGATTCACCTTCGCTGCGGGTTTGTTCACGAATCTGACACAGGACCATCTCGATCTGCACGGGTCGATGGATCAGTATTTCGCGGCTAAGAAGATGTTCTTCCAGATGCTCCCGGAAGGGGCGCCGGCGGTCGCGAACATGGATGATCCGCACGGTCCGAAGATGTTGGATGACATTGGTGCGGCAACGACCGGGTTCGGATTCAGCGCGAAGACGGACATTCGCGGCAAAATCCTGAGTGAGTCCGCCAAGGGAATGCGGATCAAGGTGGCGGGCAAGTACGGAACATTTGAAGTGGCATCGCCTTACATGGGCAGGTTCAATGCGGAGAATGTCCTGGGGTGTATCTCCCTCGCCCTCGCCCTCGGTGTCGAGGTTGATGCGATCCAGGAGGGCGTGTCGGAAGCTCCCCAGGTACGCGGCAGGATGGAAAAGCTGGAGGTGGAAGGCGGGGTGACAGCGGTTGTCGACTACGCCCACAGCCCCGATGCGTTGAAGCGGGCGCTGGAAGCGCTGCGTCCAATGACCTCGAAACGGCTGATTGTTGTTGTGGGAGCGGGCGGAGATCGTGATCGGGGGAAACGTTCCAAGATGGGGGCGATTGCCGCGGCACATGCCGATGTCGCGATTTTCACCAGCGACAATCCACGCAGCGAACCACCTGAGGCGATTGTGCGCGAGATGGCGGCAGGAGCGAAGAGCGGTGAATGGCTCGCCATCGTGAACAGACGGGAAGCGATTGCCTCAGCACTCGAGATGTCGAAAGCCGGTGATGTGGTCCTGATCGCGGGCAAGGGGCACGAGACCTATCAGGAGGTAGAGGGGGTGCAGCACCACTTCGACGATCGTGAAGAAGTGCAGAAATGGCGGAGGGCTCTCGAGTGCTGATCAGCCGCGACATGGTCGAGCGCGCCGGGATCGAGGTGCTGGGGAAATGGGATGAGTGGCTTCCAGTCAGCACCATTGATTCTCGCGACGTCCGGCAGGGTGGGCTGTTCTGGGCGCTCACGGGTGGTCGGAATGACGGTCACGACTATGTGGAAGCGGCTTTTCAGGCCGGGGCGGGAATTGCAGCCGTCCAGGCAACCTGGGCAAGCCGTCATGCGGCTGCCGGAGCGGATCGAATCCTGTTTGTCATGGAAGACACCCTCAAGGGGATGCAGGCGCTCGCCACCGAAGTGAGGAGGTCTGTCGGTGCACGGACCCTCGCTTTGACCGGCAGCAACGGCAAGACGACAACACGCGAGCTGCTCGCCGCCGCGTTGTCCACCCAGGGGAAAACCGCTCGCAGCACAGGCAATTACAACAACCACATCGGGGTTCCCCTCACCCTGCTGAACCTTGAGGGCGATGAAGAGAATCTCGTGGTTGAAATGGGAGCGAATCATCTGGGTGAGATCGAGCTTCTCTGCGAGATCGCGCATCCGGAGGCGGGGTTGATCACCAACATCGGCGACGCACATGTGGGTGAGTTTGGTGGTTATGAAGCGTTGAAGCGTGCGAAGGGCGAGCTGTTCCAGGCGCTTCATAAATATGACGGCCTCGCAATCGTGAATCTCGATGACGAAAACATCGTTGACCTGGCGGAGGGGCTGCCGCGGTGCGCAGGCTACAGCATGTACGCGTTGCCTGAGCAGTGGCGTGGGGCGATCTACACGGGAACTGTGATCGAATCTGACCCCTGGTCGCGTGTCACGCTGGAGATCGAGGGGGTGCGTGTCAAGCTGTCTCTGCCCGGCAGGCACTGGGCGAGTGCAGCGCTTGGGGCTGCTGCTGCGGCGATTGAGATGGGTGTGGATCCGGACCTTGCCATCCCGGCCCTTGCCGGAGTCCAGCCCTTGCCGGGACGCGGGGTTGTCCACGATTTGCGCGAGGGAGTCGAGCTGTTGGACGAGAGCTACAACTCCAATGCTTCTGCAGTGGAGAAGTTGGTTGAAACGCTTGCTGCCCGTTCGGGAAAACGGATTGCCGTACTGGGTGACATTCTCGAACTGGGTGAATTTGAACAGGAAGAGCACGAGCGTGTAGGGCGGATTCCCGCACTGGCGGAACTGGACGAGGTGTGGTTCGTTGGCGAAAGAATGTTCTACGCTGCGGACGAGGCCGAGGCGATGGGACATCCGGGAGTGGAACGAGTTGAAGCGGATGCCCTCGAGGAGTTGGCCGAGCAGGTCGCAGGAAGTCTCGAGCCGGGCGCAGGGATCGCTGTGAAAGGGTCGCGAAAGATCGGGTTGGAACGCTTTGTTGAGAAGCTGCTCGAGATTCGTGGTGTCCGGCGGGAGGATGGATGAACTCCGTTTTTTCCATGGATGAATTGCGCCGGACGCCAGTCTGGGTGCTGGGAGCGGGGAAGAGCGGACTGGCCGCGGCGCGTCAGCTTGCCCAGACGGGTGCCGAGGTGTTCGTGAGTGATTCGCGTCCCGCATCCGAAATCCCGGACGCGGTGGCTGAGCTGGAACGTCTGCAGGTCACCTACGAGACGGGCGGACACGCATTGAAGGGATTCCCCGCTCCGCAGTTCACGGTTGTCAGCCCGGGGATTCCGTCGGACGCCCCGGTCGTCGCCACGCTTATGAAGCAGGGAAGGCCCCTTTTCAGCGAGATCGAGGTAGCCTCCTGGTTCTACTACGGCACCTTGATCGCAGTGACCGGCAGCAATGGGAAGACGACGACGACACTCTGGATCGAGCACATCCTGAGATCGGCAGGGCTTGAAGCGGTGGCTGCGGGGAATGTGGGCTACCCCTTCTGCGACATGGTCAGAGAGAATCCGCGTGCGACACATGCGGTGGTCGAGGTTTCCAGCTACCAGCTTGAGACAATTTCGACATTCCGTCCGCATGTCAGCATCCTGACCAACATCAGTCCCGACCACCTGGAACGTCATAAGTCGATGCGAGGCTACGCCGAGGCGAAGGCGCGGGTCTGGATGAACCAGGATGTGGCCGACTGGGCGGTATTGCCCGGGGATGATCCACTGATCGCGAGTGTCTCGGTCTCGATTCGACCTCGCAGGGTGCCTGTCTTTCTCGATCACTGTCCGCATGGCGGAGCCGGCCTGGAAGGGGGGGCACTCTGGCTCGATTTCGGGCCAGCACGCGAGAAGATCATCAACCTGGATGAGATCCCATTGCCCGGCAGGCACAACATTGCAAACGCGATCGCTTCCGCAGCGGCATGCCGCATCCTGCAGATTGAGCCGGAGGAAATTCGCGCTGGACTGAAGAGTTTCCATGGCGTACCCCACCGGCTCGAAATCGTGGGACAGAATGGACGCGTTTGGATCAACGACAGCAAATCGACCAATGTGGACAGCCTGAAAGTGGCACTTGAGGCGACAGAGGGACCGATCTGGCTGATCGCCGGTGGACGCGATAAAGGCGCATCGTATGAACCGTTGCGGACTCTTGTGCAGGGGCGAGTCACTCGTCTCCTGTTGATCGGTGAAGGGGCGGCGAGGCTTGAGAGCGAATTGGGGGACATGGTCAAGGTGACCGACTGCCGTACGCTGGAGGAAGCGGTACGCATCGCCGCACAGGAAGCGGGCATTGGGACGAAAATCCTGCTTTCGCCAGGCTGCGCAAGTTTTGATCAGTTCAGGAATTTCGAGCACCGGGGCGAACGATTCAGTGAACTGGTGAGGGAGGTGGTGCGCCGATGAATCCTGCCAGATCCAAACTTTCGCACGATAAGCGTGGGATCGATTACACCCTGCTGGTGATCGTGATTCTGCTCACGGTGATCGGGATCGTTACGGTGTATTCCGCGGGGAGTGAACGCAGTATGGCGCTGTATGGAAGCCCGCACGCCATGTTTCTGCAGCAGCTCCAGCGAGCGGTGGCCGGATTTGCGATCCTGCTCGGCTTAACCTTCGTGCCCTATCCGGTTTGGAAGAAGATTGCGCCTGTCGCCCTTGCCATTGCTGTGGTTTCCCTGCTGCTGCTTTTCGCGGATGGATTCGCACACACGAGCAAAGGGGCGACAAGGTGGCTGCGTCTCGGTCCGATCCGGTTTCAGCCCTCTGAACTGGTGCGTTATTCGATGGTGCTCTTCATCGCGGCATACGCACATCACATGGGCGGGCTGATGGAGCGGTTGGAGCAGGGAGTTGCCATCCCCCTTGCGATCACACTGCCTGTTGCGGTGCTCATTCTGATCCAACCTGACTTTTCAACGGCGTTCATGCTGCTGGTTTCGGTGAGCATGATGCTCTTCATTGCCGGGGCGAAGCTGCACCATCTGGTGATGACCATTACTCCGGTTGGGATTGCCAGCTTCCTGATCATGTGGCTGTCCGGGTACAAACGCGAACGGCTGCTGACTTTCCTGTCGCCCTATCAGGACCCGACAGATGGCGGCTACCAGATCCTGCAATCCTGGATCGGGCTTGGTCGAGGCGGGTTGACAGGGGTTGGGCTGGGGGCGAGCCGACAGAAGCTCTTCTTCCTGCCGGACGCGCACACCGACTTCATTTACAGCATCGTGGGCGAGGAGCTGGGGCTGTTCGGGACACTGGCGCTGATGTTCCTTTTCCTCGTTTTAATCTACCGGGGATTTCGTATCGCGACGCGTTGCCCGGACCCGTTCGGAGGTTACCTGGCAGCGGGGATCACCTTCACAATCGGGATCTACGCGCTCGCCAACATGGCCATCGCTGTGGGGACACTTCCCGCGACAGGTCTGCCACTGCCCTTGATCAGCTATGGGGGAACATCACTGATGCTGACCCTTGCAGCACTCGGTGTGGTTCTGAACATCTCGAAATATCAGGTACTTAAGCCGTCCAGAGAAAAACTCGCGAGGAGAGAGGGTTGAACCACCTGCGGCGCAAAATAGGATCCGTCCACTTTGTCGGGATCGGTGGTATCGGGATGAGCGGGATCGCGGAGATCCTGGTCCGCCAGGGATTCCAGGTGACCGGCAGCGATCTCAACTCGTCGCCCGTCACCCGTCATCTCGAGCAACTGGGGGTCCGTGTCTGGGAAAAGCACGAGGCGAAGCATGTGGGCGATGCGAAGGTGGTGGTTTACAGTAGTGCGGTCTCACTCGAAAACCCTGAGGTTCTCGAGGCACAGGAAAGAGGCATTCCGGTGATCCGGCGTGCCGAGATGCTTGCAGAGCTCATGCGTCTCAAACGGGGCGTAGCTGTTGCCGGAACACATGGGAAGACAACCACCACCTCGATCGTGGGGACGATCCTCACCGAGTCGGGTCTTGACCCAACAGTGATTGTCGGCGGCGTGGTGCGTGACCTCGACACAAATGCAAGGCTTGGCGAGGGTGAACTGCTTGTAGCTGAGGCTGATGAATATGACCGCAGCTTTCTGAAACTCACTCCGACACTTGCGGTGATCACAAATCTGGAAGCGGAACATCTGGATACCTACGGAACCTATGACAACCTGCGCGAGGCATTCGTCCATTTCGCCAATTCGGTGCCCTTTTATGGGACAGTGATCCTTTGCGCCGATGAGCCGGGGATTGTATCGCTATTGCCGGACGTCCATCGCCCGGTGGTTACCTACGGCCTCAGCCCGCAGGCAGACCTGCGCGGGGTGGATGTCCAGCACGGCAGGAGCGGCGCATGCACGGTGACTTTCCAGGGTACGGAACTGGGCCGGATCGAGGTTCCCCTCGCCGGGGAGCACAACCTGAAAAACGCTCTCGCCGCCGTTGCCGTGGCGCGTGAGCTGGACATCCCCTTCGCGAAAATCGCGGCAGGGCTGAAGAAGTTCAGCGGTGTGCGGCGTCGTTTCGATCTCCGCGGTGAAGTAGGTGGGGTTTCGGTATACGACGACTACGCACACCATCCCTCAGAGGTAAGGGCGACCCTCGCCGCTGCGCGGCAGGCATCCCACCAGAAGATCGTCGCGGTTTTTCAGCCGCATCTCTTCAGCCGGACCCTGGCTTTTCATACGGAATTCGGACGAGAATTGCTCGCAGCCGATTCAGTATTTGTCACGGACGTTTACCCGGCACGCGAGAAGCCGATTCCGCAGGTGAGCGGCGAGCTTGTGGTCGAGGCTGCGAACCGTTTCGGGCACAAGCAGGTGGAGTATGTGCCGGTTCGTTCGCAGCTCGCGTCGGCGATTGCCGAAACGCTGCATGGTGACGAACTGGTGATCACGCTCGGTGCAGGCGATATCTACAAAACCTCTGATGAGCTGCTGGCACTGCTTCGTGAGCGGGAGGGGCAGGGATGAACCCTGACCGCATCGCGCAAGCCCTCTCGAAGGAATTCAAGGGGAAGGTGCAGAAGGATGTCCGGTTGGCACCCTACACCTCCTATCAGCTTGGTGGAGAATCCAGGCTGCTGGTTGAACCAGTGGATGAGGAGTCGGTCAGGCAAGCCCTCCAGGTGGCACACGAGTTTGAAGTGCCCCTGCTGCTGCTCGGGCATGGCAGCAACATGCTGATCGCGGATGAAGGGTGGCCGGGGGTGACTCTGTTACTGGCCGACAACCTCGCGGATTTCAGCTTCGACGGGAGCCGATCCGTTGCTGGCGCAGGGGCTTCACTGCTGACGTTTATCGAGTCGGCGGTCTCGAGGGGGTTGCACGGGATGGAGCTGATGGCTGGCATCCCGGGGACGATCGGCGGCGGACTGCGTATGAATGCCGGGGCTTTCGGGCAGGAGATCGAATCGACAGTGAAAGTGATTCGCGGGTTTGAACGCGATGGAACGTCCTTCAGCTACACACGCGATCAGATCAGTTTCGGGTACCGGCAGGCGCCGGAACTGGATGAACTGGTCATCACATCGGCTGAGTTTGAGTTCGAGCAGGAGGAACCGGAAATCCTGCAGGAGCGGATGAGGGACACGATCGCATTACGCGCGAAGAAGCAGCCGCTCGAGCACCCCTCCTGCGGGAGTGTCTTCAAGCGACCGGTTGGGTACTACGCGGGGGCGTTGATCGAGGAATCGGGATTCAAGGGGTATCGAGTCGGCGGGGCGATGGTGTCGCCGAAGCACGCCGGGTTCATTTTGAATACGGGTGACGCAACCGCGCGGGACGTTTTTGATCTGATCCGGACCATTCAGGAGGCGGTCGATAGTCGATTCGGCGTGAAGCTGGAGCGTGAAGTGAAGCTGGTGGGCTTCGAGGAGGCGGGCTATGCCGTCTCGTAAGCCGATTCGTGCCAGGGCCGGTTCAAGGAAGCAGAACCGGATGTCGCGAACACCGATGGCGCGTCCAATCACCCCCCGTCCGAAACGGAAGATCGGGCGCAAGATACTGCTGGTGTTAATCCTGATGGGAATTGGTCATGCCGGGTACAGGTTATACGCTAATCGCTCGGGCGAGAACATGACAGCGGCACCAGACAGTGTGGCTGTTCTGAACTCCAGCCAGGAAACCGTGAGCCAGCAGAAGCAGAGCACGAAAAAAACTGCGGAATCCATTGCCGCGGAAGAGGGGGCGGTGGCGCAGAAGGTGGGGATTGTCAAGACTGCGCGGGAGTGGGTGGCATCCCTCGAATTGGTGGAGCGTTTCGAGTGGCTGGACGAGTGGGTCGACCGTGTATTTGTCGTGCGTGAAGTCAACCTGGCAGGATCGCTGTCAGTGCCGGTGGATACGCTGCTGGCACGTTGCGACACGCTGGAGGGACGTCCGGTTTTCGACCTCAAGCTGTACGACATCGCGCAGGCGATCTCCTCCCACCCGAGGGTGAAGTGGGCGACAGTGAGCAGGCGTCTGCCGAGCACCCTGCAGATTACTGTACGGGAGCGGCGCGAGGAGATGCTGGTGGTGACTTCTGACGGGCTTCTCGGGATTGACGAGGAGAATGTCGTATTGCCGTCGCCGCCGCCTGGTTGGCCGCTGGATGTTCCACTGATCACAGGGTATAAGGGCAGGTTGAAGGTGGGGCAGTCGATCACGGATGAGTCGCTGCTGCATGCTGCAGACTGGATCCGGCGGGCGAAACAGACCCCACGTGTCCTCGGCTGGATGTCCGAGGTGCATCTCGGGCCGGGCGGAGTAGAGTGGGTGTCAGGGATCAATGGCTGGCGTGCACACCCGGGTGGGCATACGGTGGGCATGCAGGTCGCCACACTGGACGCTTACCTCAGTCAGAACGATGCAGTGCCTGCCCGAGCGGAACAGGGGAAGCAGCTCGATTTACGTTTCCCTGGGTTTCTCATCGTGAGGCATGGGAGTTGAGCCCGAGGGCTCTTTGCCGGAGTGGAGGACGCCATGGCGTCGCGTGACATGATAGTCGGATTGGATCTCGGTACGACGAAGGTGACCACCATCATCGCCGAGGTGGATGATAACGGAGTCGCGAGTATTGTCGGGGTCGGGCATCGCGCTGCGCAGGGGATGCAACGCGGTGTTGTGATCAACATCGAGAAGACCGTCGAAGCGATCCGGGGCAGCGTGGAAGAGGCCGAGCGGATGGCGGGAGTGAAGGTGACTTCCGTATTCGCAGGTATTGCCGGTGACCACATCCGATCCATCAACTCGAAGGGAGTGATCGCGATCAGCCGTAGTTCATCCAGCGATCGCACGGGGGAGATCACCGAGAAGGATGTGCTGCGGGTCCGTGAAGCGGCCAAAGCGGTCAACCTGCCGATGGACCGTGAGATGATTCATGTCATCGCGCAGGAATATGCAGTGGATGACCAGAAGCATATCAAAGACCCGATCGGCATGGCGGGTGTGCGGCTCGAAGCGGACGTGCACATCATCACAGGCGCTGTCGCTTCGGCTCAGAACATCCACCGTTGTGTCGAGCGGGCCGACATGGCTGTGCGTGACCTGGTGCTCGAGCCCCTGGCATCCAGCTATGCTGTGCTGACCCCGGAAGAGAAGGAACTCGGCGTGGGGTTGCTGGACCTGGGTGGCGGCACGACTGACATCGCGGTTTTCAAGGATTCGGCGATACGGCACACATCGGTGATCGGACTGGGCGGGGAGAATGTCACCCGCGACCTGGGGCTGGGATTGCGTACACCCTTCGATCAGGCCGAACGGATCAAGCTCGAGCACGGTCACTGCTACCTGCCCATGCTCGACGCGCGTCAAGAGGTTGAAATCCCCGGGATAGGGGGACGTCCGAGCAGGAAAGTGTCGCGCAGGTTGATCACAGAGGTTGTCCAGCCCCGGATGGAAGAGCTTTTCGAGCTGGCGATGGCGGAGATTCGCAAATCGGGAAGTTGGGATATGCTTACGAGTGGTGTTGTGCTCACCGGCGGTGCTTCGCTGATCGAAGGTGCGGCTCAGCTCGCCGAGGAAATCTTCGAATTGCCGGTCAAAGTGGGCTACCCGAACGGCTTGAGCGGCCTGATGGAAACAGCTCGCAGCCCTGTTTACAGCACGGCGGTCGGGTTGGTTCTCTATGGGTTGGAGAAGGGGCACTCCATCGGGAGCATCACAGGTGATGAAACCACAGTGTTTTCGTGGATACGCAGGAGGATGAAGGCATGGTTCGACGAATTTTTCTAAACCAGGACGATGGAGAGTCTCGTCCACGAGAAGAAAACCCGGTAACGCCTTCGGCTGAGGAAACACGCACCTATGAGGATGCGGACTCGAACAACGCCAAGGCTCATCTGGAAGTCGAGGGCCTGCAGCCTGACTCCTCGTCAAGCGTACCTGAGATGACGGTTGACGATACCTCTCAGGAATCGGGCTTCTCAGCGTCACGGTATCGCTTCGAGTTCGAGGAACCCTTCGAGGGGCCGGATCACGACGAACGTCCGATCCCAGGGTTTGTCTCCACCCAGGCGGAGATCACTCATGCGGAGGAGTCACCGACTGCTCAGGCTGAGCAGGAGGAGCTGAGTGCGGTTGAAGCGGTTCCCGCAGAAGAAACAGTGTCAGAAGTGACTATCGATAGTGAAACGGCAATGTCCCGGACAGCCAAACCTGCAGACAAGCCCGAGGCTGGGCTGACGTCCGTGGCGGAGGTCCTGGCGAAAGGTCGGGAGGGTAAAAAGATGGCAACAGATAAGCAGAACGATAACCTGCGTTTCGGGTTCTCCGAAGAGCAGCGCGCGCACCTGAAGGTGATCGGGGTCGGTGGTGCGGGATCGAATGCCGTGGACAACATGATTTCCAGCGGCTTGACCGGGGTCGAGTTTATCGCGATCAACACGGATATGCAGGCGCTGGACGCTTCCAAAGCACCGCGTAAGATCCAGATCGGCCGGGACTTGACCAGGGGGCTCGGTGCGGGTGGCGATCCACTGGTGGGCAGGGCATCGGCTGAAGAGGACAAGGATACGCTGCGTAGCCTCCTCACGGGTTCCGAGATGCTTTTCCTCGCGGCAGGCATGGGCGGTGGCACAGGATCAGGTGCAGCGCCGATCCTCGCGAAAATGGCACGGGAACAGGGCGTGCTGACGGTAGGGATTGTGACCAAGCCTTTCGGTTTCGAGGGCAAAAAGAGGATGGTCCGTGCCCTCAGTTCGATTGCCGAAATGAAGGAAGCTGTCGACACGTTGATTGTGATCCCGAACCAGAAACTGCTGACGGTGATCGAGAAGAACGCATCCTTCCAACAGGCGTTCCGCAAGGCGGATGACGTTCTTTACCAGGCGACAAAGGGTATCAGCGACATCATCAACACCCGTGGTATGGTCAACGTCGATTTCGCCGATGCAAAAGCTGTGATGTCGAATGCCGGTGATGCGATCATGGGGATCGGCACCGGTTCCGGCGAGAACCGTACACGTGAAGCGGCGGAAGAGGCGATCACCAGCCCGCTGCTGGACAACCTCAGCATCGAAGGCGCTCGCGGCTTGCTGATCAACATCACCGGCAACGAAGAGTTGGGTATGCTGGAGGTGAACGAGGCGGTTGAGCTGATCACAGAACGTGCAGGCGATCAGGCCGATGTCTTCTTCGGAATCGTCTACGATGCCAACATGGGCGACAAGGTTAGTGTCACAGTGATCGCGACCGGATTTACGGTCGAGGAGGATCGGCGCGCGGCATCCCGTGTCCCGGAACCCTCGGTCACTTTCCGTACCCAGGCAGCACAGGGCAGACCGCAAACCAAGCTGCAGAGTGTTCGCGACAGCCACAGCCCTGCTAACGGGAATGGCCATGCCAACGGAAAGAACGGTCACTCGAACGGGCAGGGGGAATCGCACAATTTCCTGCCCATCGAGGCAACGGATGACGACCTGGTCGTCGATTCCCTGCCGAACGATTTCCACAACATCAAGGGAGATGACCTTGAGATTCCTGCCTGGCTGCGGAGAAGGCAGCAGGGTCGATAAAACGTCGCGGAGAGCGAACGAGAAATGCTGGCATCCAATGCCAGCATTTCTCGTTCGGAGCATCCTGATCAGTGAATGTGCAGGCCGTTCGGACACTCGCCTCTGTCCGCCGAACCTACCTCTTTTTCTTTCCCTGCGACTTCTTCGGGAATTTGGTGCCATTGATCACGATCAGGCCAAAGGCAAGCAGGAACACACCTGCTGCACCAGCCCATCCGATGGTATTGCCCAGGAGGATGATCCCGCCAATCGCGAGCACAATCCCCAGCAGAATCTGCCAGACAACTCCCAAACGTCCCATGTCGTTCATCTGCACCTCAGGGTGATCCATTCAATTTTTGCAAAAGTAGTGAGTGTGCTGTCCGCCCGCAACGGCTGCCAGGCTGGTTGACTTTTGGGGATGTACTCCCTGCTTCCTGATTGACAGCGAGGATTCAGGTGCGTATACTGAAATCATCATGTCAACTTTTCAATCAGTCCGGTGTCCCCGCCACCTGCTGAGCAGGAGTCGTGTTTATCGGGGGATCTGAAAGCATGCGAATCACACTGGCGACTCCACCATTTCTCTCGCAGAACCCACATGAACCCCTCAGCCCTCCACTCGGGATCGCATCACTTGGAGCATCCCTCGAGTCGGCAGGACACGAGGTATCGCTGATCGATGCGGCAATCGAAGGCCATCCGGTTCCAGTTGGAAACGGTATCTTCCGTATGGGGCTCGCACCGAATGAACTGGCTCGACGCATTCTGCAGTCCCTTCCTGACCTGGTCGGTCTTTCCTGTCCGTTCAGCACCCGTTACCACTTTTTCCACGAAACCCTGGGAATTCTCCGTGACCTGCTGCCTGAAATCCCCGTGATTGTGGGCGGGATTCACCCGACCTTGCTGCCGGGGCGAATCCTTGAGCGGGACCAGCCTGACCTGATTATCCTGGGTGAGGGAGAAGCAACCTTTACGGAATGGGTCGAGCGGTTTGAACAAGGTTCAGCAGTGGATCTTTCGGGACTGGATGGAGTCGCCTGGATGCAGGATGGGAAGCCGGTAATTTATCCACGCACTTCCTGGATTGCAGAGCTTGACCATTTGCCACCACCTGCTCTGCACCTCCTGCCCGTGGAGCGGTATCTCGCACGCTCGGGTGGACGGTGGGCCAGCCGTTTTCAGAGTGTGATCCCGGTGCAGACAAGCCGTTCCTGTCCGGGCCGCTGTTCATTTTGCAGTGTGCACAGCGTGATGGGTCCGATCTGGCGGGCGCATAGTGCCGAGTATGTGTTGGACGAGCTTGCGAAGATCGACGACACCTGGCATCCTGACCTGATTGCCTTCGAAGATGACCGAATCACCTGGGATCGTGACCGTATGGCTGCCCTCTGCGAGGGTATGATTGACCATCGCTTCGGCTTTCGCTGGTACACACCCAACGGGGTTCATGTCACGGATCTGGATGAGGAGCTGCTTCGATTGATGAAGCAGTCTGGCTGCCAGTCGCTGAACCTGGCGATCGAATCGGGTGATGAACACCTGCTGCACAGCATTATCGGCAAGAAGGGATCGGAGAGAAAGACACGCGAAGTGGCACAGGTTTGCCTTGATCTGGGAATCAGACTGAACGCCTATTTTGTGATCGGGATGCCTGGCGAAACGGAGGTTTCTCTCGAGAAGTCGATTCGGCTCGCCGAAACCCTTCCGCTTGACGGGCTCGGTGTCTTCATCGCGACACCGTTTCCCGGGACAAGGCTTTTCCGTGAGTGTGTCGGTAACGGCTGGCTGGATGAAGAGAGTTACATGTCCCTGCTTGAGGACGGCTCAGACAGCACACTGCTGAATACTCCACTGTTCGAGACGGATACCATGCCCGAGGACCGTCTCCTCGCAGGAAAACAGGAATTCGAGAAACGGTTCATGCGGAGTTTGTACAGACGCAGGCCGATGACACGTGTGAAGCATGCGGTCCGAGCAACCCTGGATTTTGGGAGCAGTCTGCTTGGTGGGGTATCGAAACGAGTGGCAGAGTGAGTTGGCAAGCGAAGAGCGGGGCGGCGCCCATCTTGAGGCAGGTCTCTACTGAAGCGGAGACCTGCCGCCCGTAGAAAAGGCTAATCCTCTCGAAAACCATTGCCGGAGTAGCTGATTCAGCCTGGTGATCGGAAAACGCAGAAAGCCGGTGGCAGTGCCACCGGCCTTCCTGTATACCACAGGTGTTCAGCCTATTTCTTGGCTTCAGCGCCGACTTTGTTGATGAACTTCGCACCGACCGATTTCGGACGAGTGATCGCCGTTCCCACCGCACGGTTCCAGACAAGCTGCGACAGCATGCCCATGGCGCGGCTGACGCTGAACAGGACCGTGTAGTAATCGAACTCGGTGAGGCCGTAATGGTAGAGCAGCGCGCCGGAGCCGGCGTCCACATTCGGCCAGAAGTTGGCGATGGGACCTTTGCCCGCGGCGACACGTTCCGCGCTGAACTCTTCGAGGACTTTCGGCACGACATCGAAGACCACAGCAACCATTGCGAACACTGGATCGTTCGGGAAGTGTTTCTGCCCAAATTCGTGGAAACCGGTGAAACGTGGATCGGTGACACGCAGTACGGCGTGGCCGTAACCAGGAACGACCTGACCACTGCGCAGGGTTTCGAAGGCGTAGTCACGGATCGCTTCTTTGGTCGGAACGCCGTTGAATTTCTCAAGCATCTGCAAGATCCAGCCGAGGCATTCCTGATTGGCGAGACCGTGAAGCGGACCGGCCAGGCCGTTCAGGCCGGCGGAAACCGCGTAGTAAGCATCGCTCAGAGCGCTGCCCACCGTGTGGCAGGTGTTGGCACTGACATTGCCGCCTTCATGATCGCTGTGGAAATGCAGGTAGAGACGCATCAGCTCGGCAAAGGAGCCATCGGGATCGGGCAGGCCAAGCATGTTGGCATAATTCGCGCCGAGGTCCAGGCCCGGGGTCCAGGGGATCAAGTCGCCCTTATCGAAGCGGATCCGGTAGATCCCCGCCGCGATGATCGGCAGGACTGCCATGATCTTCAAGCTGTCTTCCAGCATTGGAATCCAGTACTGATCCTTGGTCATCCCCTTTGAATACCAGGCACGGAACACGCTTTCACGTTCCATGGCGAGGATGGCGGTGTTGAGCATGGCCATCGGATGGGCGTCTGCGGGCATTGCGTAGAGGATGTCCCAGATGTAATCGGGGACAAAGGCCCGTTTGTTGATCTCCTGGATCAGGTCCTGCTTGGTCTCTGCATCGGGAATCTCGCCTGTGAGCAGGAGGTAGAAGGTTTCTTCCGGCCAGAGGTGTTTGATGTCGAGGAGGGGGTAACCCTGGATGATCAGACCCTTGTCGGGTTCGACAAGCGACGTTTCGCAGATCATCCCTTTCACGCCACGCATGCCACCATAGGCCTGCGCGACCGTCACATCCGAAATTTTCACATCCCCATACTTCTTGAGAATTTCAGCACGTTCGGCACGCCACTGCGGAATCAGTTCCGATAACTTGTTGTAAAGCTTCGACATGCTACACCTCCGATTAGGCCGCTACCTGATAAGCGACTATTCCGATCCACCATCACTGTGGTGGACAGTCGTTAAACGGACGGGGGAATGAACATCGAGCCTGCGAACGGATACCTGAGCCCCGAAATGATGGCCGGTAGAGACGGATCACCGCATGATACACAGTGTTACGAAGCTATCGACCGAAAGTTTCCTTTCCCCCTCCGAAAATTGTGCAAAAGAGAACAATCTCCAGCAAAAAAGTACCGCTATGTTCTTGGCGTGTCAAGGGTTTGCTGAGACAGCCGATCCTACTGTTTTTTAACGAGAGAGGCGGATGAGCCTCTCCTAATTTGGCGCACAGTGTGCAATGAGTCCGTCTGCTTTGTGGTGTGACCAACAGTGGATCTACCCTTTTTCATCGCTTCGGATTCAGTGAACATTGCGCAGATCGTGACCCGGGCCGAGCAAACCCCTATATTCCCTCCGTCCTTTTGCACCCTACCTCAGGAGACGGTCGATGGCGACCCCCATGATGGAACAATACCACCGCATCAAGCAGCAGTACTCGGAGGAGGTCATCTTCTTCCGTATGGGTGACTTCTTCGAGATGTTCCACGAGGATGCGATCACCGCGCACAAGGTGCTTGGAATCACGCTCACCCGTCGCTCTCATGGCAAGGGAGAAGGGGGGCAGGTTCCGCTTGCCGGCTTCCCGCATCATCAGCTCGAAAATTATCTGGCCCGGATGACACGCGCGGGGAAACGTGTTGTAGTCGTGGAGCAGATGGAGGACCCGAAACTCGCGAAAGGGCTGGTGAAACGGGACATTGTTCGAATTGTAACCGCTGGCACCAACCTTTCGGAAGAATCCCTGCAGAATGATCGTAATCAGTTCCTTGCAGGCATAGTGATTTCCGGTGACCTGGCTGGATTGGCGCTGTGCGATGTGACAACCGGTGAGTTTGCGGCGGCGAGTCTGCAAACCGGACAGGTGCAGGACAAGCTTGACCTGCTGAAACCTTCCGAGATCATCTACGATGAGGAGAACCGGGACAGGGTCCGTGAACTGGTCAACGGCACTCCGATGCTCACACCTCTCCCGCCCTGGATTTTCGACTCATCCTTTGCTCGCGATACACTGATCGGTCATTTCAAGGTGCAGAGTCTGAAAGGTTTCGGGCTCGAGGACGACGATACCGCGGCAAGGGCTGCGGGTGCGGTGCTGCACTACATCCGTGAAAACCTCCGGACCGACCCGGAGCACATTCGCGGTTTGTCTCGTCTGCCGATCGATGATTACCTGCATGTCGACAGTGCGACCCGACGAAACCTGGAGATCGTTGAGCCCGCCTTTGGAACGGACCCACGCAACACCCTCTTCGCCCATATCGATCACACGATGACACCTTTTGGCCGCCGTCTCTTTCTGCAGCAACTGCTCCGACCGCAGCTCAATCTGGAGCTGCTCGAAAGCCGTTACGATGCGATCCAGGAATTTATCTCGAAGGAGAAACTGCGCACCGGGTTACGCGAAAAGCTGGGCGGTCTGAGTGATCTGGAACGACTCACGGCGCGTCTTTCGACAGGACGTGGCTCACCGCGTGACGCCGCAGCGTTGCGTGATACCCTGCGTGCGCTACCGGGGATCGCCGAGCACCTGTCGGCTGTTGAGGCGCCGCTTACTCATTCTCGTGCGGAGAAAATCGACCCGGTTCCCGATCTGCTGTCGCTCCTTGAAAAAGCGCTCATCGACGACCCACCGGCAACCCTGCTGAATGGGGGCGCGATCCGTCCGGGGTATGACGAGCGGCTCGATGAGTTGCGCAAGGTCGCCAAAGGGGGGAAGGATTATATCCTCGCCCGGCAGGAGGAGGAGCGTCGCGCCACAGGCATCGGCAGCCTGACAATCGGGTACAACAAGGTCTTCGGGTACTACATAGAGGTGACCAAAGTCCACCAGGACAAGGTGCCGGAAACGTATATCCGTAAACAGACCCTGGTGAATGCTGAGCGGTACATCACACCTGACCTGAAGGAGTGGGAGGAGAAGATCATTCGCGCTGAAGAGGAGGCGCTGGAGCTCGAACGGCAACTGTTCGACCTTGTCCGGATGCGGGTAACCGAGCATGCGGTCGCGATTCAATACAATGCCCGGCTCCTTGCCGATCTTGATACGATAGCGGCTGCGGCAGAACTTGCGGTTCGGCACAAGTATACCCGCCCGAAATTGCGTGAGGACGGCCGACTTCTGCTGGTCAAATCCCGTCACCCGGTAATCGAGAATCTGCTGCCCACCGGCGAAAGCTTTGTCGCGAACGATCTTGACATCGGCGATGAACAGCGGCAGATCGGGCTTGTCACCGGCCCGAACATGGGCGGGAAATCGACCTATCTGCGTCAGATCGGCTTGCTTGTGCTCATGGCCCATGCAGGACTGTATGTCCCCGCGGAGGAGGCGCAGATTCCACTCACGGACCGGATTTTCACTCGAGTCGGGGCATCGGACAACCTCGCGGGCGGGGAATCCACCTTCCTGGTCGAGATGCATGAGGCGGCAAATATCCTGCACAATGCGACCGGGCGATCGTTGATCCTGCTCGACGAGATCGGGCGTGGAACATCGACCTTCGACGGCCTCTCCATCGCCTGGGCGATAGTCGAGTATCTGCATGATTTTCCGGAAGAGGCGCGTCCCAAAACTCTTTTCGCAACCCATTACCACGAGTTGACCGAACTGGAGACAGTGCTGGATCGTGTGTTTAATCTCCATGTGCAGGTCCGTGAATGGGGGGAACGGGTGGTGTTCCTGCGGAAGGTGCTTCCGGGTCGTAGCGGAGCGAGCTATGGGATTCAGGTGGCGCGTCTCGCGGGGGTCCCGCGCAAGGTGATCGAACGGGCGACAGAAGTGCTGGCGACTTTGGAAGCGAGCGAGTTCACGGAAGAGAATTTGCCACGTCTCGCCGCTGGATCGGGTGCGAGGCGGATTCCGCCGCCGCAGAAGGACCCCCTGCAAATGACCCTTTTTACTGTCGAGGAGCGAGCGGTCCGCGATGAACTCGCCAAAGCCGACCTGGACAACATGACACCGCTCGAAGCGCTGCGTTTATTGGCCGACTTGAAGAAGAAGTATGGTTCCGTGTCGCCGGAGGAGCCGGGCGCCGCCGAGGTTTGATACGGTTCTCGTGTCGTCTGTGCGTTGTTGCGTTCAGAGAGGATTGTAACTCCTTGGAATGGCGCATGATGGATTGGCTTGAGTAGGTCTTAACGTGTTTGAGGCAGTGTGATTAGACTCACAAACTCTGTTCGTATCTGCTGATAACATATTTCAGACATCTATACACCGGCATCGCGGGACAGGCGCGGCGGAAGTATTCTGGGAGCAGGTATGACGATCCGATTTTGGTGTTCCTGGTGTGAAAAGGAATTTATCGAGCAGACGGCGGTCAGGAAGGACGGTCAGCTGACCTGCCCGGTCTGCGGAATGATCGCCTATCCACGTCTGGATCAGGATGCGGACAAACATAATGGCACCCTGTCAACACATATGATCCGGGAGAAGAGTCCCTCGCAATAAGTGCTTGTCAGTCCGACACCATTTCCTCGTGACACTTGCCTGACTACCTTGACTCGCATTCGAGGCCTTACCATGCGAGGTACCCATGAAACTCACTCTGGATATCGAAGACCTTGCCATGTTGTTGCGTCAATCCCCCGCCGGTCGCGACCGGTTGATTGTCCAGGGGATTGAGCAGGATTCGATCCTTTTCCAACTCGCCTACCCCCGTCTCATCACATTCACGCTGCAGAAATTCGAGCTTCAGGAGGAGGAACTCACCGCGGAACTCTATCCCTGGTGGGTCCGTGGGCTGGTCATCCTCTTCCTGAAATGGTGGCGGAATGATTGGGTCCGTGCCGAGGGGAGCCGCATTCTGATGCGATTTCCAGCCCAGCTGCGAGAGCGGATTCGGATCGAGGAGTTGCGTATCGATGGAGTGGTCGAGGTCAGGTTCAGCCTGAAGGAGGGTGTGCCTGTTCCATGAACGGCCCGCCGTGGCATTTGCTCAACACATGGTGTTTCCAGTGTCGCGGCAGGGTTGCGGCAGGTCTTCAGCGAAGCGGGGACCTGCCGCCAGTTGAAAAGGCTAAGACTTGCCAGAACCACAATAGTACAGGGCTCGATTCAAGATGTATGTTTCGTGGCGGTGAAGCCGCGCTGAGAGGCCGCGCAGGCAATGGATCGTTTTATCTGATCGGGTGCATTCTGAGCCGCGTGCACTCCCGCCCACGCACCCTCATTCCGCCACCTGCTTCACCGTGTCGATCACAGTTCCATCCACCCATTTCACGACGGCAATATCCTTGTCGGTCAGCCGAGGTTTTTGCGGCGGGCCGCCGATCAGCTTCTCCACATCCTCCTTGATCGCTTCGATGGGTTTGATCGGAAGCCCTGAGTGACGGGTGGCTTCGATGAGATCCACTCGTAACGGATTGATCGCTATGCCGCGCTCGGTGACGATCACATCGATCAGCTCGCCCGGTCCGACGATCGTCGTCACTTCATCCACAACCACCGGCACACGGTCCCGCACCGCCGGAATCGGCAGGATGGTGCACCTGCTGGCGAGGCAGTTCTGCCAGCCGCCGATGCCATGCAGCAGACGGCCATCCGAGTGGGTCACGACGTTGGCATTGAAGTTCAGGTCGACCTCGGTGGCACCCAGGACGACTGCATCGAGCATCGAGGCGAAGTTTCCCTTGCCGTGGAAGTTGTAGCTGGTGAAAGGCGAAGTGTTGACATGGTTCGGGTTTTCACGCATGGATCGCACGCCATCCAGGTCGAAAGTCTGACCGTCGAGGATGTATTCGACCAGTCCTTCCTCCAGCATTTCGACCAGGTATTTGTTCGAGCCGCCACGTGCAAAGCGTGCCTTGATGCCCCGTTTCCGCATGATGTCACGTGCAAAAATGGCGAACGAGAGCGCTGTGCCGCCCGCGCCTGCCTGGAAAGACCAGCCATCACGGATGATCCCGGCGGCGTCACAAAAGCTGGCGGTCAGCTCGGCGATCAGGAGACGGTCCGGCGATTTGGTGATATTTGTCGTGCCGCTGACGATTTTCTCCGGTTCGCCGATTCGGTCGAGCACAACGACACTATCCACATTCTGCCCCTGGATCTGCCAGGGTATGCAGGGGAAGGGGACGAGGTTGTCTGTTACAACAATCACCTTTTTCGCGTAAATGCTGTCGGCCAGTGCGAAGCCCAGCAGTCCACAGGCACTCGGCCCACGGTCCCCGGTGCAGTTGCCGAAGGGGTCCGCGGTTGGAGCGGCGATGACGGCGATGTCAACGGGTACTTCGCCATCCTGAATCGCCTGCCAACGGCCGCCGTGGCTACGCAGCACCCCCGTTCCGCGCATCTTTCCACGGCTGGTGTAGTCCCCGAGGGGGCCATTCATCGACCCCTCGATGTGATGGATCGTGCCGTCCTCGAGACGGTCGATCAGCGGCGCATGACAGGGGAAAGAGGCCGAAGGGAACCACATCAGGTCGCGTACACCGAGGGCTTTGGCGGCGTCAAACAGGGGGTTCATCACCAGGTCACCGTTTCGGAAGTGGTGATGGCTGGATAGGGTCATGCCATCTCGCAGACCCGCCTTTTCGAGGGCAACCTTCAATGCCTCCATCGGGGATGAGGCCATGAAGACGCGATCGGTGGCGACCGGGAGATCACTTCGCATGGAGGCCACCACCTTGTTGCCGTCGGACGGGTAATCGGCACAGGTGGCGATGGGCGGCGCCGACTTGCTGCCGGTGGGACGGTACTTGCCCACACCGAGATAAGGAGTTTGCGGCTTGCCGTTGACGATGGTAGGTACCGATCGCCCGAGGGCATTGACCAGACGTTCCTGCTTGCTCAAAACAGACCTCGCCCGCTTGACGTTCACACAACATGTTCGATAGTAGGTGGTGTAATCTACGATGATTTGGGCGAAGTCCCCCGGTCTCAGGAGAACGCTCGTTTCACATGCCGCAACCTCTGGCATGGGTGCTCCGTCACCCAAGCCTGCATATCAGAACGCTTTGCTAAGGTGTTCGGTCAGGTCTCCCGACTTGCCACAACGGTCTGTGTGCGTCAGGTTTCCGCTTCGCTAAAGACCTGCCGCAACCCACTAAGACTTGCCGCAATGGGATAGGACCTGTCGAAACAGTGTGCGACCTGCCGCGACGGAATGAGACTACCCGACTTGACTAGCCAGTCGGACCACGCACACCGCTCCTGGAGACGGCTGCGAGATTTCGGGGACAGTAAACGAAATACTGGGCGAACTGTCGATGTCCGGACCGTACGCTCCTATCGTGTACTTCGTAAACTATCCCCGAAATGGGTCACTCGCGAGACCTACCGATACAGCATCTGGTTATCCCTCTCCATGTGATCTGTGCACGAGCATCGCCACCCTCAAGGCCCTATCTTTACCAACTTGACGGTACCGAGACCGTCAGGCATCCTACTGTGAGGCTCTGATGAAGCACCTGTTGATCGTGATCTGCTTCCTCGCACTGCTGACTGCACTGATTGTTGCACCTGTTGACGCCGCGCCGCTACGCGCAATGGATGAACCCCTGCTCACAGCTATCAACGAAGCCGGGGCGGCTGAGATGCTGCCAGTCGTCGCGCTGATGCGTCCAGAACGAGATGTGGATGAGATCGCCTGGCTGGTAGATGGACTGAACCGACGCGAACGAAAAATTGCCGTCTGGAACATCCTGTCTACACGAGCGGCGAAAGACCATGACGCTTTGCTCGGCTATCTTGAAAAGCAGATGGCAGATGGAAATGCAGAGGATATCCGCTCGCTTGTGCTGGCCAATGGCGTCAGCTTCCAGGGCACTCCCGCAGTCATCGAAGCTGTCGCCGCACGCAGCGATGTACGAATTGTGATCTACGATCCCGAGACGCAGATTCTTCCTGAGCTTCCCGATGGCGGCGAATCGGCCGTGGATGACTTGGATGAAATCGTGTGGGGTGTCCAACGGATCAATGCGCCAGCGGTCTGGGAACAAGGTTACACGGGCGAGGGCGTCCTGGTTGCAGTCATCGACACCGGCGTCAACTATAACCACACCGACCTTGCGGCTCACCTTTGGGATGGCGGGGCTCAGTACCCCAACCACGGCTACGATTTCTACAACAACGACAACAACCCGATGGATGACAACAGCCATGGCACCCACTGCGCCGGGACAGCTGTTGGCGATGGGACTTCCGGGACGCAGACCGGTGTTGCGCCGGAGGCTACCCTGATGTGCCTGAAAGTGCTGAGTGCAGGCGGATCAGGCGATTATGCGGATACCTGGAGTGCCCTCGATTTTGCCCTCGCATTCCAGGCGGATGTGACCAGCATCTCCCTCGGTTGGACCAATCTCGCCAGCCAGCCACGTGCGACATTTCGTAACTCCTTCGACATGCTCAACCTCTCCGGAGTGCATAGCGCGGTTGCAGCGGGTAACGAACGTGGCTGGACACCGGCGGTCCCCAACAATGTGCGTACACCGGGAACTGTTCCTTCTCCCTGGCGCAACCCGGACGAAGTGGAAGAGGGGACACGGTCCGGAGTGATTACAATCGGCGCAACACAGTCGAACGATGCGATTGCGAACTTTTCGAGCCAGGGTCCGGTGACATGGTCGGCTGTCTCGCCCTTCCTCGATTATCCTTACGGTGGCGGAAGTGTTGGGCTTTTCAAGCCCGATGTCTCTGCGCCCGGTGTGTCGGTTACTTCGTTGACTCACAACAACAACACCGGCTATGTGGGTGGAGCAACCTGGTCCGGCACCTCGATGGCGACTCCGCATGTGGCGGGCGTTATCGCACTGATGCTCTCCAAATATGACGAACTGACAACAGCCGAAGTGGATTCCATTCTGCAGACGACCGCGCTGGACCTCGGCTTAGCGGGTAAGGACAACGATTTTGGAGCCGGGCTTGTCCTCGCTGACGCCGCTGTTGACCAGGTGTTCGGTATCACCGGCGTTATCGAAGGGTATGTGCTGAATGCCAATGACGGTGAACCCCTCGAAGGGGTTGAGGTTCGTTTCCTCGAGACAGGTCGTTATACAATTTCCGACGAAGAGGGGTTCTACACGGTCGAATTGCAGATCGGAAGCTACACGATGCATGTGGTCCAGGCACCCTTCCAGGATTTCCAGCTGGCAGAGCTTGAAGTTGCCGAGGATGATACGCTTGAGATCGATGTCGAACTGCAGAGTGGCATGTTGCAGATCACGCCCTCGGAAACTGATACCCTTTTCTTCAGTTTTGGTGATGAATCCAACTACCTCACCATCAGCAATGGGGGCAGCGCGGGTGTCCATGTGAGCGTCAACTTGAGTCCCTCCGATGAACCCATCGAGTGGCTCGATCCCATCTTCCAGACTGACCTTACCACGGTTACCACCGACAATCGTCTTCGGGGTCTGACTTACGCCAACGGTCAATTCTATGTCACCGGCTCGAACAACTCGGTCAATCCGAACATGGTTTACGTTCTCGACAGTTCCGGTGAGCAGGTAAACTCCTTCATCCAGCCCGGATCGGATCAGCCGGAAGCGAGTGCGAATGGCATGTATGACCTTGCCTATGACGGCAGCAACCTCTGGGGCTCGGATGGACGCGACATCATCCGTTTCGACCCGGAGACGGGTGCGGAGGTCAGCCGTTTCGCCGGGCCGTTTAATCCCAACCGTGCCCTGGCGTACGACAGTGACCAAGGGCTGCTTTGGGTTGGGGAGAGTCTGCAGAACATTGTCGCCGTGGACCCGGAAACGGGCGAACAGGTGACGGTGGTGCCCAGCAATTTGCGTGTGCAGGCCTTCGATTATGTTGCCAACGATCCTGATGGGATGCAGTTGTACATCGCGGCACAGGATCAGGGGAGTGCGCGGGCGTTCTACAAGATGGACACGGTTTCCGGTGAGTTGGTCCGTATCGACGATCTGCCCGACGCGGAAGAACGCGACCTGATCGGACTCACATGGGTGTCCGGGTACGAAGTGTACTATGTCGCGCTGATCGGTCTCCTGAACGGCACGCCCGACGACTTCATGAAGGGATGGCAGATCGACGCGACAGTCAGCTGGGCTGAGTTGGGATTTACGGAGATCACCCTGGAACCCCAGGAAGAGACTACCCTCGAGATCATTTCGAGGACGGAAGGGTTGCCGCCCAGTATTTACGATGCCTTCCTGATTTTCGAGCATGATGGTTTCGGCGAACCGTTGTCGGTCCCCATGCAGATCAACCTCGTGACCAGTGTGGAGCAGGGTGAGGCGACCGTGCTGCCGTCAAGCTATTCGCTTGCGGCACCCTACCCGAACCCCTTCAACGCCACGACTACCTTGACATTCACAACACCTGTCGCTGGCGATGTTCGTCTCGTGGTGTTCGACCTGCTCGGACGGGAGGTGCTGAGTGTGAAACGCGGTGCCCTCGCTGCGGGACGGCACACGGCATCCCTGCAAATGAGTGATCATGCCAGCGGCATCTACTTTGTCCGGCTTGAGGCGGGGAGTGACACACACGCTATTCGGAAGATGGTGTTGCTGAAATAAGGGGTCGCTCAGGCTCGAACGGTGGGAGACTGTTTATGCGGCAGGTCGCGGCAGGTCGGATGACCTGCCGCAACCTGTTGTAACCTCCTCGCCCCTCAAAGTCCGCGTGAGATGAGAAACTCCGCCCAGGTTCGAAGCAGGTCGCGGTATCGGTTTGACGGAAGCGTTTCCAGCAGGTCCAGCGCGGCTTCGATATGGAAGTGTGCACGTTCCCGTGTGCGCTCGACACCGCCACGACGTTCCAGGATCGCGATGACCTCCCGGATCTCCGCCTCGCTCGCCTCCACATGGCCAAGGATCGCAGCGATCTTCGATTTCTCGTGGTCATTCGCATTCTCATAGGCGTAATAGACCAGCGAAGTCCGTTTCCCTTCACGAATATCATTCCCAACCGGCTTGCCGGTCGCTTCGGGGTCACCCGTCACACCGAGGATGTCGTCCTGGAGCTGGAAGGCGATTCCGCACCGATTCGAGAACTCCACCAATGCCCGCACCTGCGGATGTTCCGGCAGTAGCTCATTCAGCCCGATCAACGCACCCGCTTCCGCACAGAAGCGATAGAGGACACCGGTCTTTTTCCAGAGCATCTCCTCGATCGCATCCAGGGTCAGTGCATCCAGCGGCTCGAAACAGTACTGGATGTCGAGGATTTCGCCCTCGACCAACAGGTTGAGCACCTCGTTATCGAGTCGGTCGACCAGATGTAAGGTGATCTCCGGCGGCACATTGCGGGAACGGCTCAGCTCGGTGAGAAGCGAAATGCTCCAACCATGCTGGACATCGCCCGAGAGGATGGCGATGCTGCTGCCGTAGTGGCTTCGTTCGATTTCCGACAAGCTTGAGTAACGATCTCCCGCTATCCTCCTGAACTCCTCGTGAACGGTTGTCACCCCACGTCGTCGTTCATCACGGTCGATGATATCGTCATGCACCAGGCTCCAGGTGTGAAATAACTCGACTGCAGCCGCGGCGGGTAGTGCTTTATCCGGGTCCCCACCAAACACCCCGCAACTCCAGAGAAGGATGGCAGGTCGCAGCTTTTTGCCGCCCGAATTGAGGTAGTGGTAGACGGCTTTTTTCAGGTCTGCCGGACTGAAACGACTATTGAATGGGGGCGAGGAGAGGTAGTCGGTAACACGTTTCGCGCAAGCCGTCAGCTCGCGCTGGAAGTCCGTCTGCATCTGGTTCGACATGAGTGATCCCCTGATTGGCGATGGTTGGGTAAGGTAGAACGGAGGGTATCTCCTCGCAAGGTGGCTCACCTTCGGATCGCGGCGAGGCATGTTCCTTGCACACAGCAATGTGATATCAGGGATTCCGGCTTTTCCGGTCCATTCTGGAACAGGTCGGCTGCTCGACGGGGGAATCGTTGTCTCGTATTCGGACAGCCTGGCTGCGAAGCGACGGAGGCCGGGAAGCCAGATCCATGCAGCGAGGGGGAGCGACTCGGCACGCACCGTAGAAACCGGACCGTTATCATGCCTGCAGGAGTACCCCGGGTGAGTCAAAGTAAAACAACAATCGTCTGGTTCAGGAATGACCTGCGGCTTAGGGATAATCCAGCCCTGCACGCGGCGGTGGAGGAGGGAGTTGTCGTCCCGGTTTTTATCTGGGATGACACAGCCTTGCCTGCCGAATTCGAGGATGAGCAGACAAGGTTCTGGTTCCATCACTCGCTGGATCAGCTTGACAAGGCGCTGGGCAGGTTCGGCTCACGTTTGATCATCAGGCGCGGCATTTACGGCAGAGTCCTGCGTGAACTGATGCAACAGTCGGGCGCGACCTCCCTCTTCTGGAATCACGATCCCCTCGACCCCTATCCAGAAACCCGGCGCGAGCTTTGTCATTCCATGGAGGATGCCGGTTACTTCTGTCGTGAATTCACCTCCACCTCCCTCGTACAGCCTGCGGAATTCCTTGACTGCCATAACCAGCCTTTCATGAGCTTCGCGCATTTCTACGCTGCGGTCATTCATCGGATCACAGATATATCACTGATCCCTCCCTCGGTGTCTGTCCCTACACCCTCCCACTGGCCGCGTTCCGCGCACCTCACTGACCTGGGCCTGATCGCGCATACCAGCGTTGAGACACCGCTTCCCGAGAGCGAGATGCCGGGGGAAGAGGGGGCCTGGGTGCAGCTTCACTCCATTCTGCAGCCTGCGGCGAAAGGTCAGTTTGCCGCCTCTCATCCCCAGTTGGCCGCATCTCTGGCATCGCTTATCCAACACTTGCGCTTCGGCGCGATCTCCCCGCGCCAGGTGATGAGCGCCCTGTTGGGTGCTGAGCAGTCTGGTCAGGCGTGTCCGAGTGGCGATGCGATCCTTGAGCTGCTCGCCCGATACGAGTATAAGGCATATCGCCTTCACTATCACCTCGATGAGCTACAGGGAGTCGGGACGACTCCGGCGAACCAGACAGCCGAGTAGTTGCGTTCCTGATCGAAACAGATCCCTCAACGAGACTGGCGGAGTAACGCCTGCTTAGCCGTTGCGCTTGTCGCGGCGAGAGTTTATACTTGGTTCGCCGACAATGCCCCCGTAGCTCATCAGGATAGAGCGTCGGATTCCTAATCCGAAGGCAACAGGTTCGAGTCCTGTCGGGGGTACAAGTATTATCAAGAGTATACCCCCACCGATCAGGCATTTGACCTCATTGTTTTTTACCAGATTGATCCAAATCCGGGATCCTCACACGACTTTGTGCTGGGATCTCTGTCTTGACAGGCAAACAGCAAACACCCTGTGATCAGCCCTTGCTTGATTGAAAACAAATGTGCCGCAACGATTCCAGCGTTGCGGCAGACGAAAAAGTAAAAAGCCTCTTCCAGTGTTGCGGCAGGTCTTTAGTGAAGCGGAGACCTGACGCCAGTCCCTCTATGAACCCATCCTGCACATTTAATTTCAATAAAACGAGGGTCGCATCAACTCTGCCCTGTGGCGGTCAAGTCACGCTGAGAGACCGCGCAACGTTTGCCTCTCAGCGAACCTGACCGCTGAGTTCATGCACCAATTCTCAGGAATAGCCAAATCCAGTCCAGAGACGATTCAGTTCGAGCAGCAACTGCTCAGAAGATCCAGGTGTACCCGAACAACGCAGCGACGACAATGTGGATCGCGAGGATGACAAACATCACGATGGCAAAGGGGCGGTGGACTACATGCCAATAATGCAAAATCTGTTGTGATACCTGGAGAAAACGCATCCTTCTTTTCAGCAGGGTGCGACGTTTCATCAGGTCGATTACATCACTGATTTCCTTTTTTCCCAGTGATCCCTGCCGTCTCAACTCTCTGCGAAGGCGTGACAACGCCATACGCAGCCGCAGGTCCCCGCCGATCCAGGCGAAAATCGCAGCAAAGCCGGTCCGCCGTTTCGTCATTGGAAGCAGGTCCTCGTGCATCTTGCCGATCAGCTCATCATCGACACCACCCACACTGCGGATCTGTGCCATCAAATCAGCATCGAGGGCTTCGAGCTGGTCACGGCTCATTTCAGCGCCGGAAAGGCTGCGGGGAATCTGGAGGTAGACATAGCGTCCGAGGAATCCGCTGAGGGCGACCGCGATCATCGACCAGAAGGCGATCGCGACAATCCCACCGAACTTGAAGGTTGTGTGGAACACAACGAGCAGCGGTCCAGTGATGCCCATCCAGATATGGACATCGAGCCAGTTCCGCAGATTGCCCCAGCCCTGCATGAAGCGTAGGTGCTTGCGTGCGATGTAGAGCAGCAGCATCGACATCAGCGATGCGCCAAGAATGCCGAGAGCGTGTCCAATCCTGCCGCCCGCTTTCCAGTCAGCGTGCAGCTCACTCCGGGGACGTTCGGCAAGGGAAAGGCTGTAATACTCCCAGCCATGCGAGACCACCCAGATGACAGCGAGCAGGGTGAGGGAGTAGAGCAGGATCATCAGGTATCGATGGAAACGCATCGGTGGGGAAGCCTTTCGATCTGGAGTCGAGCATACAGTCCTTTGGAGCAGCCTGTTGGGCATGCGGTCAAGTCAGCTGAAGTAATCTGTGGTCTCAAGACGATCAAGACAACCTGAGAAGCAAGAGAACCGCAAATCTTCCTGTCAGCGCCCGATTCTATGCAAGTCTGCGGGCCACATCGGTTACGGGTTATCCTGTCCATACTACAGACGGTAGCCCAATTCCACATAGAGCCGGTTTGTGGCGAGCTGGTCACCCCGGTATGCTTCCCCGTAGAGTGAAGCATACCACTTCCGTGTGAAAATCATGCTCGCGCCGAGCCTGGCAAATCGATAGTCCGTCCTGCTGCCCGACTCCATTTCATAGCGACTCATGCCGACCTGGCCATCCAGGTAGAGGAGGCGATAGAAGTAACGCGACATCTGCAGGGAGGGTTGGAGACCTGAGCTGTATCGGTTCTCGAAGGTGCTGACCTGCATGGTTACAGTGGTGCCACTATCGAGCAGGTTACGCTGGGTAATCCCAACCGCAAAGTTACGTGTGTCACGGTTCTCGCCTTCACGGACACGCAATCCTGCACGTGACCAGAGCCGCAAACCGATGGGGAGGCTGTAACTCATGCCCGCACGGTAGCCTTGACGCAAAGCATCATCGAACAGGCTGTCCGGTGTGTCACGTGTCTCCCAGGTGCGGACAATCCTTCGATTGTCATATCCGGCGTCGAGAGCCAGCGCGTCGGTCGGACGCCAACGTCCCGAGAAGAGAAGGTTACTCAGTCCGATCGATTTTCCCTCCGTTTCCCTGCGCCAGTCACGGTAAATGTCCAATTCACCGCTCTGGTACAGGCTCCAGCTCCTGCCACTGCTGACCTGGAGCTGCTGGTAGAGAAACTCCTGGCTGACTGAGCCATTGCGGTACCGGCCCGCGAGCGCAAGTGTGCCGGAAGTGCGGGTTGATTGCCAATTACCACGTTCCATCGCGGCGTAGAAACCCGCCTTGGTCTCCTCCATGCCGGGTCGCGAAGTACGGAAGTCGGGTTGGGTGCCGCCGAATAGCCCATAGGCGAGACCGTTCTGCTGCTGAAACTCGAGATGCGCCCCGTCAAGCGTCCCCACACCCGCGAACCTGTTGGAGATGATTCTGCCCGCCTTGTATCGCAGGGGTGAGAGAGGGTTGTCGTAGCCGAAGGAGACCTCGTAGATGCGATTATTCCACTCGCTGTGAGTGTCCGCGGAGAGTGCGGCTGCACGCTGGACACGCCTGCTGCGGAAACGAATGCTGAGCGTGTAGTGTGAGTCGAAGAGGTTCTCCGCACGTAATCTGCCGGTGAGGGAAGGTTCGGTGACATCGCGGTTGGAGTTCTCGAGATCATCCTGCATCATCACCTGAACGCCGATTCGTCCGCTCAAGCGTGGCTTGCTGCGTGATTCACTTCTTGCCGTACTGCCCTTTTTCAAGGCTGAAGCAGCAGGGAGGGCAGGGGACGCAGAAGGCACGCTGACCGAATCCGCAGTCAGCTCGGATCCATCTGAGGGTTGAGGACTCGAAAGGGTGACTCGCGCCAGGTCGCCGGCTCTCACCATTTCCCCTTCAACAAGCCTGCATACCGCGCTGCTTGTGGAGAGGTAGGTCACTTCCAGAGTGGCCACCTGATTTCCGTCACGCAGGACGGCAACCTGGTCGCCGACACGGATACCTCGATCACTCCCGGCATCGAGGTAGATGCCGGAAGCTGAGATATACCGCACATTTACTTCAACTTCTGTTGCGTTGGCGAGTCCGGTCCCCCCAAACCAGGTGGCTGTCCACAACAGAAGTGCGATCGTGACTATTCTCATCCGGTTACCGTTCAGTGGGGCTGTCCGTTCGTAAGCGTTTCATCAAGCGCCGATCCGCTTCGCCATCGGGATGGCATTCGTAGCACGCGCTGCTCTCATAGACATAGCCGTTGACATCCTCATGCTCGTCATCCATTTCTTCCCGTCTGTGCTCATGACATGAGATGCAGGTGAAGACGAGGAAGTTGTTCGGGTTTGGATGACAATCGGAGCAACTATCCCACTCGTTGCGGTGTTCCCCGGAGTAAATGGGGAACCACTGCTGGTCATGGTTGAATGTGGCATCATCCCAGGTGACCGTGTTGTGGCAACTCTCGCATGTGAGAGGGAAACCTGCGGAGAGATGGTTAGGATTTGTCGCTGAATTGTACTCGGTTTCATGGCAAAAGAAGCAGTCTGCCGGAGTATTCGTGTAGCCCTGCGAGTGACACAACGCGCAATCAAGGCCGACATGCGATCCGGTCAACGGCCAGCCAGTGTCGCCGTGATCAAACAGGGGTGCGGTCCAGTCTGCGGTGGTGTGGCACTCGGTGCAGTTCTGGCCGAAACCTGCGCTGCTGTGATTCGGGTCGGCGACGGAGTTGTAGTCATCCTCGTGGCAGGACCAACAGTCGGTCGGGGTCCCGGAGTAGACCGTGGCGTGACAGAGGTTGCAATCGAGTCCGAGGTGTGCACCGGTCAAAGGCCAGTCGGTGTAGGTGGCATGGTCAAAATCGTCCACGTCCCAGTCATCGGTGGTGTGGCAGACCGTGCAGTCGTGAGAATAACCCAGCGCACTGTGATCGGGATCGTCTGTTCCCTCGTAATCCGCCTGGTGGCAGGAGTAACAGTCGGTCGGAGTGCCGGTATAAGCCGCTGAATGGCAAAGCACGCAGTCGAGCTGACGGTGTGCGCCAGTCAGGGGGAACTGGGTCTGGTCATGATCGAATGAGGCATCCTCCCAATCGCTGGTGTTGTGGCAGACCGAGCAGTCGAACGGGAAACCTTCCTCGACATGATCGGGATCGTCCGTCCCTTCGTAATCCGCCTGGTGGCAGGCGTAACAATCGGTCGGTGTGCCCGTATACCCCGCAGAATGGCAAAGCACGCAGTCGAGCTGACGGTGTGCGCCAGTCAGGGGGAAATTCGTCTGATCATGATCAAACGAGGCATCCTCCCAGGTGATCGTGCTGTGACAAAGTGTACAGTCGAACGGGAATTGCTGCGCCTCGTGATCGGGGTCGTCTGTTTCGCGATACTGCGTCTCATGGCATGACCAGCAGTCATCCGGGGTGCCGACATAGTTCCCCGCGATGTGGCAGAGACTGCATTCAAGCGTTTGGTGTGTCCCTGTGAGGGTGTAAGAGGTTTGCTGGTCATGGTTGAAGCTGGAGGGAGACCAGGCGGAGGTTGTGTGACATAAAGTGCACTGTTCGTCAAATGAAACCGGAGTATGGATCGGATCCTGCACGCCGACGTAGTCCTGCTCGTGGCAGGCGAAACACTGGGGAGAGGTATTGTTGTATCCTGCGGAGTGACAATCGATGCAAGTGAGCGCAACATGGGCGCCGTCCATGATAAAATCGGTACCGATGTGATCAAACCATGCAGGTTGCCAGGCGAGAGTGGTATGGCATTCAGTGCAATCCTGATCAAATCCGGCTGCTGTGTGATCGGGATCCGGAACGGACTCGTAATCAACTCTGTGGCAGCCATAGCAGTGATCCGGTGTCCCGGTGTAACCGGAAGTGTGGCAGGAGTTGCAGTCCACAAGCGTGTGAGCTCCATCGAGGGGGAACCCGGTGGCATCGTGGTTGAGGAACTGTGCCGGACTCCAGCCCTGGATGGTGTGGCACACTTCACAGTTCGTGTCGAAAGCTGGGCCGCTGTGATCGGGATCGCCTGTGCTTTCGAAGTCCGCCTGGTGGCAGGAGTAACAGTCTGTCGGTGTGGCGGCGTAAGGGATTCCCGGCTCGTGGCACATCGCGCAATCTGCATTCCCGTGCCCCTGGATCAGGGGGAAGGAAGGTGTGTGTTCAAACTGTACGCCAGGTCCGGTCCAGCGATCCGCACCTGCTCCGGCAGTCGCGAGGGAGTGGCACTCACGGCAATCGGTGGAGAATCCCGCTGCGGAGTGATCCGGCGTGGTGGTTTCCTGGTACGTATCCAGATGGCAGGTGATACACTCGGTGGAGAGGTCCCGGTAGTGCCCGGTTGAGTGGCACGCCTGGCAGTCGAGGCTTGCGTGGACGCCGAGGAGGGGAAACCGTGTTTCCTGATGTATTTGGCGGAATCGGGATTCGTCCAGCCAGGCCCGAGGGGAATGGCATTCCTCGCAGGATGCGCCGAATTGGCCTTCATGGATGTCCACATGGCAGGAAAAACAGTCGGTTCCGGCATCACGAAAGACAAGGCTCGTATGACAAACCGCGCAGGCAACCTGTTTGTGCTGGCCCTCCAGCGGGAAACGAGTCTCGGCGTCATGGTTGAAACGCAGCACGGGCAGCAGACGGTCCCAGCCTTCTGTGGAGTGGCAGGAGTTGCAAGCAAGGTCAAGCGGACCGTGGGGATTGTCGCCCTGCATCATGAGAGTCGCCCTGGCGGATGGTGTGGAGCCGACCAGTGTCAAAGCGACTGCGGCAACGATCAGCAGGACCTTTCCGATCTCTGGAGTCGATTTCATAGCGCCTCCCTCGGTACTCTTTGCAGGTTTCTGCTTCATCCCCGTGACCCATCTGTGTCAATTCGTGGCACCTGGCTGCCGTGGCAGTCAGAGCACTCCATGCCGAGCGGACGGTAGATCACACGCTCGGTGCCGTCCTGGTCGATCGCAGCTTTGTGGCACTCGCCACAAGCGACTTTCAGATGTGCACCGTCGAGCTGGAAACGGCTGTCGCGGTTATGCGCGAAAAGCAAGTCGCCCCAACCGCCTGGCTGGTGGCAACGGTCACAGGCGGTCTCACCTTCGCCCGCCTCTGCGCGGACAAACTGTTCGCCGTGGGGGTTTTTATGGCATCCGGCACAGCTCATCTCAAGCGGCTTCATCCAGACTACACGCTCGCCCTCTCGTTCCACCGAATGGCACTCAAGGCAGAGAATCTCGCGGTGTTTGCCCTCGAGGGGGAAACGTGCCAAACCATGATCGAAACTTGTGCGACGCCATGTTTCGGTGTTGTGGCAGTACTCGCAGCCACCCCTTTCAACCCAGATGTTGAGCTGGCCCTCGTGAATGTCCTCGTGACAGGTCTGGCAGGTCGTCGTGCCAAAGCTGAACCTGGCGTACTCGCCACGTTTGTCCTGCAGGGATCGGGCGTGGCACATGTTGCAGGGGACGGCAAAGTGGCTGCCTGTTAGGGGAAAGTCGGATTGCTGATGCTGCTCGAATCCATATCCCGCCGGGATAAAGCCTTCGACTGTATGGCAGGACTCGCAGGCGCCGCCATCGGTCCTTGACGCAAACTGGCCGCGGTGTTCATCGAGATGGCAGGCGAGACAGCGATCATGGGCGAGGGGATCAGTCATCACGCCGCTTCTGTGGCAGCTCCTGCATTCAACCTGACGATGACGACCCCGCAGGGGATAGGCCGTGTTGTCGTGATCGAACTGTTCACCGATGATATGCTTAAATCCGGCGGTTGTGTGGCATTTGGAGCAATCGGTACCGAAACGACCCTTGTGCACATCACTGTGACAGCTCGCGCAGCCCGAGAACTGCAACCCCTGATAGCGAGCAACTTTACCTTTGTTCTCCTTTTTCCCGATCAAATCGCTCGCCTGTTCGGGCATCTCCAGGAAAGTGTGGCATTTTTCGCAGGTAACATTCGTGTGTTGGCCATCCAGACGATAACGAGCATTGTTGTGGTCGAAACCGCTTGCAGGCTTCCAACCCGCCATGATGTGGCAGGAGAGGCAGTCATCCGTGAGCTGGTCGCGGTGTTCGTCGACATGGCATGATGTACAGGTCTTATCGAGCCCGAGAAATGTGCGGCTGGGGTTGACTGTCTTGTCTGTCCCGATCCGTGCTGGCTGGTGAAACGCCGCTTTGTGGCAGTCACGGCACTCCAACTCACGATGCTTCGCCTCGAGTGGGTAACCTGTCAGGGAATGGTCGAACTCTGTGATTCCCTCGCTCCAGTAGATCGGTTCGAAATCGCGTCCGTGATGTTCGGAATGGCAGGAGGCGCAGGCTTTTCCCCGCACGTCCCGGGATGCGTGATAGCCACTTTCTGACTCCAGACGTGTCCCGATGGAGGTGTGGCAGACGAGGCAGTTGTCGTTCACGACCGCCTCGCCGATTTTGTGGCAGGCGGTGCAGTTCCGTATCCCTTCCAGTTCCTCATGGTACTTCGAGAGCTTGCCGGGGGAAATCTGCGCGATCAGAGGGGCTGCGAGGAAGAGTCGGGCGAGGATTGCCACGGCGCAGACAAGGATGCTCAGGCGCCGTTCTGTTCTCCAACCAACAGGTGACAAGCGTTGCATTGTGCTATGCCTCACCGAATTTCTTTGTGAAGGTCACTCCCGCCCGTTCGAGGAAAGCCGTTGGCAACTCCCCGCCGGCGAAGATGAAAACCTGATCGTTGGGAAGCGTGATGGTTTCACCCTCCCGGTCGAGGATGACGGCATCTTCGAGAATCTCTTTCACCTCTGAGGGTAGCAGAAGCTGGATCTTCCCGGATTCCGCGGCCTTGTCGAGACGTTCCTTGTTGCCTTCCTTGATCCTGAAGATGCGGTCGCGGCGATAGGAGAGGTGGACAGTGTTCCCTTTCACCTCGGACAACGCTACGGCCGCCTCTACTGCGCTGTCCCCGCCGCCGACCACGAGAATGTTCATGTCGTGGTATTTCTCTGGGTCGAGCAGGCGATAGGCCACTTTTGCCGATTTCTCGCCGGGCACTCCCAGTTTTCGAGGGCTGCCGCGACGACCAATGGCAAGCAATACTCGTTTCGCTTCGAACGTCTCGCCCTTTGCGGTGGTCAGCGTGAAACGGCCGTTTTCACGTTTCACCTCATCCACCTTCTGGCCGGCGTGAACCTTCAAGTCCGCGCTGCTGAAGATGTTGAGAAACAGCTCAAGCAGCGCCTCCTTCTGCACCTCACGCAGCTTAAGTTTGCCGTAGATGGGCAGGTCGACCGGACGGGTCATGACCAGTTTTCGGCGGGGGTAAGTGAGCACCGTACCACCCAGGTCTTCCTGGTCAATGATTACAAACTCCAGATTCTCAGATCGAGCGGCGAGGGCCGCACCGAGTCCTGCCGGACCCGCTCCAACGATCACCAGGTCGAGAAGTTTTCCCGCCTCACGCTGCGTTGCAAGGCTCTTGGCGATATACTGCGCCGCCTGAATCCCCTGGGTCATCGCGTTCCGAATCAACCCCATCCCGCCCAGCTCGCCTGCGATATAGAGTCCCTCGACATTGGTCTCGAATGTGCCCTTCAGATGCGGGATGTCAACCCCCCGTTTTTCCGTTCCGAATACGAGGGTAATCGCCTGTACGGGGCAAGCGGCGTGGCACATGCCATGGCCGATGCAACGGGACGGATTGATCAAGGCGCCACGATTGTTGATCAAGCCGAGAACATCCTGCTCCGGGCAGGCACGCACACAGGCACCGGAGCCGATGCAGATGTTTGGGTCGATTACCGGATGGAGCGAAACCGGTTCATCGAGCCCAAGCTCAATGGCTTTCTTCAGGGTGGATTCGGCCTTCGCGCTTCGTTTCCGCTCACGCATCCAGTAAAGCACTGGAATCGAAACGGTCAGCAGTCCGACAAGCAGGTAGAGCAAGGTTTCGAGCACGAGCCGCCTCGTGGCAGGGGGTAGTAAGAGCTCAAAGTAGACCCGGCGGAGCTTGAGATGCTAAGGTGACGACCCTGCCGGGATGCATCAACCTCTCGAAGTGCTTCCAATCAAGTACAGGTAAAATATGCAATAAGGTACAAAAGATGCTCTTTCAAGCAAAATGTTTCACTCCCCTAACTTTTAGAGTGCAGGTGATAGCTGCTCAGCGTGTCTAATCCTCGCGCACTTGCCACGTCATGGCAGGTCATTCGCGAAGCGGAGACCTGCGGTCTGTACCGTTCAGCGATGATCTGCGATCCCGCTGGTATTCCCTCCTGAAAACCCCGACATTAACTCTACGCTCTGCTCGCACTTTCGAGGACTGGATGTCAATCGTCACTCAACCTCTTTTGCTCCGTCTGGCGGGTGCTGCCTGTCAGTACCTGCTCGCTCCGTTTGTTCGGGTTGTGGGCCGGTCCTGGCGGAAAGACATCGCAGGGATCGAGCATCTGGATGCCATCCGCAGCTCCACAGGCGGACTGCTGGTCGCCTGGCATGGTGACCTCCTGGCCGCGCTCCATGCCACACGTGACAGGGATCTGGTCGGATTGGTCAGCCCGGTCTGGGAAGGTGAACTGATCGGCAGGTTCATGATGGGAGTAGGGTACTCGCTTGTGCGCGGGTCGAGTGGCACATCGCCGATCGCCGGACTGAGAAGCTCATTGCGTGTGCTGAAACATGGTAGGGTGCTCGCGACCATCCTTGACGGTCCCGAAGGCCCGTCACAGAAAGCAAAGGAGGGGGCTGTCTACCTGGCTTCCATGGCGGGAAAGCCAATCGTACCCATCGTTGTGGAAGCCTGGCCCTGCATCCATACGCCCAGTTGGGACCGTCAGAAATTGCCGCCTCCCGGCGCGCGAATCGCGACAAGGATCGGTGAGCCCTTCCAGCCGCCGACCGGATTGTCGAAGACCGAAATCGGTGAGTGGACGCGACTTCTGGAGAAAAGGATGCACGACCTGTCTGCGGAAGCGCGGCGTAGGCTGAGGAAGTAACACTTTGAATATACCTGGCTTGCAGGACAAACGAGCCACGACACCTCTATGAATCGTCCGGTCGCGTGAGGGCAGGGGGACCGTACAGGAGTCTGCCACCAACCCTGAGCAGTGTGAACACCAGCACCGACACACCCACCCCGAAAACCGCAGGATCAAAGGTCTCCGCAAGTGTAGTCGCCCGGTAGGCCATGGTGGAGGATACGGCGATCAGCATGGTCCAGAAAATCTGTTTCCCGAGACGTTCCGAGTACTCCTTCGAAAGGGCGCCGAAGGCGATTGGCAGGATAATCGCGGGTGCCCAGACATGGTAGGTGAAGAGCAGCAGCCCGATGATGTCCGGCCAGAGCACAGCGATCAGGGTGGAGGAAATCCCCAGGCCCGCGGTCAGTAGTCGTGCGAGACGCAGGGTCCGGGCTTCCGATGCCTCATCCCAGCCGAGGTGATGTTCAAAAAGGTCTTTGACGAAGATCGCTGTCGCCGAATTGAGGGCGGAATCGGCGGATGACATGACGGCGCTTAACAGAGCAGCAATGATCAAACCTGCAAGGACCGGGTTGTGGAGGTAGTGGAGTGTCATTGGAAGGGCTTGTTGCGGTTCAATTCCCGGGAAGTGGATACGTGCATACAGAGCAATGAAGTAGATGATCAGGGGGAAGGTGAGCGCCAGGAAAAAGCCGACACCGGCGATCCCCCATCGTGTGTGACGGACATTTCGCCCGATGACAAACCGTGTCACATACCCCGGACCGAAGGTTTCTCCGAGGAGGAATGCGAAGAAGGTTGTAATCAGGAACACCCAACCTTTGTCCCCGATGGCGCTGAAGAATTCCGGTGGTACAACCGACGCGATGGAACCGCCATTTGTTACCAGGTCCGGTACGATAAAAAACAGTGTGAGGCAGAAGCCGCCGAACAGGATAATGAACTGATAGATGTCCGTGTAAATGACCGCAAGCAATCCACCGGCTGTCGAATAGACAACCACCATGATTCCCCCGATGATGATTGCGTAACGAATCAGGGTGGTATTGTCGCCAATGTCGGGAAACAGGGTGGAGAGCACCGAACCGAAGGCGGCCATCTGCGCGGCGATGATGAAGAGGCTGAAGACCAGGCTGAGGATGAAGGCTGCAAGCCGGGCGTTCTCGTTGTAACGGCGTCCGAAGTAGCCCGCCACGGTGTACAGTTTCCATCGCCGGAACTGCGGTGCCGCGACAAGGCCGGAAAAAATGAACTGCAGGAAGGTGCCGGATGAGATCAGGACAAAGAGCAATCCCCATTCATAGGTTTTTCCGACAGCCCCGATGGATGCTCCGCCGCCGATGACTGTGGCGCCAAGTGTTGCGAAAATGAGATACCAGGGAGCGCTCCTGCCAGCTACCAGGTAGTCATCCGTGGTGGAGATCTTGCGGTACTTCAGGACCCCCTTGCTGAAGATGAAGAGCATGTAACCAATGATGATCAGCCATGTGATCCAGGTGCTACTCATCGTTCAAAGGGATCCTTCGGGTTGTGATTCTGGCGTTCGCTTTCATCTCGAGAGGAGTTCGAAGCGCTTCACCCTGCTTCAGGAGACGGCTGAGAGTGGCGGCACCGGGTCGAGGATACGTGGGACACTGTCGCCGTGATCATCGTCGAGGCTGTCCTCGAACCTGCCCAGCGAGGGCGTAGTTCGCTTCTCGATATACTTGCCGGACATCAGGCGAAGGAGAGCCGTGTAGTTGACACGGAACTGGATAGTGTCACCGATTTTAAGGCCGCCGGGCTCTTCGCCGATGTTGATGACGGTCAGGTCGCTCGAGGCGCCGGCGATTCTATAATCCGGGTTGACCGGTGTCAGACCGCTCACATCCGTGTCCAGCCCGCCGATGGTGATGATTGCACGATACCCTCGCTGACCTGTGGTGTGGTTGTCTTCCTCCTCGGCAAGACCGTTGCTGTTCTCCGCACCGAACGGGGCAAGTCCCGCAGTTTCGCCCAGCGGGACCAGGCTCTTCTCCTTGATCTCGACAACATCCGCTTCGAGGGTAAAGGCATCGTTCCTCAACCCCTCCATCGTCCCCTGGTTAAGCAGATCGGTGCCGAGGAAAACAGTCTCGCCGATCCGGAAATGGTTGATGGTTGAGGGGAGCTGCCCATTTCGCAACAGGGGCAGGGTGGCGCTCGTACCCGCAGAGATCAGGGGCAAGCCGCGTTCGAACTTCAGTTCCAACAATTCACGGTAGAGAGCAAGCTGCATGTACTGGTCAATGGTCGGCACAGTTCCGGAGAGGCAGCCGAGATTCGCGCCAATTCCAAGAACCTCGATATTCGGCAGACGGAACACATGCCTGTAAAACTGAATCAGGTTGCCAGGAAGAATCCCCTCCCGCAGGTCACCGAGTTCGATCATCACGATGATACGATGCACCTTGTCCTGCCGTTTCGCCTCTTTGCTGATCGCTTCGATGGTGGCGATCTCACTATTGAGACTCACATCGGTCAGGGAAACCACCTCCGGAACGGCGGGGAGGTGAGGCAGACGCAGATACCATGCCTCGAAATCGTCATGGACTCGTTCGATTGCATGGATATTCGCAAGACGCGAATCAGCCATCGAACGAACGCCCAGCAACTGGAGCGCACTGAGGCTGTCCGAATGTCCGCAGAGAACCTTTGTGACAAGCGTCCAGCTTGCGTTATGCTCGCCCATCCACTGATTGATACAATCAATGTTGTGTTTCAGGGCGTCGAGTTGGATGGTAAGCCGGTTCATTTGCTGTACCTCATCTCAGCGTACTTGCTGGTGAATCCGAAACGCTCGTACAACCGTTTCGCGGGGTTATCGTACTCAACATGGAGTTTGACATCACCGTCGCAAGCGTCGATGGCCTGTTTCATCAGTTTTCCGCCGATCCCCAGGCCTCGCATTTCAGGGTCAACACCGATGTAGAGCAGGATCCACTCCGGGATGTACCCCCCCATGCCCGTTCGCATCATCACACAGACCCCGACCAGTTTGCTCTCCACCTGTGCAAGCGTGATGAATCCGCCCGGTTTGCCACTCCTGCCGAAGACATAGTCCAGCGCGGAAGTGATGTCGCCGGGAGGGTCGTTGAAGGGCTGCATCTTTGTGAAGAGAAACTCCTCGACTGTGGACCGTGTCGCCCATTCCGGGAACTGCTCTTCCTGCTCAATTCTCGTGAATACGATTTCTTCCGGTTTGCTGATCCGAGAGATCTGCTCACTCATCTGCTTTCCTTTTTTTCGATTGTGGACTTCTGCGTGGTGCAGTGCGGCGTCCCCCGGCAGTGCAGAATGCGAGCCGGGAGTAAAAGTGTGTTTCCTGCAACGAGGTGGCGACTGTCTCAGGATAGCCCGTCTGGAACGCTTGTCTACGCGAAAAGATCCGCTGGTTTCACCAGGCCGGTTCGAGGGGAGCCTCACCTTTCAGCTTTTCCGCCTCAAATTCGACCGACTGCCCCGGTGTGATGTCCTCAGCGCTGAGGATGGGAGCCACATCGAGGTTGTCCCTGTCCATCATCTCCGCGACACGCAGGAGCGAGGCGAGAATCTGGTGCTGTTCCCACTCACTGAGCCGGTTGAATGAGGTCACGAACCTCTCGTGCAAGGGCGATGGACTCAGCTCGAGGGCGGCAAGCCCAGCATCGGTGACCTCGCAATGCACCCGCCGTTTGTCACTGACCGAACGGTTCCGAATCACATACCCCCTGCGAACCAGGCGGTCGAGGATGGAGCTGATCGTTGCACTACTCAGCCCGACTTCCTGCGCCAGGTCACCGACAGTCGGGGAACCGAGCGCCCCGAGGGCGCGCAGGACGATCAATTGCGGGACGGTCAGGCCCTGCTCCAGTTCCAATTGTTTGGAGTGGAGGTCAATGGCACGGAGAATCCGTCTCAACGCGACAAGCACCTTGTCGGTGGTGTTCATGGCTCATCCTAATGATTCGGGATCGGGTAAATATATCGTATACAAATGAATCATCCAAGGAATAAAGGATATGTCTTGTTCCTCCTCGAGTAATCACGGGTTGTAAGTTGTTTTCAGCAGCAAGATTGGGTGGAAAATGGAGTGCTCTTCGGGGATTGATGCGTTCGGGTATTTCATTTGTGTACGATGGAATAATTGAGAGTTTCGGGACAGTATACGGAATACCCTGTCAGACAGGGTGAATCAGGCATTCATTACCGTTGCGGTAGGCCCCTTCCAGGTTGCGGTAGGTCTCCCGACCTGCCGCAACGCGGATACCTGCCGCAACGATGCAGAAACGTGATATCTGTCACGCATCCTTTGCTTTTCCGTAGTTACATTTCTTACACTTACAGGCAGGAGTGGGTTCGAAAATTTGATCCGCCAGGCTTGCTCTGAAGTACGTTATCAGATTTTTCTTGCGATACTGGCAGGGCTCGGTTCATCCAATCACTCGTCTAAGTGGGTATGCCGGGGGGAATGTCCGTGTGTGCTGGCGAGGACTGTCTCTCAGCAGGTTGGAGTGGCTTCTTCATCCACAGCCTGAAATCCCCCCTGACTGGACCGGGACGTCTGCGCATCGTCAGATGTTGCCGGTGAAAAGGGTTGATCAGCCTGAGAGTGCGATGAGAGATCGGGTGAAATGGGTATCGGCCTGCGTGATGTTGGCGTTCCAGTTGTCTGTTCCCCTGGTTGTACACGCCGCGTCCGACGACCCTATCCTGACCTATTTCCAGGGTGGGACGATGACCCTTGGCGTGGAATTCAACTCCATGCTTGTGACCGGGGCGGGCGCGGGGTCCGTGGTGTCTGGAGCAGCGGCGCCGAACAAAGCGGACCCTTTTTCGGTGTTCCGAGGACCGGCAGGGATGCGTTACGTCCGAGGCACCGCGGCCATCGGTTTCACCATGCACCCCCAATTCCTTGTGCCCTTCCACACCCTTCCATTTGAGGTGCAGACCGTTGTCGACGAGTCGGTCGACGGTTTTACCGAGAACTTTCAGAAAAACAGCGACGCTTTTGACTACCCCAGCTTCGGTGGATCACTTGCACGGTCCACAAGCGCCTTCAGCTCATTCGGCATGGTAGTGCCTGCGGGTGGCTGGCGTTTCGGGTTCGGCTACAGCAATCCACTACACCTCGAGCTGGACATGCTCCTGGGCGGGTTCCGTCAAAGGATCGACACGGTGGAGTCCAACCCGGACGAGGCGATCGGATTTGCGATCCAGACGAAGGTCAGTAATCGTCTCAGCATCAATGCGGACCGTTGGGGTGTCGCGCTGTCACGCGATCTCGGCAGGCATTTCACCTTCGGCGTGAGCGGTTCACGGACCCTGATTGAAATCGGCTGGCTGGGCGGGTACAATGTCGAAGGGATCATGACCCGCGGCACCCAGCAATATGTCTTCAACAGCAGCACCGACCCCTGGTACAACAACCTGCATGCGGAAGCGGATGGCGGTTATACGGGCTTCCTGTATACCATGCACGCAGGATTCATCATCTCCTCAAGTTCCGATCATGGCTGGCGTTTGGGGCTCGATTATACTCATCAATCCCAGCCTGTTCTTCGCGGCGGGATGTTCCTGCTTGTGGATGAGTTCCCTGCCCTGAAGCTCGAGACCGAGGGCGATGAGGAACCGTTCGATGCCAATCGTATCGCAGACGTAACCGAAATCACACGAACCTATCCCAACCAGTACCTCACCTCCGATGAGATGCACCTCGGTATCCCGAGTGCCCTCACCCTGACGATCTCGAAAGGGGCGGGGTTGCGCCCCACACTCACCGTGACCCGTTACATGGGATCCGGCATGTATTACGAGTTGGAGATGCAGGAAAAACGTGTGGATGAAACGGAATATCGGTCGCGTCTGTACAGCCGTGGGCTCAAACCGGCATGGCAGGCCTATTTCGGCATTCATCCCGGATTCTTCTTCCTCGGCCTGGGAGCAATCACAGCCGAAGACCTGGTCGGCGGATATGTGGATGGCAACAGTAATCCGATTCCGGGTGGCAATTCACTGATCATCCCGAGGCTGGACCTCGGTGTGAGTTTCCGGATCAAGGGAAATCTGAATGGTGAGCTTTTATTGACCGGGCTGCCGGAGGATCTGCTTCGGGTCGCCCTCGTATACGATTTCTAAGGATGGGGAGCATGACGAAGACGCATAGGCTCAGGGTTGGGCTGCTGGCAGGGGCACTTTTCCTTCTCTGCTCCGTCTCATCCTTTGCGGCTGACCTGATCAACATCGGGGTGATCTCATCAACGGAGAACCTCAACCAGGACCTCGTGCTCCAACAGGTCCCCTTAAATATCACCGAAGCAGGGGATACCCTGGAAATCAGATGGAGTCCATCAACGACCGGTGTCTTTCGTTACGCGCTTGGCGCACCTGGCAACAATCTCTCTTCCTACTCGGTGTTGAATAACCCCCTCGTGTCGAGTCCGGGTCTGATTCGTTTGCGCGCCTCACGCCTCCCCGTTGGACAACTCACCTGTGTTATCACCTCCCCGGATGGGGTTGACCGCTCTGTCTTTTTCCAGGTGTTGCGTGCATCCTCCTTCGCACCGGTGCCGATCGGTCCAATTACCGCAGCGGGCGGGCAGGGGATTACCGAGCTGACTCCCACCTTCACGTGGAATTCGGTGTCTGGGGTTCCTTACTACCTGATCTTCGTGGCGGATCAACCGTTCACAATTGTCCAGGATGACCAGGGAACGCGGGTCGAGGGGGCGAATGTTGTCTGGCAGGCGATCACATCAGCTACTTCGATCCAGTATGGTGTACAGGACCCCTCCGGAACGATCGAAAATGAGATGGTGCCCCCTCTGATAGGGAGTTTGAACCCGGTGGGGAGACCTCGCTACAACTGGACCGTGCTCAACTCATACGGCAATTCGGTTGAATACACTTCGAGCGTTGTGGGGACGGTTGCAGGGTTTGAATTGTCGCGTGCCGCGCCATTCGCGTCACCAACACTCATTTCTCCTGTGAGGTCCGCAGAGGTTTTCGACAATGAGATCCTGTTTCAGTGGTCGAGCATCCCTCAGGCGACCAGCTACCTGATTTATCTGAGCCGGTTCGAGACCTATTCGAATGGGACTGAGATCCTGTTCCCGGTCTGGCGTGTCCAGACCACCGACAATGCCGTCATCTGCCCGGCAGCATCAATCCTGCAGAACGAGCGGTACAACTGGAAGGTGATCGCCGCTGACGGGCAGGGAAATGGTTCTCTTTCGGACAGTTCCTCTTTCCAGTTCAACATTCCATCGGAAGAGGTGCAGATTCGCACTTTCGATACGGAGGGCAACTCTGTCGATCTGGCCCGAGTCGAGTTCGAAACGATCACCGGACCCGGTCTGCTGCCGGTCGCGACCGACGACGAAGGGCGCTACACAGGCCGTTTTCCTGCCGGAACGTACATTTTACACGCTCTGAAGCAAGGCTACGTGGAATCGGCGAGTGCCCCTGTCCAGGTTCTGCCAAACGGCCCGGGGCGCACGGTGACGATCACGATGGAACAGCGACCCTCAGCGTTTATCGGTCGAGTACGTACACCGGGCGGGACAACGATCAGCGGTGCAACTGTCCGTGCCGTGACAGCTTCCGGGGTGACTCGGACGGCGACCACAAATGTCTCGGGCGAGTTCTATTTGCCCTTAAATCCGGGTACCTACACCCTCACCGCGCTGCTTGCGGGCTACCAGGATAGTGCGCCGAGGACTCTGACTCTGCCACTCGGTGTCTCCATGGACCTTGCGGATAATGGCGGCGCCCTGGTGCTCACACCCTACACCTACACAGTCAGTGGCCAGGTGCGTAACCCCGCATCCCAGGCGATCAACCTTGCACAAGTCCGTGTCACACGGGGTACGCAAACCTTCCAGATGTACACTGGTGAGTCCGGGCAGTACAGCTTTACAGTCGGCAACGGCACCTGGAGCCTTTCGGCTACCAAACCGGGTTTTTACCTGAACAGTGGGCCGATCAACGTCCAGATCGCAGATGGAAACGCGACTCGCAACATCACCCTCAACCCGCAAGCCGCAATCATTTCGGGATTCACTTATTTGGGATCGAGTCCGGGCGGTTCGAGCGGGTTGCAGGTAAGGGCGATTCCGGCCTCCGGTGAAGCCGTGGTCATCAACCCGGCCGAGAACGGCAGCTTCTCCCTCGGTGTCGCACCAGGTACATACTCACTCACCGCAGTGTTACCGGGATATACAGCCTCACCGATCAGCATGTCGCTGGGGCCGGGGCAAACCGCCAACGGCATCCAACTGATGCTGACCCCCAATCCCTCGACCATCACCGGGCAGGTCAGAACCTCTTCCGGGACCGGTGTGTCGCAGGCGCAGGTGTTTTCCGGGGATGTCTCGGTGCTGAGTAACTCGAGTGGTGTCTATTCGCTGACTCTGCCAGCCGGTGAACATACCATCACCGCCCAGAAATCAGGCTATTCGACGGCAATCAGCGGTCCCTGGACCGTTCAACACGGCCAGACCATCTCCAATGTCAACCTGACGACCTCGCCGAACGTGGCGACTGTGACCGGGATGGTCTCGCATGGTGGCGCTGGGGTTGTAGGCGCGACACTCACCGCGACACCAACCTCGGGCACGCCGATCGCCGTCACCACGGGGTCAGGCGGTACCTATTCGGTCGGGCTCGTGCCCGGGCAGTACACTCTAACCACGGCGAAATCCGGTTTTATCACCCTCGCTCCAACCACACATTCTCTTAACCTGCAACCGGGATCACAGGTCAGCGGCCGCAACTTCTCGCTCCAGCCGAACATCGGGACGATCATTGGCACGGTGACTGGTGCCGGTGGGCCGGTATATGGCGCATCCGTGACAGTCAGACGTCAGGGCACAACCTCCGGAGGGATCCAGACGGGGACAGGTGTGACGGGGACATTTAATGTTACCGTCGAACCGGGTCACGCCTATACAATTATCGCCACGAAGCAGGGCTACAACAACGCCGAGACAACAACCGCCACGATTAACCTGGGCACCGAGGTCAATGTCACTCTCACCATGAACCTGTTGGGCTCCTCGGTCAGCGGGATTGTTTCCTCGGCGGGCGGTAATCCGCTCTCCGGCTCGACAGTGATCGCTTCCTCCGGCGGCAACAGCTACAGCACAACGACGGGCAGTGGAGGCAGCTACACGATCAGCTTTCCACCCGGCACCTATACGATGGATATCAGCGCAGCCGGACATCATGGAACCTCCGGCAGTGTGACAACATCACCTGGACAGAACCGGACTGGTGTCAACTGGAGCCTGCAAACCAACTACGCGCTTGTCGCGGGTGTCGTGAACAGCGCTGATGGTGGCGGTGTCGGAGGTGCGACCATCCAGCTCGTTCGTGCCGGTGGAGGGTCACGCCAGGTAACCGCCGACAACGCGGGGTTTTTTCAGTTTGAGCAAGTGCTGGGAGGCTCCTACACGGCGACCGCATCTGCCACCGGCTATGCCTCCCACACTCGCAATCTCGGTTTGATCGCCGACGGTCAGGTGGTTGGAAATGCAGACTTTACACTTCAGCCACTCGGCAGTGGGTTTACAGGAACCGTCACAGCAGGGGCGACACCCATTGCAGAGGCGACAGTCCGTGCGACCGACCCCGATGGGGATACGTACACCACGGTGAGCAGTAGCAACGGCAGTTACACCCTCAGCGCGATCGCTGCCGGGACCTACACCATCGAGGCACTCAAGTCCGGCTACACCGGCACTCCGGTCACAGGCCAAAGTGTATCACCAGGTCAAACCGGCACTGCGAACCTGAGTCTCACAGCCAACAACGGCCAGATTACCGGAACCGTAAGTGAGACTGGAGGATACGGGCTCCCCGATGTGCTGGTTACCGCGCAGGCGCCCACCGGACACTTTGCACAGACCTCCACTGCCCCGACCGGGACCTTCTCCCTGACCGGGCTGTATCCCTCCACCTCCTATGACTTGACCTTTACAAAGGAGGGATTCGGCACAACGTCTCGTTCATCCATCCTCAATGGGGCGAACGTTCAAGTCGAGCTGCAGCGAAACTCGCTTACCATTACAGGCCAAACACGCAACCAGGCAGGGACGAACGTAGCCTCCGTGCCCGTACGAGCCACGAGCCTTGTGGATGGTACTGTCCTGACTGCCACGTCGAACGCAAACGGCCTCTATACGTTAAATGAGGCTGCGGCGAACACCGGTTACCGGATTGTCACGCTCTATTCTCACCCGAACATTCTCGATGGCGATCTCACCCACACCACCGGCACGAGTAATTCGAGTAACGTCCACCTCGAAATGATCGACAGGACGGCATCCATAACCGGGACTGTGGGAACGGGTGGTGTGCTGATCTCTGCCGAACGGAGTGGTGGCGGGACGAAGTCCTCTTACTCGGAGGCGAATGGCACCTACACCCTCTCGGGTATGCGCGATGGCGCGTGGACACTGACTCCGAGCAAGCAGGGATTCAACTTTTCACCTGCGACACGGACAGTCTCAGACTTAGGTGTCGCAGAAACTCGCACCGGGATCAATTTTACCGCGAACAGTACGACAGTCACCCTGAGTGGCAGAGTGGTGGATGATGGCGGCGATCCGGTGTCGGGGATCGCGGTATCGCGGGTCTCTGCTTCGGGAACCAACCAGGTGACGACTGGCGAAGATGGCACGTACAGTTTTACCTCAATCCCGGGCTACACGACCTATACGCTGGCGGCAGTCGTTCCCGGAGACGGGTACGAATCCCAGACTCTGCAGGTTGTGACTACCAATGAAAATGTTACCGGTTTGGAGATCATGCTGACAGTTCGACTCGGCTCGGTGCGGGGACAGGTGACCTCTTCGGAGACCGGGAATGCGGTCAGGCCGTATACCGTAAGTGTCGATGGCGGGGCACCGGTGACGGTGAACATCTCCTCCGGCAATTACCTGCTCTCCGGACTGCTGCGTGGGGATCATATCCTGACATTCAATGCTCAGGGATTCACCGGAACGACACGATCCTTCACACTTGAGACCGGGCTCGATCAGGATACGGTCGATGTGCAGCTCGTGCCGATAGTGGATGGGATATCCTTCGAGGTCTTCCATTCCATCACTGGTTCGCGTACGCCGATTCACGGGGTTCACATCGACTTGAGCGGAAACGGGGAGGAGTGGGAGGCCTGGACGGACGCGAGTGGCCTTGCCGACATCGATGGATTGACCTCCGGAGTGACTTACACTGGGGTGTTCACGAAGCCGGGCTTCACCACGAGGACCATCACCAATTTCTCCATTTCGAATCCAAATAGAGATGTGCAGCTGGAGCCTGCGCCGAACCTGATCAGCGGGATAGTGCGCACAATCGAGGGATCGCTACTCGAAGGCGCTGTTGTTCAACTTCGCGGGCAGGATGGCACCAATCGCTCGATCGAGACAGATGCCTTTGGTTCGTATGAACTGCTGCGGATGGAGGGACCGAGCACGTTGATCGCTGTCGCGCCGGGGGACACGCAAACCAGCTACATCCACACGCTTGCGGTTCCCTCGGGCAACTACCTGATGATGGACCTCGCCATGCGCAATGCCGGGATGATCACTGGCGCAGTGGAAACGGGATCGGGCAGTGCGCCAGCATCTCGTGCATTGATCGAGACCTCGAACTCAACCGCTGGGACTCATGCCTTTGTCCGTGCCCGGGAGGATGGCAGCTATCGGATTCGCGGTCTGCGTCCGGGAAATTTCACCGTCACTCTCGAGGCGGAGGGTTATCTGACGCCTGACCCGGTTGAGCTGACTATGGCTGCGGGTGAAACACGTACGCTGGACTGGACGATCGAAGCGGAAGCGACAAGCCTCACCGGGCGTGTGGTCCGTGCCGGTACCGAGGTGGGAATCCCGAACGTCACTATTGACGCCGTCGGCCCCGAAATTCTCAGAACCTCAACCACCGGGGATGGCGACTTCGGATTTGTCGATATCGAGCCGGGGCCGTATACGCTTGTCGCATCCCGACACGGTTACCTTGAGGTTGAGCGGGAATTGACTGTCCCGCCCGGTGAAGTCATCGGCACACTTCTTGAGTTTACTGCCGTGCCGAATGTGGCGAGTGGCATTGTCTACGCTCCCGACGGAGTGACACCAAACGAGGGGACAATTGTCAATCTCTTTGACAGTGGCAATGCCGTTATCAACGCTGACACGACCGACTCCCTCGGACGTTACGGCCTCCTGATCGACGTGGCGGGTAACTACAATGTCCGTCCCACAGGGGAGTACAGTCCCGCACAAAGAAGTATCAGCCACCAGGTCGGTCAGGGGCACGCCGAGCTGGACTTTATCCGTGTCGTCGTGCAGGGCGAGGCGACAGTTCAGGGGACCGTCTTGTACAGGGGGGCCGGTGTACCTGATGTGGAGATCACCGTACAACAGATCGCAGGCAGCGCACGGTTCACCACTACCACGGACGCTGGGGGCTTTTTCACGAGCACGGTGACTGCGCCTGCACGTTACCGGATCAACGCATTCAGCGAGCTGTATGGCAGCATCTCCTCCTCTGGCTTTGAGGTCGAGGTCGATTCCACTATCACACGTCAGCTTTCCTTCGCCAGCGGGCAGATTGGAGTGACCGTGGTCGATGAGGAAGAGACCCCGGTTCCCAACAGCCTGGTCACCATCTCGGCGGCGGATGGCAGCTATTCAACCTCACTTTTCACCGATGGATTGGGCCGTGCCGTAACGAGCGCGACACTGAACGACGGCGGCTACTCGATCTCAGTTTCTGCGGATGACGATCTGTTGCCAACAGCTCCGGTACACCGTGACATAACAGGCGGCGATTCGGTAGGCGTCCGGATCCCACTCGGCTTTGCCTACACGCCACCCTCCATAGGTAATGTTGGTGAGGGTTTGATCGTCGAGGTCCGTGTCCCGGCAAGCTACAGCTTTGTTTCGACCCTGCTCTACTACCGCAATGTGGGGGAGAACTTCTTCCGCACGGTGGTGATGGAACCTGCCCCTTCGCTCTCGCCGGGACGCGGTGAGATAGGCAGGGGGCACACCTCGCACTCGCCCGGACGAGGAGCCGCTGTGGATGCAACTGGAGGTGCCGTCTCCAATCTGGTGCCCATCAAGCAGTCGCGGCAGACCACGCCGGTACGCGATCCCTTTAAGAAAACTCTGGGTGGGATGGATCAGTATGTGGTGTACCAGGGTGAAATTCCGCCGCAAACGGGGAGCGGTACCCTCTCGTTCTACCCGGAGCTGATCACCACCGACGGGCTGGTGATCGGTGGTCCTTCAACCGTAGTGGAGATTGTCATCACCAGCCTCGGTATTCTGCATTCGATCCAGGTGACACCCGGGCTTACCGAGACACAGCCGGGTGTGCCCGTGTTGTTCGAGTTGCGTGCCTACGATTCGGCGGGGAACAATCTTACCTCAATGCTCCAGGCTTCCGGGTTGGTGAACTGGGTTTCCTCCGTATCTCAACTGCGGATCGAAGAAATCTCCGATCGACCGGATCAGGCGGTTTATACCGCCTCCACAGAAGGGTTGGATACAGTGCGTGTGGAGGCGACACAGATGTTGAATGACCTGCCGGTCACTCTTCGTCAGGCTCTGCCGCTCGTGAACCGGCACAGGGAGCTTGGGTCGCTCTCCATCAATGCTGCATCTCTGAGGGTGAGTAGCGGCGATTCGCTGCTGTTGACGGCAACTGCCTTCGATACGGGGGGCGTCTCAATGCAGATCACCCCAGAGTGGGGACTGGATACGACCCTTGTTGGCACGCTGCAGGAGGTTGAGTATACACCAACCGCATTGTTCCGCGCAGCACCGGGACGGATCGGTCAGGCGAAAATCACGGTGTCTGACCTTTTCACCGGTGTCGAGGCGGAATTTAATAACCCGGATGGTCGCAGAGCTGAGGGGCTTGCGGTATTCTACCGTATCCTCTCCAGTCCACTCGGTGAATTCTCTGCTGAGGATGGTGCCGGGGCGGTGGTCAGCGGCAGGTTCTTCAGTACGGCCCTGTTCGATCAACAGGCAGAGCTATCGTTGAAAAGGCCCAACCTGGCACCATTGCAGCGTTTCTATGCTAACCTCGAGGCGATGAATGAACGCGGCTACCGGCTTCTGCTGAGTGGTTCAATCGACGAAGAGCGGCTGGTTTACACCATCACACTCCCCTTGAAGGCTGGGGCAGCGGAACGATCTCCCCAGATTGCTCGATGGAGTATTGCATCGCTGGGTTGGGGGATGCTCGGCGGGGCGGTGTCAGCGGACAAGCGAAGTATATCGGTCGACATTGAACCGAATGACGAGGGCAGCGTTGGGATAGACGGTCTTTATGCTGTCATCGTACCGGCCAAGCCATTGGCGATCGACCAGCTCTTCTTCAACCCGAATCCCTTCAGCCCCCTCGGGGATTACCCGTTGTCGATCGAGTTCACCTTGCACAGCTTGTATCCGGATGTCTGGCTCACGATTGAGATTTACAACATGATCGGTCAGCCTGTGCGGAGGTTGTACGACCGAAAGCCCCTCGCGAAAGGCCGGTTCGGTCGGACGGATGCAGACCATCCCCCGATCATCTGGGACGGTTTGACGGATGATGGCCGGATGGCACGTAACGGACGGTATGTCGTCCGTCTGCTGGCGGAAGATGCAAGCGGCAAGAAGGAGCGGATCGAAACCGTGGTGCTGATCAAATGAATCGGAGACACGCGATGCGAGGCTGGGCGAGCGTGCGATTGGGAGCCTACCTGCTACTCGGGCTGATCCCCGTGTTTCAGCCTCTCTCGGCACAGGAATTGTCTGGCATACCGGGAGCGTATGTGGATGTCGGGCTTGGGATTCGACCGCTCGGCATGGGTGGCGCCTATGTGGCGGTCGCCGAGGACGAGGCTGCTACACGTTGGAACCCGGCGGCGCTGGCGAATCAGCAGCGCAGCTCAGCGGGGTTCACCTGGACAAGGCAGATGAACCTGATCCCCTACAACTATCTCTCCGGCACGTTTCCACTTCGTCAGAAAGGACTCGGCTACTATGTCGAGGCCTCTGGCGATGATGTGCTGAGCGAAAACACGATTGCAATCGGGTACGGAACTCGTGCGAATTTCCTCACGAACCGTGGGGGCAACAACCTGAGTATCGGCATTACGGCAAAGCTCCGCTGGGCATCCTTTGGCAACAATCCGGATGGTGGCGTGGGGCAGGTGACAGGGGATGCGATCGGGTACGGTTTCGACTTCGGGCTCTACTATTCGGCTCCCATGATGCAGGGATTGACCGCGGGGGTGATGCTGCGTGACGGATTGAACAACATCTCCTGGAACAGCAGCAGCAGCGGCCAATACGACGAGTCTGTGCCGACTACACTGGCGATGGGCCTCGCGTACCGACCCGGACGTCGGGTATTGCTGGCACTCGATCTCCAACCGGCGCTTTACTCGGATGTCTACACAAGGCTCGCTGTGGGGGCGGAGTACAAGTTGCTGAAGGTGATCGCCCTGCGTGCAGGAGCATCACAGAACCTCGGTTCGAGCCGGCCCTACCGTGATGTCACCACCGGGCTGGGTGTGGATGTACCGATTTTCGGGACGGCGACCCTTGAAGCTGGTGTGAGCTACCTGTTCGACGAACTGGTGAACACGCCGAGGGTTGGCCTGGCGATCCGTTGGTAAATTCAGGATAAGCATGTCCGGAATTCACAAGTACCTCTCACTTCTCCTCTTGCTCGCTCTCATACCGGTCCCTGGCAGGAGCGAGGTGGCAGCGCTGGAGAGAACCCGTTCGGTGAGGCTGGACAGGGGCGAGACCCTGCTGCTGGCTCATCAGCAGGATTCTCTCCTGGTCGTCGCGACCAATGCAGCGATTCGGGGTTACGGGATTTCCTCCGGTCAGGTGATTTGGGAACACCGTTATGCGGTGCAGGATCAGGCGATTGGATTGCCGCAATTCGGCAGTGGGATCGCGCTCTATTTCACTACACGGGGAAGGGGCAAGTACCCCGAGGGTGAGAGTGGGGAGGTGCTGCTCAGCGCTGTCGACCTCAGATCGGGCGAGTTGCTCTGGTCCGCCTACCTGCCCGGCTACCTGCCTGTCGGGCGGTTCATCGATGGTGGTACGATCTATCTCACCTGCGAACGTGTTGGCAAACCTCTCACCCTGAGTCAGATCGCTAAACGGTGGAACCAACCACCGGAGAACAGGTCAGCCGCATGGATTCTTGCGATAGAACTCGATTCCGGACAGCTGTTGTGGCACGCCCAGAGCACCTACTGGCCTACCTGGCTGGGTACAATCGACGATGCGGTCTATTTCGCTGAGCACAAAGGAAGTGGCCGAGGCCAGAAGACTCTCCTCAGCAAGCGGGATGTCACATCCGGGAAGGATATCTGGTCGGCGACGGGGGGGCTGGACCGGACTCGTTATTATGATATTCTGTCACACCCACGGGGGCTTGCCCTGCTGAGCACCGGCGGGGATGGAACCATCTCCCACCTGCTGCACCCGCTCACGGGTGAGTTGATGGGGCGACTGCCATCACCTATGGGATTTCGTCTGTTGCGTGGCGACACGCTCTGGTCCCTGGGGGCGAGAGAAACACTCCGTTACACACGCATCCTGCAATTGAACGCGACCCGTTGGAACAGCTTCACAACGGCCTTCGAGTCGCCCATCCAGCCCGGCCTGAAACTGCAGTCCGAGGAATGGTACCGGACCAGCGAGCAGGCCGAAAAGCTCCGTACGGAGGTTGATTTCTGGGCGGTGAATGTCCACTCCCTGCCCATGCGGGCCAGGCAGGCATTCGACATGGCTGATGCGTCCGGCAGACGGACCCTGCTCCTGCCGATCATGTCTGACAGGGCGGAGAATGTCCACCTGCTCGACCTCGAAGATCGTGTGGTTGCGGTGCTCCATGACCATGCCGGGGAGACACGCTGGCTTGGAATTGGATTGCGTGACCAGCGTGAGCCGCTCTGGCAAAGGCAGGAGCGGACGGGACAGCTTCCCCGGCTTGCATCCACCCTGTACGAAGGTCACGTTGTCGCTGGAGTCGACACTCGACTGCAGCTGATTGATCCGGACAATGGTCGGGCTGAACCCTTCGGCAAGAGTACCGGGGGGCAGGTTGTGGGGCTTCATCCCTTCAGCAACAGGATTGCTGTCGCAAGTACACATGGGCTCGATTTCTTTGCACCCGTGCCACAACCCGAACCGGAACCGGTACTCGCGGACGAGCCGGTTGTGGTTCAGGAGCCCGAGCCCGAACCAGTGCTGCCTGTCGTTGCGATCCAACCACCCGCTCTGCCGGTTGCCGCACCCCCGGAACCGAAGCCGGTTGTCCCGCAAGAGGTCTGGCGGGTCCAACTGATGTACCTCAGCCGCACTCCCCTGCCGAGGATTGAGGCGATGATCCCTTCGATACAATCCACGCTGAACCTGCCCGTCCGCATTGTTCCGAAAGGGGGAGCCTACCTGGTTCAGGCAGGGAACTTTGAGTCGCCGGCAGCAGCGAGGGCGGTGCTGCGACGTGTACGCTCCGCCGGATATCCGGATGCATTCCTTGTCGGCCCAATTCGACAAAACACCGAATAATGTAATTCCCCCGATCCTTACCCCCTCGGTCACCCGGGTCAGATTCTCTTCTCTGGCGAAGTCGAGTTTGCTTCCAAGTTTAGAAAATACAATCCCTTGACAATTCGTTTGGAGGAGGAGTCGGACTTTTCTTATTCCATTTGGGGCGTAGCATCTCTCACAGGTGTCGCCTAACTTGAATCAGGGAGGAGATTTTCAGGGAGAGAGAGTATGCGTCAGTGTGGTACCCAGCTGTTGAAGACCGGGATGGTGCTTGCACGTCCTATTTACGATCAGCATTACCGCAAGCTGCTGTCAGAGGGTACCTCGCTTGCGCCCCAGACGATCAAACGTATCCAGGACATGGGGTTCAACTACATTTACATCCAGGAAGACGGGACCGAGAACATCCATGTGGAAGAGTTGATTGGCGTCCAGTGCAGGCGTGAGGCTTCGGAGGCTCTCGAAAACCTCGCCGCCACCGGTCGACAGCAGGCCAGCACCGCCAACCGTAGCCCCTTTCGAGTACGTCAGCAGGAACGTGCGTTCGGAGTTGAACAGCAAGCCCTGGTTCAGCGGGCGATCAATTCCATGTTGCGTGACCTGATGTACGCTCGTCAGCCAGTCTATTTTCCGGGCATCTACCTCGCCAAGGATCAGTTGATCAACCATTCCACAGACGTTGCCATCCTGACGATGCTGATCGGGCTGGGTTTCGGCTTCACGAACAAGGACCTCGCGATCCTCGGGAAGGCAGCGCTGTTCCATGACGTGGGCAAACTGCGTCTCGACGAAGAATTGTCCTATCTCCACCCCCTTGACATGACCGATGAGCAGGAAGACCTGTATCGTATGCATCCGCAGATGGGTGCTGTGCTGCTTGAACAGGATATCACCAATGACATCCACGTTACCATGGCGGTGCTGCAACACCATGAACGTCAGGATGGGAACGGGTTCCCCGAAGGGTTGACCGGTAGCGGCGAACCGCCGACGAGCAAGGTCCGTGAGCGTGGGTCGATCCACCGTTTCGCAGAGATCATCGCGGTGGCCAACTACTTCGACAACCTTGTCGCCGGCCGGGTGGAACGTGAGCCGCTCAGCCCGATGGCGGCGGTGCAGAGAATCATTGAGAAAACCCCCGCCTGGTTTAACCCCCATGTGACCCAGATGGCGTTGTCGGTCATCAACGTATTTCCGGAAGGCAGCAATGTCGAGGTGAGGGAGTCGAGGCACTACAGCTTGATCGGATTCCGAGGGGTGGTCTCGAAGATCAACATGGAGAATTTGAGCCGCCCCACGGTCACACTGCTTTATAACGCCCGTCACCAACGACTGGATGAACCGTTGGTGGTGGATTTCCGCGACGATAACCGAATCCGGTTGGACTACCTGCCCGATTTGTGATTGAGGATGCTGCGCCGGGTTCGCCTGGTTGGATTGAGTTCAGCGTGACTCCCTGCCCATGCGCCTCGTTGAGGCGCATGGCCGGTTCGTGGCGCCAGACCTGCGGATCTGGCGGGACGGTGGACGTGGGCACCACCCCGCTTTGATAAACAGTCACGCGAGCAGCAGATCTCCGCTTCGCTAAAGACCAGCCGCAACCCAACATACAGCCACACGAGCGGAGAGTCTCCCGACCTGTCGCAACCCAACATACAGCCACACGAGCGGAGAGTCTCCCGGCCTGCCGCAACCCTGCTCACACCTTTTCCCCATTCAGTTTGAGCAGCTCACCGCTGTAGAGGTAGCGTTTGATCTTCCGGGTGGAGGTCTTCTGAAACTCCTCCTCGAGTAGACGGAAACGGTGGATCCGTTTGTACTCGGGCAGATGTTTCTGCGCATCCCGGATTTCCTGTTTCAGAAGGTGCAGCACATCCTGGTCATTCGGTTTGCTCCCTTTTTCTTCGTAGAGCAGGTCGATCTGTTCGTAGTCGGGGTAGATCAGCGCTGCCACCTCCTCGCCATACCCGGATTCCCGTGCAACCCCGAGGACCAGCGACTCCATGATGTAGGGGCTGCGGTTCAGGTAGTGCTCAACCTCCTCGGGGAAGACATTCTTGCCACCTGCGGTCACGAGCATGTTCTTCTTGCGTCCCGTGATCTGCAGGTAGTCATCTGGGTAGATCTTCCCCAGGTCGCCGGTCCGGAACCAGCCATCCTCGCTTTTCACCTCACGGGTTGCCTCGTCATTCTTGAAGTAGCCGAGGAAAATATTGGGGCCACGTAAGTGGATTTCACCGATACCATTGCTGTCCGGCTGGTCGATCCTGTGCTCGACATTGACAATGGGAGGCCCGACACAGATGTTGCGAATCTTTTTCGGCGGGTTCACATGGGTCAGCGGGCTGGTTTCGGTCAGGCCATATCCCTGAAGCATGTAAATGCCGAGGCGATTGAAGAACTGGGCGACACGCGGGTCAAGCGGACCGCCGCCGCTGACAAAATAGATCACACTTCCCAGCCCGGCTTTTTTCCGCAGGCTGCGAAACAAAGCCTTCCCGGCGCGCATTTGTACGAGCTCGCCCAGCGCGGTAATCGTGAAGAAGAGCCTGAGCAGAGCGCGTACCGCGGTGTTCAGTTTGCTCAGGTTACGGTTGATGCCGGCATACATCTTTTCGTAGAGCAGGGGAACTGCCACCATGATAGTGACATTGGTCCGGCGCATGTCATCCAGCAGTTCGGCACTCTTCATGCTCCTGGCGTAGGTGATACTGCAGCCGCAATAAATGGGCAGGAGGAATCCCGTGGTGCACTCGTAGGTGTGGTGAAGCGGCAGCACAGAAAGGAACGTATCGCTCGTACCCAGTGCAAGAATACGGCTTGCCGCAGCGACATTGCTCATGATGTTCTGCTGGCTGAGCATCACCCCCTTGCTGTGCCCTGTGGTCCCCGATGTGTAGATGATGGCGGCCAATTCATCGAGCGTTCGTTCCACCAGCGGAGTTGCGCTTTGTCTCCCTTCCTCCAGGACATCGGAAAAGGCTACGATGTCAGGGATGTCGGGTTGGTCGAGGCTGATTGTCGCTTCCAGGCTGGAGATCGGTTCGACTTCTGTGAGCAGCTTGATAAACTTGTTGGATGCGAAGAGGAACCGTGCCTCCGAGTCATGGATGATGTGCCGTATCCCGGATTCGTGCATCAGACTGTCCACCGGGACGATGACCCCACCGGCAGCTTGTGTCGCCAGGTAGACCACCCCCCAGTCGGGACGGTTCTCACTCAGAATGGCGACCCGATCTCCACGCTGCAAACCCCTGTCAATCAGGTATCGCGCCACTGCCTGCACACGATCGGCGAAGTCTCGGTAGCTGATCTCGACATGTCTGTCACCAGACCAGACTCGCATCACAGGGCGATCGGAAAAATCATCTGCGGAGCGAAACGCAAGTTCGTTCAGTGGAAAAAGACCGCGATCGGGTCTGAGGAACCGTTCGTAACGGTACATTAGCTTCCCCCCCAGGAAGGTTGGCACGATTCGATGAATGACAAACTTGGCGAGGATCGAGGCGAGAAAGCAAGAATGCCTCTATAGTCGGTCGATTCGTGTCGACAGGGTGGAGAGGCGTGTTGACGGTGTAGGGTCTTCACAAGAATTTGTGCTGTACAGCTTGGCTGATGAAGCCGTCGAGATCGCCTGAAGGCCGCAGGTCTCCAGGAGTGTCTTGACAGCTGGATTCTTGCACAAATTCTCAGGAGGAGCGACGGTGGATTTATGGAAGAGTGAGGAGGTATAGTCAGGCAGCGAGTGCCTGATTCATCGAAGACTTTGCAAAAGATGGGTGTGCTTAAGCGTTATGCAACCGTGGCGACGGACTTGTTCCAGGCCATTTCCAGACGAAAGAACTCGTTGCTCTCGTCATCCGCCGCATGGAGGGTCAGCTTCATCGCATCAGCCGGAGAAAGGATCAGCGCCTTGCCTTCACGCTGAAGGAACACCTGCCCCGTTTTCAAACCGTAGACCAGGTCCTCGAGGAAGCCGACTACCTGGTTCCGGTCAAACTCACCTTCGAGGTTGACTTCACGTGCTTTCATGGAAACCTCCCCTGCAAATCGACTTCACATCGACCCTGCCTCATCCAAGCATGCCCCCGAGTCTATGAGCGAATTGTTAGAATCCTGTTAGCGTGGCTCTCATAACCATAACCAACCTCCCTGAGGCATCGTCTGCCGCCGACAATTACGCTTGTACGCTCGGTGATTACTGGCTATATTCGCTTCTGCGCATACATGACAAAGAGAGGCGACGATGGACAGTACGGTCGAGTTGCTCAAGGCGATGGGCGAAGAAAGCAGGCTCCGAATCCTGCTTCTGTTGGAGCAGGCGGGGGAGTTGTCGGTGGCGGACATCGGCCACGCGCTTGAGTTGCCTCAGCCGAAGGTATCGCGTCACTTGGCGAGACTTCGCCTCGGAGGCTGGGTTAAAGAGCGGCGGTGGCGCGGGTTTGCGATGTATCGTATCGTCCGAAACCCCGGTGACATCCATCGAGAGTACCTGCTCCAGCTCGTCCAGGAGCTGGAGAACGATGTGGTTGCCAATGCCGACCTCCAGCGTCTGCTCGCGTTACGAAGCCGTGGGGCACAGGAACGAGCTGCAAAGGCGGCAGAAGAGCTGCAGAGCGGGGCCTTTGGTGTGGATGAGTGAAGTGGTTTTTTACACAGTTGAGGAGAGGAGACGGTACGATTGAAAATCTATACCAAGACCGGAGATAAGGGGCAGACCAGCCTGTTGCGCGGGGGGCGTGTCGCGAAGCATCACCCTCGTGTCGAAGCCTATGGCACTTTTGACGAGCTGAACAGCCTGATCGGTGTCGTTCGTACCATCAACGAAGACAGCGAAGTGGAAGGGATTCTCTTCGATCTTCAACCTCGGTTGCATCGGCTGTGCAGCGATGTCGCCGCCGCGCTCAGCAGCGAAGAAATCCCGGGTAAAATTCCGCGAATTCGGGAAGAAGAGGTCGAGGTGCTCGAAAAACTCATTGATCGGATGGACGAGGAGTTGCCGCAGTTGACGCACTTCATTCTCCCCGGTGGTTGTCCGGCCGGCGCTCAGCTCCATCTCGCGAGGACGGTCTGTCGCAGGGGGGAGCGACGGCTGACCGAACTGATCGAATCGGGAGAACCGGTCAACCTCCACGCACTGATTTTCGTCAACAGGTTGTCGGATATGCTCTTCACATTAGCGCGCTGGACAAATCATCGGGCTGGAAGAGAAGAGATCCCCTGGGTGGATTCACAGATGTGAATCAGCGCCCGAACGATGCAGGATCATTCAAGGACAGATTGCCAGCAGACGGAACGAATTGACGTTTCATGGCGTGACTTGACCGCCACGAAACCAACATCTTGAATCAACCCTCGTTTTATCGAAAACATATGTGCGGGATGGCTCTATCGAAGATCTGCCGACAATTCCCCGGAAGCACTTGTCTTGACTGACTCAGCAGATGTGTTTTCAATAAAACAAGGATTTACAGCAAAGTGTCTGCTGTTTGGTTGTCAAGTCGCCCGTACCTCCAGTCGATCTTGAAAACCTCGCCAGAGTCAGCCGCACAAAGTTGTGTGAGGAGCTGAAACAACCAGCCCCCACGTGCTCGTGGGGGCTGGTCGCATTCAATGGCTAAACTGTGAGCCAGGCTACCTACTTGATCAGAGAAACCTTGCGAAGCTGTGTCGCCTGACCGGTCTCGATCCGGACCAGATAAATCCCGGAAGCGGCATTGCCGGCATTCCAGCTCACCTGATGCCTTCCAGCCGTGTACACGCCTTCTGTCAGGGTTGCCACTTCACGACCCAGCAGGTTGAACACCCCGATCCGGACTTCACTTGCGACCGGCAGCCCGAACTGCACTGTCATCGTTGCGTTGAAGGGGTTCGGCCAGGTGCTCAACTCCACATTCCGGGGAAGAGTGGTGTGGGGGGCATCCGGCGCACTCATCGCGTCATCAAGCCAGCCCAGCAAGCCGATCAGCAGGTCCCCGGGTTGGGTTGTCTGGTTCATCCCGGAGACGGCCTGCAGGTTGAAGGCCAGGTAGATTGCGGAATAGGTGTCGTTCTCGTAGCCGGATGCTCCGATCTCTGTGGTGCCGATGTACTTGAAGAAGGGCACCGCACCTTCCATCAGGGTGAGGGTGCTGGGATTGGTGGAGTGACCCAACCCGTTCACGAGGATCAGGTCCATGTCGGGGAAAGGGCTGTTTGCGTGCGGCACGAGACGGACCTGAGATGAAGCCGGTGGGGCATTGAGACGGTGCGAGACTTTGAAGTACTCGCTGAACCACTCATTACCACCTTCATCCTCACCGATCTGTTCGCCGGTCAGAATCAGGCGCCCACCCTGGTCCATGTACTGGGTGAGCATCTCGATTTCCGACTCATCCAGCACATCTCCGGTAGCGGTCGAAGTTGCCCAGATCACAAAGGGATAGCTGTCGATCCCGTACCCGGCGGCTGCTTCACTGCTGTTGAATTCGGCGACAACACCTGAGGTGAAGAACATGTTGAACCAGGCGTCGTAGTCCTCATGCCCGGCACCGTGATCATTGACCAGCAGCACCTGGGGACGACCGACAAGCTGGTAGAAGTCGAAGGATGCAACGTACCCGGAGCCATCGGTAACGGTCAGTGTGAAGCTCACATAACGCTCCTCATACTCTTCCGGGACGGAGATGCTGAATGGGTCATCGCTGTTGGTGCCCTGTTCTCCCTCACCGATTGTAGCCCAACTGCCCTCGCTGTCGATGATCGTAAGGTTCTCGTCATCGCAGGTCAACACGCCGACAAGATTATCGGTGGCAAGGAATTCGAGGCTGTTTTCAATGGTGACGGTGATCTCGGCTGTTTCACCTGGATCGGGACGGCCATTCGGGTCGGCGGTTTCAGTGTCGTCCACCTGATGGGCGATGTAGTGAAGCAGCGGGCTGGTGGCAGGCACTGGATTGAACTGAGCCTGGAAGACCTCACGTGTGGACGAGGACTGCATCCAGGCGACCATGGCGAGGTTGCTCAAGGGGAATTGAGAATCGTAGGCGATTGAAACATCAACCGTGAACTCTTCGCCAGCACCACCTGTGATAACGGTCCCATTGGCGTTGGGGTACATCCTCAACATGGAGTAGTGGTAATCGCTGATGCCGTTCGGTCCCGGTGAGGGAAGGTGGTAGAACTCTTCGACAAGAGCGACATAGAGCCGCATCTCACCCGCAGGCAAGTCCTCATCCATTGTGACCGTGACCGGCGTAACGATGTTTGCCCCCTGCAGCGAGGGATCCATGCTGATGAGGTAGGGGGATTCCCGGTCGAGACGCTGGTTGATCAGGGTCATGTAAGAGCCGCTGGAGGGGAGGGTCGATACAGTTCCATCCATGCGGAATGCCGGGATGCCGTTGATACCGTAATAGGCGCGACGAGTGTTGTTGTCCGCCTGGTTGTACTGGTACCAGGGATCACTCCCGCCCGGCCAGCTCATGTGCCAGCAGATCGAGACGAACTGATCGCGTGTGTAGGTTTCAAGAACGTTGTCGTAGGGGCCAGCCTGGCCCGCACAGTAGCTTCAAGCCCAGTTGTTGAAGTCTTCGCTGAAAATCTTACGCGGGTAGGAGTGGGCGGAGGTTACGAGAACCAGGCCCAGCAGAGCAGTCAATGCGGCACGTTTCATCTTTCAGTTCCTTCACAGGTTGGGGATACCTTTGCAAGCAATTGGTAAATGTAATTTCATCCGGGCTACCATGCAACACGAGTGCAAAACGTGAATCAGCTAATCTCATCTGTAACTGGAGAATCGGCGAGTGGAGAGACTAACTCGCGGAGAGCAAAGGATTAAGGGCTCCTCCTGAGAATGGGTGCGTGAACTCAGCAGTCCAGTTCGTCAGGAGGCGGAACGAAGTGACGTTGCCTGGCGCGACTTGACCGCCACACACACTCTTGTCAGTATCCACTTTTTTCAACAGGCGGCAGGTCACCGTTTCGCGAGAGACCCGCCGCAACACTGTTTGGATTAGGAAACCCTTACTCAATCTTGTAGTATCAGGTATGGACGTTGCCAGACTGTCGGCAGCGGGGGAAGGCTTGTTTTACTTCATTTGCTGGAGGTTGTATGTCTATCCGTCCGGTACGGAAAATCGTCAAAGCACGGCCCACACTTGAGGGGGCTGGAGTGCATCTGAATCGCGCCTTCGGGTTTGGCGAACCGCAGGAATTTGATCCGTTCCTTCTCTTTGACGATTTCAGGGGAGATGATCCCTCGAAGTACCTCGCCGGTTTTCCCTGGCACCCCCATCGCGGTATCGAGACAATCACTTATGTGCTGGCGGGGGAGGTTGAGCATGGCGACAGCATGGGCAACCGTGGGAGCATCGGTGCCCGCGACATTCAGTGGATGACTGCCGGATCGGGGATCATCCACCAGGAAATGCCCAAGGGGGACAGCCAGGGCCGTATGCACGGTTTCCAACTCTGGGCGAATCTCCCCTCTGCACTCAAAATGACCTCGCCCCGCTACCAGGAAGTCAAGTCGGGCGATATCCCCGAAGTGGTTGAAGATGACGGCACTCGTACCCGTGTGATCTGCGGTCACTTCTGGGGGCACGCGGGCCGGTCGAGGGAATCGCGGCGGATCCGGTCTACATCGATGTTTCAGTGCCGCCCGACCGTCGCAGGACGTTACCGGTTGAGACGCAGCGGAACGCCTTCGCCTATGTCTTCGCCGGGTCGGGTAGTTTCAGCAACTCCTCCGGTCCGAGACCGGTGCCCACGGAACAGGTGTGGGGGAGTGACAAGATTGTACCTGTTCTGGCAGACAATCGCTCACTTGTCCTTTTCGACAAAGGAGATGAGATTACGGTGCAGGCGGGCCCGGAGGGGATACGGTTCCTGCTGGTTTCCGGACAGCCACTGAAGGAGCCGGTCGCCTGGCATGGCCCCATTGTGATGAATACTCAGGAACAGCTTCGCCAGGCTTTTCAGGAGCTGAACCAGGGGACCTTTTTGAAGCAGGCTGGCGGCAGTCCAAGGTAGCTTAGTGGTTCTGGTGACAATTACTCAACGCGGTGAAGGGTTGTCCGCGTGCGAGAGGCTACAACGCGCCAGGTAACTACACATTCACTTGCTGATTGTGCTGCAACCTCTCCATATACGTTCATACTCCTCTGAAGAAGCGCTGCGTGAGATCAGCGGTCAAGATCGCCAGGAGGCGGAAGGAAGTGACGTTTCCTGGTGCGACTTGAACGCCGGGAAGCAGACATCCTGAACGAACCTTGTTTTCCTGAAAAGAAATTTGTTGCGCTTGTCGGGGCGAAGACTGCGAGCGACCACACAACATACTTGTGGCCTGTCGTATAAGCATCTTTCTTTTCAAGAAAACAAGGACTTACTGCAAGGTGCCTCTGGTTGCGCTGTCAAGACACTCCTGAAGACCAGCAGTCTCCAGGCGATCTTGACAGCTTCATCAGCCGAGCTGTGCTGCACAAATTCTTGTGAAGACCCCGAAAGTCTCAGGCTTTTTCAAACGGCGGCAGGTCTCCGCTTCGCTAAAGACCTGCCGCAACACTGGAAGCAACTGCACATTCACTTGTGAAAACGGATCGCATTGAGTGGGAGTAGGACCTGGCCCCTGCAACTCGGGAAAGTACAGCACTGGAGTAAAAAACCCCGGATGGAAGTCCGGGGTTACTCAGTGATTCGGGATTATGGGTAAGGCAAGCCTGCCGACCTGCCGCCAGGCCGCTTTACTTCAGCAACACCATCGAGCGTGTGAAGGTGAAGTCACTCGTTTCCAGACGGTAGAAGTAGGTTCCGGAAGCGACTGTCGCACCCGAAATATCCTGTCCATTCCAGAACACCTGGTGGCTTCCTGCCGAAACCTCACGGTCCACAAGACGGACAACTTCTCGTCCCAGGACATCGTAGACAGCGAGTTTGACCGCTGCATTCTTCGCCACCTCAAACCGGATGGTGGTCGAGGGGTTGAAGGGGTTGGGGTAGGCGGCGTGCAGACCCCAACCGATGGGCTGAGCCTCACCGCGCTCGCCTACACTCATGAACTCGTCAGCAATCCGCTGCGTATAGATGTTCGACAGTGGTTCTTTTCCTGTGGAACGCGCGTCAACCCAGGCCCCGACCATCCCGCCACTGCCATCGCTGATCGCGGAAATCTCGCGCTGTATGTGATAGGCAGAAGTGAGGACCGCACCAGTGGGGTAATACTCCGGATTGTAAAGGATGCCCTCATCGGTCACATGGCTGACCATCAAGTCCGAGTAAGTCGCACGGTCTTCCTCCCGCCAGGCGACAAAGACACCGCCCTCTCCATCGAGCACGAGAACCGGCTCGAGCTGGCTGTGGTCATCGGTTCCGATACGTGTCGTATGGAGCGCGTTCCCATCCAGGTCGAAACGTGCGAGGATAATGTCGGTCTTGAACGAATCGGAGGCATCGCGCCACGCCGCCCAGAAATTTGTGGCGGAGTGGGATTCGCTCGCCAGCGCGATGTTGTCCTGGCCATTGTCCGCCTCAACAAGCACGGCGCCATTCTCTGCCCAGGCGAGGGTTCCATCCATGTGGATGAGCTGGCCGTAGATGTCGAGGATGGGATTTCCGCGACGCTGGTCTTCCCAGAAGACAACAACACCGCCCTCGACCGGTGTGGACTTCGCATTGAACTGGATATCCGGCGCTGTGCAAATCGGTAGAGGTTGCGTCCAGGCGATCGAGCCATCGAGGTTCACACGCACGGCATAGAGATCGTAGGTCGGCGGAAATTCAGATTGCGGGCTGTAAACCACAAGCAGAGAACCATCACTGAATCGATTGACAGTCTCGATGAAGTGGTCCATGAATCCGGAGGTCACGAACACGCCCGCACTGCTCCCGCCACTCCACATGTAGTCGCCGTTGGCGTCCAGACGCTGCACTTTCACCTGCTGCAGGTAGTCGGCATCGTACTCGTGGTAGACGATGATTGCGCCGCCATCACCCGTTTCAATCAAACGCGGGCTCTGCTGGTCGCGGTAACTGGAGCCATCCTGGTAGCTGGCCAGTTTGCCCCGGCCGCCCCACAGAGGGGTGCCGTCATTGTCAATACGCTGGGTGTAGAGTAGCGGAATGGGGTTATCACGAGTGTCGCTCCAGACAGCGATCATTCCGCCCTGACCATCCGACACGAACCGTGCATCGAGGAAGTTCGTCACCAGAGTGTCGGTCGAGGAAACCGGGAAGTCAGGGGTAAGATTGATCCCGTTTTTACCCCACAGCATGGCGCCGTCGGAATACGAAATCTTCTGCGCGTAGGCGTAGGTGCCGAGCGATGTGTAACGGATGTCCGTCCAGCCTACGAAATAATGGTCCTCATCAGCCGCAACGACACGCGGAGCGGCGGCATCGGCATCAACACCGAAGACCACTTCCACACCGTTGTCTGCGTCGAGGATGTCGCCGTCCAGATCAAGCCGCTGCAGGTATAGTCCCGGACTGCCGTTACGGTAGTCGAACCAGAGGATTGCGACCGTCTCTTCGCCCAGCATACGGACCAGATTGCCGTTTTGTGCAAACGGTGCGTTCGAGATAACGATACCGCCCTCATCTCCCCACAATTTTGTGCCACTCGCGTTGACACGCTGAGCGTAGAGGTCGTTGTGCGGAGTTGCGCCGAACCGTTCATCCACCCATGTGAAGATGGCGCCACCGGCACCATCCGGCGTCAGCCTCGCTTCCATCTGGCTGAGGTTTTCGTTGACCAGTTCAAGCCCGGAAATCTCGTCACCTTCCGGTCCCCAGTGCATGAGGACATTTCCGCCACTGCTGGAAATTCGCTGAGCGTACAGGGCAGTGTACTCGTAGGAGAAGCGATGGTCCTCCCAGACCAGAACGGCTTCGCCGGGGGCGGTGTTGATGATTCGTGTCGATTTCTGCACCCCGTTGGCATTCGTGAGAGGCACACCATTCACTGCCCAGGAGATGTCACCATCGCTGTTCACATGCTGACCGTACAGGTCTTCTTCAGTCGTGTCGATGTTGCGTTTGTCCGTCCAGGCGAGGAATGCGCCGCCCTGACCATCCGGGGCGAGACGGACCTGGGTCTGGTCGTAAGGGTTCATGCAGATGGGGATACCGGTGTTGTTCGTTCCCCATAGCAGGTCGCCCTCGACGCTGACACGATTGATGCGGACGTTCGGGTCGGAGGGATTGCTCCGGTCACGCCATGCGTAAATCATGCCGCCTGCGCCGTCTGTATCTGCAGTGTAGTCAGATCCCGAGAGGCTTCCCTGGGCACCCGTTCCAGCGGCGAGGGTCATGCCATTCTCACCCCAGAGAACGTTTCCGTCTGCGTCGATCCGCTGGCCGAAGATGTCTTCATGCCCCGCCGCGCCACCGACCCAGATCGCTACCGCGCCACCTTCGCCATCGGGGAAGGCCTGCACCCAGATCTGGTGCTCTTCCGCGATGCAAAGAGGCACTCCGGTCTCCTCCCACTGGCGTTCGCCCTCGCTGTTCAGCTTCTGGGCGTAGATGTCGGCTTTCTCCTCAACAAGGATGTCATCGCGGAAATCGACCCAGGTGATTATCCAGTTGCCGTTCCCGTCCGGGATCACGTTCGGGTCTTCCTGACGGGAGTATGCCCTGGCTACAAGGACACCATCATCTTCCCAGAGCCAGGTACCGTCCGGAGCCACCAATTGCGCCCAGAGGTCACGATCGCCCAAACGGGTGTCGGACCAGACGATACAGAAATTGCCATCTTCATCCGGAGCGGCGCTACGGTACCATTCGATATGGTAGCCCTGACGGACCGGGAGCCCATCATAATCCCCGGGAGCGTTCTCCCATTGACGAACTTCCGCGCGCAGCGCGATCGGCTGAAGGATGACCAGCAGTGCAGTCAAACTCAGCATCACCCTCAACTTGCCGGTCATGAACCGTTCCCTCCTCAGTCGCTTTAGCATGAATCCTCTTAACTCCCTTCCACCCTAAACAAGTTCGTTCAAATGCATCAGCGCCACATCGACATCATGTGTCGCCTCGAATTGGCGTTCATGGGTATAAACCACCGCTCTGGCACGTGACCCATTGCTCGGGTAACGTTCCAGTGAGGTCCAGGGTGTACGTTGCTCAGGATCGAATGCCCGAATCAAGGTGCCGCAGGGCGCTTCACGGAGCAATCGGACACGCATTTCACCTGAGCCCTCACCCGTAATCAAGTCCACGAGTGGCGGCGCAGTGACAAGACGGCGCAATGCCCGCCCGTAGGAAGCATCCCGCATTCTCTGGCTCGGACGCATGGCTTCCAGTCCCTGGGCTAACTCAAGGGCACGCTGATGCCAGCTTGAATCTTGAGTGTACGCACTCAGCAGGGTTGCCGCAAGCAGGAGCCTGCTGTTGCTTTCAAATGGTGTATAGGGAACCGCAGTGGCCGCCACATCTTCCGCACGGGGCGTGTGATCCAGGCAACCGCACCCCTCCCTGTCGCCGAGCAGATCCCAGGTTTCACCTGCCAGTTTCTCGGCACGAATCAAGTCATTTGCACGTCCGGCAATGCGATATAGTTCCATGTAGCCCAGGACCGTTTCAATCTGGTCCACGAGGTAAAGTGTCGTGTCGCTTGTGCCATATTCACGCTGGATTCCACCCTCTTCCTGCTTGCCATGCAGCCAGAGAAGGTCCGCAATTTCAAATGCGCGCTGCAGCAATCTTGGACGGTTCAACAGGATGGATGCCTGAGCGAGGAGACCCATCGCCATCGCCTGCTCCCCCCAGAAGAAGCTGTCATCCACTCCCGGACGAAGGCGCTGGGACTGAAGGCCGCGCAGGATTGTCGTGCCCGCCTGGAGCAGTGAGACCACTTCCTCCGTCTGCATCCCGAACCGTATTCCAAGCTGATACTCCGCAACGCGCTGCTCAAATGTGGACCTGCCCGATCCATCGGGGATCGAGGTTTCAGGCCCGACGCCGAAGTGGGTGATCAGCAGCTGTGCAGTCGAAGGATCCTCGACCGCGCTACGTATCTCGGCTTCGCTCCAGCCGTAGTAGCTGGAACGCTCTCCAGGCTGAGAATCCGAATCCAGCGCTGAATAGAGCAGACCACTGGCGTCACCCAGCGCCTCCTCAATAAAAGAGACGGTTCTCCGGGCGGTATCGAGAAAGCGATCCTCCCCGCTTTGACGGTGCGCTTCGAGATACGCTTCACAAAGCTTCAGATTGTCCGTAAGCAGCTTTTCGAACGCCGGAAGACGCCACGCTTCGTCGGCACATGCCCGAAAGAATCCACCGTTCAGATGATCGTGCAACGCGCTGACTCGCATGGTGTCAAGGGCGGAAAAAGCCAGGCGACGCAGCTCTTCGCTCGGATCCTCGAGGAGGAACATCAGCAGATCAGGCATCGGCAGTTTAGGCGCACGTCCGAATCCCTCGAACCGGCTATCGTGCCAGGCGAGGGCATCCTGCCTGATCGAGTCGAGGGCAGTCGGCCTGCCCGCATCGAGTACGGTTGCTCGCAGGCGAGGCAGCACCGTTTCGCCCTGCTCAGAAATGGCGATCTCAATCGCCTCGCGGTTGGCGGCGTAGTAGCGACTCGTTTCCTTCAGGAGCGTTTTCAACTCCGGCGTAGTCAAACCGGTGCGCCCGAGAAGCAATCCGCCATCAGGCGATAAAATGCAAACTGAAGGCCAGCTTCCCTGGTTGTACCGTTCCGAAATATCAGGGCGTTTGGATGCGAGAACCCGGATCGGGACATACTCCCGATTCAAACGATTGACAACCTCCGGATCCGCGAGAGCATGACGCTCAAACAGGTGTACCTGGTGACTGTAAGGGATTGTTAAATAAAGGAATACGGGGCGTTTGGTCTGCTGGGCGGTTGTAAACGCCGGAGCAGCCCACTCACGCCAGACAATCGAGATTTCCTCGCGTTCTAAGGGTTTTGCAGCAGATCTTGCCATCCATTTCTCCGTGAAGCCAAACCGTGCATACTCTGCAAAGTAGTATTGGAAACTGCATTACTTCATGTCCGGGCGCACAGGGGGGAGACCTTCGGGGCAGGAGATTTTGAGCATCAGGAAACCTGGAAAATAGCCGATGCGAAGCTGACCACCATTTCGTGATCGGCGCTGACAGCTTGAGCGTAATCCTGAATCGCCGCAGTGGAACCCTTCAGCAGATTGAGGGCGAACCATGTGGCGTTTATTCCGCACACCCTTCGCGAATTGTCGTCCGCGTGCAGATCATGCAACCAACCACTCGCATCGAGGGTACGGATCGAATTGAGCGACTCCATGTCGCTCGTTTCGATCGAATTGAGCTGCTTGCTATCGACAGGTGAAGTGTCGCCAAATGCAGGGCCGACATGTGCAAAATCGACACTCGCGATGTGCAACACGGGACCGGCGTGCTGGCTGGTTACTTCTTTCAGCGCTGCGAGAATCTCCAAGCCGTGAGTGTGATTCCCTTCGCCCGGTGGGTCGAGCATTCCGGCGAGCAGGGGGAGGATGGTCACTTCACGATCCTTCAGCAAGTGCTGCAGGAAAAGCACCTGCAGCTCTATCGAATGTTCGGCTCTGTGCACCCACTGCTCACGGATGATGGATTCTCCCAGCCTCTCCAGCAGTGCCGTCATCGCCGGGCGATCATAACGTAAGCTGCCTAATGGGGTGACAAAGTCCTTCGGACAGGCGACTATCGGCTCAAGGGCACCCTGATGGGCCACGCCAATGATAACGACCAGCAGGGGGCCGTCACTCGCAGGGGGGAGCAGATCGCGAAGGTGACAGTATGCGCGGCCATAGCTTGACCCGCCTCGTTTGTAATCGATATGGGGGACGAGGAGGCCGGTGAGGGGTTTGCCTTCGCGCGGGGGCTCCGGTTCGAAGTCCTGGGGTGGGGGGGCGGCAAGGCAGTCGTCGAGCAGTTTGCGCAACTCAAGTTCACTCTCAGGGTATCCACTCCCGGCAAGTGCAGCTTCACGAGTGGGTGAGTTGCGAAACTCTTCTTCACGGCGGAGTCGATGCTCGAGGAAGGCACCGTTCTGCAGGAGATGTGCTTTGTCCAGTACCTGCACGATCTCAACGATCTGCGCGGAGTCAACGGGTGCCCCGGTGAGGTCACTCAGCGCGGAACCAATCTCTTCGGCGGATTTCTGGCCGTCAAACATGGCAAGAATAGGCATCGCACCCGGGGCAACGGCGATCATGGACTCACTGAACCCCTGCGGATCACGCAGGACGACGTACTCCTCACCATCCTGAACGATGGGGATGGTTTCAACCATCCTGAGAGGGGGGATGGGGATGTCCAATGTCACCTGCCGATGCTCCTGCGAGTGGGTCTGTCGATTCTATTCGTGTGTGTACAAATGTCAGGCTTGATCCGGAGGGATGTCAAGGGAGCACTCTGTCCCTGAGCGGGTGTCATCCAGTGGATGCTGAACAGAAAGTGAGGGTGACAGTGGCTCAGTGCGTTGTCGCCTCACGCACATGGACAATCCTTCACCGCGCTGAGCAATCGCCACCAGGCGAAAGCGGGGCAGTGGCCAGGTTTCGGCTGGTCATTAGCGAAGCGGAGACCTGCCGCCTGTACCGTTCCGGCAGATCCGCAGATCTGGCGAAAAATCGGGCAGGTCTGCGGACCTGCCCGAACGATAACTACAGATTACCACGCTCGTTTTCGCGCACGCGAAACGGCTCGCTATCACGCTCCTCTTATCTTACCCCGCCAGCGTGATCAGAATTGCTTTCTGGGCGTGCAGGCGATTCTCCGCTTCGTCGAAGACCACCGATCGGGGGCCGTCGATCACATCATCGGTGATCTCCCTGCCACGTTCGGCTGGCAGGCAGTGCATCACGATGGCATCCTTCGCTGCATGCCCCATCAACCCGCTGTTGATCTGGAACTTCTGCAGCAGGTTTCCTTTCTGACCGGCTTTCTCCTTTTCGCCCATGCTGGCCCAGACATCCGTGTAGACCACATGCGCTCCCTTCACCGCCTCGATGGGATCGTAGATCACCTCGACCTTCGCGCCTTCTTTGCGGGCGATGTCCACCAGCTCGCCGGGGTGCGTCTCTTTCACAGTTCCGATGCGCAAGGTGAAGTCCAGGCGGCGTGCGGCGTTGATCCAGGAACGCGCCATGTTGTTGCCGTCGCCGAGGTAGGTGATGATTTTGCCTTCCCAGGTGCCGAGGTGTTCGCGGATGGTCAGCAGGTCGCTGATCACCTGGCAGGGGTGTGTGAAGTCGGTCAAGGCGTTGATCACCGGCACAGAAGACCACTCAGCCAGTTTCTCTACACCTTCATGGCTGAAGGTGCGGATCACGATCCCATCCACATAGCGGCTGAGTACCCGCGCCACATCCTCGATGCTCTCTCGTTTTCCGAGCTCAATCTCTTTATCGGTGATGTAGAGACTCGACCCGCCCAGTTGAGCGATACCTACTTCGAAGCTGATCCTTGTGCGGAGGCTCGGCTTGTGGAAAATACAGGCGAAGGATTTGCCAGCGAGGGGTGTGGGGCACTGTCCCTCCTTTGTCAGCTTCTTGACTTCAACCGCGAGGTCGAACAGCTTGTTCAATTCCTCGGTGGTGAAATCCGTGATCTGGAGGAAGTCACGTTTGGCCATTGGGCGATCTCCTTGTCTATAAAGCGTTTACCGGCTTTGCTGGGCGAAGTTGCTATCGCGGCGTAAGCTACGATTTCCCCTCGAGGGGGGCAAGTGCTGCGAGAGGAGGTTCAGGTCAGACAGGTCTGTCTTCCAGCCTCGGACTCGGTAGTGTTGCTGCGACAGAATTGCCACACGTACACACATTTTTCTCTATCTTTACCCGCTGAACAGGGGACCTCCCTCCATCCACATACCGGCGATTCCGGTTGTCAAGGTCACGGATAAGGCATGCACGAATCACTGCAGGAACTGCAACAAACCCGGGACGGGTTCCTCGCCGAACTCGATTCGGCCGACACGCCCGACCGTCTTGAAGCGGTCCGAGTCAAATACCTGGGACGAAAGGGGTTGATTGCGGGGCTCTTCAAGCAGGTGGGCGCCCTCCGACCTGAGCTGAAGGGGACCTTCGGGCAGGAACTGAACAAGTTCAAGCAGGATGCAACCAACCGGCTGGAGGCTGCCGAATCCGCATTCAGCGTTTCCGACAGTGCGTTCGGCTTCGATTCCACCTTGCCGCTTCGCAGAGGTATCCAGGGCTCATATCACCCGTTGACACTGATGGAACGCGAGGTGCGTCGGGTTTTCCTGAAGATGGGCTTCACGGTAGCGCACGGCCCGGAGATCGAAGATGTCTGGCACAATTTCGATGCATTAAATACCCCGGAATGGCATCCCTCACGTGATACCTCCGACACGCTTTACCTCGAGGACAGGGAAGGTTGGCTGCTGCGGACGGAGACAAGCCCGATCCAGATTCGGACCATGCAGAAACAAGCGCCGCCGATTCGTATTGTCGGGCCGGGGCGTGTGTTTCGTAATGACAAACCGGACGCCACGCACTCGCCGATGTTCACACAGGTTGAAGGGCTTTATGTCGACAAGGGTGTGACCTTTGCGGACCTCAAGGGGACTGTTCTGGCCTTTTATCGTCACATTTTCGGCAGCAGTGTCCGGACACGGTTCCGTCCCCACTTCTTCCCCTTCACCGAGCCCTCGGCAGAAGTGGATGTGAGCTGCGCATTCTGCTCTGGGAAAGGCTGCCGTGTCTGCAAGAATTCAGGCTGGATCGAGATGGGCGGGTCCGGGATGGTCGATCCGAATGTTTTCCGTACGGTGGGGATTGATCCTGAAGTGTATACCGGGTGGGCGTTTGGCCTGGGGATAGAACGGCTGGCGCTCTTGCTATACGATGTGGATGATATCCGCTTGTTTTACGAGAACGATGTCCGCTTCCTCGCTCAGTTCGGAGGCCGCCGATGAAAGTCTCCATGAACTGGCTCAAACAGTTTGTCGAACTGGAGGCCACTCCTCAGCAGGTCGCCGAGGTCATCACCCAGCTCGCCTTCGAGTGTGAGTCGATTGAACGTGTGGTCCGTTATGTGGATGGCGTTGTCGTGGGAGAGGTCCTGGAATCTACTCCCCATCCCGATGCGGACCGACTGTCGCTGACCAGGGTGGATGTTGGTGGCGAAGTGCTTCCGATTGTCTGCGGTGCGCCCAATTGCCGCGCCGGTTTGAAGGTCGCCGTCGCCAGGCCGGGTGTGAGGATCGGGGAGATCGTGATCGAACCCCGCAAGCTGCGTGGACAGCTCTCACACGGGATGATCCTTTCCGAACGCGAAATGAATATCAGTGAAGAAGGGAAGGGAATCCTCGAATTGCCGGACGGATTGGTTACGGGATCGAAACTGACCGACCTGGTTGAAGGCGAGGATACGATTCTCGACTTCGAGATCACCGTGAATCGACCTGATGCGCTTTCCCACCTCGGCATCGCGCGTGAGCTCGCTGCGTACTATCGCAAACCGCTCCGTCTGCCGGCATTGAACCTGAACGAGACCGATCGACCGGCATCCGATCGGATAACTGTGGAAATCCTCGCACCCGAGTTCGCTGCGCGCTATGTCGCCAGAATGGTCGAAGGGGTCGAGGTTGGAGCATCGCCGATCTGGATGAAATCGTTGCTGCATTCTCTGGGTCAGCGGCCGATCAACGCGATTGTCGACATCACCAATTACGTGTTGTTCGAGCTTGGCCACCCGCTCCATGCCTTTGACTACCACCTTGTCAAGGATGGCAGGGTGATCGTGCGGATGGGCAATGAGGGCGAAAAGCTGACGACCCTCGATGGACGTGAACGGAAGGTGGGCGCACAAGACATTCTCATCGCCGACCCGGAGAAGGCTATTGGCCTGGGCGGGGTGATGGGCGGGGCGAATACGGAAGTCGGCGACGAGACACACGACATCCTGATCGAGGCGGCCTGGTTCGATCCTCCGACGATCCGCAGGACAGCGAAGTCGCAGGGGCTGGCGACCGAAGCATCGAAACGTTTCGAGCGGGGTTCGGACCCCGAAATGCCGCTCCTCGCTGCGGCGCGTTGCGCAGCACTCATCCAGCAGATCGCTGGTGGGGAAGTCCTGAAGGGAATGGTGGATGCTTATCCTTCGCCGATTGTCCGACCTTCGCTGACATTCCGTCCCTCGCGCGCGGTACAGGTGTTGGGAGTGGACGTCACCGCACAGCAGGCGAGGGATATTTTCGACAGGCTCGAGCTGGCCAGTGAGATTGTGGACGAGGATACTCTCCATGTGCAGGTGCCCAGCTTCCGGCATGACCTGGAACGGGAGATCGACCTGGTCGAGGAGGTGATTCGTCACATGGGGTACGGCGAGGTGCCGACAGCAGATGAGTCGCGTGTCGTACTCAACTCCGTGGACGATCCGGTTGACCGGATTGTGGACACCGCGCTTGACACACTGGTGGCGGAAGGATTCCGTGAGGTGGTCTGTTCGGCGATGACCTCCCAGGCTGATCAGGTGGCCTTCTCGGATGGAGTGCGCTGTCATTCCATTTTGAAACCGGTGAACCCGGAGATGAATGCCTACCGTGCGACACTTGTACCACCTTTGCTTCGAGTCGTGGAGCACAACCTGAACCGTGGTGTGAAGGATCTGCGGCTGGTCGAGATCGGCCAGGCAGGCGGTAAGGGATGGCTGGGAGTGGAGGCGGGGCAGCGGATGCACCTCGCATTTGCGGTTGTTGGCGCTTCGGCCCCGCAAAGTTATGACCGGGCTGGGGATGCCTTTGATCTGCCGGATCTGAAAGGGGTGCTTGTTCAGTTGGCGACAGGCTTGTCGCTTGACAATGATCTGCAATTTTCCTATGATATCCCCGGTAATCTCTTACATGGCGTAACCCTGTGCGATACTACAGGTTCACCTGTGCTGGTTGCAGGGTTACTTCAAGCAGAAGTCGCTGCGCGTTTCGGGATCGAGGTTCCAGTCTTTGTCGGTGAGATCGATCTCGAAAGATGGGTGGGCGAGGAAAAGCATGCGCTGGTTCGCCCCGGGTTACTTGGGAAGTACCGCAGTTTTTCGCGGTACCCGGCGAATACACGTGATGCAGCTTTCCTCGTACCCGTCGGTGTGAAGGCCGGAATGCTGATCGATCGGATCAAAGCTCATGCCGGCGACCTGCTTGAGGATGTCGAGCTTTTCGATCTATACGAGGGCAAACCGTTGCCCGAGGGTGAGCGCAGCCTTGCCTTCCGTCTGACATTTCGTGCGCAGGACCGTACCCTGGCGGACGAGGAGGTCGATCAGGCGATGCAGAAGGTTGTGGATGGTGTGCAGTCCATTGAACACGTCAGGTTGCGGGGGTTGAACGGGTGAATGGCGCGGAGCGTGAGACACACGTGAACAGGTTCGAGGATGTAAAAGCAGGATTTCCGGACCTTGGTCTTCTCGAAGAGAAGGTGCAACGTGTGTTGGATCGCCTCGAGCTGCTGCGTGAAGAAAATCGTGAATTGCACGATCGACTCATCAGAACGGAGTCGGATCGTGATAAACTGAAGACCCAGGTTGGGGGTCTTGAGCAACAACTGGCCCATGCGAGGGCCAACGGGCGTGATCGGTCGAAGGAAGAGTCGATCCGCAGGAAGGTTGAAGGGCTTCTCCAGCGTTTGGAGGAGTTGTAGAGAGATCCGGCAGGGATCACCAGGTCGGGTGGTCGTGAGGAGGCACTATCAACACGGCGATGGAAGAGAGCGGGCGGGTTGTCAAGGTTACGATTTTCGGGCAGTCCTACCCGATACGCGCCCGCGTCGAGGACGAGGGGTATGTTCGCACCATCGCACAATTTGTCGATAGCAAGATGAAGGAAATCGACGAAACCATGAAGCCATCCTCGACCATGAAAGTTGCGATACTGACAGCCTTGAATATTGCTGATGAACTCATGTCACTCCAGAAGGAGCGTGACAGGCAGCAACTTGGTTTCGAAGACCGATTGCGGGTGCTTTCCGAGAATTTGGACGAGGCGCTCCGTCAGCCTTAGTTTACGGTTGGATTACGATCCCTGCACGTTTTGCTTCGTGGCTTAGATTGAGAACCAACAGCCTTCAAATGGGAGTTCAGCTCCGTCCGTGAAGGACAGGCCTTGCCGGCTCGCCGGCTGAAGGAAGCCCGACACGAACGGGTGGGCACCCACCCTGCAGTATGAAGGTTCCCAATCCTATCCCGCGGAGGTGCAGGGATCGCTCTTTTCGGCCCGCCCGTTTTACCATAGAGGAGTCATTGGTGATAGAATTGATTGCCGCCGTGGGAGGGCTGGCTGCGGGTTTTCTCCTCTCCCTGCTGGTGAAGAACCTCCTTGACAGATCGAGACTGCAATCGGCGAAGGCACGCTCTGAGTCGATGCTCGAGGACGCACGCAAGGAGTCGGAAACCCTCAAGCGTGAAAAACTGCTGGAAGCCCGGGACGAAGCGATCGCCATGAAGCGCGACCTCGACCGGGAGTATGAGAAGAAATATGAAGAGATCCGCCGCAGCGAACGTCAACAGCGGGACCGTGAGATTTCACTCGACAAACGCGCCGACCGGATTCGTCAGCAGGAACGTGAGCTGAAGGAACGGGAGCGGATCGTCCAGAAGTCAGAGCAGGCGATTGAAGGCAAAGAGGAAAGGCTGGACGAGTTGCTTGAACAACAGATCCAGCAGCTCGAGAAGGTTGCCTCCATGAGCAGGGATGAAGCCCTTGCTGAAATGAAAGCGAGCCTGATCGACAAAGCCCGCGCTGACACTGCGGAAATGGTGAAGGAAATCCGCGACAAGGCCCGCCTTGAAGCGAACCGCGAGGCGAAGGAGCTGATTGTCCAGGCGATTCAGCGGAGCGCGGCAGACCACACCGCTGAGAACACTGTCGCGGTGGTCAACCTGCCCAACGACGATGTGAAGGGCCGGATTATCGGACGTGAGGGTCGGAATATCCGCGCGCTTGAACAGGCGACTGGTGTGGATATTATCGTTGATGATACTCCGGAAGCCGTCATCCTCTCGAGTTTCGATCCCTACCGACGTGAAATCGCGCGCCACGCACTGGAGAAGCTCATCACAGATGGCAGGATTCATCCCGGACGGATCGAGGAAGTGGTCGAAAAGGCGAAGAAGGAACTCGATGAGAAGATCCTCGAACTGGGTCGCAATGCGCTGATCGAGGCGAAGGTGCATGGGGTCCACCCCGAGATGGTCAAATACCTCGGTCGGATGCACTACCGCACCAGTTACGGCCAGAATGTGCTGAAGCACTCGATCGAGGTGGCGCACATCGCGGGGCTGCTCGCCGCGGAACTCGGATTTGACTCCAAGCTTGCTCGTCGTGCAGGATTGATGCACGACATTGGCAAATCCATCGACCGGGAGAGCGAGGGCACCCATGTCATGCTTGGCATGGAGCTGGCGAAGAAACACGGTGAACCGAAGGTCGTGATCAACGCCATCGGTTCCCACCACGAGGACATCCCACCGGACAACCCGATCTCAGTGCTCGTCGCGGCTTCGGATGCGATCAGCGGGTCACGTCCAGGTGCAAGACGTGAGACCCTCGAATCGTACATCCAGCGTCTCGAAAGCCTTGAGGAGATCGCCAAGACCTTTGATGGCGTGAGCAAGGTGTACGCGATCCAGGCGGGGCGTGAAGTGCGGATTATTGTGGAGAACGAGCGCATTTCGGATGCCCTCGCCGACGCTCTCGCGCACGACATCGCCGAAAAGATCGAGGGGGAATTGCAGTACCCCGGGCAGATCAAGGTGACTGTCATTCGCGAGTATCGGGCTGTGGAGTACGCTAAATAGCGCGATAGGATTTACGGCATTACCTTCTCGGCGGGAGTGACACAATCAAGTGTCTTCCCGCCTTTTTCATGTGGACGAACAGCGTGGACGGAGCGATGAGCCAAACGGGAGATACTGCTGTGCTGAGTATTCAAGGGGCGGACCTTACCCTGGAGCAGATGAGGCGCGTTGGACGAGGTGGAGTTCACGCGGAATTGGCCGATTCGGCACGAGTCGCCATGCAGCGTGCTCATGAGACAGTCCTCAAGGTGATCGAAAAGGGCGAGCCGGTCTACGGTGTGAATACCGGCTTCGGGAAATTCAGCGAGGTGCGCATTTCACGTGAAGAACTCGCCACTCTCCAGGTCAATCTCGTGCGCAGCCATGCCTGCGGAGTGGGCGAACCCCTCACGCGCGAAGTGGTTCGAATGATCCTTGTCGGCAAGGCCAATTCCCTGGCGAAGGGGTATTCGGGTTGCCGTGCGGAGGTCGCGCAACGTCTGCTGGACCTGTACAATGGGGACATCCTGCCTGTGATTCCCGCGCATGGGAGTGTCGGCGCCTCCGGCGACCTGGCGCCGCTCGCGCATGTCGCGCTGACGCTGATGGGGGAAGGTGAGGCGTTTGTCGGCGGAAAGCGGGTAACCGGCGCAGAAGCCCTGCGAAGCAAGGGTTTGCAGCCGATAGAGCTGGAAGCGAAAGAGGGCTTGAGCGTCCTGAACGGTACCCAGGTATCCACCGCACTCGCGATCGCAGCCTGGTTGCGGCTGGCGGAGCTGGCCCCTGCTGCGGATGCTGCCTGCGCATGGACGGTTGAGGGTGTCGCAGGGCTGACGAGTGCCTTCGACGATCGCATCCACTTGATCCGCGGCCATGCAGGCGCGAGGTCGAGTGCGGCACGCATCCGCGATGCGCTCGCGGATAGCGAGATTCTGAGCAGCGAGGCTGCGAAACGGCGTGTGCAGGACCCCTATGCGATCCGTTGCGCGCCACAGGTGCATGGTGCCGTGATCGACACTCTTGAGGCGACACGGAAGACTCTGGAAATCGAACTGAACGGCGTCACAGACAACCCGGTCGTATTTGCGGAGACTGGTGAGGTGATTTCCGGTGGCAATTTCCACGCAGAACCTGTCGCTTTTGTCTCCGACCAACTCTCCGTGGCGGCAGCGGAACTTGCCTCGATCAGTGAACGGCGCACCTTCCTTCTGACCGATCCGCAGATCAGTGGGCTGCCAGCATTCCTTGTCCAGCAGGGCGGGTTGAACAGCGGGTTCATGATCCATCATGTCACCCAGGCGGCTCTCGTGAGTGCAAACAAAACCCTGGCACATCCCGCATCGGTGGACTCGATTCCCACCTCCGCAGGGAAGGAGGACCATGTCAGCATGGCGACCTGGGCTGGATTTAAGGCGCTGGAGATCGTGGCACGTGCGGAGACTGTCGTGGCGATTGAGATGATGGCAGCCGCGCAGGCAGTCGAGCTGCGTAAACCTCTCAAGCCGGGGAAGGGTGTATCACCCTTGCAGATGGAGTTGCGGGCGATCGTCCCCGCGCTCGAGCAGGATCGCATCTCCTACCCGGACATCGAGGCTTCCACCGCCTGGCTGCGAAATCGGGAGTGGGGCGCATGAGCGGAGGGCTGTTGATCGAGGGGGCGAAGGTCTTTCGTCACGGCGGGCCCTGGCCTGGGGTTGCCGGGTCGCTGCATGTGGTGGACGGCATGATCCGGGCTGTGTTGCCTGCGGGAGCAAACCCACCGGACAGGGTAAAAAGAGTGAAGCTGCAAGGCGGTGTGCTGATTCCTGCCTTCTTCGACGCTCACCTGCATCTGGACCAGGGGGGACGTTACCTCGGCATGCTCCCATTACGTGATTTGCACCGTCCGGAAGATGTGCTCAAAGCGGTGGCGACGGCTGAGCCCACTTCCGGGAGTCCCTGGGTGATCGGCATCGGGTTGCATGAGGAGGCCTGGCCTCCGCTCGATGAGCTGCACCGAGCGAGCGCAGGGCGAGCCTGCCTGCTTTATACACGCGATTATCACTCGGCGTTCGTCAACCGGGACGCGATCCGTGAACTGGGCTTGACGGCACAGACCTCTCTGCCAGATGGCGGATGGATAGACTTGGACGAGCGGGGTGAGCCCAACGGCATTCTGCACGAGAACGCTGTCATGTGGGCGGAGGAACGTCTCCCCGCAGCAACAGAGGAGCAGAAGTACGCCAACCTGGTGCGTGCGCAGGATTACCTGCGTTCGCTGGGGGTGCTCGGGGTTTCGGATGCCAGCCAGCTCGATGCCTGGCCGGTGCTGCGTGAGATGGAGAAACGAGGCGAGTTGCGTCTCAATGTCGAACACTGGCGCCGCTGCCTCGATTTCAATGAGGACGCGCTGGCGGAGGAGAGGTATCGCTCGGACCGTTTGATCAGGCAAAGGATCAAGCTCTTCATCGACGGTGCGCTCGGGAGTCGCACGGCGTGGATGGCCCAGGAGTACAGCGACTCGCCCGGCTGGGCGGGCGAACCGGTGGTGGAACAGGGGAAGTTTGATCGTTTTGTGCACAGAGCAGCGGAGGCGGGGTGGTCGCTCGCCGTCCATGCGATCGGGGATGCCGCTGTGGCACATGTGACGGCTCTGCTGGCTGATCTGCCCGCGTTCGCGGGTTCGCACCGGGTCGAGCACGTTCAACACAGCGATCCGGAAACCATCCGTTTGTTGAGCGGGGTCGAGCTTGTCAGCTCGGTTCAGCCACTGCACCGGCTGGAAGATGAGGGGATGCTGGTGGGGAGGATCGGGGTTGAGCGAACGGGGTTCTCGTACCCAATGAAATCACTCCTCCAAACCAGCGGGGATCGGCTTGTGATCGGGAGTGACTGGCCGGTGGTCAGCGCCGACCCGCGCGAGACGATGCGTGCCGCGCTGATGGCACGACACAAAAGGCAAGGGATGCCCGGCGAGGAGTTGACGGTGGAGCAGGCGTTAGCAGCCTACACACTCCATGCTGCGAAGGCTGCTGGCTTCGACCGCTTCGGTGCGTTGGAAGCGGGTTACGAGGCGAGCTTCCTCCATTTGAGCAACGATCCCGGTCGTGACCCGGACGCCTGGGGAGCGGCGCAAATCAATGCGGCCTGGGAACGCGGGGCATGATGGTGGGAAAGTAGTGTTCGAAGGGACTCCCGCCGACCTGGTCGCGAAGC
>Ga0068714_10000135_pt1 | contig 157308 bp, 139 predicted proteins | sample MTBNYHSulfiMetaG_FD_62988 | JGI IMG/M metagenome (GOLD analysis project Ga0068714, IMG submission 62988) | Enrichment culture microbial communities from rom New York Harbor, USA that are MTBE-degrading - MTBE-NYH (New York Harbor Sulfidogenic)... | ecosystem: Environmental > Aquatic > Marine...
CGGTACAGGCTGAGCACCGCGAAAATCGCGCCGATCTGGATGATCACGGCATATGCGTCGGCTGCGGCTTTGCCGGTTTCGGTGGCGGTCAGCCCCATGAAATGCTGGACAAGCAGGAGATGTCCGGTGGAACTGACGGGAAGGTATTCGGTCACGCCCTCAACAATGCCGAGTACGACGGCATGGTACCATTGAAATCCATTGTCCTCTCCCGGATGTTCGATCCAGAAACCGCCGCCCGGGAAAACAGTCGCCAATCCCCAGAGGCACATGCCGCCAAGAATAAGGGTCCAGAGATATTTATTCATTTTTAAAGGGGATGTCTTTTCCAATACGTTTGAATTTCCGATGCCTGAATCACTCATTTCATGTCCCGACTACCCGTTTGGCCATGCAACAGCAGATCCGCAGATCCATGATGCCGACGACGGTGGTCCAGGCTGGCCCCCACAGCCATCCAATTTGATATTCAATTCCGGCTTTCATGGTGGTGATTGAATCAGTATTTCGCAGATATTCAATGTGCACATTTGCCGGCTGATGACAACCTAAATGTCGAGCCCTACGGATAACTTTTGTAACCTGGATTGACAACAACATGGGTCATGAAGTCTTTTCTAATAACAAATTTCGCCGATGGAACGGTCTCAGGGAAACCGGTCCTGCCGTCCCAAAAAGTCGGCAATCTATCCCAGTGCGGTAACAACATTGATGCCGGTCGGCATCCTCTTGATCTGCCTTTCAGAGCGGCGCTGACCACGGTATAGACCGCCAGCCTGGAAAAGATCACGAAAAACGGGGAGCCTTCCTCCAAAACACACGCGCTCTTTCTGCCGTCGCTTCCGGGGCTGAAAACGTGGCCATGTCGCCCAGCATCACCTCGAAGCCGGTAAAATCGCTGCGCACCCACGGTGCATAATTGCTGCGGACCCTGAGAATCACCCGCAGCTCCAGATCGTCCGAACCGTCTTCCAGAAACAGCAGGCCGAGATTGTAACCGTTCCGACCGAGACTGCGGTAAAAGTTCTGAACGTTCAGGACACCCTGGGCCAGGGTTTGCCAATGCGCTTCCGTGGTGTTCCGCAAGGTGGTGATGTCGGGAAGAATCCCCCAGATTTCGAAAAAGCCTTCGGGCGCGAACGCGGCCAGCCATCGCCAGAGGCCGGTGGTACCGATCCATCGTCGGCCGGCCTGCTTTTCCATCGCCAGATAATCGCTGAAGAGACGCGTGCCGAATTGCCGCCGGTGGTCGTGAGCGCGGGACCGCAAAAAGCGCTGATGGTTGGCGGGCGTTCGGTCGGCTTGCACCTGCAAATGGGGGTGGAGCAGGGATCCGCCGGCCGAGGGCAGGTGATTCTGGGTAACGGCCATGAACACCGCGGCGGGGTCGTGGCTGAGGATTTCCATCAGATAGTCCCGGCAGTTGAGAAAAGCATCCGCGTAGGCTTCCAGGCGAGCCGTGCCGATCTCGACAAAGTGTTGATCGTCGAAAAGGCTGACCGCGGAATACCGGCCATAAGGAAAGAGGTTGGGAAAAAGGATCGAGGAACCCCGGACCATGCGCCCCTGGGACCACACTTCCGGCGGGAATCGGGGCGTCCGGTCGGCGAGCCGGGCCCGACAGAAGGGGCATGCGTCCCGGTTTTGAGCGAAAGTGGGCGGTTCAGGGAGGGTTTCGGCGCCGGGGTCCTGTTCTTCACCGCGGCTGTAGGTGATTCTGCAGGTGCGGCCCGTAATGGGGTGGGTGCGGATTTCGATGGGGCGTTCGGTAATATCGCCGCTGGGCAGTAGAATCCGTGAAAAAAATGTCTCCTGTTTAAACGGCAACATGGTCGTTCCCTCTCATGGCCGGTCCGCGAAAACCGGCGCGGAGTAGTGAAGCCCGGCTGATCATGCCCTTGAAGCGGCCGTCTGCGTCGACAACCGGCAACCGCTTCAGGGCTTTTCCGGTCATCAGCCGGACGGCCTCTTCGATCAGCATTTCTTCACGAACCGTGATCAACCCGGTGATCATGACCGCAGCGGCGGTGGTTTCGGTCAGGCACCGCTGCAGATCTCCCACCCGGCACGCATCCTGTTGGAAGGGGTGCTTCACCCTCGCCAGGAGATGCCAGACGCCCTCCTGCTCGGGCTTGAAGAAGCGCAGCAGATCGCGATCCGAGATCAAGCCCAGCAGCCTGCCATCGGCATCGACCACGACCACCCGCTGAATGTCATTGCGGTCGATGATGCGGATCACCTCGTCTAGGGGGGTTTCCGGAGAAACGACGGGCGTATCCTGGCGCAGGATGTCGGCCACGTACTTCAGGTCGGTCACCTCGATCTCCTGCGCCCGAAAAGCGTTCCAGTCAGGCGCCTCGCGCATGACCGTCCGGAAGATATCCAGCCGGGATAGCATACCTGTCAGGCGTCCGGACTCATCCACCACGGGAACGCGCTTGACGCCGCTTGTCAGCATCAGGTCCACGGCGTCGATCAATGACCGATCCTCGCAAATCGTGACAGCCGGGGTCGTCATCACCTCTCGGGCGTGCCGGGAAGCCATGTGATTCAAGACCGATTCCAGGCGGTTCCGATCGGATTCCGCCAACAGGCCCAGCCGTAACGGGAGCCCGCCTTTTCGGATCAGATCCCCCTGGGTGATCAGGCCGACGGGCCGGTGATGTTCATCGACCACGGGCAGTCCGGTGAAGACCGAGGGGAGCAGCAGTTGGGTGATTTCCCGCAAGTTGGTTTCGGCCGTGACACTGTGTGGTTCAGGCGTCATGACATCGCGAACCATGAGCTGAGGTGGGAAAAATGCACTGTGCGTTCTGTGGCTGAGTACCTTCAGGTCGTGCAGGGCAAGGATGCCCTCGTCGATCATGCCGTCCAGTCCGTCCAGGACCCGGTCGGTTTCCGCGGCCGGAACCACGATATAAATCCGGACCGGCATATTGAAGGAAAGGATCTCCAATCGGCTGGTTGTCAATTCTCCGTTTTCATAAAGACCTGAAATGCCGCGGGTGACAACGCATCGGACCGCGATTTTCAGATCGCGGAGAAGCGACATGACGGCGTCCGTCAACGGCTTGTTTCCATAACGCGCCGATTCATTTGTAAAAATTTCAATCGCCTTATAATCTAGCATCACGCCCTCCTATCTTGAGCCGCCCAGCCACAAGCCGAGAAAAGTGAGCGCCATGCCGCCCAGGTTGTTGATCAGGATATTGACCACGGGCTGCAGTGTCAACCCGGCGCGACCGGCGTTGACGGTTTCCAGGGAGAAGGAGGAAAACGTCGTCAGTGCGCCCAGGTATCCGGTAATGATCATCAGGCGCGCGTCCGGGGTCAACAGTCGGGTGCGATCCGCGAGCGCGAAAATCAGCCCGATCAAAAAACACCCCACGAGGTTGACCGTCATGGTGCCCCAGGGAAAATGGGGGCCCCAGAGTTTTACCGACAGCAAGCCGATGCCATAGCGACTTGCCGCGCCCAGGCCGCCCCCGCACATGACCAATGCCCATTTTTTCAGTGCCGGCTGCCATGTCCGAACGCCTTCGGTCAATATGCGCAGGACCTCTGAAAATAGTTGCGAAGCCTCCGAAAGAGCGATTTTTACCTGAATCCATGCCTGAACCCAATCTCCCATTTTTATCGAATCTTTCTTTTTAAAAAAAACCATCGCGGCGGCGGCCGTTATACTGAACAGTGGTGGGAAACAAAAAACCGCCTGCGAACCCTGTTTGACAAAACCCGCCGGACATTCCTGTCGGCAGGAGTCATCAGCCCGGTCCGGGCGGTTATCAGGAGGGACTCCATCCCCTATTGTTTTGTTAAACCGATACCTGTTTGCTCAAGAAAAAGCAAGTTCAAAGTGACATTCGATGTTGTCCCGATCACTGACGTTCGTGGGATTCCGTAAGGGAGCCCCCCACTCCTCAGCTGCTTCCGCATTCTGGGGCAAGTGTTTCACATCGGTGCGTTCAAATTCGCCCGAAGATTTTCGAAAACCGCTCCCCAGGCCCTTTCAACGGGTGTGGAAAGGTTTACCCTACCACCCGAAAAAGGCGGCGACGTACTTCAGGGCGGTCACGACGATGACGCCGGCCAGCATCCATTTGATCCATCGGGCGGGAATCAATTTTTGGCAGCGGGCACCGAGGTACATCCCCGCCATTCCTCCCAGCCCGAACAAGAGGCCCAACAGCCAGTCGGGTGCAACGGCCATATTGGGATACAGCGGAGCAATGGCCTGGTAGATGGCGACCCCGGCCACCGACGTTACAAAGGTCCCCATCAGGGCCGCCCCGGCCACGGTATAGACCGGCAGCCCGAAAACGGTCACGAAAAACGGGGCGATTATGGCCCCGCCGCCAATGCCGTAGATTCCGCCGACAATTCCGACGATGAAACTGAGGGATGCTATGCCCCAGAACGACACATCAAAAGATTCATCATAGAAAGTATAGCCCAGGCGCTTTAGATTGAAGTGGGTCACTCTGACGGCGGGAAGGGGTGTGTCGATGATATTTTTTTCATTTTCGGCCTTTGAGTGGTGACGGCGCACCATTTCCTGAAAGCGCCTTTCGCTGCAGGCTTTCCCGCTGTTGCCCGATTTCTTCTTCAGCAGATCCCGGCCCATCTTGAGCCCGATATAGAGAAGCACGCCTGCGGCAAAGAGCTTGAAGTTTTTCGGATCGGGTAGATAGGCCACGCGAACCACGGCGCCGATAAACACCCCAGGCAGGGTGCCGGCGATGACGATCCAGGTGAGGGGCCACACCATCCGCCCTTCCCGCCAGTAGCGATAGGCGCCGCTGGGAATGGCCACGATGTTGAAAAGCTGATTGGTGGCGCTGACCGAAGGATTCGTGTATCCCAGAAAAGACATCTGAAAGGGCATCAGCAGAAAAGCACCGGAAACGCCCCCCATGGAGGTGAAAAACGAGATGATGAAAGCCACCAGGGGGGGAATCCACGGTGCGACTTCGATACCGGCGGTATGAAAGAACATATCGGCCTCCTGTATTGCGCCCAGTCGGGTCGCTGTGATAATCAACACGAAAATAAAAATTAACGTGATTTTATATCAAAGGCCTGTTTTGATGTCAAGACCGGCGTACGGTCCATGGGCGATGTATTTCCGAAAATGCAAGGCGAATCCCTCTGACGCCGAAGATCTGGGCATACCGGCAGGCAAAATCCTCGGCAGTGGTCGGCGCCTCTCCGGTTTCCGGGTCTCTGTATTGTTTGTAATAATGACATAGGCGATGGCCGCCGCCAATGCCCCGTCATGTCCCGGTTCGATGGGCAGCCAGATATCCGATTTTGCGCCGTTTGCCGACAGTCTCGGTTCGACCACGGCGATCTGCGCTCGATCTCGGATCCCCGTCCCCCCTTATGGCGTGATCGCTTCGATATCGGCCGATGCCACATATTTTTCAGCGCCGCTTCCGGGAAACCACTCCTTGACCAGCTCCCGGCTGTAGGGCTTCAACGCAATAGTGACGTTCCGGAATCCGGCCGCGTTCAGGAGGCTGCGGATTCGATCGACATGCTCTGCTCCGGCGATGCATCCGGTCAACGAGGCGGCCTGTTCACGCCGATGACGCGGCCTTTGTCTCCCACCTTTCTGGCTGCCAGAAAACAATCGAACCCGCCCCCGCTGCCCAGGTCGAGGACCGTTTCTCCGGGCTTGAGTTTCCCGACCGCGGTGGGGTTGCCGCACCCCAACCCGAGATTCGCTCCTTCGATAACGCCGCCGAGCTCCTCTCCTGAATACCCCATGAGCCGGTTCACGGCATCGACTCCGTTTTGGGAAGCGCCGCAGCATGACATCGACGGGCCGGGCCGGCAACCGCACGAGGATCCTTTCGCGGTCTCGGCATACCGATTTCTCACAACCTGTCGCAACAGATCGGAATCATAAGCTTTCATCATTCTTTCCCCCCTTTCATGCCGTTAAATGGCCTTTGTTTCCGTCACTTCAGCGGTATTTTTCGGAACTCGATGACGATGGATCGGATTTCTCTTTTCGATCTCCTCAGTTGGAATCACGCCAGTCTTATGTTGGCCTTCAGCAGGGCAAGCCCTTCTTCGCGCGCGTGCAGGATCTGTTTCACATTGATCCCGTCGAACGCCTTTTGGCGTAAAACCGTATGGATGAGAGTTTTCCGGTAGAGCAGGTATTCGTCTTTTTTCGATATGTTGGGGATAACCTTTTCCGTATGGAGGAATTCTTCGATGGATCGCTTTTTTCCGTTGCGGTTGCCTTCGGTCAGATCGACCCTGTGATCGCCGTAGACCAGAAAACAGTGCAGCATGGGGAGATATGGCAGACCGTACTTCTTGAGAATGGCGTCTGCGCCGGCGACGATCTCCTCGTTCATGGCGTATATGCCGACCGCCTTATGGATGGGCAGCCCCAGCTCCTCGGCCAGGGTGGCGATGACGGCGTGTTTGGTGGTGCAGGAGCCGAAACGCTCCTTGAACAGAATCATCAGGTCGTCCCGATCGGAATTGTATCCATAGGGCAATTCGTGAACGAAGCGGCACGCCGCCATGAAGGTACCGATGTCCAGGTCCAGGAATTCGCGCGACACCGGTCCCGAATCCGTGATGATCTTGTCGGGGAATACTTTGAATGTGTCCATATAGCCTTACCTGCAGTGGTTTATGTCAATCCTTGGTGCTGACCATGTCGATCTTGAATTGGAGTCGAACAACATTTTGGGGTTCATGTGTTTCTTGTGCCGATCGCTATACCATTGCCGGCGGTATACCGACTATGAACCGCATTTCGTCGTCGTTTCCTCAGATAATATGTCACGCAATCTCTCGGCGTCCTTTCGAACCAACGGGTCTTCAGCCATCGATCGAATCACCCATTCGAGAGCACCGTTAACCACTTTTGACGCACCATTGGTGTTCAGCCGATAGTGCATCCAGCGCCCCTCCTTGCGACAATTTACCAAGCGTGCATTTCGCAGAATGAAAAGGTGCTTCGACACTGTGGACGGGGCGAGCTCGAGCATGTCGATCAGCCGGCATACACACAGTTCATTCTCTCCGTACAGGGCCAGGAGAATACGGACACGGTTTTCGTCCGCCAGGGCTTTGGTGATATTCATGAAACCCAGCATATACACCTCTTATTTCGTCATTTAACGAATAATGATTCAATTTAAATCGGTGGCGTGAACAAGTCAAGTCTTTGGATAACATTATTCTGGACGCTGCATTGGCGCAAATTACGGAGGGGTGTTCGTTATCAACGAATGGGTCTGGCAGCATCAGGTTCAACGCTGAGAGTATGATTTTCCAAACCAGCCTTGAATTCAGCTGGTTATGTTATTACCATGAATAATTCCATACATCGCATAATGAATCATTTTTTTTATCGCAGGCCGAAGAATGCCGTTTATGTGATGGAAGGTTTGATGTGTTACGATTCAGGGGGTGTCCATCGTGATGAGCCTCGCGGGCCGGTCGGATCGGTACGATCAAGGACGGGAGGGATGTTCACGAGGGCGGCCTCTCGCCCCGAAAACAGCTGTTTCCGGGGCGAGAGGCCGGGTTCTGGGTCGGATATCGCGGTCCGGGCTAAAACACCGTGGAGATGAAACAGGTGTCGTCGCCGTCGTCGTAATCATCCGCTTTTTCGGGCTCCGATGACGTTAGCCGGGGGTTCGATCCTGTGCCGATGCCGTCCTTTGTTTCAAACGTGAAACTCATCCACACTTCCCCGGTCTGGTAATTTCCGGCGGCTGCCCGTATGGGCATGTGGATGGTCGAGGCGTCGCCGTTTGGCGCGGCGTCCTTGGCCTCCTGCAGATATTGGGAAATGTCCTGATAAAGCTTGGCGTCGGACAGCTCAAGGCTCATCTTCAGGCGTTTACGGTCGGACGAGAGTTCCATCCCCAGGGTCGACGTGCCGGAGTCCATTGAGAACAGGAGCGAGTGCTCTCCCGCTGATATCGCGTCGAATGCATCCGAATCGATGAGATGATTCCCGAAGGAGATGGCATACCGGACGTCCTCCGCCAGCGAAAAGTCCGCCGGCACATCAATGTCGAGAACGAGCCGCAGGGAATCCGATGCGGTCGCGGGGTCGTTGCCCATGATCGTCAGGGTCAGGGTGTCGATGGAGACGATCTCCATCGGCCGGTAATATTCCAGGGCGCCCATGTCCGGTTTGGGGTCACGATAATTTCCGGCGATGTCGAGGGGCGCAACCGCCGAGGGCGTGCCCTTGTCCACGCAGGGGCTGTCCTGCGGGATCTCTTTCAGTTCACCGTTTTCGACGATGATCCTCGAGCCTGTATTCAGCAAGGTGTCCTGCTGCGCATCAATGACGGCCGATTCCGGCAGGGTCTCGACGAGGCCGTTCATCAGCCGGGATATCCTCGCCTCCGGGGAGACCGACCCCATCACCGAGTTGGTCGCCGTGCTCACCGCCGATGCACTGGCGGAGAAGTCGGACCCACCGTTCTGGAGCAGCGTGCAATGCTCGAGGGTGACGGTTCCCCCCTCGATGTTAAGACCGTTCCGAGCGTTGCCCGTGAGGGCGCAGTTGATCAGGGATGCGGAGCCCCGTATGATCCGGATGCCGTCGCCGCCACTCTTGAAGAGGCGTATCCTGTCCATGGAGAGGGTGCCGTCGTCCAGGATGATCCCGTCTCCATTCCCGTTCCCCCGGATGCTGCAGTTCCTGAGGGAGAGGTTGCCGCCTGCGGACATCATGGCGCCGGCGTTTGCCGCGTCGATGACGAGGTTCTCGAGATGCAGGCTGCCCCCCGCTTCAACCGTCACCCCCAGGGTCGTGACGGTGACCGTCGGGTTGCCGCGGGCGTCCAGGGTGGCATCCGCCCCTTTCGCCGAGACGGACATGCCGGCGGCGATCAGGATCTCTTCCTTTTCCGTGATGTCGGAGGTGATACGGATTTCGGCGTTCGTCACCTCCGGGTTGGCCCGCAGTGCTCCGGCGACGCTGCCGTGCGTCTCCGAGCCCCCGACCTGAAGCGTGGACGTGCCGACACTCGGGGCACTGATCACGTGCCAGGTCAGGCACCAGGGGGAGTGCGTGCGGCTCTCCGTTTTGGCGCCGTCGGGTATCCAGAACGCATCGGGCGTTTTCGCGTTGAGGAGGTACATGTTCATGTTCATGGATTTGAGATAGCTGTTATAGTCATCCGGGGGTGGGACAGTCTCCTCGAAGCCGGGTACCCCGTAGTGGACGATGATATTCTGCCCGAGGCTGGTCTTGTTGGAGGAGAACATGGTCAGGGAGTCTTCCAATTCGCTCTCGAACCCGAACATGCCGGCGCTGAAGGAGACTGTGTTGGTGCTCTTCCGATCGTTTTCGACGCTCACGGTCTGGCTGAATTTGAAGTCCTCGGAGCAGTTGTTGCAATAAATTTGCTTGGACAGCAGGGTGGCGTAGTCCGTGGTCCCGGTGCTGGCGATCGCGATGGCGTCATCCTGCCACGCCTTGTAATCGAGGCTGTTGGGCAGTGCCGGGAAACCGTGCCAGAAGGGGTCGTTGACCGGGTTGACGGCGTTCGTCATGTCGAAGACCTGCCCCACGATGCTGGAATCATCTCCGATATAGGTGTAGTAGAACGTCGGGCCGAGGTTGCTCGATCTGTCGGGCGCATACAGCTGGTAACGGTCGCTGACGATGTATGGGGCGAGGAAGATTCCCCAGGCCTGGGCGCCATTGTCGATCCCCGTCCCCGAAGTGATGTGCGAGGGGTCGAACTCCAGGGTCTGTTCGGCCGTGGTGGTTTTCTGGTTTCCCGTGGTGTCTTCCACCGCATACGAGCAGCTGAAGCCGCTGGACGCCTTCCCCTTGAAGAATTCGCTTTTGTAGCCGATGCTGACCGATTTTTCGCTGGTCACCGACGTGCTGACCTCGATCTGGTTCTGGATGCCGTAGGAGACCTTGTAGAAGTTTTCCAGCTGCTCCCGCGCGACGCCGTTGGGGTAGTAAGGCGGAAGCCCCGTGAGGACCCCCAGGAGGACCCACGCGTCGTTGACGGAATTTTCGTCGCCCGCGTCCGGATTGGTATGGTCCCCCTGGGGGCCCAGGTTTTTCATGTAGTCGGCCCTGTACTTCAAGGACCGACCGTAGCCGTTCGAGATGTCCGTCGACCCCCACCACCAGACCCAGTCGTATGACTGGAGGTCGACCAGGTCGCCGTCCGCGACCTCTTCCGGGGCGCTGCAGGCGGCGATGTACCCCCTGAAACTGTTGTCCACGTGGCCGGAGCAGTCCTTGCCCGTGTCGATGTAGCCAGCCGGGTTGAATGCCCCGGTCCTGCCGTCTGGGTTGAAGACGAATTGCATATGATAAACATTGTCGTGGTCCATTTTGAGACCCCATATCTGAAGGGCGCCGAGGCTGTATGGGGTGCAGTTGTAGACATTGCCCTGAACGACGGCGAGGTCCTTCCACTTGTCGGGGAGTGTCGTCACGTGTGTCACGCTGCTGTCCGCGGGATCGAATACATACAGGCTGGAGGCGCCGGTGGCGTCGCCCCCGCCGTAGACATCGTCCTTTGTCACGAAGGCCAGAAGCGGCTGGGTGTCGCTCCCTCTCATGAAGACGTCGCCGTTGAGCAGGCAGTCGTTTCCGGGGAGAGTGGCGATCTTTCTGGGCGCGGTGTAGGTTTCACCGTCTGCGGTCGTGATGAGGTAGAGATCGTGGGTGTTCTTGGCCTGGATGAGCACGTACAGGACATCGTTCATCACCTTCGCGACCAGGCCTTTGATGGTGAGGGGATTATCGGGATCCTTGTGCCGGTTTTCCCACAGGTTCTTGCTGTTGTCGTCGGGCCAGTTCTCCCCGTCGGGCGATGTCCTCACCCAGAGGATGTATCCGGTGTCGCCGTCGTAAGTCTTGGCATAAAAAAGGCGGAGCTTGTCCTTGAAAACCGCGAACCGGACCGCGCTGTGCCGCCGGTCGGAGTTGGCGTAGGTCTGGGTGCCTTCCGGCAGGCCGATGTGATCGGGGCATTTCTCGGGCGCGCCTGCAACGGGCTTGCGATAAATCCTGAGGGTGACCACCTGGTCTGGGTTCTCCCAGTTGTAGGGCTTGAAGAAGACGTTGTAGATGTATTCCCTGAAATAGATCATGTCCACGCCCCGCCAGGCGTCCTGGGGGTGGCCGATGCTGAAGCCCTTGCTGCAGTCGTAGTCATCGTAGGTTGCCGACCCGCTGCTGTTGTCCGCGGCAAGCGCCGGGGGGGATAGGTTTGGGGAAAAAACAAGAAACACGAATAAACCGAAGCTGATCGCCATGATCTTCCTAAATGCAAATTTCCCGGACATGCGGCCCTCCTGATTTTGATGGATTGTTACTGTTTGTCCTGCCAGCCAGTATGCGGCTTTCTCTGAATCCGTTGCTTGTTCAAGGATGATTTCCATCGATACGCGATTCAACAGCCAACTCTTTCAATTCTTTGTTTATCACTTCAAGCAACCCCTGTATCGATAAATCCCGCAGTTGACGGCCGGACCAGACATGAACCGCATTGATGCCTGGGCTGACACCAACCAGAAGCAGTTTCGGATGAGATTCCAGCAAAGAGAAAAGAGATTCCGTGCGGATTGTTTCTAAATCGAAGAGCAGTATGTCTGGGTTTACGGCATCAAGGTTCTGCACTTCTTTCAGCGGTGGTGTAATTGTCACCACTTCCAGCTGAGAACAGCGCTGCAGACTGGCACGAATAGATCCCATGATGACAGAGTTGCCGTAAAGGAGAATTCGTTGTCTTGCCTTCACACAGACCTCCTTTTTTTGTGACATACTAACTAAATGAAATTGTTACAATGTCTCCCGGGACAAAAAAAGGACAGTCTCTTAAAAAAGAGACTGTCCTTCGAGACAGTGTCTGCGCGAATGTTTCTATTTATTCGGAGAGTATGCCGTCAAGCCCATCCGTCCGGCAAAAGCCAGAACTTGGGCGCGATTTTCCAAATGCAGCCGGTTCATGATTTCGGCCATGTGATATTTAATCGTACGTTCGCTCAAAAATAATCGTGCCCCGACTTCCTTATAGGAGAGCCCGCCTGCTACTAATCTTAGTACTTCGATTTGCCGGGCAGTCAGCACGCCTCCGGATGTTGTCTCACCGTTTTCTTCTGACTTTTTTGAGGGAATGGGAACCTTCGGAGTGTTGGCACGTGCGAATTCTTCCAAAAGTTTGGCGGCCAGCCCGGGAGAAAAAGGTGGCATCCCCTGCCAAACTTGATTTAGCGACGCCACCAATTCATCCGTGTCGATGCTCTTGAGCAGGTAGCCGTAGGCGCCTGATTTGATCGCCTCAAAAAGGTCATCGTCATCGGTGGAGGTGGTCAATATGATAATCTTTACCTCGGGCATTTGCGCCTTGATCAGGCGAGTAGCCGTGAGACCATCACAGCGAGGCATACGGATATCCATCAATATCACATCAGGCCTAAGCTCACGTGCCATTTCAATAGATTTCAGTCCGTTAAAAGCCACACCGACAACTTCAATACGATGCGCCTCCAGCAGGTTCTGCAGACCTTCCAGCATCAAGCGGTTATCATCGACCAGAAGTACTTTCATTACGCTCCCTCGCGCTGTTTCCGGATTGGCACATCCAGCTTCAGGGCGGCACCGCCTCCCGGTATCGCGTCAATTTTCAAAGACCCGCCGATTTGTTCCATTCGCTCCCGCATGAAAATCAGGCCGAAGTGACTCCCATCGTTACGTTCAAGCTGATCGGCATCAAACCCATGCCCATCATCGGTTATGGTAATGCACGCTTTGTTTTGACGCCGTTCGATGCAGACTCTCAACGTCTGGGCGCCGCTATGCTTTCGAGAATTGGTCAGGGCTTCCTGGATCACACGTAAGAGCTCGACTCCCACCACGCGGTCGAAGGCATTTTCTCCTATTCCATCGTAGAGCGAGAGCTCGGTTCGAATACCATAATTTACCTGGAATTTATCAATGTAGTTTTGAAGAGCCGGAATGAAAGACCAATCCTGACCTGAAGTAGACCTGAGATGATGAATTGATTCTCTTACGTCAGCGTGCGCATCTTTTGCCACCGCCACAAGTCGCCCAAGTAGGGACTTGGTTTTCTCATTATTGCCATCGTTTATCCATTTGACAGCGGTTTGCGCCTGTATGCCCATATAACCAAGGATCTGTCCGATGCCGTCATGGAGCTCGCGTGCCAGACGTTCTCGCTCTTTAAGCGTGGCAACAACACTTTGCTGTTCGAGGATCCGAGATTGCGCTTGTTTCTGTTCAGTCACGTCATGTAACATCAGTAGCTGTCCGATAACCTCAGCGTGACGCCCTCTCAGTGGCGTCAGCTTTAGGTTGTAATGCCGAGCGGAATCCTCCTGCCCCAGGATGATATCAGTTTGGCCTTCTTCCTTATTCCCCAGCTGCGCTAAGAGGTCCGCATCGATCGGCAGTACTTCTGCAATATGTCTTTGCCGCAGGTTATTATCATGGGCTCCGAATATGGCAGCCCCCATAGGATTGACATAAGCGATACGTCCCTGCAAATCGAGCACGCACAACCCTTCGTTCATCTGTTCGAGAAGAGCCTCACGCGCTGCGGCGACCGGATCGATGGCGTGGAATCGCAGGAAGGCCAGGGCATAAGCCACCGCTACCACACCGATTTGAAAAAGCACTGCTTCCCCTGGCGCAATCAAACCGGTGTCAAGTTTATCGATGGTATAACCGACACGGCCAATAATTTGGCCGGACAATATACTTGCCACCGGCAAACGGTATCCAGGTAAACGAATGGCCAATTGAACCAAAACGACAACATTAATAAGACCCAACAGAAAGATATAGCTGTTAAAGATCCAATACAGTTTGCCGGAGGACGAAATGACGTACCTGTCCATTCGAAATTCCGTCCATATCAGGTGATGGACATCATTGGTTATCATTGCCAGCACGCATAGCAATGGAATAGTGAACAATAGCATGTAGTTGCGGTTGGTTAATAGCCGGTCCAGGCCAGAAAATTGCAATACGAAACAGGTCATGATAGCGCCCACTGGCAGTTGCCAGATTGCCTGGAACTTGACCCAGAAGACCTTAGTGGAAAAGTTGACGGCCGATAGCTCCAGAATCACCCCGAGCGTCCAAAAGCCGCCTAAGATACATGCTGTTGTGAACGGTTTTGCTGCTGGTATGTTTCTCCGTCGCCAACTATACGAGCCAAGATATACTACCAGGGCGAGTGTAACCAAGGCTGGCCAAATGTCGGAATTGTAAGAATAGGGCCATCTCATCGGACGATTACCTGCAACTTGCTTTATCAAAAAAAGGATGAGGTTGGGCCAATTTCAGACGTGTTCGCAATGTGGCAGTGCCATCGCCAATCGCACCCCGCCCTCTCACAAGTACGCTATGAAGAACCTGTCGAGGTTTCCCAGTGGCGGCATAACACAGCTCTCTCCCGCTATTCCTGGATCTCGACCGGGGGCGGCTCCCACTTTTGCTGGAGAGAGGTTTTGTCCGGCCAGTACATGCGGATCACCAGGCTGTAGCCTGGCTGAACCACAGTAATGTGGCCACGGAAACAGCTGCAAGAATTGGAAATATTTTCGCCTTCATAACGTTACCTCCTTCAATGTTTTCTCAGTCGCTCCAGACGAACGGCTGCCACCTCACCTCGGGGGGTGCCGTAGAGCATCCAGAAGATGGATCAGGCCAAAACGCACCGCATTCATGCGCCGGGTTCTTCACGGACCGCCGAGCACCAATTGACCAGCGTCGCATCCATATCCCTAAATAAGCGTGATTTTATAGCGGAAATCAAGAAAAGAACTCGAATTATATATCTTCCCAGCGTATTATACGTTCACTGCGAACCTATAATGCCGTCAAGAAGGCGTATTTCGAGTGGCACGGATTATCTCCAAAAGGCTGAAGAATCGCAAGCAAAAAATCAATACGGTAGGTGAAACCGTACCGCCTCGATACCACGGCCGTTCTGGGGACCTGCTCGGCGCTCATGCCTTGTGCTCCGGAACGACTGCCGGCAGATCGCCCTTTGCAAGGATCTTGCGGCACAAGCCGAATATCACTAAGCCACATCCGGACGCCGAAATTCAAGCCGGTGGCTGCCGTGTATCTTCACGACGGCGTTGCCACGCCTTTTCCATTTCAATCAACAGCAACATCCCCAGACCCAACCCTGCGCATACCAGCAACTCGCCGACGCCAAGGGGTGAAACCTGGAAAAAAGGAGCAAAGAAGGGCACATAGAGGACCATGAGCTGAAGCAACGCTGTAATCCCCACCAGTCCGATAAGTACCGGGTTGGAGAAGAGTCCCAGCGACAGCAGCGAGGCCCGCGTCGAGCGGGATGCCAGGGCCTGCCCCATCTGCATGAAGGCCAGGGTCGTAAAAATCATCGTCTGCCAGCGGTTGCCGGGATCCCTCACATCATGATAGAGTGCCCCCACGCCCAGGGCGGTAAGGCCGATGACCAGGCCTACCCAGATAACGTGTTGCGCCAGTAGGCTGTCGAAGAGGGGCTCCTGAGGCCTTCGAGGCGGTCGTTTCATGGTATTGGGTTCGGGGATTTCAACGCCCAGCCCCAACCCGAGGAGGCCGTCGGTGAGGAGATTCAACCACAGCAGTTGCAGGGGCAGCAGTGCCACGTTGATGCCTGTAAGAGGCGCCAGCAACATGACCAGCACCTTACCGATATTGCCCGCAATGGAGAACTTGACGAAACGACGGATATTGTCGTAGATCACCCGCCCCTCCTCCACCGCCGAAACGATGGTGGCAAAGTTGTCGTCCAACAACACCATCTCCGAGGCTTCTTTGGCCACGTCGGTGCCGGCGATTCCCATGGCGATACCGATGTCGGCCTTGCGCAGGGCCGGTGAGTCGTTGACGCCATCGCCGGTCATGGCAACCACCTGACCCTGGGCCTGAAGCGCTTCGACGATTCGCAGTTTGTGCTCCGGCGTCACCCGCGCATAGACCGACACCTCACGTACCACGGCGGCCAATTCTTCCGGGGGCATACGGCTCAGGTCTTGTCCAGTTTTGACGTGCATGTTATCGGTGATGCCCAGGTCGTGGGCGATGAAACGGGCGGTGAGCGGATGATCTCCGGTGATCATGATGGGGCGGATGCCCGCTGTCCTACAGACGGCTACGGCCGATTTTACTTCCGGGCGCGGCGGATCTATCATTCCCGTCAAACCGATGAAGATCAGCCCTTCCTCGATCGGCGCGGCATCAGACTGCCAACGAAGGGCCAATCCCAGTACCCGCATGCCATTTTGAGCCATCTCGGTGTTGGCCGTGTCAATGCGTTTCCACCAGTGGCCATCCAAGGGAACGGTCCTGCCTTTCAGCCAGATGGTGTGGCACAACGGCAGTAGTCCGTCCACGGCCCCCTTGGTGAAGGCCACGAAGGGCGCCGGCGGATCGGCAAGGGCTCGCAGGGCGCCGGGAAGTCGTGCGAGGTCTTCCGGAAGTCGGTGAACAGTGGTCATGCGTTTACGGTCTGCGTCAAAAGGCAGCTCCGCCACCCGGGGCGCAAAGGCCTCCAGTTTGTTCCGGTGAAGGCCGACCTGGGAGGCCGCCACCAGCAGCGCCCCTTCAGTGGGGTCTCCCAAAGCCATGTAGCGACCTGTCTGGGGGTCGGAGCGGAGGGACGCATCGTTGCACAGGGCTCCGGCGGCCAGGGCCAACCCGATTTCCGGGGGTTGGTTTTCCAGAAAGTCGGGACTGGAATCTGGTACCCGAAGCGCAGCGGCGGGGTGGTGCGCCGTTCCCTGCAGTTCCAGATAATGACCGGCGACGCTGACAATGGTAACGGTCATGCGGTTTTCCGTCAGTGTGCCGGTCTTATCGGAGCAGATGGTGGTGACCGACCCGAGGGTCTCCACGGCGGGTAATTTCCGGATGAGGGCCCGGCGTCGCAGCATACGCTGGGCACCCAGGGCCAGAGTGACGGTGACGACGGCGGGCAGTCCTTCGGGAACGACGGCGACGGCGATGGCAACGGCCGTCAGGAACATCTCCTGGAGAGACTCTCCGCGGAGTACCCCGATGGTCATAACCAGTGCGGCAACGGTAACGCCGCCCACGGCCAGTTGTTTGCCAACCTGGTCCAGCCGTCGTTGCAAGGGCGTCATGCCGGTTTTGACGGATTGCAGAAGGGTCGCGATCCTGCCCAATTCCGTGTCCATCCCGGTGGCGACGACCACTGCGCTGCCCCGCCCATAGGTGGCGACGGTGCCCATGTAGGCCATGTTGCGCCGATCCCCGAGGGAGACCTCCGTCTCTGGAATCGGATCGGTGTGCTTTTCCACCGCCTCGGATTCACCGGTCAGGGCTGCTTCCTGAATGCGCAGGTTGATGCTCTCCAGCAACCGTAGATCAGCGGGGACGGCATTACCGGCTTCCAGCAGCACGATGTCCCCGGGCACCAACTCCCGTGCCGTGAGCTCCCGCAGCACCCCGCCGCGGCGGACCCGGACCAGCGGTACTGCCATTCGTTTGAGGGCCGCCATGGCGCGTTCGGCCTGATACTCCTGCAGAAAGCCCAGCAGGGCAAAGAGCACAACAATAGCGGCGATGGCTGCCGTCTCCGTAACCTTGCCCAGAAATCCGGAAATGACGGCGGCGGCGATGAGGATAAGTACCATGGTGTTGGTAAACTGGTCCCACAGCAGTCGCAGGGGAGAGGTTCCCCCCTTTTCCTGCAGTTCATTGGGGCCGTACTGCGTCTTACGGGCGACCGCTTCGGTGTCGCTCAAACCGTGGCTCATGTCGCTCTCGGTCGCCGTCACGACATCTTCTGTGGTGAGCGTATGCCATGTCGTATGTGTCACGGGACGCCTCCGATCAGGATAGATAGGGGTTTAAGAAGGATTGCTGACTTCAGCTCGATTTAACCACAAATATGACGATCGGATCAAACAATTTGATCCGAAACAATCTTCTTATCATCATATGCCGGCTTAAGACTAACATGCGGCAACATATCCGCGCCGATGGCTTTTTTGAGATGATTACGGAGAAGCTTTGTACCGGTTTGCCCTGGCCCGCGTCAAGGACCCTGCGATTGCCGAGGAACTGTTGCAGGAGGCCCTTGTCTCGGCCCTTAATGAAGGTTATCCCGACCAATTCATGGACCTTGCTTTACCGCGCCGGCATGGGGCTGAAGCGGTGCCTTGAAGCCCTGAGGCGCGTGACCGGTTGAAAAAAGCCGTTCAGCAAAGGGTTGGAAAAAAGGCTTTCACTGGAACTTAACACTGCAGGATACCGACACAATACATGAGTCGGCTATGTTTTGAGTATTCGATTGGTATACTTGCGTTTTCACTATTCCGGATACCTTCAAAAAGTTGCTGATAACAAAAAAATCTCTTTACAAAAAAAAGCCGTTCATTTATTGATGTAATCAATAATACGATCAAGTCCTACCCACTTTCACCCAAAGGCAAAGATTGATGCCTACCCCAGCTTTCCCCGACTGGAGAGTTTTTGCCTGAAAACATAACGCTTCTCTGCGTGAAAAGGTATGGCGAAACCATGCACAGAAAAGGGATATGTTTTAAATTTCCCAAATAGAGCCGCCATCGGATCATTCGGTCCAGCGGAAGACTTTTCTAATTCTTTTCATGATAAAGCCAAACCTATCGTGAGATAGGGACGGAAAGCCACGGATCTTAATGAGATAGCCGGGTTGCCTTTTAAGGGTAATCCGGTTTTTTTCTTCTTCTCTCGACTTTCGACCTTCATGGGGTGACCGGATGGCGGTGCCGGGCCCTATCCTCCCGGGATCGGCCTATGAAAGTCGAAAGGTGAATTCTTCTATTATACCTGAAGATCTAAGGGGATCGGAGTCAAATCAAAACAAAGAATTTGCCGACTTGCATACCCACAAAGAAAGGAGATTGAAATGAGAGCGCTTAAATTTTCCATGATTTGCTCCTTACTTTTGCTCGTCGCGTTTTCCAGCAACGCTTCGGCCAAAACAGACCCACTGAGCAAAGCCAATCGGCTCCCGCCGTCGTTAGAAAAGAAGGTCCAGGATTTCAAGCAAGCCCTCGAGGAGAAAGGATACGAGATTGCACGGGGATACTGTGACCTATATACGGTCAAAGACTGCAGTTATCCCGTCCAATCGGTGGGGTACTGCTACGGCAACAACCCGACCGCCCCGTACGTGATGGCGTTCGTGCCCGCATGGAAGGACGAATTTGTCGATCAGAGCCTGCACCATGCGCTTACCCAGGCACGCAAGGGCATGCACCCGAACTACCGGCTGGGGGAACGTGAAGCCTTGGTGGTTCTGGCTGAGCTTCCTCCGCCTGCCCGGTACCTAGGATATTTGACATATGTCTTTACACGAGAGGCTGAACTTAACCCATACGATCCAGTCTATGAAATGTTAAGCCAGTACCCTGAGCTGTCCGATCTGCAGCAGATCGTCTTCGGAGCCGCGCCGAATCCTGAGCGCATGATGATGGTTGCGAGCATGGGAGACACCATCAACAACGTTGTCATTGATGATCAGAGCGGTAAAATTTGGGGACAACAGCGTTTCTTTGTGACCACGCCGGATGAGGATATGGCCAATGCGATGATTGAAGCGTTAAATGACGTGGGTGTGAATGACAATGATGTCTTTGTAGAAAAAGTCTCACCGGATTTGGTCAACCTTGGATATGGGCCCGAGGCAGACGATTTTTTTACCATTATACGTTATGCCATGCCAGATGACAAAACATTGGGTGAACAGTGGCGAAAGCAACTTCCGCTAACTGTACTAAGGGTGAGGGAAAAGAATGGCGGCAAAGCGAATAACCCGTTTGGAATCCCAGAGTACGAAAAAAAGGAGGCGAACTTCGATGAGAATGACCTCAAGGATGATCGTGATAAACTTGTGAAAGCAGTCAAGGAGCAGTGGGAACAGCCAGACGCCGACACTCGGAATTTCAATAGCCTGACCCTCTGGGTTGACCTTGTCGGCCAGCATTGCCTGGGACACGCCGGACTTCCTGAGACGGACGACATCCCTCTGCCACGCGGGCCGATGGATTGTCTGGGTGATAACCAGGATGACGAACCCCATATCAGCGCCGGCACATATCACCTTGACGACGGCCAGGTCATTGCGGTGGTCGGAATCCTCGGGACAGAAACCGGAAACGCAACATACACAAGTCTCTCGGTCAACTGGTTCCCGCAGCTTGTCGGTGTCCTGAACCTTACTGATCTGGACCTTAAAGGCAGCGCGGAAGCGTTCGATGGTGCACTTACATACCCCCATGAATACTTTTATGTGTATTATTTTGCAAGGGACTGCAGCGGTCTGTTTCCCTATTGTCAGGAAGTCCCCAGAAAAGTGGTTCCCAAGGGAGATACCATCAAGATTGCACAACGGAACTATGTCAATCCTGGTACAAATCGGGGGCCCGATCCCTGGAAAGTCCTCGCTCCGGTCGCCATTGAGTTTAAGATGGAAGCAAAATGAAATCAATCCAGGCACTTTATGACGAATCTGGCCATCTTCCCTACCGGTCCCAAGCTTGCCGGAGGAACTGCGATGTATTTTGTCACACATCAGGCATACGACGAGGGCGAGGCCACCGCGGTGTTGCTGCACACAGGAGAGTATAAATATCAGTTCGTCAAGACCAGAGCCGGATGGAAGTTCCGAAAGATCGATGTACATGCTGATCACAAGAAGGATTGAGGCCCATGCTGATCATAATTGATGACAGCGCTTATAGCGGGCAGGAAGCCATCATAACCACCGAAGATTATGAAAATCTCCAAAAGGCCAATCGCAAAATTTGGGGGTTGGCCTTTTTTATCCGAAACCTGAAAATAGGTTGAAGTATGTGCACCCATTTGGGGTGAACGATTTTTTAGAGCAGGTATAGTGAATTATGCCTTATAAAGTGATGCCCATGAAGGAACCCATATAAAAGCCCCCATTGGGTCATTGGATCCAATGGGGGCTTTTTTGTTTCCCTCATGAATAAAGCCAAACCTGCCGTAAGACAGGGACGGAAAGCCACGGATCTTAATGAGACAGCCGGGTTGCCTGATAGGTGACTCGGCTTTTTTGCCTTAGCTCGATGTTCAATTTTTTTTAGGTTGTCAAAGGTTTCGCCGGATACGAATCAATCAGGACTAATTTATTTAAAAATATATGCTTGAAGCCAAAGTTGTGAGGAGAAAACGCCATGAAACGATTTTCGCACTGTATCTTCTTTCTGATGGTGCTGCTGGTGATCTTAGCCCCGGCGGCGATGGCTACCCCACCGGACCTGATGCGCTACATTGTCGTATTGCATGACGATGTGGACAATCCGGGAGAGATCGGCAGAGAGATCGCCCGGCTGGCCGGGGGCCGGGTCGGCTTTATTTACGAGAATGCCATCAAGGGATTTTCGATTCAGATCCCTGAACAAGCATTAGCCGGCGTGGAAAAGAACCCCCATGTCAAATATGTGGATACCGACTATGTCAGGTATGCCTTCGCTCAGACCTCACCGACAGGCATCCAGCGGATATTCGCCGACAACAACACCGAAATCGACATTGACGGCACTGATGATTACCGGGTCGATGTGGATGTGGCGGTCATCGACACCGGCATCGATTTTCAGCACCCCGATTTAAATGCAAATGTGTACGACAGTGTGAACTGCACCAGTAGTATCTTTTCCCCTACATGCGTTCAGGGCGGTGACGATGACCATTATCACGGTACCCACGTGGCCGGCACTATCGGCGCACTGGACAACGGAAAAGGGGTGGTGGGCGTGGCCCCGGGCGCCCGGCTTTGGGCGGTCAAAGTCCTCAACAAAAGGGGAAGCGGGTGGAGTTCCTGGATTATCGCCGGTATAGACTATGTCGCCGCTAATGCCGATAAAATCGAGGTGGCTAACATGAGCCTGGGCGGCGGTGGCTACAGCCAAGCGGAATACGACGCCATCCAAGGCGCTGTCAACAAAGGGGTGGCCTTTGCCGTGGCCGCAGGCAACGAAGATGACGATGCCGCCAACTACAGCCCGGGCGGCTTCGATAATGTCATTTCCGTTAGCGCCCTGGCCGATTTCAACGGCCTGGCCGGCGGCGGGGCCGATCCGACCTGCCGCGAGGACCAGGACGACACCTTGGCCGATTTCAGCAACTGGGGGGATGCGGTCGACATTGCCGCCCCGGGGGTTTGCATACTGTCCACGTTTCCCCTCGAAAAAGGGGAGTACGGCACTATCAGTGGGACCTCCATGGCCAGCCCTCACGTGGCCGGTGCTCTGGCCCTGCTGGCAAGTGTCAATAATCCATCAAATGCGACAGCCGTTTACAACCTATATGAAGCGGTCATCCGCGCCGGCAATTATGATTGGACCGATGATTCTGGCGACGGTATTCTTGAACCACTGCTCGACGTGAGTACTTTTTCTGCTGCTTTGATTTCGACCGGTGCCAGTACCAACAATCCACCCACTGTCGAAATATACAGCCCAGATGATGGCGCTTCGCTCGACTCAGGCGAAGGCATTTCCTTTTCCGGCTCGGCTTCTGATGCTGAAGACGGAAATCTAACCACCAGTTTGATTTGGACATCTGACCTGGACGGCCAAATTGGCACTGGTGGCTCGTTCAGTGCAACACTCAGGGAGGGCACCCACACCATTACCGCCGAAGTGACGGATTCTGGTGGATTAACCGGCACAGCTGAAATATCCTTTACAGTACTGCCAAGCATTGGGAACGATATTTCATTGAGTGTTGTTGCGCGTCAAATAAGGACAAACAAGTATGCTGACTTGACATGGGCGGGAGCGACATCTGTCAGTGTGGATGTCTATCGAAACGGTATCTTCGTGACAACAACTCCCAATGACGGCGCATACACAGACAAACCGCCCAAGTCGCTAACTTCGGCCACCTACCAGGTTTGTGAGTCCGGGAGTTCAAACTGTTCAAACGAAGTGACCGTGAACTGGTAAATCGGTTAAATTGTCTATTTTGCTAAATGCCATAAGTACATTAAGCCCTCGCCACTACAGTCACTATCGCCATACCACCGATAGGTCGTAAATCTAACGGCTTGGCTGGGTTATAAAGTTGCGCGGAGTTGCCTGAAAACATGTATCGCTACAGTCATAATTCAATAATTCAAATCGCTGCAGGGTTAGAATATCAAGGAGGGGCGCTATGTTTTCCATCAATAAACCGACTCTGGCAATAGGTTTGTCGCTGATACTGGTTTTCTCATCTATCGTTTTTGCGGCTTCCGATAATGTCCCAGGCGCTCTTCCAGAGGAAGCGCTGATGAATCAGCAGGGGTTAACCCATTTCAAGCGGGGCTATTACGAAATGATACCCCGTGGCCGTAAGGTCGAAGCGCAGCAGGAAATGGCCCGCGCCGAGCAGGCATTCATTCGGGCCATCGAAATCGACCCTGACTTTACCGATGCCCACCGCAATCTGGCCCGTCTGTATTATCTCCAAAAAAAATACGATCAGGCGGCAATCGAATATTCCCATGTATTACGTCTCGATCCTGGAGATATAGACACGTATGTACAAATGGCGGTGGTCGAGACCGAATTGGGTAATTTCGAAAAAGCCGCCAACCATCTCGAGGCAGCAAAAAAGGAAACGGATGACGAGCAGGTTATCCAAAAGCTGAACGACTACATTCAAAAAATAAAAGAGGCTCAATAAGCCGTGAAGACGAAAGGAGGCAGAACAATGTTGATTCAACGCTGCGGACGATCCTTCTTAACATTCACGGTTTGCATCGGGGTTCTGATGGCAATACGCGTTAGCAACGCACTGCCCGGTGACCCGAAAACGGCCTACTACTCGGCCGACACCGATAAAATCTTCTGGTTCATACACGTGACCGACACCCACATCGGCGCCCGAGGCAGTCAGGACAGTAACAATCTTCTGTGGCTGGTCACTGAGGCTAAAAATGTCGTTAACCCTGAATTTATTGTGGTTTCCGGGGACCTGACAGACTCAACGAATGGGAATTGGTTGGGCCTACCCAATGGCCCCTACCAGTCGGAGTGGGATGAATATCGTTCGATTTTAAACCAGGGAGATATCGATTCAACCAACTACTATGACCTGCCAGGCAATCACGATGCCTACAGCGATCAATACTTTACTTATTATCGAGCAAATTCGATTCAAGGCCAAGCTAGCAATTCCACACAGGTATCGTGGAACCGGCAGTTCAGCTATGGCAAGTATCACTTTCTGGGGGTCAATACGGCAGACAATACAGGTGATGCATTCAGCCTTTTTTGGCCATTCGGAGATTATGCCGGGCTGGACACGGAGGAACTGTCTTTTATACAAGATGAACTTCGCCTAAACAGTGATGCCGACCTGACCATCGTGTTCGGCCATCATCCGGTAACCGACACTGGTGATGACCAAGACACCTGGCTGTATTACGGGGCAAGCGATTTCGTGGGGCATTTGGACCAGAACGGCGCTTCGCTTTATGGCTATGGCCACACGCATCGATACAGCGAGGAACTTTTCAAGGGCGACACTTACACAGGCTACATGGTCGGCGACGGGCTCGTTTATCTGAACATCACCTCGCTGGGCAAATCCGCCGAGAACAATTTCAGCGTGATCGCCATCGACTGCAACGGACTTTCCACCAAAACCCAGTCGATAGGCGTCTGGCCGTTGGTGCTGATCACCACGCCTGTAGATCACGATCTGGGCGGCGTTACCAATCCATACAGTTACGCGGTTCCTAATGCCGCCAACAACCCCATTCGGGCACTGGTTTTCGATAACAACCCTATCTCGCAGGTCCAATACCGCATCGACAACGACAGCCAATGGTATCCCATGCAGCCGGTGGCCGGGAGCCCTTATCTGTGGGAAGCCATGTGGGACGGTTCGGCAATGGCTGAAGGCGGACACACCATCCAGGTCCAGGCCGTGGGATCGACCATCCAATCGGATATGATTGCCGTTCAGGTTGACTCGAGCAATCAGCCGCCAGTGGCTCAAGGTCAGAATGTCAACACAAACGAAGATACCAGCATTCCCATTCTATTGACCGCTTCCGATGCCGATGGCGACACGCTGGTGTATGCGGTGCTCTTGCCACCAGCCCATGGCATTCTCGAGGGTAGCCCTCCCAGCTTGACCTATTCGCCAGAAGCTGGTTTTTGGGGTACCGACAGCTTTACCTTCAGCGCCTTTGATGGCAACGCTTACAGCAACGACGCCACTGTGAACATTGCAATCGCGGCGATCAACGACCCGCCCGTCGCCCGCGATGACACCTATGCGGTGGATCAAGGCCAGGTGCTTACCATCCCGGCTCCCGGTGTGCTGGCCAACGACACGGATGTTGACGGTAATGCGCTCACCGCAAACCTGATCGATCCGCCAGCGCACGGCACCCTCGATCTTAACGCTGACGGCGCTTTTACCTATACGCCCGAAATCGGCTTTGTCGGTTCGGACAGTTTTACCTATGTGGCCAACGATGGATTGGCCGCTTTTTCGCCGGCCTCGGTGGGGATCACGATCAACGCGGTCAGCGCTCCGGACACGACACCGCCAAGCCCCAGCCCCATGACGTGGGCCCAAGCGCCCCAGGCGGTCGACGACACCCGTATCACCATGACGGCGAGCGAAGCCGCGGACCCCAGCGGGGTTGAGTATTCTTTTGAATGTGTGTCGGGGGCCTGCCACAACTCCGGTTGGCAGGCGAGTGTTGTTTACACGGATACGGGGTTGGTACCCAACACGTCTTATACCTACGTTGTCCGGGCAAGGGATTTGAGCGCCAATTTCAATACGACCTCTGCGTCTACCGAAGCAACGGCTACCACAGCGCAAGCGGCCAATCAGCCACCCGCTTTCAACAGCGATTCCATCACCGAAGTCGATGCCACTGTGGGCGTGCCCTACACTGCTGATTTACAGGACGATGCGGGTGATCCGAATGCCGGAGAGACACTGACGTTTTCCAAGATGGATGGACCGTCCTGGTTGAATGTCACGTCCGTTGGCGGCTTGGCAGGAACGCCTGGTGCTACCGATGTTGGCGTGAATCAGTTCACGGTGCGGGTTGAAGATATGGCCGGAGCGGCCGATACGGCCACGCTGGTCATTACGGTCAACGGGGCGGCTGAGGTGAATTTTTCTGCCGAATCAGAAACCATCATCCGGGGCACGGTGACAGGAAGTTACCGCGACACCCATACCGACGATGGCATCTATGAAGCACTGACCGAAGAGGTCAAGGCCGGACGGTGGTCGGTGCTCGAGCATACCTGGGCCTTCACCATATCCGGTGGTCCATCTGTGGTATTCCTGGTCCAGGCCCATCACACCGTCAACACCGAAGGGGATGACTTTGTTTTCGCCTATTCCCTGGACAACGCCACCTTTTTTAACATGGTCGTTGTCAGTAAAACTTTGGATGACAACGGCTATCAGCGTTTCGACCTTCCCGCCTACACCTCGGGGACGATCTATGTGAGGGTCACGGATACTGACATGTCCAAGGGCAATGTCTCCCCGGACACCCTGTTCGTTGATGACATGCACATCGTCACTTCATCGGTTGCAGGCATGCCGGCAGCGGCGGTTGATCCCAATCCAGCTGACGGGGCCACCGATGTCGCCACCAGCCCCATATTGACATGGTCAGCAGGCAGCGACGCCGCCTGGCATGACGTCTATTTCGGCGCTGATCCAGAGAATCTTCCGTTGGTATCTGCCGCTCAGAGCGGAACCGACTTCGATCCCGGTCCGCTGCAAGCGGGAATCAGCTATTATTGGCGGGTCGATGAAGGCAATGATGCCGGCACTACCGCGGGCGTCCAGTGGCGCTTTACCACCTTAGCAGGTGCATGTGACCCGACGACAGTTAGGGTTGCTTCAATCTCCACCGATAATATCAGAGGACCGGCGGGAACCAGCTATGGGCAGGCAATTGTCGTCATTCTGGACAACTGCGGCAATCCAGTGGCGGGCGCATCGGTGACCGGTCATTTCACAGGTGATTTTGAAAATGAAGCGCCACAAACCGCCAAAACCACCTCAAATGGTGAGGCGGTTTTCGTAACGACGACCTATGTTAAAAGGCCATCGTTTGGTTTTGTGGTGAGCACTGTGGTCGCGGCGGGTATGGATTACCTACCATAACGAAACTGCAGTACCACGAAATCGCCAACACCGTCATCAGCGACCCTGCCATCGCGGTGGGCTACTGACCGCTGGCGAATTTGGCGGCGGCTCGCTTCCGGCAAGCCGCGCTGCCAGCTGTGCCCGGTCAGCGTTGCCAGGCCATCAGCCTTGAAAGCAGCGACTTGGCAAAGGGCATCAGCCGGGTGCGGTTGTAGGCGTCTCCCAGCTGCCGGATGACCTCTGCCTGAGTCGGATAGGGATGAATGGTGTCGGCGATCCGTTTGAGGCCCAGGTTGTGGGTCATGGCCAGGGTGATCTCCGAGATCAGGTCGCCGGCATTGGCGGCCACGATGGTGGCACCGAGGATGGTATCCGTCCCCTTGCGGACGTGCACCCTCGCAAAGCCGTTGGCGTGGCCTTCGAGAATCGCGCGATCGACCTCCCGCAGCTCCCGGGTGAAAGTGGTCGTCTCGATCCCGCGTTCCCTGGCCTGCTTCTCGTAAAGCCCAACATGGGCAATCTCCGGTTCCGTGTAGGTACACCACGGAATGGTCAGGGCGCTCGCCTTGGCGTGGCCGAAAAAGAGCGCGTTGCGGATGACGATGCGGGCCATGAAGTCGGCCGCGTGGGTGAACTGGAAGGGCGAGCAGATATCTCCGGCCGCGTAAATATGCGGCTGGGTGGTCTGCAGGTGGTCATTGACCTGCACGCCCTTCGGGGTAAAGGCAACCCCCGCGTTTTCCAGGCCCAAGGTTTCCACATTCGGCGCGCGCCCCACGGCCACCAGCAGATGGTCCACCACCTCGTCGCACCGGTTTCCATGAGAGTCCACGGTGAATCGGACCTTGCCGCCCTCGGACCTGGCCAGCTTCAGCTCCTTGCCGCAGCACAGCAGCTTCACCCCGTCCTGCAGCATGGATTCCAGGACGAGGCCCGAGGCATCGGCGTCCTCCCGGGGAAGGATGCCGTGCAGGCTTTCCACCAGGAACACCTCCGAGCCGAATCGGGCGAAGGATTGGGCCATTTCGCACCCGATGGGGCCGGCCCCGATGACGGCGATGCGCTTCGGCAGATCCGTCAGGGAGAAGACGGATTCATTGGTCAAATAGGAAATTTCCGACAACCCCTGGATGGGCGGCGCCGCGGCCCGCGCGCCGGTGGCGATGACGGCCTTCTTGAAGGAGAGCCGTTCGCCGGCCACCGCCACCGTATGCGCGTCCGCAAAGCGGCCGTCACCGAGGAACACGTCGATCCCCAGCCCGGTGAACCGCCTGGCCGAGTCGTGGGGGGCGATGGCGGCCCGAAGCCGGCGCATCCGCGCCATGGCCTCGCCGAAATCGATCCTGACGCCCTCCGGGACATGCACCCCGAACCGGCCGGCGTCCCGGACCGCCGCGGCGGCCCGAGCGGCTCGGATCAGGGCCTTGGAGGGCACGCAGCCCACATTGAGGCAGTCACCGCCCATCAGGTGGCGCTCGATGAGGGCGACCTTCGCTCCCAGACCGGCTGCGCCGGCCGCGCAGACCAGTCCTGCGGTGCCGGCGCCGATGACGACGAGGTTGTAGCGCGCGGCGGGCTTGGGGTTTTTCCAGTCCGGGGGGTGGACATGGGACACCAGCTCTTGATTGTAGGCATCCCGGGGACTTACCATGGCGTTATCGTTTCGGTGTTCGGTCATCTCTGCTGTCTCCCATTGCCGGCGTGCGGCGTTTCGGACGGCCTTCACCGATCGTTCAGCGACCAGTCGTAATCCAGGTACTTGACCGAGTAGCCCCCGGCCTTCAGGTAATCACCGTCGGGGGCCGAAAGATAGCCGCTGCAGAAATGGGCCACGGCGCGTTCCGTTTTGCCGAGGCCGGCAAATCCGGATTTCGGCGAGAAGCCGGCCACAAAATCTTCCCCGTACCATTTGAAGATGGATGAAAAATAGACCGTGTTCCCGCCGCGGTCGATGCGCAGACCGATCGGGCTTTCGAGAAACCGCCGCGTCTGGTCCTCGAGCTGCGCATCCAGCGCGGATGCGGTATAGGCCTCGCTGCGCAGCGGCGGGCAGCCTTTTGCGGCGCAGACCAGTGCCACGTGAATGCGCGGCTCGTCATACCGCTTACGGATGATGTCGTGCTCCAGGTTGTCCAGGGTGATGGTGCCGCCGAAGAGCCGGACCACCGGCCGGGACCACGGACCCTTGAGAAAACTGCCGATGTCCTTGATGCTGTCGACCGGATAATGGTCCAGGATCAGCTTCAGTGTGGCCGCGTTGTAGAGGTTGATCAGAAACGCCAGCTGATCGAGCTCCGTCCATGCGTTGAATTTCGCTTCGGAAACCCCGGCGGCGCTGTCGAGATACGCATCCAGGGCGGACGGGTCGGCTTTCAGCCCCTTGTAGTCCACCCGGCCGTCGGTGACAAAGCGCTTGAGGAGCAGATCATAGCCGGCGTGGGTATGGTCGAATCCCGCCGCGTCTGCTATATCTGCCATAAAAAGCAAGGCCGTTAAGAGAAATATGACGTCCAAACGGTTTCGGGGAAATGCTTGCGTGGTTGTTTTCATGGGTCCTCCAATCTTGATTTCAGATTTTATCGGTGGATGATGCAGCTGCCGCGCCATACCAGCACGATGCCCCCGTAGTTGAGTTTCCAGCCAGCCAAGGTTTTTCTGGAAGGCCGGATGTACCGGAAACAACGAAGCGGTGTGTCCGTTTTCTTCCAGAATCAAGCTTCCTCAAAGGGCTTTTATTTTCGCGGTGATGGAACGGCACAGGGCGTAATAGTCGTCCTCCACTTTTTGTCGCGGCCGGGCAAGCGCGATGCGGATCTCTTCCTTGATGCGACCCGGCGCCCGGTCGAACAACAACACCCTGTCGGCCAGCAGCGCCGCTTCCCCCACGTCATGGGTCACGAAAACAATGGTGTGGGACATCTCGGACCAGAGCCGCAGCAGCAGATCCTGCATTTCCTCGCGCGTCTGGGCGTCCAGAGCGGCGAAAGGCTCGTCCATGAGTAAAATTTCGGGCTGCAGGATCAGCACCCGCGCCAGGGACACCCGCTGCTTCATGCCGCCGGAGATTTCCGCCGGCAGATAGTCGGCGAAATCCGTCAAACCGACCAGCGACAGAAAACGGGCCACCTTTCTTTCTTTTTCGAGGCGGGTCATGGCACGCCCCCTTAAACCGAAGGCGATGTTTTCCCTGACGGTCAGCCAGGCAAACAACGCGTCCTCCTGGAAGACCACGCAGCGGTCCGGACCAGGGCGCCCGGCCGGTTTCCCGTTGAGCCGGACGGTGCCGGCGCTGGGGGGCGTGAAACCGGCCAGAATTTTGAGCAGGGTCGATTTGCCGCACCCGCTGCGCCCCAGAATGCAGATGAACTCTCCACGCCGGACCGTGAAGCCGATATCCTCCAACACGCTAATTTCTCCCGAACCGTTGACGGCAAACCGTTTGCTCACGTGCTCGACATCGAGAACAACCGGCAAGGTCGTCGATCGTTTTTCCGCGGAAACGATTTCAAGACGGGGCTTCACGATATCCTCCGGGCGCTTTTGAAACTGAGACGCAGCACCTGATGAAGTCCCACATCGCACAACCGGCCGATGAGGGCGATCAAAATGATGCCCACCACGATGATGTCGATCCGGCCGAGCATGCGGGCGTCCATGATCAGGGCGCCCAGTCCGTTGGGCACGCCGGTCAACTCGCCCAACACCAGATAGGCCCAGGAGATTCCCATGCCCAGGCGCAGGCCGGTGATGATGTTGGGCATGGCCGCGGGCAGAAGAATCGCGAACGTGCCGCGCAAGCGGCGCACCCCCATCATGGCGCCCGCCTGCAGCAAGGTGGGGCTGACCTGGCGGGCGCCGGCCTCGGCATTGAGATAGACCGGGAAAAAAGCCGCCAGGGCCACCAGGAAGACGGTGGTTTTGATGCCGATACCGAACCAGACCATCGCCAGCGGAAGCCAGCTGATGCCGGGAACCGCCCGCAGGGCATTGATCGTGGTACTCAACAGGCGGTTCACCAAGGCCAGCCTTCCGGAGAGAACCCCCAGCGGAATGCCTGCGATCACCGCCAGCCCGAACCCCAGCAGCACCCGTGTGCCGCTGGCCATCAAGTCTTCGAAAAACCGGCCCGCATAAGCCGTCTGCCCGGCATCCCCAAAAAGGTAGGATGAGGCGGTCGCCAAAACATCCTTGGGGTGCGGCAGCAGATATGGGGGCGCCAGGCCGATTTCGCACACCCCAAGCCAGGCCAGGAAAAATAGCCCCGGAATCAGCCAGTTCAGCAACCGATGCGACGGCGTCGTTAGAAAGATTCGGCGAATCATTGCAGTTTTGCCCTTGCCTGATTGACAAACGAAAGATCGAAGAGCCGATCGTAATCCGGCTGCCGCTCGATGATGCCCAGTGCCTGCATGCGGCTGCCCAGCACCTTGGCCTGCCGGACAAAGGTGTCGTCCATGTCCCAGGCCAGCTCCATGTTCGGCGCCGCGGCTTCCAGGACATCCATAGGCGTCCCGAAAGCCGAGGCCCGTTTCAGCCATTGTTCGGGGTGATCGACAAGAAAACGCGTGGTCTCGGCATGGGCCAGCACCAGCGCGGCCACCTGTTCGGGTTGTTTTTCAATGGCGGCGCGGGTGACCAGCATCCCGGCGTTGATGGCCCCTACCGAATCGCCGTAATAGGGATAGGAGAGAATCCTGCCGTAGCCCTGCTTGACGGCCAGGGTTGGAAAGGGCTCGCCGGAAAGAAAGGCGTCGATGCTCCCGCCCGCCAGGGCCGTTCCCATGTCGAAAAAATCCACCCGGACCAGCTTGACATCCGTCTGCGGTGAAATGCCGTTGCGCGTCAGCGTCTCCCGCAGCAGGATTTCATGCATGGTGCCGGGAACATAGCCGATGGTTTTGCCTCTCAGATCGGCCTCGGATCGAATTGTTCCGTCCTTTTTCACCACCAGCGCCGAGCACTTGTTGCACAGGGCCGCCACCACCACCACGGGCTGATCCATCGAGGCGGAATAGATCGCATGGGCTAGGGTGGTGCCGCATATCGCCAGGCTGCCTGCCAGAAGCGCCGTTTTCTGGTCGGCCGGATTGGTGAAGGAAAAGACCTGGCTTTTCATCGAATCGGGAAGAAACCCGTCATAGAAAAACGGCTGGATGGTCTGGGCGGTTTTCCAGGTGCCGACAGGAACCGGTCCGTCGGCGAGGGATGAAAGCGGCTGAAGGGCCAGGGATAGGGTAAGAAGTGCCGCAATACAAAAGCATTTTTTAATAAGTGTCATGAAGAGTCTCCTTGTTCTGAAATCTTTAAAGAGCCGGGACGCTGCCGACCTTGTCCGCCTTGAAACAGTTGGATGCACCGATCATGCCGAATCGTTCCATGGGCGAGCCTGGAAAATTGATGCGCCGCATGATGCCGCTGTAAACGGCGCCGTTATCGCGCGTCAACAGCATCAGGTCCATGATCTCTTCGGCCGAGTGCTCCGGCCCCACCGGTTCCACGCAGTTCATCCACAACAGGCCGACATCCTTGAAGACGCGAATGGTTTTGATGCGTTTTTCCCGGCTCAAGGGCGTGTCCCGGCCCTCGCCGAGCCGCACGGCATGTTATGCCCCAACAAAATCGGCATCGAACAGGGTCTCTGCCTCTGTGAAAATGGTTTTCGCCCTTGGCCCCGAATTGGACCCGGGACATCCGGTTGGCGGTTTCCATCAGGGCATAGGCCTCCCGGGTATGACGCTTGATTCGCATCAGCGATAATGCCTCGTTACGGGTCAGCGCCGCCCTGTCTTCTGCCTTTATGAGGATTTGCGCTATGTGTGGTTCCAGTCGATTTCCCATTTCCGATTCGTCTCCCTCCTTCCTTAATGCAACCAGTAACAGCCAGTGTGCCTGAAATTTCGGCAGGGAAATGATCAGCCCGGCCGGGGACGCGCCATCACATCCCGCAAAACGGTAACCGCCCTTACTTGGACTTGCCGGGATCGGATTTTACGGGGCCGTTGCATCGGCCGCCCCAAGATAGTCGCCATAAGGATTTTCAATGATCCGATCGTGGCAAATGCTGTGGGTGTGCGTTTCCAGGGCCATCATAATTTCTTTTCTATAGACATTCCACAAAAGCCTCACCTAACCTTGTCATGGGGCCGTTCACCCTTTGGATAATGCTAAACTTCATATCATAATACTATATTTTGTTAATCATTGTTATACAGCCGGTCATCAATTGAAATCAAAAACGGAAAAAGGCCAAATGGAAACTTTTCTATCCGAAAAAATGTCACGGGATCCCAACAGACGAAACTTGAAAAAAACCACTCTTCTCCTGGCGCTCACAGCCGTACTGATGACCGCCGTCTCCGTCTGGTATACGCACCGGCCTCTCCGCATCGGAGCAAGCCTCACGGGACGACGTGATGCATGAATTTTCGTTGGATAGCTACGGATTAAGAAGTGATTTCCAGGCCGTAAAAAAACTCGATTTCTCAAGCCTTTTAGGATGGTGTTGGACGCTGATGGAAGAAGGGTTGGGATGCAGTCCATCAAACTTACATTTTAACATATTGATATTTTAGTTTATTTTTTGCTACCCAAAAAGCAAGATACCCCCAAATATACCCCCAAAAGAGAAACTGCATTTTTCCCAGCATCTGAATCCCGGTCAGCACCAAATCAATATTTGTCATGGTTGTCCTGAGATTTTCGTGCTGATCTGACCCCATGAATAGGATCATTATCCTGGAATACATGCCCCTTCAAGGATTGTGTCTTTAATCTTTAATTTACGCGAATTGTGGCTGAACTATATTACCGTCTACAGTACCAGCAGGCTATCGAATCCACCGCGGGCCCTCCCAACAAGCCTATTGCAAAATAAAATAATGACATAAGCTTGCGGTGCCATATAGTATGGGTATTGATTTCGTTCACAGCTATAGAAAGGATATTCTCATGAGCACAGAAGGAAAAGAGACCGTTTACGTAAAGGTAAAGGACATGGCGGGGAACGATTTTATTTGCCCTTTGAATGAACTGATTGATCCGAAAAGTGTCAGCGATGCCGATTTGGAAAAGTGTTTCGAGGGGGATGTGGTCGGCCGATACGCCGGAATAATCAAAATAGTTGATTCAGGGGATTGAATTTTATTTGTCTTTACCGGTGAAGATTATTTCTGAATTATACATTGATCAAAATGGGAAAACCGTTTTGATCAGTGTATACATCGGTTAAGGGGTCGCAAGGACTCAGCATGGGGGAAGGCTATGTCTCAAAAAGTTGCTCTTAATGCCGAAGCACCCGATTTTTCATTGAAGGATTTTTCCGGACAACCAATGCGTCTTTCGGAAAACCGGAATAAACAGCATGTCATATTGGTCTTTAATCGAGGATTCATGTGACCGTTCTGCCGCCGGCACATGGCGCAGTTGCGCCAAGACCATGACCTTTTCGTGGCGCGAAAGGCCATTATTGTGGTTGTTGGACCAGAAGAGACGGATGCATTCAAGGCCTATTGGCTCAAGCACGACTTACCTTTCATCGGCTTGCCGGATCCCGACCATAAAATTCTCAAGCTCTATGGTCAGGAGGTCAATATATTCAAACTGGGCCGCATGCCCGCCCAGGTGATTGTTGATATTAACGGCATGGTTCGTTTCGTGCATTACGGTCACTCTATGACGGATATTCCTCCGAATCCAGAAATTTTGTCTATCTTGGATGAACTCAACAATGAGGGGGGTTCATAACCCAACGTGAGACAATCACGACCATTGATCGACGAATCATGGCATCGCAGAAATCAGGATGCCGCCTGCATCGTCTCGGGGCCGATAAAAACATGTGCTCCGCACTGTCGACCAATACCCTTGAGTATGCTCCGGAAAACCCATTGATGAGCCGGATAAAGGCCATACCAGTAGCCAAGACCCAGCACGCCCCGGGCTATAAACACCGATTCCAGCACCAGTTCGGTATAACCCGACCGGGATGTCAATTTGAACGCCATCAGGGCATCGCCAGGTGCCTTGATGTGCGACTCGAGCACCAGACGGTGCGGTCGATCGACTTGTGACACCCGCCAGAAATGAAAGCGGTCATCGACCTCCAGAAGCATTGGATCACGCCTCTGGGTTTTTAAACCGGGACCGCCGACGAGTGCATCAAGCGCCCCTCTGGCCATCCACAGTAAGCGGTTTCCGTAGTATCCATTTTCACCGCCAATCCCCTCGACAGTCTGCCAAACCGTCTCGATATCGGCTTCCAGAACGATGCGTAAACCCATGGTGAAAATAGTTCCGCCAGCATAATCGGCATCGCCGCAGGCGGCCCATTCCGGTGGCAGAAGGGTCTCGGGCGGCAAATCGCATGCATCCTGGTTGGCGTGGCTGCTCCAGGGGCGGTTTTCAAGGCGCTTTGGGGTGCGTGAAGTGGCCCGGTCCCGGTAGCCCTTGGAAAGTAGGAGGGGTACGCGCCGCCCTCCAACATAACCTGTGGCGACGGTCACCAGGATGGGCTGGCGTGTGATGGTGCCGGTGCTGGCGTTTGAATGCATTCGAATTGCCCTTCCCTTTAGGTCGAAGTAACTGTTGATATCTGCTGCTTTGCGGATAGGAGCAATCACGCCCCAAGGGCAGTTTTGCGCAAGCTGAAGAAGAACGCACTACAAGTATTTCATCCCTAATTTTGAGGTGGTTTAATGCGAAAGCAACCAGAAGGAAAACTATAACGAACGCTTGAAGTAAATCTATTCCTGAATTGTGTCGGAGTAATGATCCAGGCCGAACCAGTGAAAAGCGAAGAGACTTGCTCATGGCCTGATCACGCGTGTATTCCTGTGACCAGGCCATGAATTTCTATCTGTTAATTACCCGGGGATAGAGACTGGGGAAGCCTTTCCGATCGCTTCCATTGTCTCCTCGTATTTGCTGCGCATGTCGACAGTGCCTTGCTCGAGGTCTTTTTTGATGGGACTCCAATCCGAGGGGCACTCCGTGCGTAGTTGTTCGACCCGATTGGCCATATCGTCTACGAGCATGTTAAGATCCTGGATGTTCATGAGCATCTTTTCTCTTTCAGCTGTACCGAGTTTATCGACCTTTCGCATTGTATCGTAGAGTTTAGCCTTCCATGAGGTCATCTCCGATTCCATTGCCGAACAAAAGTCCTTTACGTCCATGGCCGTCCTCCTTTTGGTCTGACGTTCAATTTGAAGGGAAACGATTGAAGCAAAAATCCCTTGTCAAGAATCCTCTACAAGGCATGCAGTGATTTGAATGGACTAGATTAGAGGTTTTGAGCTATTGCTGATAAAAGCGCGAAAATCAGGGGCTAAAGGATGTTTACCGCATTCCTTGTTAAGAGATATACTTTCTTACGAATTGCGCTAAAAGTCAATATATTTGATTGGGCTCTTTGTACTATCGCTTTAGCCTTGGCGATCCTCATCGTGACCCGTACATTCGTTTGAATATCTCTTTTGAAACCAGATCACCGATCGGCAGGCTGCCGGAAATGAACTGAGTGTGCCCGAACCGTTTGGTCGATAGATGATGCCCAGCCTGCAGAGCGCCCCCCTCGAAAAACCCCGGGAACGCACGGGAACACCCAACGTGAGGGGGGCCTGTCAGCAGGCACTTGCGCACGGTCTCACACCGCGCATAGCCCGCCTTGTCGTAAAGGACCACGCTTTCGTAGTTGCCTGCTTCGATGTCTTTCGTTCGGGCAGAATATACGAGCTGCAGGCGCCTGGGCTTTCTGCTGTAAACCAGTTATCCTGCCAGCCAGGGATTGGCTGCCAACCGCCGCGCGAAAACGATCCTTGGTCTTCGGTGCGACGTCCTCAATGCTGCCGTCGAAGTAGGTGATTGTCATTATCCCCGGTTCCAACTGCAACAGCCATGAACACTCCAGGGCCAACAAAATAGGGTACAACTATTGTAAGTTTAAATCTCGGCTTTTGCTTCCGCCATTTTTACGATCGGCAGCAAATGAGTCCCTTTTCCTGTGATCTTGTCCATCAATTTTTGGGATGCACTTCGGTAAAACAGGGATACATTTATTTGACCACCTTTTAGGTCTTTTTGGGGTAACATAAAGGTTTCAAACAATGATTGTTTAGGCGGCACCCGCTTGTCTTTCAGTATTTCACGGGCTTTAGAGATATTTAGGACAGGGTTGCCTTTGCCATCGCCGAAGATTGTATTGTAGATGATGGTATCATTAGGTAAATATTGGTTTTTATCCCTCACCCCAGAAGTAAATACGGTGTTCCCGCTCTTATCTTTGACCTCAATTTCAAGCCACATCTGGCGAACATCCGTCAGCCCCGTGGGCAGGTAATGACCCGCGCCGATATTTTTCACTTCAATCACCAATTTTTTTTGATCCAAATGCTTCTTGTCAATGGCAAGGGCAGCGGAATTTTGTAACCGCGATATGGCCATTTGGGATTTTTCCAGGTCGCCATTCAATTCCGGAAGATAGGCATTGGCACCCACAAAATAATGTGTGAAGATATGCTCCCTTTCCGGCCCACCATCAGCTGCATACCCGGGATTGGCCGGCCTTTCGGTACTTCCTGTTGCCGGAACGTCCGGCCGCTGGTACATATGGCAACCCTGGCAGGTAATGCGCTCATTTGGGTTATCTGAATTGTAAGGGCCGTTTTTCCATTCGGTGTAGGTCGTTTCCAGATCCGTCTCAAATACCACATGCTTCACATCATGACATGTCCCGCAAATTTCAGAGTTAGTGTGAAATTCGGAATAGGCAACCCCATGATAGTCTGATTCTGAATCTTTGAATGGCCCCCGTTTAACCCCGGGATCACCTTCTCCGTTTCCGGGTTCAAGTTTCAGATCGTTGTTGTAAATTTTGTGGGCTGTGATGGCGGAATGGCAATAATCACATTGAATTCCCATTTGAGCCAGTTCCGGAATTTTTTCTCTGTCATCTGAGGATGTTGTCGGGTAACCGGTAACAAATCCGACAGGTGTGTGGCATTTTACACAAGATTCAGCTTCTTTGATTTCATCTGGGTCATTCAAACCTTTGCGAAAAAAATCTGAAAAATTTTTATAAACCCTATCCTTATGAGAAAAATGATGCATTGAGTTTTCCCATTGTGCATAAATATCCGAATGGCAGGCGCCACAGGTGTCCGCAGCGACAAACTGATCGATATGAAACGTCTGCGTTACCTCTTCTTGACCGCTATTAAAATAAAATTTATACACAATCGCCAGTACGACTGCGAGGATCATCAACGACGCTTTTACAAGGTGTTTATTGGTGTTCAAATCCGCCATTTCTTTGTTGCCTCCATTTTATCATCATGCCAAAAATTTCATCTCCTGAACGACTTCAAGATGGGGGAGGGATCGATGTTTGTGCTGAATTCCATTTATTTTTTACAACGTATTGCCGGATTTGTCAAAGCCGCATATGCAGGTGCGCTGCCGAAATAGAAGAAACATCAAGCATGTTTCGGCACACCTCACGATGAGACCATCGGAACCACAGTCAGGCACGCCCGCAAGGCCCATATCGATGAAACGTCTTCCCCCGGTAGCGGCTGACCTTGATTGGCTCCGGGTCATGGCCAACGATGACGAGGCTTTCTTAAATATTCATCCGAACCGTTCAAAAGAGGCCTTCGAGGCGCTGATTGAAAAATGGAGCGGCATCTTGATCAGCGATGACTATGGCGTCTATCAGAAATGGGCCGCCAAGCAACAGACCTGCCTGGCGCATCTGATCCGCAGAGCCAAAGGATTGAGAGAAAGAAAGGACCCCGACATCGCCAGGTTCGGCATATGGTGCACGAGTGAACCTCAACGATTATCCAAAATGGCGAAAAAGCCGCCAACCCAGGGAGAATGGAACGCCTTTTATGCAAGGCGCTGTCGGTTGAGCGGGCTTTATCGTGACGATAAAAACGACGCTGGGCGAATGGCGCGCCGTCTGGACAAGGAGATTGATTCCCTGTTCTTTTTCCTTGACGAGGAGGGCGTTGACCCCACCAACAGCCAGGCCGAATCAGCTCCGTGAAGGAATGGTCTGCGAAAATTTGGTTAAAATACCAGTTGCATAACCGCGGAGATCATTACGAGATCGAATTGCTCGCTCTTCCCAAGACCAATGGGGTCTCCATTCGCTGCACGACGGACGGATCCTCTCCTGCCAGTATGGGCTTCGCCACGTACGACGGTCCCTTTCGCGTTCCTGAAAAATGCCGCGTTGTGTGCGCCGTGGCCGTAGCCTCAGGTCATGATCTGAACTCCGAGACGATCCGTATCTCGATTCCCCAGCCTGGAACGGATCTCCGCCCCCCAATCGATCTGACCATTCCGGCCCGCTGGAATCAAAAAACAAAGCTCGATGACGCTGGGGCGGTTTGGAATTTCATCCAGCGAATGGGAAATGCCGCACGGGTCAGCGCCTATGACATCAGCCTCACGGCCGAAAGCACCGATGGTCAGCAGAACATTGAATACTCAGGCGCCCTGGAAGGCGGCTATGATGGGATCGCTTTGAAATCGGTCGCGGAGAAACTCCAGGAGATCGTCAGCGGTACAAATCTGCGGATGACCATCGGTTCCCTTGGGTTTGCCACCGGCCAGAATCTTCTCGACTGGCTCAAAGACACCGGTCAGGCCTTCGACCCCGCGAAAGCGAGTCAATAATATATGCCACGCGCCGCTAAATCTGCATCCCGGAAGTTGTCGGCCTTGGCTTTCTGCCGGAAGAGTCTCGTCACGGATTTTTTTTATCGACATTCCCAAAGGGCGTGGGGGCAATGATCTGATCACGATCACCGAGTTCAGGGGGGAAGACGTCGATGTCTGCGCATTCAAAGCGCCGGCACCCAACGACGCCTCCCTGGACGACGACGGCGCATGGCAGCACTGCAAGGGCGACATCCCGGTGGCGGCCTGGCGTGAGGCCGCCTCACCTGAGATCCAGGACGAATATTTCAGTGCCCGTGGCTTCAAACAGGGGATCAGCGACGAGGAAAAGGAAGAGATCTGCGCCCGCATCTGTGAATCCCTTACGCATGAAGAGCAAACGGAATTGGATACCCAGAGGAGGAGGCCCCTCCGGTAATCAGACGACCGCCGCAGGGAGCCAGCGACTTCAAAAATTTCACCGATGAAGAAATGGCCGCTCTTCGCCGATGTTTCGAACTGCTTCGGGAAGGCGGCAATAGTGATCCAAAGCTCGAAGCGCTGATCGGTTATCTTCATGGCACCCATCCAGGGGCGACCCGGCGCTGGCTCGATCTGGGCTGCGTTCTTTTTTCCCAGTATTACGACACCGTCCGCTGGGTAGGTGACGAACTGGCAAAGCGTTCGGAATTTGCGAATATGGACTTCGGCCTCTACGCCGGCAGTAACCGCTCCGGTTTCTGGCGAGATGGCAAATTTCAACGATGTAAGCGGGATTTACTCAAAGAACGTGTTCTTGCCGGGAGGCTTAAGCTATTGCTTGGTACAGACGCCGCCTCGGAGGGGCTAAACCTTCAGCGCCTCGGTACGCTGATCAATATAGACCTTCCCTGGAACCCGACTCGGCTTGAGCAGCGAAAAGGCCGCACCCAACGTATCGGGCAAGCCCGAAACGAAATCTGGATCGCCAATCTACGATATCGCGACTCCGTTGAAGATCGTGTTCACCGGGTGCTGGCTGACCGTCTTGTGGTAGGGGCAATCCAATGTCTGAGCCCTGTCACCCCGCCGCCCGGATCGGGATGATCCTGGCCCCGGCCTTGAGTCCGTCCAAGTAATCGGCCCAGGACTGCATCATCCTCTTCCGTTCCGGCATGAATTCGGCATAGTTGTAGGCGGCTCTGACGCTGTTTCGCTCAGAATGGGCAAGCTGCCGCTCGATGGCGTCCCGATTCCACCCCTGCTCATTCAATAGCGTGCTCGCCATGCTCCTGAAACCGTGGCCGCTCATCTCATCCTTGGCATAGCCCATGCGGCGCAGAGCGGAAAGCAGCTCGGGTGCGGTGATCTCTTTTATCGGCCGGGACCCCAGCCAGGGAAAAATGTAGAGTTCAAGCCGTCTGATGATTTTTCCGGAATGGCTCGACGCCCAAGAGGGTGAAAATTTCGCATGCCATTCCCGGGCGATCACCTCAAAGGTTTCCGTCTCTTCAGTTGCGGCAGCTTTCTGTGCTTTTCTGGTATCGCTGGGGTCAATGCCGTTTGCAAGCAAGGCTTTGGCCTGGTCTCGTTTCTGTCGTGCTTCCGCGAGTGAAATTTCCGGGTAGGCGCCGAAAGATATTTTTTTCTCTTTCCTATCAAAGCGGTATTTGAGATTCCAGAGCTTTCCGCCCGTGGGGGTGACCAGGAGAAAAAGGCCTGATTTCTCAAGCCTTTTTGGACAGTATCGGATGGTACTGGATTTGGTGATGGTGGCGATGCAGGGATTTGAACCCCGGACACTACGGATATGAGCCGTATGCTCTAACCAACTGAGCTACATCGCCGTTCAGGAACCCATAGGATCGATGCGAAAATAATGATAATTCGCCGCATATCTTTGTGGATACGGCTTTGGGCGATCACCCAAAAGCGCGGTTGTATTTAGCAGGCAGCAAAGATAAAGTCAAGAATAAAAATACAGTTCTTTTTATCGATCGGAGGGAAGCGACCCTTTTACCGCAACGGTAAACTCCTCCAGAGTTTCAGGTATATTATCAAAAACAATCATATACGGCAGTATTTTCCCGGATGGGACATCTATGTTGCTGTTCTGAGCGCCGGCCTTGTTACCAAGCCGGGCCTTAAGTTCATTCGGCGGCAATGAATTCAGTTCTGCGTCCGTCAAGGTGTTGCCGCAATAGACAATCTCGACGCCGGCGGGCTTCTTGCCGGAAGAAAACAGCCTGCCGATCACCTGAATGTGGCTCCGAGGCGCAGAAAATTCGTTTTGGACACTGCCGCTGATGACAAACAACGTTCCCACCCATTCATTTTCCACAAATCGGTCTTGAATCATATGCTCCAATGTGACAATCTCGCCGACACGCTCGGTCGGCGCCGGCAAATAGTCTTTCAGGAACGGAATGTTGTATAAGATGCTTTTGACGTTGTCGCTTTTGAACAGTCCGAAAGAATAGGCGCCGAGCATCAGAGCGCATAAAAAAACCGACAACAGGATCAGTACGGACATTCTCATGCGAGGTCGTCCCATCGGCGCTTCCTCGGCGATGACGAAGCCGTTCCCGGCTTCACCTATGGCGATTTTTTCAGGCTTGTTCCGGTCGCCCCGCTTTTCTTTCAGCTCCTCAAACTCATCCGTCGGAATCCCCATATCAAAGGCATCAATGAAATCGTCATCCCGATCAACCGTCTCATGGATGCGCGCGTCATGATTCGATGAACGGAGTACCGCCTCGACGACCTCGGAGCTCCGAAGTGCGTCTCTGGATGTTGAGGATGTTGATTTCAGATCGGAAGCGGAAGTAGTGCCGCCGGCGCCGTCCTCTTGATCCATCAGGTTGGCCGTCACTGCGAGCTCATCGTGTGCCTCTTTAAACTTTTCGGGATCCATGTTGAACAGAAATTCTTCATCGGATTCCGAGCCTCCCCCAACCGCTTCGAGTATGTTATCCTTATCTTTCAACAACAAGAAAGCGGGTTTAACAGCCGCCTCAGCCGACAGCGTATTGCCCGCGTCCTCCAGATCCAAATCCAGCTCAAGGGAAAAGTCTCCTTCCTCATCCAAGGCGATATGCGTCGATGACGATCCCTCCACAGACGCCCCTTCTTTCGTCGTCAAAACCGGGCCATCCTCATCGAATGCGTCAAGGTCCAACTCCAGGGAAGCACCGTCTTCCTCATCCAAGGCGATATGCGTCGATGACGACGATCCCTCCACGGACGCCCTCTCCTTCGTCGTCAAAACCGGGGCTCCCTCATTGGATGCATCAAGGTCCAACTCCAGGGAAAAATCCCCCTCCTCATCCAGTGGAATGTCCATTGAAGAGCCGCTATCGTCATCATCTATATTGACGATCAATTCGATGGGGTTGCTTTTTGCATCTTGCAGCGCCGATGCCGCCAGGAGATTTTCGCCCGTCTCCTCATCGAAATCCAGCTCCAAAACAGGCTGTTCATTCGGATTCAAGCCTTCATCCGCCGGCGTTAAACCCAAATCCGAATCCATTGTCAGGGCATCCTCGCCACCGTCGACCGTAACTGTTGCCGGCCCATGCTCATCGTCGTCGAAATCCAAATCCAGATCCAGAAGAAGATTCTCGTCCAGGCCCAGCCCAAGTGCTTCTGATTCTTCCCCCCCCGATATCCCATCCGACTTGAGCGTCGCTTCACCCCCACTGTCGGCCGTAACCGTTGCCAGCCCATGTTCGTCGTCGTCGAAATCCAAATCCAGATCCAGGAGAAGATTTTCGTCCAAGCTCAGTCCCATGTCGTCAAAAGGCGCATCTTCTTCGAGATCATCCGCCACCTCTTCCAACGCCTTTTCCAGGTTCCGGAGCTCCAAGGGCAATCGACCCAACCCCTCCTCATCGGTGTCGAAATCCTCGTCCTCGATATCCAGATTCAGGCTATCATCTTCCGAGAACCTTCTGCCTGAGCCTTTGCCGATGGGTTTCAGGCCATCCACGTCCATGAAGAGATCCAGCAAGCCGTCTCTGTCAACAGCGCTGATCCGGTCGTCCAGTTCAAACGGTAATGACGCCAATTCCTCCGTTTCATCCATTTCCTCTGAGAGACCGTTTGAATTCGAACTCCCGGTCAACGTCCTTGGAACAATATGGGGACGCCTTTTGCCACGATCCTTTTCCGCAGTCTCCTCAAAAATTTCAGATTCATCGTCCAGGTCCATATCGAGCATAATGGTTTCCCCGTCGGTGTCGCCTGAAAAGGCGTCATCCATTTCCAGGACAAAAGGCGCCATTTCGTCAAATCCATCGTGGTCATCTTCGAGCCCCTCGGCGGAATCGGTATCAATTCCCATACGTTCCAGATCAAAATCTAAAAACAGCTTCTTTTCGCCAGCGGGTCTGTCCTTGACATCGGTATCCTCAAGGTCGTTCAAGCTGAGCATTTCGTTTTTTTCATCCCCCATGCCTTCGGGTTTCAGTCGCGCTTCTCCTGCAGGTGATAAACCAAGATCGTCATCTGTTCCAGGAAGACCGCCAATGACGGCGTCATATCTCTTGCCGCTCAAGGAATGGTCATTGGATTCAGACGTGGAGCGCTCGAATTCGGCCATCTCCGGCGTATTTTTTTTCTTTTGTTTTTTTCGAGACATGTTGGTTCGCAAAAATTTTTTTTCCTTCTCGGAGACCTCGGGATCCCGCAAAGTGGCGTGGGTGACGAGGGTTTTTTCGGCGTGCTTCTCGACGGGCGGCCCGGGGACTTCCAGGACGGCATTGCAGCGGATACATCGAATCTTTGAATCGACAAGCTGCTCAGGATAATTATCCAGTTCAAATTGGGCGTCGCAGTAGTCACAGGTTATGATCATACCCTCCCCCTGGAAATGTATGCTAAAATTTAAGATGAAAAATTCCCGGCAACTCTCTGTAATTTTCGGCGTAGTCAAGTCCGTACCCCACCAGAAACCCCGCATTGACCACGCAGCAGGCATAATCCACGAGAATATCGGTTTCTCGCCGTTCACGTTTGTCGATCAGGGTGCAGATCTTCACTGTCTTTGCACCAAAGCCCTTGATGTGCTGAACGAGATAGGAAAGCGTCAACCCCGTATCGACGATGTCTTCGACGATCAGGACATTTTTCTCTTTGATATCAAGCTCGATATCCTTATTCAATTTAATATTACCGGAAGACGAGGTTTCAGCGCCGTAACTGGAGGACTGGACGAAATCGATTTGGACGGGAATCGTCAAATGCCGACAGAGGTCTGACAGGAATATGAAAGCCCCTTTCAAAACACCGACGAGAACGAGGTCCCGGTCCTTGTAGTCATCGCAGATTTTTTCGGCGATGCCGGTAACGAGCTCTTCGATGCGCTCACGGGTTAAAACAGGAATAAATTCAGGCATGATATTCGATGATTTCCACACTGTTCAGGTTGGCATCGGCGGCCCAAGGGCGACTCAACAGTGGACCTGCGAGTGTTACGTCACGCGGGTCTCTGCATCAGGATCGGTTCGTTGTTAAAAAAAACGAGATTTTGGTACATTGATTCCCAAGAATGGGAATAACTTAACGAATAGGAGTTTGTCAATCCTTTTGCTTGCAGTTTTTTAGATGCCGGTCTCCTTCAGCTTTTCCACCAACGCCTGTTGTTCGGTCGTCAGCCGATAGGGCATCTCCACATGAACGGTAACATAGAGATCTCCCCGATGCGCGCCCCTCATAGCCGGGAGGCCTTTGCCGGCGAGCCGCATCTTGGTTTTGTGCCGGGTCCCCGGAGGGATTCTCAGGCTGAGTTCACCGCCTTCAAGGGTCGGCACAGAAACAGTCGTGCCGAGCAGAGCATCCGTCAGGCGAATCTCTCTGACAACATGGAGGTCATGGCCTTCGTTGGTGAAAACCGGATCCTCGACAACCTTTGACTTGATAAAAAGGTCCCCGGAGGGGCCGCCGTAAGGGCTGGGGTCACCCTTTCCCGCTATCCGAAGCTTCTTTCCGGTGATCATTCCTTTGGGGATCTTGACGGTGAGTTGTTCGCTCCGACCGCCATGCTGAAAGCTAACGGTTTTGCTCGTTCCGGATGCCACCTCTCGAAGGGTGAGGGGAAGTTCGTAAACCAGGTCCGATCCTTTGACCGAGGGCTGGGGACCCGATCTCGCCCCAAAAGGCGACCCGCCGCCATACGAGAAGCGCTGGCCGCCGCCTCGGCCACTCATGAAGGAAAAGCTCCGACCACCGAATCCCAAGTCTTCAAAAATACTTGAGAAATCGAATCCCCGGAAGATATCTTCCTGGGAAAACCGTTGATGAAAATCGGTCGAGCCATAGGTATCGTACTGTTTTCGCTTCTCCTTGTCGCTGAGAACGGCATAGGCCTCGCTGATTTTCTTGAACTTTTCCTCCGCGGCCTTGTCTCCCTTGGTATGGTCCGGATGATACTTCATGGCAAGCTTCCGGTAAGCCTTTTTAATTTCATCATCGGAGGCGTTTCGATTGACCCCCAGTTCTTTGTAGTAATCAGTTTCGGCCATTTGGTGTTACTCCCTCTAAAGCGATTGACAACCTGCCGTGACAACTTTTCAAATAATACCATGATGTAAGTTAAGTATAAACACGATTTCATCAAGAGGTGCGGCCGGGCACCCATCCGGATTGGAGAGTCATGACCGCAGACGGTCAAGACGCAGCCTTTCGCGGTCGTCAAAGAGGCGCCGCGCCCCCAGGGTCACCGCCAGAATCGTACCGAATCCCGTTCCGCCGGCGATCAGGAACATGATCAGAATCTGGTATTTGACCGCCTCCATCGGGAGGGTGCCGGAGAGAATCTGGCCCGTCATCATTCCGGGAAGGCTGACAAGACCGACAACGCTCATGGAATTGATGATGGGGATCAATCCGCTGCGGATACTCTCCCTCCGGATCTCTTCAATAGCCTCGGACCACCTGTGCCCCAGGGTCAGGCGCGCCTCGATGATCGTCCGCTGGTCCCAGGCGACGGCAGTCAGACGATCGAGACCGACGGCGATGCCGCTCATCGTATTGCCGAGAATCATGCCCAGCAGCGGGACGGCATATTGGGGATGGTACCATGGACGGATATCGATGACCACCGTCAGTGCCAGTATCGTGACGCAAAAGGATGAAATGAACATGGAAAGAGTCCCCACCCCGATGCTCCATGTCCCCGTAAACCGGCGCTTCTGTCGTCGCATGATTTCAACGCCCGCAACCCCGACCATCACTGCAGCGACCGCTGCGAGGCCCCCCGGATGCATGTAATCGAAAAGCGCTTTCAGCACCAGACCGACCAGGGAAAGCTGCAGAACCGTTCGACTTCCGGCGAAGAGCAACTGCCGTGAGAGATGCAGCTTCATGGGGATCGAGAGGAGGGCAAGAGCGATCACCAGAAGCGCTGAAATGGATAGGTCTACAGGGGAGAGGGAGATGACGTGCATGGTGTGCTCACCTTTGGCGCTTAGCCGCTTGCATCAGGGCGCCGCTCTTGATCCTGAAGTGAACGGCAGCAACCCTGCGGATCTGATCCGGATCGTGCCCCACCCAGATAACCGGCGCTTTCCGGTACAGTCGATAGGATGCGATGAGAGATTCCACTCTCGCCGCATTGTCGTCATCCAGGTTTGCGGTCGGTTCGTCCAGGAGAAGGGCTTCCGGCCTTCCCGATAGCAGCCGGAGCAAGGAAAGGCGCTGCCGCTCCCCACTGGACAGCCGGGCGATATCCCACGACAACACATCCACATCGAATCCAAGGCGCCTGAATTCCGCAGCATCGATTTGTATGAAATGCGCCCCCACCGTCTCCCCCCACCAGGCGCTCTCGGCAGGCAGGAACCCAACCTTTTTGCGCCATGCGTGGGCCGGCATCGTCCGGGCGTACACGCCGTTCAGGGAAATCTCCCCGGTATGGGGAATCAGGTCGACGACGGCCCGGAGGAGGCGTGTTTTTCCCGAGCCCGATGGGCCCGTCAATCCGGCGCATTGACCGGGACCGACCTTGAAGGAAACGGGTTCCATCCCGGAGAAGCACAGATTTTCCACTGAGAGTCCGGCCATGCCCGTCTCCTCTGTAACGGGAGCGTCATCCATCGGGCATCACGCCGAACCCAGGGAGGCCAGATAGGCATCCCATTCCATGGGCAACAACTGTTTTTTTCGGTTGTTGCACGCCTTGCAGGCAGGAACGACATTGCCTTTGGTGCTTCTGCCGCCCCGGGAGATCGGAACGATATGGTCCATGGTCAGAGATTTGGGCGCTACGACGCTGCCGCAATAATGGCATCGGCCCTTGGCCAGCTGCCGCTTCCACCACTGGGAGGAGCGAATTTCCCTCGCCTTTCGTCGCTCCCTGCGAATATCGGATTCCTCAAGATGCACGGCAAAGGGATCGATGCCGTTTCGGGTTCTGCGTGTCATGCGGACTGCGGGCTCCCCATCGGCGGCCCCGCTTCGATGCCGTCGATCCATCGTTCGATTTCGGCGATCAGCATCCGGTAGTAATTCCGGCTTCCGCCAAGCCCCCGCCGACCAAAAAAATAGTTGATTTCAAGAAACACGGGATCGGCTCCCGGGGGCTGCAGCGGAGATAGGATATCGAACCCCGCCAGGTTGATGCCGACAGCGTCGCAGAACCGCCTTACCGACGCTTCCGCGGCTTTCTGAAATGCCGAATCCGATGCCGTATCGATGACGCCGCCGGCGGCCAGGCCGGCAACCGCCGTCTCCGAATTTTTCAGAACCCGCCAGTAAATGACCGTCCGCGCGCCGATGACCACCACCCGAAGCACCCGGTTGCCCGCGGGAATATATTCCTGGACGAGAAAGCCCTTCTGACCGGTTCGTTCGTAGCGTCGTGCCGTTTCCAAGGCACTGTTGAGGGCCTCTGGGGATGGAATCCACAGAACGTTCCGTCCTTCCCCGCCCCAGTCGAATTTGAAGACGAACGGAAAGCTCGTGGCAATTCGACTTGCCCCACTATCCAAGGTATCGGTGAAAGTCGCCACTGACGGATAGTACTCCGTCCTGGGATGGGGTACGCCAGCCCGGTGAAAAAGGCGGATCTGACCGCTTTTACGAGAGTAGGCGAACCGGGTGTCATAGTTGGGGAACACATGAGCGCAGTTTTCCCGCGCCATCCGATACAGGGCGGGAACGCATCCCTGGGGCAGTATGACCACCCGGGCCGACTGAATGGCCACAAGATCGGTTTCATCGGGCTCTCGACCTGCACAAAAAATCTGTCTGTCCCCTGAAAAACAGGGATGATACGAAAGAATCATCCGATGTCAGTAGCCAAACTTTCTCAGTGCCCGGGTATCTCGACTCCAGTTCTTCTGCACCCGGACAAACAATTTCAAAAATACCCGGGTGCCCAGCATGCGCTCTAAATCCTCCCGGGCCGCCTGGCCGATCTGCCTCAGCTTCGCGCCTTCCCGGCCGATCACGATGGCCTTCTGGGAAGACCTTTCCACATGAATGGTGGCATGAATAGTCACCATACCCTCTTTTTCCTTGAAGGATTCTACTGTGACCGCCGTGGCGTAAGGAATCTCCTGTCCGGTCAGGCGGAAAACCTTTTCGCGGATCATCTCGGCCGCGATAAACCGTTCGGGCATATCGGTCACGGCATCCTCGGGGAAAAAGGGCGGGCCCTCGGGCATTAGGTCCACCATCTCCTGGATGAGCTCGTCCACCTGATGCCCGTGCTTGGCGGATATGGGAACGATGGCCTGAAACGGATAGGTGGTCCGCCAGTGGTCGATAGTCTGGAGAACCGCCCCAGGCCGTACCTGATCAATCTTGTTCAAGACCAGCACCACAGGCCGCTCCTGCTGTCGAAGTTTCTCCAACACGAATGCCTCGGCATCGGGATCAGGTGATTTGAGGTCGACCATGAACAGGATCAGATCGGCATCCCCCATGGCCGTGAGCGCGACGTCCACCATCCGGACGTTGAGGGCCTGAGTGGCCTTGTGAACGCCTGGCGTATCGAGGAAAACCAGTTGAGCGCCGTTTCGGTGCAGGACCCCGAGAATGCGGTTTCGCGTCGTCTGGGCTTTACTGGAGGTAATGGAGACCTTTTCGCCCAGCATCCGGTTGAGCAGGGTCGATTTTCCAACGTTGGGGGCGCCGGCTAGCATCACAAAGCCGGACCTGAAGCCTTTGAAACGGTTGACGAGATCTTCTCTCATCGCCCTTCCTCCTCCTGAGTCCCGGCAACACCCGCCACAGCCGCCCATACCGCCTCCCGACCCTTCCGGGTTTGGGCGGAAAAGAGGATGAGATCCTCGACGTCGACGCCCAGGGCGCTGGCAACGGCCTCCTGTTGCCGGAGCTGTCGGGTCCGGGAAAGCTTGTCCGCCTTCGTCAACACCAGAATTCCGGGAATGTGGCACTGCTTGAGCCACGCCATGAAATCGAATTCCTCATCCCGCGGGATTCTCCGGATATCCATGATCAGGACAACGCCAGCCAGGGTTTCCCGATTGAAGAGATAGGTTTCGATCATGGGGCCCCAGGTTTTTTTGACGGCCAGCGGCACCTTGGCGTACCCGTACCCCGGAAGATCCACCAGCGAGTAAGTCCCGTTCACCTCGAAAAAATTGATCAGCTGGGTTCGTCCCGGCGTTCCGCTGGTCTTGACCAGACGCTTCCGGTTGACCAGGGTGTTGATGAGAGACGATTTGCCCACGTTGGATCGCCCGGCGAAGGCGATTTCCGGCAGCACCCCCGGCGGATATTGAGAGGGCTTTACGGCGCTGGTCACGAACTCGGCGGATCGGATGATCATTGTGCGCCTTCTGGTTGCAGGAACAATCCGGAATTCAGGTAGTTCTCGAGCCGGTTCATGCCCTCGGCGATGTTCTCCAGCGAATTGGCGTAGGAAAACCGCAGGTAACCCTCGCCGTGACGGCCGAAATCGATGCCCGGTGCGACCCCCACATGAGCCTTCTCAAGAATGTCGAACGCCAGCCTGTAGGAATCGGAGGACAGATGACGGGCGTTGGCGAACACATAGAAAGCACCCGTCGGCGGAACGGTGATCCCGAAGCCCAGGGACTTCAGCCGATCGATCATGAACAGCCGTCGTTTATTGTAGGTCTCCTTCATGCGGGCGATGTCAGGGCCGGCTTCCTTCAGGGCCGCGATGCCCGCTTTCTGGATCACGGCGTTGGCTGAAATGAAAAAGTTCTGCTGAATCTTCTGAATCGGCCGGATAAATGAAGGCGGCGCGATGAGATAGCCCAGCCTGAGGCCGGTCATGGCATGAAGCTTTGAAAAGCCGTTCAGGACAAAGGCGTTGTCCGTATACTCCAAGATGGAATGCTCCGTCCCTTCGTAAACCAGGCCGTGGTAGATTTCATCGGAAATGACAAAGGGCCCTTCAGGCCCGGCCATGGCAGCAATGGCTGCCGTGCGTTCGGCCGACAACAGGTTCCCTGTCGGGTTGGACGGTGAATTGATGAAGATGCCCCGGGTCTTTTCGGTGATCTTGTCCTGAATCGCCTCGGGCCGGTACTGAAAGCCGTCTTCCTCGAAGACAGGTACGGTGACCGGTTCCCCGTCCACGAATTTGATGAAGTTGGGGTAGCAGGCATAGTGGGGATCCGAGATGATGACCTGATCTCCGGGATTCAGCAGCGCCGCGAAGAGCGCGAACATGACCGGCGATGTGCCCGACCCGACGACCACCTGACCCGGGTCGACGGAAACATTGTAAGTAGTGCCGTAATACTCGCAGATGGCTTCTCGCAGCTCCACGAGGCCCAGGCTGTGGGTATAGTGGGTGTGACCGTTCTGGAGGGCCTTGCAGCAAGCGTCGTTGACACACTGGGGCGTATCGAAGTCCGGCTCCCCGACCTCCAGATGAATGACGTGGGTGCCGGTTCGTTCCATCTCGTTGGCCCTCTCCAGGACATCCATGACGATAAATGACGAAATGTCGTCGAGTCTGCGAGAAATCATTTTTTTTCCTTATACGACTTTGTTCAAAGGATACTCGATGATTCCTTCAGCCCCGTTTTTCAGAAGTTGGGGAATCAGGTCACGCACCACGCTGCCGTCCACCACTGATTCCACGGAAAGCCAATCGGAGTTGTAGAGATGGGCGATGGTAGGTGCGTTCAGGCTAGGCAACAACGGAATAATCTGATCGATACATTTTTCAGGGACGTTCATCTTGATCCCCACGAGCTTATCGCCTCTCAGGGCGCCTTGGAGCAGCAACGCGATCTGCTCGATCTTGTCTCGTTTTTGGGACTTTTTCCACGCCTCATGATTGACGATGAGCTGCGTATTGGTCTGCATCAGTTCGTGAACAATCTTGAGGCCGTGTGCCCGGATGGTGGTTTCCGTCTCCGTAACCTCCACGATGGCGTCTGCCAGGCCCGAGACCACCTTGGCCTCGGTGGCGCCCCATGAGAATTCAACCTTGACGTCGATATTCTTTTCGGCGAAATATCGCTTGGTAAAGGCCACCAACTCCGTGGCGATCTTTTTCCCCTGAAGATCCTCGAGGGTCTTGATGTCGGAGTCATAGGGCACCGCGAGAACCCATCGGGCCGGACGGGCGCTGACCTTGGAATAGACGAGATCCGCCACCACGTGAACATCCGAGCTGTTTTCGGCGATCCAGTCCTTGCCGGTCAACCCGGCATCCAGGGTACCGTTTTCCACGTAACGGGACATTTCCTGGGCTCGGCAGATGGCGCAGTCAATGGCCTCATCGTTGATTTCGGGAAAGTAGCTTCTGCCGTTGACGTTGATCTTCCAGCCGGAGCGTTTGAACAAATCGATGGTGGCGTTCTGGAGGCTTCCCTTGGGAACGCCGAGTTTGAGCCGCTCTATCATTTTTTATATACCTCCTTGGGATCAAATATGGGCTCCCCGACAATGGTGACCCGTCCGTCTTCGATTTTCTGGTAAAAACAGCTGCGATGTCCGGTGTGGCAAGCGGCGCCGCCGACCTGCTCGACCTTGAGCAGCACGGTGTCGTCATCGCAGTCGATGCGGATCTCCTTTACGCGCTGAACATGTCCGGAGGTTTTCCCCTTGACCCACAATGTATTTCTCGAACGGCTGTGATACGAAGCCAACCCGGTTTTCAGGGTGTGCGTCCAGGCCTCCTCGTCCATGAACGCCAGCATCAGCACCTCGCCGGTCATATAGTCCTGAACGATAGCCGGCACCAGCCCGCCCATTTTTTCAAAGTTCAACCTTATCATCAATCAATCATCCTCTCATAGCAGGTCGTAACGATCGTCCGCCCCGCCGGAGGCCCAAAACCATGTACATTCAGTCTGTCTCCCAGAGTTTCGACCCCGCAGTGAACGATCGTCCCCAAGCGCCCTCTGAATAACCGCTTGACATTTCACGCGGTTTTCCTTCATATTTCACTATGATTTTCTGTCCATGAATCAAAACTGATATTTGTAAACAGATCGACTTATAAAGTCAATTTCTTTTTTTATTCCCTCTGCAAGCCGCTTGCCTAAGCTTTGTATATCTGATAGCAGAGCTTCTGACAATATCATCAACATGAAAGTGAAGGACGCTACCATGGTTTACGGAGATCAGAACGCTTCGAAAATCGGGAGCTTCATCGGCCGGCTGTTCCGATGGGGAATCCTCCTTTTTTTTCTCGGCGTGATCGGCTCGGGAATCTTTTTGTTTGGCCTGTACAAATATTTCAGCGAGGACCTTCCCCAGATTTCATCCCTCAAGGACTATCGCCCGCCCATCGTCTCAACGGTCTATTCCGACGACAACCGGGTGATCGCTGAGTTTTTCAAGGAGCGGCGCATCGTTATCCCTTACCCGGAGATTCCCGAAATACTCGTCAACGCCTTTATCGCCGCCGAGGATTCCCGCTTTTTCGAGCACGAGGGCGTCGATCTCGTCAGCATCATCCGGGCGGCCATCAAGAACGTCGAGGCGGGTACCGTCGTCCAGGGGGGCAGCACCATCACCCAGCAGGTCACCAAATCGTTTCTCCTCTCTCCTGAAAAAAAATTCAGCCGAAAGATCAAGGAAGCCATCCTGGCCTATCGCATCGACAACGCTTTCTCCAAGGAAGACATTCTCTTTCTCTACCTCAACCAGATCTACCTGGGGCACGGCGCCTATGGCGTTGCGGCCGCCGCGGAAAACTACTTCGGAAAATCCGTCCAGGAACTGTCACTTGCGGAGTGCGCCATTCTGGCGGGGCTTCCCCAGGCACCCAGCCGTTATTCGCCCTACAAATACCTGAACCGGGCCAAGGAACGTCAACACTACGTACTGAAGCGGATGGTCGAGGAGGGGTATATCACCCAAACGAATGCGGACGAGGCCTTTGCCGCTCCTCTGGATATCCGTGCCCGGCAGAACCTCTACCTTGAAACCGCTCCCTACTACACCGAATACATCCGGCAATACGTCGAGAACAAATACGGTGTCGACGCTCTCTATCGGGAAGGACTCAAAATTTATACCGCCGTCAACATCGAGATGCAGGAGTTCGCCCGAAAGGCTGTTGACCGGGGGTTGAGGGCTCACGACAAGCGCCACTCCGGCTACCGTGGCCCCATCGATCACCTGGCGCCCGCAACGATTTCCGGATTCCTGAAAACGCTGGCGGAAGCGAAAATTGACGGTGCCGATGCCCTGAACCGAGGCGATGTCGTCAAAGGCGTGGTCACCGACATTTCAAATGAAAAAAAGGAGATCATCGTCGAGACGGTGGCGGGTATCGGCAGGATACCGTTTGACAGCCTGTCATGGGCCTTGCGGGGACAGAAGAGCAAGCGTGTTGGGAAGCTTCTCACCCCAGGGGACGTCGTGTGGGTTCGTTCGGCAAAGAAAGACGCTTTACAGGAATCGCGGGAGCTGTGGCTGGAACAGCCGCCCCAGGCCCAGTCCGCGCTCCTGTGCATCGAGGCCGGCACAGGGTGCGTAAAAGCGATGGTGGGCGGGTCCGATTTCAAGAGAAGCCAGTTCAACCGGGCCATCCAGTCCAAGCGACAACCCGGGTCCGCCTTCAAACCGATCATTTACGCCGCCGCCCTGGACAAGGGATATACTCCGGCCTCGCAGATCTCCGACAATGTTTTTATTTACAGGGACCAGAACATCACCTGGAAGCCCAAAAACTATGATCGAAAAATACACGGCAAAAACCTTCTCCGCACGGCTCTGGCCCATTCGCGAAACCTGTCCACCATCAATCTCCTGGACAACATCGGCGTTGACTACACCATCAAATACGCCAGGAAGCTGGGAATTGAATCGGACCTCAGTCGCAACCTATCCATCGCCCTGGGATCGTCGGGAGTCTCATTGCTCGAACTCGTGACAGCCTACACCGTATTCGCCAATCAGGGAGATCGGGTGGCACCCATCTTCATCACGAGTATCCTCGACCGCGACGGCAGGGAGGTTGAGGGCATCAACATCGACAGCGAACCGGTCATCGACAGCACGACTGCCTATCTCATGACAAGCCTCATGGAAAGCGTCGTCAAGGAGGGGACCGCCAAAAACATTCTCGCCCTCAACCGCCCTGTTGCCGGGAAGACCGGTACGACCAACAATCTCAATGACGCCTGGTTCATGGGATACACAGCAGAATACATCACCGGCGTCTGGGTCGGCCATGACCAGGAAAAATCCCTCGGCCCAAAGGAGACCGGCGGCCGGGCGGCAAGCCCCATATGGCTCGATTTCATGCAGGCTATTCATGAAGGTCGGCCCGTCAAGGACTTCACCGTTCCCGACGGCATCGTCTTTTCCAAGATCGATGCGGAAACCGGCCTGCTGCCAGTGCCGGGAACCGTCCGAACTCGTTTCGAGTGCTTCAAGGAAGGAACGGTTCCCACCCAATATTCGAGAAGATCCGACGCGGTGACCGACAAGGAGCAGTTTTTCAAAATGGATATGTAGACTGGAGAATCAGGCGGTTTTGAAAGAAGACGCTATACGATTTTTACTCCGCAAAGCTGCGGCAATTCTGAACATAGGGTTTGCGCCGCTGATGCTCGTTCTCGTTTTGTTGAACCTTCCCGCAAAAGAAATCACCCAACCCTCGGCCCTTTGGGAGCCAACAAAAACGATGCGCTTTCCAGAGCAGGTGATCTATCGTGTCCAGAAACCCTTCAAAGGCGACCTGGACGAGCTCCGGAAAAAACGGATCATCCGGGCCCTCGTCAGCTACAGCCGCACCCATTTTTTCATCGATAACGGCGTACCCCGCGGGTTTGAATATGAATTGCTTCAGAATTATGAAAAATATCTGAACCGAAACATCCGACAACGCGCCCGCCAAGTCAAGGTCATCTATATTCCGGTCCCCTTCGATCGGATTCTCGACGCCCTCCGAGACGGCCGCGGGGACATCGCCGCCGCCGGCCTTACCATAACCGAGGATCAGGATAACATCGCCTTCAGCACCCCCTACATCCCCGAAATCCACAAGGTGATCGTGCATCACCGGGACGTTAACGACATCCGGAATATCGAGGATCTCTCCAATCGAAAGGTCCATGCTCTCAAGGGCCGGGGACACCTGCCCTATCTCAGGCGGCTGAATCAACTGTTTTCCCGGGAGGGACGTCCTCCCATGCAAATCGTATTTCCGGACGGAGGACTGGTGACGGAAGATCTTCTCGAATTCGTCAACGCCGGCGTCATGCCCGTCGCGGTGACGGACGAACACATTGCCCGGGTCTGGTCCGAGGTGCTCCCCAACATCATCATCAGATCGGATCTGACCGTTAACGTGGGCGGCAGCATCGCCTGGGGCGTCCGGCAGGAAAACCCCCAGCTTCTGGCCAGCATCGATGACTTCCTGAAAAAAAACAGCGTCGGATCGTTTCTAGGGAACCTTCTCTTCAAGCGGTATTATCGTGACACCAAGTGGATCAAAAACCCGGTCTCGGAATCGGCCCAGAAAAAGCTTGAGGAGGTCATGAATCTGTTCAGAAAGTATGCGGACCGCTATGGCTTCGACTGGATCGCCATCGTCGCCCAGGCATACCAGGAATCGGAATTGGACCACCGGAAGCAGAGCCCCAAAGGCGCGGTGGGAATCATGCAGGTCATGCACCACACCGCTTCGAGTCGACTCATCGATATCCCCGACATCCACCGGCTGGAAAACAATATCCATGCAGGGGTCAAATACCTTCACCACTTGCGCCACCGTTACTTCAACGATCCGGCCATTCCGCCGGCGGCCCAGGTCGACTTTTCCTGGGCCGCTTACAACGCCGGCCCGGTAAAAATCATTCGGCTCCGCAAGGCAGCCAAAAAGCGGGGGCTCGATCCCAACCGATGGTTCCTCAACGTTGAACAAGTGGCACCGCGGGAAACCGTCGAATATGTCGCCAACATCAACAAATATTACATAGCCTACAAATTTTATTTCCAATCCATGGAAAATCGCGGCGATCTCGCGATGCTTCGCCTCAAGGCGAGCACCATCGCTTATGAATTGAACAACTTGCGCCAGGTAGGCGCGGACCATGCCCCCGATGCCACAGCGCCCCCTGAAATGATCACCCCTTGGCCGTGAACCGTTTTTTCGGGAAAGGAGAGATTGTGAATCCTGACAACAAAGAATCCATCTCGTTCAAATTTATTATTATCTTGGCATCTTTCGTTATCATTGTCGCAGGAATGCGGGCTGCGGCGTCGCTCCTGGTGCCGTTTTTTCTCGCCGTCTTTCTGGCGGTGATCTGCATCTCGCCCCTCTCCTGGCTTCGACGCATCGGCGCGCCCACACCGCTTGCGGTGATTCTCGTAGCCGTCTGCATCCTGGGCATGGGGTTTCTGGTATCCATCTTTATCGGCAAAGCCCTCAAAGACTTTACCATGAGCCTGCCCGACTACCAGAAAATATTCGAGGCAAAGGCCCTGGGGATAACGGCATGGCTCGAAAGCCACGGCATCGACACATCCCAGTTTGCCGGGACCGATCTCATCGAAACAGAATCCGTCATGAAGATCATCGGGGGATTTCTGGGCGGTCTGAGCGCTATTCTGACCAACATGTTCGTGATTCTTCTCACGGTATTTTTCATCCTTCTCGAGGCGGCGGGAATGCCGCAGAAACTGCGAACCGCCCTGGGAGACACCGATGAGTCTTTATCGGGATTTTCCCGGTTCACGGAAAGCGTCAAGCGGTACCTTGCCGTCAAGACCTGGTGCAGCCTCCTGACCGGAGTCCTGGTAGCGGCGATGCTCAAGGCCCTCGGCGTCAAACAGCCTTATTTGTGGGGATTCACCGCATTTCTGCTCAATTACGTTCCCAACATCGGCTCCGTCGTCGCCGCCGTCCCGGGCATCATCATGGCCCTCATCCAGTTCGACCTGCCCCACGCCCTGTATATCGCGGTCGGATACGCCACCATCAACATCGGCGTCAGCTATTTCATCGAACCTAGAATGATGGGCATCCGCCTCGGTATTTCCACCCTGGTGGTGTTCATCTCGCTGGTCTTCTGGGCATGGGTGCTGGGGCCGGTAGGCATGCTGCTCTCGATCCCCCTGACCATGACCGTCAAGATCGCCCTGGAGAGCAGTCCGGACACGCGATGGGTCGCCGTCCTTCTGGGACCTGCAAAAATCGTCGGAAACCCACAGCCGCCGTTGGAATCCGGGACAACGACCGCCAGCCAATGACCGCAATGCTTCTGAGGGTTGCGGATTCCCTTGTTCAGGTATCGATGCTGCTTGCGGAGGCCGGCTTGACCGAAGCGAGGAACTGGCGATAATAGACCAGCAGAAGGTCGGTCAGAGGAAGGGCGATGATACGCCCCAGAAGTCCCGGAAGCTTTCCCCAAATGGACAAGGAGAGCATGATCATGGCCGGGTTGAGAAGCCAGATAATCCACCAGAGAAGCCCTATGGAGATGAGCACGCGAACGACGTGATCGAAGGTGTAGGGACGGTGGTTCAATGCCATGATGTCATGACCTTTTAAAAATCATGGATCACTGCGGGATGAACCGCATCCACCGATGTTCAGAGCCCCAGAACGTGCTTGATGTCCAATAAGACTTTCTGCTCGGGCGCATCCAGTTCCAGGTCTGCCGAGGCGATGCTGTTGGCGATCTCAAAGGCCTCGATCCGGTCGTTGGTTTTCGGAAGAAGCGTCGCCAGGGTCTGTATCGCAAGATCCGGATCCTTCTCCAGGACGGCCGACTGCTGCTTGACGAGCCATTTGAGCCGATCGGGCGCAAGGTCCATCAGGCGATTGTTAACCTGAATGATTCGGGTCGCCACGGCATATTGGCGACGATCCGTCGCCTTATTGGCCCCGGCCACCGCCAGGATGATCCGAACCACCGCCTCGGCAAATCCCCCCCGTTCCATGACCTGCAGCCAGAGTTCCCGGCGGATTGCCGCCTCTTCCGCTGACAGTTCCCGGACAGGTTCACGCCCGGACTCAGTGTGCGTTTCGGGAAAAAGGGTTTTCATCCAGCCATTGTCGTAAATCGCGCGAAACAGTGTTTCCTGGGCGGTGTCCCGAATGTCGCGCCAGCAATCGAGAAAGATCTTCGTCGATTCCGACACATACCGTTCCCAAACCACAAACGGATTTTCAGGGGCTGCCGGTTGGCGGTTCGCCTTGACCTGATGTGCCAGACGGGCGGCGATGCCCATCATGGGGTTCAGGTCGGAAAAGATATAGCGCTGCACCCTGAGGGGATGGAGTTGGCGAATGACCTCGGCCGTCCATTCGTCAACGACGAGACGGACCCACGGACTTACGAAGATTCGATAGAGCCTGTCGTTGAAACGGGAGACGGCGGCCACCGGGCGGAAAGCCGCCTCTTCCGCCAGTCCATCGTCCAGGGCCAGAATGTCGGCCATGCCCCGCTCGACGAATTCCACGTTGAAGCCGTCGGATTTGCCCCTGGACGGCTTTTCGGTGATGATCATCTCATAAAGCCCCGGTCTGAGATAGTCGAGCATTTCCAGGGTGCCGATGATTTCACGATGCTCTTTTTTGGCGACGCTGCCGGACACGAAGATTCCCAGATGTCCGATGCGCTCGTGAACGACATAGACGATCACCTGGCCGTTCCGCCTGATCTCGTCCACCGAGCCGTAAACCTTGACGATCCAGTTCAAGGCCTGCTGGGGCGGGGTAATGTTGTCTCCCTGGGAGGCGAAAACGACGATGGGGTCCCTGAGGTTCTTGAGATGGATGGCCTTGCCCTCTTGGAGCCTGAGATACCCCTGCTCCAGTTCGTTCCCCACGAAGAGACTGTCCACGATGAAATGGATCTCCTCCGCATTCATCTTGAAAAAACCGCCCCACCACTTTTCGAAATTCAGATATCGCTCCGCCTCCGTATCCACATTGGCCCAGACGTTGTACTGCTTGGTCCAGAGGGTGTTGGCGGGATTGAGGTCCTCGAACCCCGCCACCAGATTGGCCCCGTCGAATTTGCCGTTGCCGAGATCGCTCCAGAGAGATGTCAGCCAGACACCGCCCGTAAGCCCTCCCTTGTAACGCATGGGGTTGGCCCCTTCCACGCCGCCCCAATAGGAAAGCGGAGAGCCGTTGAAGACCAGCGGCCCGGTGACATCGGGTCGGTCCGCCCCGATCAGGGCGGCGGCCCAGCCCGCCTGACAATTGCCGATCACGGCGGGTTTTTCCGCCTCGGGATGTCGGCGGGCCACCTCTTCCAGGAACCGCACCTCGGCCGCCTGAACGTCGGCAAGGGTCTGGCCCGGAGCAGGGTCGGTAAAAAACAGAATGAAATAAACGGGATGTCCCTGATTCAAGGCCATGCCGATCTGGGAATCGATCTTGGAACCCCCGATCCCCGGACCATGACCGGCGCGCGGGTCGATGATCACAATGGGTCGCCGTTTGTTGGCGGATCGGTGTTCTCCGGACGGTGGCTTCCGCCGATCGCCCTGGGCAGGCGCCGCGGTTCCGGTTTCGTCGGCGTGCCGACGGTCACGGATCCGGACAATGGCATAGTTGACCGGCCTCGGCAACGTCCGGCCGTCCAGAACCCAGTCGTAGTCGAACACGAGCACCGGCGGCTGTCCGGCTCTGACATGTTCCATATAGAGGTTCCCGCGTTGGCGAAGGATCTCCGCAAACAGGATGCCGCGCTGTATGAAATCGGTCTGATAGGCAAAGGCCGCCTCAACCCATTCCGGCATCGCGGTCAAAAAAGAAGGCCATGCAGTTATATCATCAGCGCCGTTTACGTGCTTCATCAAGATTCTCCTTTTGTATTCTGTCGGTCACCCACCCGTCGTCAGGGGGAATGCATGTCTCCCGTGGTCATGAAGCGTTCGTGGAAACCGAAGGCCTCGGCCAGGATATGGGGTTCATGCCCTCTGACACCGCGAACGGCCGGTTGGTAGTAATCCCCAGAGCAAATCTCGATAGGCGGTTTGAAGCGAATCCGATCCCTCAACATGCCATCCTACCGTAATATCTATCGATATCCAAAAACATTGCTTGGAGTTGTCAAAACTGCCCACACTTGTTATTAATGCATAATCAATTTTCGACTCTCGAGAGGCGGTACTGTCGGGAAGGCCTACGCCCCACACAGTTACATCAGGAATTCAGGCTGAAGGGGTGCGCTCGCAACAAACAGCTCGCTTATCCTCCTTCGGTCTCAGGCCTTCAGTGTTGAGCCTATATCCGGTCAACATCACGAAACTCGAAAATTGATATGAGCAAAAAAGGAGAATATGTTATGATTTTTATAAGACCACGACGGCTGGTCCCGCTGGTTTCGACGGCGGTATACCTTCTATTTCTCTTGGCCGCTCCGGTATTCTCGGAGGAGATTCAGTTTTCCCGGGGGCAGACCCTCTATATCCCGGTCTATTCCCACATCTTTATTGGAAACAGGGAAATGTCTTTCAACCTGGCCGCCAACCTGAGTATCCGGAATACGGATCCCGACCAGTTCCTCACCATCACATCGGTGCGGTATTATAACTCGGAAGGCGGGCTGGTCAAGGAGTATCTGGCCAATCCCAGACCTCTAAATCCCATGGGATCGGCCTACTTCTTCATTCCCTCCTCGGACACCAGCGGCGGCTGGGGAGCAAATTTCACCGTCACCTGGTCGTCCGAGGTCGCCGTCAATACACCCATGATCGAATGCGTCATGACCGGCATAAAAGGGAGCCATTCCATCTCGTTCATCACCCGAGGCAAGCCGATACGGGAAAACACGCGCTGAGAACCGCGAGACCGGTTCGTCAGGGCAACTGTTCCACCCAGGAGGCGTCTCCAAACCAGGTTTCTTTCAACGCATCCAGTTGACCGGTGCCCTGATAGATGCCGAGAAAATTTTCCGTCCAGTTGACGAAAAGCGGATCCCCTTTAGGCAGGGCGATACCCAACGGCTCGAATGACAGGGGCCGGATCGTTGAAATGAGCCCGTTGTCTGGATACCGGAAGACGGAGATGATACAGACGGGGTAATCGGCGATCATGGCCTTTACCGTATCCTTCAGGACCATGTCTACCGCCTCGTCATAATCCTTGGCGGGGATAACGACGGCCTTGGGCATGAACGACGCGATAAACGCCTGGCTCGTCGATCCCTCCAAGGCTGTCAATGTCATCCCCGGTATGTTGAGCTCCGAGGCATCCTCGATGTCGGCAATGGTTTCCAGCTTGGTCAATACAGATTTTCCGGAGATGAAATAGGGCCCGACAAAAGCGTGGCGCAGGTTCCGTTCGGGCGTCATGGTGAGCCCTGAAATCACCATGTCCACGCTGCCGGCCTCGAGCGCCTGCAGAAGCTCGGCAAACGGCATGGTTCTGACCTTGAGAGGAACACCGACAGCATCCGCCAAGGCCCGCGCAAGATCGACGTCAAAGCCGATGAGTTGTCCGTCCTGGGTGGTCATGCTAAAGGGCGGTTGATTTCCCGAGGTTCCGAGCACCAACTCCTGCTTCCGCAAAATTTTGTCGATCGTTGGGGCGGCCGAAGTGGACATGTTCGCACATGCCGATAATAGGAGCAACAGCATCAGCAACGCAAATTTTTTCATAGCGACTCTCCGAATGTAAAAGTGGTTAAGCTTGATGGTCCCGTAAAAGTCAGAATTTATTTTTCTGAAATGCGCAAGCCTTGATCTCGGACTGTCGGCGAAACCGTCTGGAAATTGACCCCCGAACGCATCAAGCCACCGTCAAGGTCAATTTTCTGAAAAGTGCTGGCCGCCAAGAGCCTATATTTCACCATTGCATCCTTTTTCCGGAGTTTCAGGGATCACATTACGCACCGGCTCGGTATGCTGCGATCTCTTAAATATCTTCCCCAGAATGGCCTTTGTCACCATATAGGTCGGCCGGACCCCTTCATCCCCCATGTCGCCGGCGGCAAGGGTCTGCCCGCTGATCAGAGGATTGTCCGAGGCGTAATAGGCGTATCGGACCTTGACATCCCTATGGATATGCCCCTTGATAACGGCGGCGCTGATGGCCCGCTGATAATGGCCGCCCTCCATCTCGAGCCCCACCGTGTTCCAACTCGACTGGAAGCGCCTCAGCATGTCCCGGTTCTGGAGAGAAGTGCCCAGTACGGTGACCATCGGGCCGACATAGATGTCGATATCGTCGTCAAAATCCTCTGGCGTGAGATCGTTCTGAAAGATATAGTTATCGGAGGTGCCTTCGATCACATGGGCCGTGGCCAGCATGATGTCGCCCTTGCTCCCGGACAGGATCCCGGCTTTTCCCATTATGGAAATCGAGGCCACCGGCATCGGGCGTTCGTGGCTGTTTTTTGAATAGGGGTCCAGAAGGCAGTCCATGACCTCGAAGGCCTGGGCACCAAAGGCGTAGTCCATGACCAACAACACCGGTTTGTGAGGATTCCCGATCGGATCAATGGAAAGCTCCGGATGAAACGGCAACCCCTGCAGCCGATCCGTATCGATGATCTGGCAGTCGATGTGGCTGCCGGATTGGTCGTGAATCTCGGACATGCCCCAATCCCGGGCAAAGCCCCGGATCTGATCGCTCTCATCCCGGACCTTCATGATGAAATCGTAGAGCCCCAGCCTTTTCACGTCCTCATCCGCCTCTTTGAAGGCATATCCGTACAACAGGTTGACCGTACTGTGAAGATTGGCGCTGATCACATGAACAGGCCGGTCCTGGAACCCCAACGCCGTCATCGTCGCTCTGATGTCGTCAGCCCACTGCTGCCCGTATCTCTGGTGGCCGATGATGTTCATCAGTGAGGGGGTAAAGTATATGACCAGAGACTCCTCTCTGGATTCTTCCTTCGCGGCGATGGTATTCCCGAGATGGTAGATCAGGGAAAAGAAGGATTCTTTCCACTTGGAAAGCTGCTTGTTCCTTTCGAAATGTTCATAGGACTGGCGGGTCTCACGGTAGGATCGCCCCAGGATGATGCTCAGATTCCAAATGGCCTGGTCCAATTCTCTGCCGCTCAAACTGACGGCGCTTTGGCGAAACCGTTGGACGATCTTTTCCAGATCGCTCCATTCAATAGTGATGTTGCCAGCCTCGTCCGTCATCCGGGCATGAATCTTGCGTGCTTCGATGTTCAGAAAGGTGAGATGGGTCAGAATATCGTAGATTTCACTCAGCCCGCGGGTGACGGCGAAGCAGAACTCCTTCTCGCTGATGCGGTAGCAGGTGCGCCGCCGCTTTAGGGGCTGCACGATCTCGAAGGTGCTGTCGCCGATCTCCTCTTCCTCCGTCAGGATGATGCGCGTGCATTTTTCGATGCCCCGCGGCAGACGGTCAATGACATATTCAAGGCCCTTCAATTCGGTGATCCTGGGGTTGTTCATGCTGCCGTAGATCTCGGGACTGAGGCTGATCAGACATTCGGCCAGTTGCTGCCCCATTTTCTCGGAGGGCATGTAATAGCCTCTCAGCGCCAGGGCATGGGCGATGGTCTTGAATGATCGAATCGCCATGCGGGCCTTCTGGGCCCGGGTCAAATCCTGCATACAAATTTCTCCCGATGGGGTTTCCGGAAAAATGTCGTTCAGCTGCCCTGCCGCATGGCCTTAGAGGCGTTAATCAGGCCGTTGGTGGAACTGTCGTGAGCAGTCACGGGCCCATCGTCCGTCAGCTCAGGGAGGATCTTCCGAGCCAACTGCTTCCCCAGTTCCACGCCCCATTGGTCGAAGCTGAATATGTTCCAGACGACGCCCTGAACGAAGATCTTATGCTCGTACATGGCGATAAGACTGCCAAGAACCCGAGGCGTCAACTTCCGAAACAGGATCGAATTCGTGGGACGGTTGCCGGTGAAGACCTTGTGGGGGCGGATCCGCTCGATCTCGTTATCGCTCATGCCGGCCGCCTTCAGCTCCGCCGTTACCTCGACAGGGGTCTTGCCGCTCATCAGCGCCTCGGTCTGGGCAAAAAAGTTGGAGAGCAGAATAGCGTGATGATCGCCCACCGGGTTGTGGCTCACGGCCGGCGCCAGGAAATCCGCGGGAATCATCTGGGTTCCCTGATGGATGAGCTGATAGAAGGCATGTTGGCCGTTGGTGCCCGGCTCTCCCCAGATGACGGGGCCGGTGGCGTAATCGACGGGACGACCGTTCCGATCGACGGATTTGCCGTTGCTTTCCATATTGCCCTGCTGGAAGTAGGCTGGAAATCGATGCATATACTGGTCGTAGGGCAGGATCACCTCGCTGCGGGCGCCGAAGAAATTGGTGTACCAGACGCCGATCATGGCCAGAATGACCGGAATATTTTCCCCAAGGGGGACGGCCTTGAAATGACGGTCCATCTCGAAGGCCCCCTCCAGAAGCTCCACAAAGCGTTCGTAACCGACATAGCATGCAATGGAAAGCCCAATGGCCGACCAGAGAGAGTAGCGTCCACCGACCCAGTCCCAGAAACCGAACATGTTCTCCTGGTGAATGCCGAAGTCCGTCACTGCGGCAACGTTGGTGGAGATGGCCACGAAATGCCGGGATATGGCGTCAGGAGTGCCGATCCGCTCCAGGAACCATCCCCGGGCGGTGAAGGCGTTGGTCATGGTCTCCTGAGTGGTGAAGGTTTTGGAGGCGATCATGAAGAGAACGGTTTCGGGGTTGAGTCCCTTCAGGGTTTCGGCGATGTGGGTGCCGTCCACGTTGGAAACGAAATGGACCGAAAGCCCTTCCCGGGCATAAGGCTTCAGGCATTCGGTGACCATGACCGGACCCAGATCCGATCCACCGATGCCGATGTTGACGATATCGGTAATGCGTTTTCCGGTGTATCCCCGCCACTCTCCGGAAAAGATCTTTTCGGAGAAGGACGCCATTTTCGCGAGGACGCCGTTGACCTCGGGCATAACGTCCTTGCCGTCGACGACCACGGGCCGGTTTTCACGATTTCGGAGGGCCGTATGCAACACGGCCCGCCCCTCGGTCTCGTTGATGGGTGCGCCCGCGAACATGTCGGCGACGGCCTCCGGAACGCCGGTCTCCTCGGCCAGTTGCACCAGAAGCCGAAGGGTCTCCGCCGTGATGATGTTTTTGGAGTAGTCGACAAGGATGTCGCCGAACCGAATGGAAAACCGGGAAAACCGCTCCGGATCCCGCTCGAAAAGCCTCCGCAGGTGGAGCTGCCTTGCCTCCGGATAGTGGGCGCCAAGGGCTTCCCATGCCCGGGTCTGCCGTGGGTCGATCTTTTTCAGCATAAAAGAAGATCCTTTGTTTCCGGGCTGTCGTACGCACCATACCCGGCATGAAACGGTTTGCCGAACCCGTTCAACCGCCGCAGGTTTCGGACTGGGATTTAATGGCCAGAAGCAACTTTCGGGTCAGATGATGAAGTCTGGTGGGCACCCGAACCAGGCGGCTGATCCAAAGCATCAGGCCGTATAAGCGCTCGACGCTGGTAAGAATCACCCGACCGTCCCGCTCCTCGAAGATAAAGCGGTGCTCGGCATGGACGCCCAGACGGCTTCCGGCCCAGACGACCTCCTTTTCCGGCTCGCACTTGACGATCTCAGGTGCGATCCTGAGGGGAATGCGGTAAGGTCTCAGGGTGAATGTAAAACAGGTGCCGGGGGCCATCCCGTCGCCCTCGATCAGGCAGCAGTTTTCACACACCGTGTTCCAGTGCTCCCACTCCTCCATCCGGGAAAAGACCCGCCAGACGACCGAAAGGGGTGCACGGATTTCGATGGATTCCTCAATGATCATGTCAGTCCCTCGCAATGCCATTCTTTATGGCAGATTTGAAGAGCGGGATCAATACCGTTATTCACGCGATGTTGGGCTTTCAGGCGCCGGTAGTGCCGGGGAGAAGTCACGCCCCACGCAATTGCATAAAGGATTCAGGCTTAGGGGGATTCGGCCGCAGCAATCGTCGCGGTTGTTCCCTTCAGCCGTTTCTCAGTCACTATCACCAAAGTCGAAAAAGGCGTTAATGGTTGATATTAACACCTGTTCAAACCTGAACACATCCTTGGCATCGATAAAAACATATTACTTTAATAATCAAAATATTATATAAGAATATAGAGAGTGGCATTAAATTTGCTGACGGTATATCCGAACAAAAGACCCTACACCCTATTTCCGAAACCTTATCGGTAAACAAGGCGCTTATGAACGAAAAAATATCACGACGATCCTTCCTCAAAGGAACCGTTGCCGCGGCAACCGCATCGACGGTCGGATCCTTCGCCCTGCCGTCGGCTGTCAAGGGAGCGGCCCCCGAAGAGTTGGCAACCCTTATCGATATCCGCAAATGCATCGGATGCGAGGCCTGTGTCGAAGCCTGCCGGGATGTCAACGAGGCCGAGTATCCGGAACCCATCAAACCGTTTCCGAAAATGTTTCCCGCCAGCGTCCAGACGGAAGACTGGTCTGAAAGACGCGAGGTCCGGGACCGCCTGACGCCCTACAACTGGCTCTTTATCCAGATGGCGGACGTGACGATAAACGGTGGGACAACCACCCTTACGATTCCTCGGCGCTGCATGCACTGTCAGAATCCGCCGTGTGCGGATCTCTGCCCCTGGGGAGCGGCCCGGAAGCTCAAAAACGGCACGACGGTGATCGCCCCGGATATCTGCCTCGGTGGGAAGAAATGTCAGGTCGTCTGTCCATGGGCCATTCCTCAGCGGCAAACGGGCGTCGGCCTCTACCTCGATCTCATGCCGGCCTATGCCGGAAACGGCGTCATGTACAAATGTCATCGCTGCCATCAACGGATAGCCAACGGCGAGATGCCGGCCTGCATCACGGCATGTCCGGAGGACGTTCAGAAAATTGGGCGCCGGGTCGATATCCTACAAGAGGCTCGGGCCGTTGCCCGGGAAATCAACGGATATGTTTACGGAGAGACGGAAAACGGTGGCACCAACACTTTCTATGTCTCCCCCGTTCCCTTCAGTGAATTGAACCGGGCCGTCCAACAAGGACCCGGGAAGCCCCATTTCGAATCGGTCCCCGACATGATGGCCGATGCCGACCACCTGGCCAAGGTCATGCTCGTCGCACCGCTGGCAGGGGCTGCAGGTGCTCTGCTGAAATTCGCTGGCAAAAGCAAAACGTCCCATTCCCCAAAAAATTCCGCGAATGAAATTCGTGCGTCACGGAATGACGCACCTGCGACACCCGAGGAGCACTGAACATGGCGATAAACGACTACAAATGCCAAATATGCCATCAATATTTTGAAATCCGGACCGAAGGCGACAATGCAACCCCGGAGGTCGCCTGTCCCAAATGCCGGAGCAGAGAGGTCCGGGAAGTCGAGAAGAAGACGGATATTCCGTCCACCCTGTTTCCCACCCTCGACGGACGCTTCACCTGAGCCCGCTGAGCACCGGCGGCGGTCACCGCCCAGAACCGTTTTCATCCAAGGAATCATCTTCATGAAGTACCACCACGTCAAAATCGTATACATTCCCATGCTGTTCTCTATGGGTCTAACGGGTCTCGCCCAGATGCCCATCTTCAAACGCTACCATATCGCCGACATCCCCGGCCTGGGGTGGTTGGCGGACTTCTACCTGACCCACCGCCTCCACTACCTGGGCGCGATGTTTCTGCTGGTTTTATTCGTCTACATCGGCCTGGACTATTTGCTTGAGCAACGAAAACGATACCGTTTGACGGGCGCCGCCGGCATTCGGCTGCTGCTGCTTTGCGGCATCTTGGTTACAGGCGTTTTCCGGGTGCTCAAGAACCTGCCCGATGTCAGCTTTTCACCCGGATTCACGCTGTTCATCGACATCACCCACTTGGTTTTCATAATGTGCCTGATGCTTGCAGGAAGCATTTTCATGGTGATGAAACAAGGGTGGCTTGCCCCGCGGCCCTGACCGCCTTGTCGGAAGGGGGGAATTTTAGGCTTGCATTTTAGCGGCAATCCTGTATGAAGGACAAAATTTGGTTACACGTTTGTTGCCGGTGCCCTCATTGATAAGGGATAATAGGGAACACGGTGAAATTCCGTGACGCTGGGCCAGCGCTGTAAGCGGGGACCGAGGCCGCAGGATGCCACTGATCCGAAAGGAACGGGAAGGCGCGGTCAAGGGTGCGAACGTTCAGATAACGATTTACGATAAGGTTGATCGGAACTGTTATCCGGGCGTCTGATGATCCGCAAGTCAGAAGACCTGCCGCAACAACAACACGGCTATATCGTCCGCAAAACCGTGTCATGGGCTGTTTTCCCATGACACGGTTTTTTTTTGAGGGAAACACCAGAGTAATGGGAGCGCAAGGATGAAAACACAGATCGAAATGGCTAGAGAAGGGGTCGTGACCCCACAGATCAAAACCGTCGCCCGAAACGAAAATACCGAACCCGAGGAGATTCGGAAAAAGGTGGCCCTGGGCGAGGTCGTCATCGCCAGCCACCCCCATCGAAAGCACCAGCGGGTGGTGGGGATCGGATCAGGCTTGAAAACCAAGGTGAACGGTTCCATCGGCACCTCTTCAGATATCTGCGACATTGACCTGGAGGTCAAAAAAGCCCGGGCAGTCCAGGAAGAAGGTGCCGACACCCTGATGGAGCTGTCGGCCGGCGGAGATCTCGACGCAGTACGCCGGGCCGTCCTGGCCAACTGCGATCTGCCGGTGGGCAACGTTCCCCTTTACCAGGCCTTCTGCGAGGCAGCCCGTAAGTACCGAAACCCCAACAAGCTGGATCCCGAATATCTCTTCGAACTCATCGAACGGCAGCTGGCCGACGGCATCTCCTTCATGGCCATCCACTGCGGCATCAATCAATTCAGTATCGAACGTCTCAAAAAGCAGGGCTTCCGATACGGCGGACTGGTCTCCAAGGGTGGCACCTTCATGGTCTCGTGGATGGAATACAACCAAAAGGAAAACCCGCTCTACGAGCAATTCGACCGGGTCTGCGCCTTGATGAAGAAATACGACGCTGTCCTCTCTTTAGGCAACGGCATTCGTGCCGGTGCCATCCACGACAGCCACGACCGGGCCCAGATGGCGGAGATGATCATCAACTGTGAACTGGCCGAGTTGGGGCGGGAGATGGGCTGCCAGATGATGGTCGAAGGCCCCGGGCACGTTCCCCTGGATGAGATCGCGGGCAACATCATGCTGGAAAAACGGATGAGCGGCAACGCACCTTACTATGTCCTGGGGCCGCTGCCCGCCGATTGCGGCGCCGGCTACGACCACGTCACCGCGGCCATCGGTGCGGCCAACGCCGCACGCCACGGCGCCGACCTCATCTGTTACATCACGCCGGCCGAGCACCTGGCCCTGCCCAACGAGGCGGACGTCCGGGAGGGGGTTCGAATCACACGTCTGGCGGTTCACATCGGCGACATTGCCAAATACCCAAAGCGTCGGGAGCAGGAGAAACAGGTTTCTCTGGCCCGTCGGGACACCCGGTGGGAAGACCAACTCAGGCTGCTGATGTTTCCGGACCGCGCCGAGGAGATTCGGAAGAGCCGAAGCCCGGAAAATGAAAAAACCTGCACCATGTGTGGGAATTTCTGCGCCATGGAACGGGGCTTGTCGCTGTTCGAAAAGGATATCAAGGGGGACAAGATTTGACTACCCCTGTAAAAACAGGACGCCAAATACCAACACTGCACGCCGGTTCCTTTTCCCAGGATATGCGGGTGTGCGATCAACAACACCAACAATGGACGGAGGAAAGGGCATGAAACTTCTGAAAAATACGATTCAACGCATCACGGCGCCGGATGCCGATGCATACAATGCCGCCGGAGAACGGCTTCGAAATCAGGCCCGTCCGGCGGGAAGTCTCGGCATTCTAGAGGATGTTGGAGCGCGTCTGGCCGCCATTTTCGGCATGCTCGACGTTCGCCTCGAAAAGAAGGTCGTGATCATCTGCGCCGGGGACCATGGGATCTGCGCCGAGGGCGTAAGTCGTTTTCCTCAGGAGGTGACGCCCCAAATGGTCTATAATTTCTTAAACGGCGGCGCCTCCGTGAGCGTACTGGCCCGTCATGCCGGCGCCAAGGTCCGGGTGGCGGATCTGGGGGTCAACTGGGATTTCGCGCCGGATTTACCCATCTACTACAAAAAGGTCCGAAGAGGCACGGCCAACTTTGCCGTGGCCCCGGCCATGACCCGGGAAGAGGCCGTCCGGAGCATCGAGGCCGGCATCGAAATCGTCGACGAACTGACCGCCGAAGGCCCGGTACACCTTATCGGCACGGGGGACATGGGCATCGGCAACACCACACCCTCCACCGCCATCATCGCCGTCTATTCGGGCATTCCCGTGCCGAAACTGGCCGGTCGGGGGACGGGAATCGACGATGACGGACTCCGGAAAAAGATTACCGCCATCGAAAAGGGACTCGCCCTGCACCGGCCCGACCCCAAGGACCCTGTGGGCGTGCTCGAAAAAGTCGGGGGGCTCGAGATCGGCGGCCTAGCTGGTCTGGTCATCGGTGCCGCAGCCCACGGCATTCCCGTGGTTTGCGACGGCCTTATCGCCACCGCTGGCGCCTTGATCGCCTGTGAACTCGCGCCAGCAGCCCGGCCTTATCTCTTCGCCGGCCACAACAGCGTAGAGATCGGCCACCGCTACATGCTCGAACATCTGGACCTTCAGCCGCTTCTTCACCTGGGATTTCGCCTTGGGGAAGGCACCGGCGCCGTCTTGGCCATGACGCTCATGGACGCCGCAACCCGTATCCTGGCCGAAATCAAAACCTTTGCAGAGGTCGGCATCAACGACGCCCAATAGCGATCATCTTTCCCAAACAACGGATCGCTTCGCCTCCCGGAAAGCGGCAACGCAGAAGGATCGCCCCCCGCTCCGGATAGTCGGGGCGGGGAAGCAAGGTCACCGATTAAATATCGAAATAAAGGAAGAATTCATGGGGATGGGGACGCAGGTTTACGGCGTTCACCTCCTTGGCGGTCTTGTAGCTGATCCATTTTTCAATGACGTCGGGGGTAAAAACGTCGCCCTTGAGCAGAAACTCGTGGTCGGCCTTGAGGGCGGCCAGGGCCTCCGGCAAGGAGCCCGGTGCGGAGGGGATTTCCGCCAACTCTTCCGGCGGCAGCCCGTAGATATCCTTGTCGAGAGGCGACCCCGGATCGATCTTGTTCTCGATGCCGTCCAGGGCTGCCATGAGAACAGCCGAGAAGGCCAGGTAGCCGTTACACGAAGGATCGGGCGTTCTGAATTCGATCCGCTTGGCCTTTGGCGAAGACGAGTACATGGGAATTCGAACGGCGGCGCTGCGGTTCCTGCTAGAATAGGCCAGATTGACCGGAGCCTCGAATCCGGGCACCAGCCGCTTGTAGGAGTTGGTGGTCGGGTTGGTGAAAGCGCACACCGCCGAACAGTGTTTCAGAATGCCGCCGATGGCCCATAGGGCTTCCTGAGAGACGCCGGCATATTTATCGCCCGCAAAGAGGGGGTTGCCGTCCTTCCAGATGCTGAGATGCGTGTGCATACCGCTCCCATTGTCTTCGAACAGGGGTTTGGGCATGAAGGTCACCGTGTGACCGTGTTTGTATGCGACGTTCTTGAGAACATATTTGAACCAAACCATCTGGTCGCCCATCTGCAGCAGTGGGGCGAACCGCATGTCGATCTCCGACTGGCCTGCGGTGGCCACCTCATGGTGTTGACACTCGACGACAATTCCGAGGTCCTGAAGGGTCAACATCATCTCGGAACGGAGATCCTGGAATTTATCCATGGGCGGTACGGGAAAGTAGGCTTCCTTGTGGCGAGGCTTGTAGCCCTGGTTCGGCATTTCGTCACGGCCCGAATTCCAGATGCCCTCAACAGAGTCGATCTCATAGAAAGCGCTGTTGCTGCTCGACTCAAACTGCACGTTGTCAAAGATGAAAAATTCCGCCTCGGGTCCGATGAAGGCCGTATCCCCGATACCGGTGCTTTTGAGGTAGGCCTCGGCTTTCCGGGCGATATGTCGGGGATCACGGCTGTAAGGCTCTCGAGTGATGGGATCGGCGATGTTACCGATGAGCACGAGAGTCGGGTCGGCGAAAAAAGGATCCATCTTGGCGGTGCCGGGATCCGGAATGACCAGCATGTCCGATGCGTTGATGGGCTGCCACCCGCGAATGCTCGATCCGTCGAAGCCATATCCGTCCTCGAAATTGGAAATATCCAACTCACTGATGGGAACCGAAAAATGCTGCCACACGCCGGGAAAATCCATAAACCGGATATCGACCACTTTAACGTTGTTTTCTTTTGCCATTGCGATGACGCGTTCGGGTGTCATTGTCATTTAAATCTCCTTCTTGATGGGTATGTTGAAATCAACCGATAACACACGGTCGGTCAGGCGTTCCGTTTAGACGGTCCGAGACTTCCGACAGGACCGTCATGAGGGCCGTTGTTACGGCCGCCACCTGCTCGGGGCTGTCCGCCTTCTGGCCGTCGAAGTCCCGGACATAGAAGACATCCACCACCTGATCGACATTCGTTGCAATCTTCGCCACCCAGACATCCAGGCGACATTTGAACAATACATCCGTAATTTTGTACAACAGCCCCAGAAAATCGTAGGTAAAGACCTCGACGATGGTGAAAAAACTGGAACTTTCATTATCCACATTTATCCGAGGCGACTTTTCGGGTCGCCAGGGCTTGGCTACGGCATAGGTCTTCATCTTTTCCGATAGCGCCGCCTCGAGATCGAGACTTCCCAGAAGGGCCGACTCCAGGTCGCTTTCCGCATGCTCCCATTTCTGGGTTTCGTATAAACTGTCAAGCGGCGGCTTGACCTCGAAAACATCCAGAGCAATGTTGTTGCGCCAGGTATAAACCTGAGCCGCCAGGATATCCATGCCGTTCAAGGTAAACACACCGGAGATCCGGGCAAAGAGGCCGGGACAGTCCCTGGCACAAATGGTCACGGTCCGGGTCTTGAGGCCGGGGGATTTCTCTACCGTCCAGACGAAGTGAGCCTTCCCAAGGCGGTTGTAGAGTGCAATATGTCGGGCGATATGCACCTTGGACGTGTTCAGGAGGTACCGGGGCGACATCATCCGGAACAAAGCGTCCATCGAATCGCGTGTTTCCGGATGCTCCGAAAGCGCCAGGACGTAACTTCGTTTCTCTTCGATCAGCGCTACAGCACCTGCAGAGGTCAGCTCCCCTTCCCTGAACATGCTCGAAACGTTTAGGAAAAGCTCTTCGAGTAACGCGGCCGTCCACCCGTTCCAGGCTTTTGGGCCGGTGGCGACGGAATCGGCTACCGACAGCAAATAGAGCATCTTCAGACGGTCGGCGTCGCCAATCTTCCGGGCACAGAAGAGGGCCGTCTCCTCGTCCTGAATATCCCGTCGCGTCGCGATCTTGATCAGAAATAGGTGTTCCCGCACCAGAAAGGCCACGGTTTCGATCATTTCCGACGGATACCCTCTTCCCGAAAGGATTTCCCGGACCATCTCCGCCCCTTTTTCGGAATGATTCCCGCTGGACATCCCCTTGCCGATATCGTGGAGCAGCCCGGCCCAGATAAGAGCGATGCGTTCCCGGCGGGTCAGATCCTCATAGATCTGTCCGCAAAGGGGCGTGGTCGTGGGATCGTCCGGTGTGCCGAATTTTTTGAGTGTTTGCACCGTTCGCAGAAGGTGCCGATGCACCGGATAGAGATGATACTCATCATATTGGATCCGGTTGACGATTTCGTTGAACTGGGGAATAAAAGCCTCCAAAAAGCCCGTTTCCGACATGGCCTCCAGAACATTGAACTTGGGCACCGGCATCAGAAGAATCTGCTCAAACGACCGTCGAACGGGCTCGGATGTGCGAAACCGAGTGTCGACGCAGTAAAGAAACTCCCTGACGAGCCTTCGGGCCTCGATGCTGAGGGGCATCTTGAGACAGGCACTCTCTTCAAAGATCCGCATGAGGATCTCGGACTGTTTGGGGATCATTTTGGAAGACACAAAATTGAGCATCCCATCGACGATCGCGATACCTTCGGTGTTCACTTTTTCAAGAAATTTCCGACGTCGCCGGCTGTTTTTTCCCTTTTCCAAATCGTAGACCACCATCTGCTGCTGCTGCTTCAGAAAGCCCATGTGCCGGTGCAACACCCCCAGAAACCGCTCGACAGGCTGCTGTCCGTCCCGGTAAACATACCCTAAATCAGCGGCCACCCGCTCCTGGTAGCTGAAGTAGAGCTGATCGCATTTCCGGCCGGACAGGTAGTGAAGATGATTTCGCACCCGCCAAATAAATGCCAGGGCTTGGCTCAGGGCTTGGTATTCCTTGTAGGAAAGACAGCCGTGATACTCCAGGTCCCGAGGTTGGGTAAGCTGGTTTCGGATACGGGCCACCCAGAGCATGGTATGGTAATCCCGCAGGCCGCCCTGCCCTTCCTTTAGATTTGGTTCCAGAAGATAAGTAGAGTCGCCGAAACTCTGATGACGCTCCTGGTTCCGCTTGACAACCCGCTCGATCACACCGTCAGGATCGTCATAGATGACCTTTTCCCGGAACAGGTCCAGGAGTTTCGAATAGAGATGGGACATGCCGCAGATGAACCGGGCATCCAGAAAGGCTGTCAGCGTTTCAATGTCCTCGACGGCCGCGGTGATACATTCATCAAGGGAACGGGTCGCATGACCGACCTCCACACCGATGTCCCACAGGGGATAGATGACCTCCTCGATCAGTGCCGCCGCCGCTTCCGGGACCTCCCGATCGAACAGAATGAGCAGGTCCACATCGGAATGAATGCATTGCTCCTCCCGGCCGTATCCCCCAAGGGCGATGACGGCATAGGGGTTCCGTCGGATGTCCAGCTTTGGTCCGATCACGCTGTTTTCATAGGATGCGTGAAAATACGCGTCGAAGAAACGGGTATAGCGGCCCACAAAATCCGGAACTTCCCCTTTCAGAAAATCCGCGACCAGGGATTTCTGTCGTCGCGCCAACATTTTTAACGGATTATCGGATTTATGTCTCATATCAACCGCTGTAATCTCTCATTTGAAAGGCGTTTTGCCTTTATTATTACCACAGCAATTCCAGGCATAACAGCAAGTTTAATGCCAATTGTTGACGAATTTATTTGCATTTTATTTTAAATAGTTAAAATTCATATACACCTGACAGAAAAATTAATGTTATACAATTGTGTAATATTTTTTCCATTTTTATGACAAAAATGTTTTTCTGAATGTTCAGACCGCGACGGCCGCCATCCGATTTAACAGACGGCGTATTCAGGAAGCAGCGCTATTTCAAACTAACTGCTCCTTGACACCTTGTCGGCCGAGATGTTACAAATTTCCGAAATACAAAACATTGTTTCATAATGTAAAACAACCTGCCGAATATTATCACGTGCATTCAATTATCGATCAGCATAACGGAGGGCTTGAAACATGGCAGAAGAAATCTTGGCACCCCTTGCAGGAAAAATCGTCAAAATGAATCTCGAAGTCGGCACGAAGGTAGAGGAGGACGACGAGGCCCTGGTCATCGAGGCCATGAAGATGGAAACTCCGGTCTTCGTACCGTGCGACGGCACGGTCAAAGAGATTCGCGTCAAGGAGGGCGACTCGGTGGAGGAGGAAGACGTCCTTGCGATAATCGCGTAAATCCAACAATACATCGATGAAACCTGATTCATCGGGCCTCGACGATTCTCCCGCGGATCATTGAGGCCCGATGAAACGGGCGGCCATGGCCGTCCACCCCTCTTTTTCCCTAACCTCCAGAACCTCAAATCCAATGCCGGCCATCTTGTCGGCCACCTTACAACGATTTTCCGAGATAATCCCCGAACAGATAAAGATGCCCCCCGCTGAAAGCACCTTCGGAATGTCTTCCACAAGGAGGAGGATGACCTCGCTCAGGATGTTGGCCACCACCACGTCAAAGGTTCGAGAGACACCCGCCAGAAGGTCCCCGGCATGAATCTCGGCCGATCCGGAACCGAACCCGTTTTTGGAGAGATTCTCCCGGGCCACGTCGACGGCAACGCCGTCTTTGTCCACGCCGACCATGGAACCCGCCCCCAGTTTTCCGGCGGCGATCATAAGGATTCCCGAGCCGGTACCCACGTCAAGAAAACGCATCCCCGGGACCAGCCAAGCTTCGAGCAGCTGAATGCAGAGAATGGTGGTGGGATGGGTTCCGGTGCCGAAGGCCATCCCCGGATCGATCTCGAGGATGATTTCGTCCGACGATTCTGGGATATAATCGCGCCACGTGGGCTTAACAACAATTTTGTCGGAGATTTTTTCCGGCCGGAAATATGCCTTCCAGGACTCGGCCCAGTCCTCTTCGTCCAGTTCCTGAAAAAGAAGCCTGGTCGTAATCCCGGTCCGCCGACCCAGGACACGCAATCCTTCTTCCAGAGCCGATATCTTTTGCGCACCATCGGCGTTACCCGGAAAATAGCCGCTTACGGCATCGGTCTCGGGCAAGGGCAGCGCATCCGCTCCCCACCCCTCCTCCGGCGACATGTTCGGACTTTCCACAACCACTCCCTGAAGGCCGAGATCGTAAAAAACGTCTGAAATCAGATCGGCGCCCAAAGCAGCGTCATGGAATTCGAAAACCACTTTAACCTGGGTCCACTTCATTCTGCCCTGCCCTTTATCTTCTTCCAAGTCTCCTTGGGAGGATTGAAATATCCATATCCGAGATCCGGATAGGCCCGTCGGATCCGTCTCAGCGCCTCGCGCATCCCCATGGGAACCCCGTGAACTGCCACCCGGTTCATGGTTCTCCAGTACTTGACCGGATCATAGTTCAGGTTTCGCCACTGGACATAATGTATCGGATGCGTCCGCCTGAAGGACAGAAAAGCCGTTACCTCCTCGGGAGTGTCGGTAAATCCCGGGCAGTTCAGGTAATTCAGGGCCACAAAACGGCCGTGCGCCAGCGCGATGTCGATGCTTGCCAGAACATCTGCGAAGGCATAGCCTCTGGGGCGGTAATAGGCGTCGTAGCACACCTTTCGAACGCTGTTCATGGAAACGCGGATGCTGTCGAGACCGGCATCGAACAACTCCGCCAGGACGTCCGGAAGGCTTGCATTAGTGTTCATATTGATGGTGCCCCGGTCCGTTTCCCTGCGAATCATGCGAATGGCCGGGGCGATAACGTGGGCCGCGAAGAGCGGGTCTCCCTCGCATCCTTGGCCGAAACTGACCACGCTGTTGTCGACCCGTCGAATGTGAGCCAGGGCCACTTCGGCGATTTCCTCGGGTGATGGCGTAAAATCGATGCGTTCCTGGCTGCAGGACACCCCGCCCTCCGGTTGAAAAGAAATGCATCCCAGACACCGGGCGTTGCAGGTCCGGGAAGCAGGCAGGGGGGCTTCGTAGCGGCCCAGAAAAAAGTTCTTGCCGGCCGGGCAGCCATACTCGAGGGCACAACGTTCCAGATGCCGGCGAAGGCGATTTTCAGGCAAGAGCGCCTGCATGCGCCGAACCCCGGCCACAACCTTATCCCGGGGCATTTGTCGGATATCCTGCCGAGGCTCCCGATCGACACGGATGACGGCCGATCGAAATCCCCCGCCGTACCACCCCACGGCGCCGTAAGAAAAGAGCGGCAGGGTGTCCCCGGGGTCCCGCTCCCGATAGGCGCTGATATAGGTATTGACATATCCAGGGGAATTGAAAGCCGCCACGGCATAAATCGGCTCCCCAGGGGCATAGGGGTTCTCGTCAATCATCTCCGGCGCTTCGGCGGCGAGATTGAAAACCAACGGCCGCCGGTGGGGGAGGTACATCAACTCTCCACCATGGGGCATGGGAAGGGTGTTCTCCGTAGTGAGGGGAACGACCCTGTCGCCCGCCATACCGGCTGCGGCATATCCTCCCAACTCGAAGATCTCCCCGGCGGCATCGGCAACCATGGCCGTTATTGGCTTCGCCGGGGGTTTTCCTTTTTTTCGTCGCGAATGTCTTTTCATCATTATTTTTCACTGTTCGACTTTCGTGATGTTGACCGGACGTTCAGACTGAAAGGGTGCGCTGCCCATTCTTCGGCATCACCGGATCCTGTAAGTCGAAGTTTCGTTTTTTTACTCAACTTTCGATATTCATGGGCCGGTACCGTCATGAAGTTTGAAAATTAAATTTTTATTATACCACATCGGTGCCGGCAACACCGAAAAAATCTGAATTGAGCTTTCTGCGACGTTTATGTGCCGAAAAACAGACATAATTCAGTTGAAACCAGAGTCCGCTCAGTGATATATGCTTTTCCTATCTCTCGATTTTCGTTATGTTTGGCCGTAAAGCGGCTGGAAACCGAAGGGGGATTTTGCGCGCGTGGGACGCGAGTCGCCCTCAACATCACCAGCCCCTTAAAGTTAACAGTTGAATTTAATCGATGGTCATAACCAGGAATCGCGGATGCCGTTGACCGACGCGCAACAAAACTTTTTAAGAAAACTTCCAGGAATCGACCGCATTCTCGAGCAAACCCGTTTTGACCCGTTTTTTGAAGCGGTGCCGAAACCCTTGTTGACCCGAATCTGCAGGGAAGTGGTGGAAGGTCTCCGGAAGGCCGTCATCAATGGAACGCCGTCCGTCGATGAAGAGGATGTAACCGACGCCCAAATCATAGCCAAGGTCAAGTGGCACCTTGGCTGCGCCTTGAAGCCCAACCTGACGCCCCTTGTCAATGCCACCGGCGTCGTGGTCCACACTAACCTGGGACGCTCCCTGCTGGCGGATGAAGCCGTGAAAAACGTCGCCCGCATTTCACGCCGGTACACCAACCTTGAGTTCGACCTGGTCAGGGGCGCCCGAGGTCTTCGCTACAGCGCGATCGAAGGGATTCTCTGCGAGCTCACCGGCGCCGAAGCGGCCATGGCGGTCAACAACAACGCCGCTGCCGTGCTCCTCTGCCTCGACACCTTGGCCAGGGGAAAGGCGGCTGTCGTTTCCCGGGGAGAGCTTGTGGAGATCGGCGGGTCCTTCCGGATACCTGACGTCATGATCCGCAGCGGTGCCCGGCTCCAGGAGGTGGGCACCACCAACCGGACCCACCTCAGGGACTACGAGCAGGCTATCGGAGACGACACAGGGCTTTTGCTGAAGGTTCATACCAGCAACTACGCCGTGGTGGGGTTCACAAAGGCCGTGCCCGCCCGAGAGCTTGTCGAACTGGGCCACAAGCACGGCATACCGGTCATGGAGGACCTGGGCAGCGGCACCCTCGTCGATCTCTCCGCCTACGGCATGATCAAGGAGCCCACCGTTCAGGAATCGGTGGCCGCCGGCATCGATATCGTCACTTTCAGCGGCGACAAACTCCTTGGCGGTCCTCAGGCGGGACTGATTGTTGGAAAACGGGCGATTCTCGACGCTGTCCGGCAAAATCCACTGTCCCGGGCCCTCAGAATCGACAAGATGACCCTGGCCGCCCTGGAGGCGACTCTCCGGATCTATCGAGATCCGCGAAAGGCCGTCCACGCCATTCCAACACTCCGAATGCTCATCCTCCCGTTGTCGGAGATCGAACAACGGGCCGAGCGCTTTGTGGCGTTGATGACGGAGAGCCCGTCCGATCGCCTGCGCCTCTCCATTCTCGATGGGTCCTCCAGAGTCGGCGGGGGTGCTCTCCCGCTTCAAGAACTGCCCACCAAATGCGTGAGCCTGGAAATCGACGGTATCTCCACGGCCGCCATCGAACGGAGGATGCGCGGGCACATCCCGCCCGTGATCGGCCGCATCGAAGCTGATCGCTTCGTTTTGGACTTCAGAACCGTGGGGGAAGACGACATCAACATTATCGCATCCGCCGCTGGAGACCTGCTGGAAAAATGACCCGAAAAGTCAAAAAAATCTACACCCAAACCGGACATCATCAGGCTTTTCTGTTGTATGAAACCAAAGATTTTCAGGAAACACCTCGTCCGGCTGAGCGCCGAACGGCCGTCGGCATTCGGGAGCTTTCCGCAAAGTTTCCGTGCATATCTGTGGGAAAAGCCCTCATCGAGGGGGCACTCCGCCGACTGGAACCGATTCCCACCTTCAGCGTCATGTTGATCCGTGTAGACGATTTTTTCGATGTCCAGGATGCCGCCGGCGACGAGGCAGCGATATCCCTGCTCCTGGACGCCGCCGTCGTCGTCGACGAGGTCACCCGCGCCCGGAATGCCTTTTGGGGCATGATCGAGCAGGATCTGATCGGTACTTTTCTCCCGGAAAAAACCGAAGACGACTGCAGAAATATCGCCGAAGAAATCCGGCGGGTCTTCTCCCTGGTCCGCGAAGCCACTTTGACCATAGGCGTTACCGAATACCCCATGGACGAATACAGCCGTCTCGACACCGTCAAAAACGCCCGAAAAGCATTGAACCACGCCCGGCATTACGGCCCCGGCGGCATTGCGGTATTTGATGCGACAAGTCTCAACATCAACGCAGACCGCCTTTTCCAGGAGGGAAACATTCACGACGCCGCAGAGGAACTCAAAGCCGCCCTCCGGCTGAATCCCGGAGACGCCGACATCCGCAACAGCCTGGGCGTCTGTTACGCAGTCCTGGGGACGTTCAACCGAGCGTTGCGGGAATTCAGGACCGCCGCCGGATTATGTCCGGAAAGCGTTATGCCTATTCACAATATCGGCCTTGTGCACGAAATGCTGGGGGAGACTCAAAAAGCACTCAGCCATTTGATCGAAGCCGATCGCCTTCTCGGATCCGACCCGAACGCCAAGGCGGTCTTTGAGTTGCCGTTCCAGATCGGTAGAATTTATCTTCAAGAGGGGCTTCCGGAAAAGGCCGAACCGTATCTGGTCCGAGCTTCTGCCCTCAATCCCGCCTCCGGCGCCGCCTGCCGAAAGCTTGGGGAATGTCTTGCGGCCCGAGGCGACACCGACGGCGCCGTCAGGGCCTTCAGCAACGCCGTCAAGCGCAATCCCAACGACGCCGCAGCGCTGTCCGAGTTGGGCCTTCTCTTCCACCAACAGGGTGAAAACCCTGACATCGCCCTTCTGTTCTGCCGGCACAGCGTCGACATCTCACCCCGAAACGGACTTTACCATCAGCGTCTGGGCGGACTCTGCCTAGCCCTGAACCGTCGCGACGAAGCCCTCGTCGCACTGGAGCGCGCCCATGAACTCGGATGCGATTCCCAGACGCTGATCGACCGAATCAAGGGATTGGACGCCTGGGCGGAACAGTCCTCCGAAAAAAAGGAAACCGCATGAAAGAGATGATCCTGGCCAGCCTGAAGGCGAGTATTCACACCAAGGAAAAAAGCGTCCTTGCCCACACGGACGATCTCCTGGCGGCAACGGAAAGCATCCAGAAATCCCTCGTTGCCGGCGGCAAGCTCCTCATCTTCGGAAACGGGGGTAGCGCCGCAGATGCCCAGCATATTGCGGCGGAATTCGTCAATCGTTTCCTGAAGGAGCGTCGCCCCCTGGCGGCTATGGCTCTTACCACCGATACCTCCGTGATCACCAGCATCGGCAACGATTACCATTTCGACCAGATCTTTCAAAAACAGATCGAAGCTCTGGGACGGATCGGCGATATCGCCATGGGCATCAGCACCAGCGGAAATTCCCCCAACGTGGTTCTGGCCATGGAAACCGCCCGGGAAATGGGGCTTTTTACCATCGGCTTCACCGGCAGAGGCGGGGCTATCAGCACGCTGTCCGATATCCTTTTCACGGTCCCCTCGGACGTCACAGCACGGATTCAGGAAACCCACATCACCTTAGCCCATATCTTGTGTGAACTGGTGGAAGAGCGGATGTTCGGCGGTGTTGATGCCGCAGCTTAGCCCTGAAGGAAGCGAAAATGCCAAAGGCGTGTTGATTTTACGCCCGCAAATGATTATTTTGGCGGTCGTTGGCCGAACGGCCGATATTCCCCAGACCCGTACGGCAAGGAGAAAAAAATGCCTATTTACGAATATCACTGTGATCAATGCAACAAAGATTTTGAATGCCTCGTCATTGGCAGCCACCAGGCTGAGTGCCCGAACTGCAAAAGCACCGACGTCAAGAAGATGATGTCCGCCTGCGGCTTTCTGAGCAAAGGCAGCGGCGGAGAAACGGTCAAGGCATCCGCCGGAGCATCGTCCTGCAGCGGATGCACGTCTTCCAGCTGCGCGGGGTGCGGCCACTGATGGCGAGTACGACGACCATGCAAAACAGGACGACGCGACACATCACCATCGGCACCCGGGGCAGCCAGTTGGCCCTCTGGCAGGCCAACTGGGCTCGCCGAACCATCATGGAAAAATTTCCCGAAACAACCGTCGAGCTCCTTATCATCAAGACCAAGGGCGACAAGATCCTGGACGTCCCCCTGGCCAAGGTCGGCGGCAAGGGGCTCTTCGTCAAGGAGATCGAGGACGCCATGCTGGACGGCAGGATCGATGCGGCCGTCCACAGCATGAAGGATATGCCGGCCAAGATCCCACCCGGACTCTGCATCGGCGCCGTTCCCGAGCGGGAGACGCCCCAGGACGCCCTGGTCTCTCGAAATCGACTTCCCCTGAATCGTCTTCCCCAGGGTGCACGGGTGGGGACCAGCAGCCTGCGACGAGGAGCTCAGCTGAAAAGCGTTCGCCCGGACATCGAGATCGTACCGCTCCGCGGGAACCTCGATACACGCCTCAACAAGCTCGATTCCGAGAAGCTGGATGCGGTTATCCTGGCGGCGGCCGGTTTGAATCGCATGGGCCTGACCGACCGAATCACCGAAATTATCGACACCACCGTTATGCTCCCCGCTGTGGGCCAGGGGGCCCTCTGCATCGAGTGTCGACAAAACGATCCCGACATCGGCCCAGTGATGGCAGCCCTCAACCACGCAGAAACGCGAAAGGTGGTCATGGGGGAACGGGCCTTTCTGAACCGCCTGGAAGGCGGCTGTCAGGTACCCATCGCCGCCCACGGCACGCTTGAAGGCGACACCTACACGCTGATCGGGCTGGTGGCCGCCCTCGACGGCGGCGTCGTCATCCGGGAAACCCTGTCCGGCCCTGCGAAAGACGCAGAACACATCGGCGTCTCTCTGGCCGAACGCCTCATCGCCAAGGGCGCCGGGCCAATCTTAGAAAGCCTGAAGGAAATTCATGAAATCAACAGGTAAAGTCTATCTGGTGGGCGCAGGGCCGGGTGACCCCGGCCTGATAACGGTCAAGGGTCTGGATTGCATACGGAATGCCGATGTGATCATCTACGATTACCTGGCATCGCCCGCCTTTCTCAAGTATGCCCCGGAGCATGCGGAAAAGATCTACGTCGGGAAAAAAGGAGGGGACCATACCCTTTCCCAGGACCGCATCAACGCCCTGATCGTGGAAAAAGCTAAAGAAGGACGGGTCGTGACCCGACTCAAGGGCGGAGACCCTTTTATTTTCGGCCGGGGCGGTGAGGAGGCCGAGGTTCTGGTAGCCGCCGGGATCCCCTTTGAAGTCGTGCCCGGGGTAACATCGGCCATTGCGGCGCCGGCCTACGCAGGCATCCCCCTTACCCATCGAGACTTTACCTCGACATTGGCCTTTGTCACCGGCCACGAGGATCCGACCAAGACGAATTCCAGCATCGACTGGGCCTCCCTGGCTCGGGGGATCGGCACCCTGGTCTTTTTTATGGGCGTCAAGAACCTCCCCCACATTACCCGAAACCTGATAGACAACGGCATGGCACCCGAAACGCCGGTAGGCCTGATTCGCTGGGGAACCACAACGCGCCAGGAATCCGTGTTCGGCACTCTCGAGAACATCGTGGAACGGGTGAAGGCGGCAGGGCTCAAGGCGCCTTCCATTATTGTCGTCGGAAACGTCGTCTCCCTTCGGAGCTCCCTTAACTGGTTCGAAAATCGCCCCCTTCTGGGCAAACGCATCGTCGTCACGCGGGCCCGGGAACAAGCGAGCGATCTGGTCAAGCGTTTGACGGACATGGGTGCCGACTGCATGGAATGCCCGACCATTCAGGTCATCCCCCCCAAAGACTGGGGCCCTCTGGACGCGGCCGTCAACACCCTATCCACATACGATTGGATCGTCTTTACCAGCGTCAACGGCGTCAGGTTTTTCTTTCGGAGACTCTTCGAGACCGGGTACGACGTTCGGGCACTTCACCGCCTCAGAACCGCCTGTATCGGCCCCGTCACCGCCCAGACCTTGATGGGCTTCGGCCTGAAAACCGATATTCTGCCCGAAAACTATCGGGCCGAATCGGTGGTGGACGCCTTCAGAAACGAAAATATCAAGGGTTGCCGCATCCTGCTGCCCCGTGCCATGGAGGCGAGACCCGTCCTGCCTGTGGAGCTGACGCGAATGGGTGCGGCCGTGGACGAGGTCACGGCCTACCGGACGGTCCAGGCCCGGGAAAACGCTGACCAGCTTGTGGAAGAACTCAAGTCCGGTGCTATCAACATGGTCACCTTCACCAGCTCTTCGACCGTGCGGAATTTCAAAGCGCTTTTACCCGAGAAAGAGCCCCTTGCCCGAATGATGAACGGCGTCACCGTGGCGAGCATCGGTCCCATCACCTCGGACACGGCCCGGGAGTTGGGGTTTAGGGTGGACGTCACGGCGGCCACATACACGGTCCCAGGCCTCTGCGACGCCATTCTGGCCCACTACCAAACAGCTTCATAGGCGACAATGCCCCTGAATCCTACCATCCCCCGCCCGCCGGACGGCGGACATGGATCCGCGCCGAACGTTCGCGAGGTGGGGGGCATCTACATCCATGTTCCATTCTGCGTCCGCAAATGCCTCTACTGCGATTTCTATTCCGAAATCGACCGTTCCCGAATTCCCGACTACCTTGACGCCCTCGATCAGGAAATCCGTCGTGCCGATCCCCCGGCAAGGCTCATTTTCGACACCCTGTACATTGGGGGCGGAACACCTTCCGTACTGGCGTCAAACCAGATCAACCGTATACTGGCTGCGGTACGCGAACGATTTGAAGTGTGTCCCGACGCGGAGATCACCTTGGAAGCCAACCCCGGGACCCTCACCGAAAAGGGGCTTCGGGCATTACGACGCCTGGGCGTCAATCGCCTCAACATCGGGGTCCAGTCCTTTTCGGACAAAGGACTCCGATTTCTGGGGCGGGCCCATTCGGCCGAGGAGGCCCGGACTTCCGTGCGATGGGCGCGGGATGCCGGTTACGACAGCATCGGCCTCGATCTGATTTACGGCCTCCCCGGGCAGTCGGTCGTGGACTGGATCGCGGACATGACGGCCGCCGTCACCCTCGATCCCCATCATCTCTCCTGCTACATGCTCACCTACGAACCGGGGACGCCGTTGTCGCGGCTCCTGGAGAAGGGGACAATCAAGCCCCTCTCCGAAAGTCGGGTCGGCACATTGTTTCAAACCACCATCCGATTTCTGACCGACCACGGTTACACCCAGTACGAGGTCTCCAATTTCGCCCGGTCGTCGGATAAACAGTCGCGACACAACCGGAAATACTGGTCCATGGCGCCTTACCTGGGTTTCGGCCCCTCCGCCCATTCGTTCATGCCACCGGAGCGGTGGTGGAATGTCGGGACCATCGGACGATATATCGAACTCACCGCAGCGGGGCAGCCCGTCGTGGATGCAAAGGAAGTCGTGGATCGGGAAGGACAAATCATCGAAGGGCTCTATCTGGGGCTGCGGCAGACCGAAGGGATCCGGATTCCGGACTTCGAAAACCGATTCGGGCTCCGTTTCAAAGAGGTCTTCGGAGAGGTTCTGGCGACCCTTCGAAAAAAAAAGTGGCTTCAGGATGCCGCTGATCGGTGTGCCTTGACCCCCGTGGGGCTTCGTTTTCTTGACAGCGTTACGTCGATGTTCGTTTCAAGAGATTTTTCCGAGATCCCGGCGAGCGAAAGGCGCTGACCCCCCTCTCGCCGGGTTTGGCAGGAAAAGCTTTGGAATGACCTACTGAATGTTGCCGGTTAGCGCCGAGTTCAATACCCCCAGATAAAAACGGGCGTGGCTGATGTGAGCCGCCATATTGGATCGATGATTGGCTATGAATCCATCGGGGCTGCCCTCGAAAACGATCCAGGGGTCCATGTCGGCCGCATTTTCGAGGGCCGTGATGGCATGGTGGAGCACGTCGGTGCCCTGGATCGAGGCGATCAGATCACTGAAATCCTCGGCCGTCGCCTCGAGAATCGTCTCCATGGCGTGGGCCACCCCCTTGGAATAATAGAAATAATCGTCAGCCTTGAAGGTGCTGAGGTCTCCCTGATTCTTGACCAGATTTTCATCGCAGCTGCCCAGCATGCTCTCGAACGCCCTGAACAGTGGAACGAGATTGTCCACGCGGCGGTAAAATCGGGCCTCACCGTTTTTCAGCATCCTGATATAGTTTTTCATCTCATCCAAGCCCTCATTATACTTGGACTCGGCTGTGGGAAACCAATACTGCCGCGAGTTGATCATCAAACAGTTCATAGCCGATTCAAGGCTCGGGACATAGGCGTCCGTGCTGCCGGTTCGGGAGAGATGCTCGGCCAGGACCACACTGGTTCTACGGGTTACCTCGAGGATGCCCAACTGGAGATTGTTGACGTTGTCCGTGACGTTGAGGATGTCGTTGGGACGCCACCCCCAGAACCTTTCGTTCAGTTCGTACGCCAAAGGTTGCATGCAGGCGGTGACAAAAGCCGTGCCTTTCCCGACGTCCAGGACCGGCGCGTGGGTGGGAACGGCGACCTTGGGCGGCTGGGTTTCCGTCGACGTCGTCGATTTGGAGGGGGCCACACGGGCGTCCCGGGCAACGGTTTTTCCGTTGTTCGGGGGGAGGTGACTGGGCGTTTTCACCTTGGGCACGGCGGTGGTCTCTTCCGTGGTCACAACCGCCGGTTTTGCGGCTTTCCGAGCCGATCGGTCCTCGAGAAACCCGAGAATCGTCCAGACGAGCCACAGGAGTATCAGAGTGATCACCACGATCAGAATAAACCGCTTCGAGGCCAGAATGCCGCCTTTTTTCCCGGCGACCGGTTCACCGCCATTGCCGTCGTTGTTCAAATTATCCATCGAATCTCCTTCACAAAATTAGGATTAATACGTGGGTATCAACCGCCTCTGAGCTTTCGAATGTCGCCGATGCGGATGGTCAGGTTCTGGGCGTCGAAATATTCGATAAAAGGAATCAGGAATTTTCGGGATACGCCGGCGATCTCCTTGAACTGTAGGGTTGTCATCTCCGTGTTGGTTCTTAGGAAAGCCTTTGTTTTCGCCTTGAGAGCCTCGAGAGCTTGGGTATGGACATAAAGGTCCTCCCGTATCTTGGTAATCAGCCCCTCGCTGATGAGAATCATCAGAACGTCCTTGGCCCGGTTGGGATCCATGTCGGCACTCCGGCATACGTCCTTGAAGTAGGGGGGCGTCAGGCCGCCATCGACATAGGCTTCGAAAATTCGTTTCCGGATCTCCTCCTGATCGGCCTTCAAAGCGACCTTGTGCTCCGAGAGACGAACGGTGTCCTCTTCCTGGATCAGAATCTTTTCCCTGATCAGATGGTTCAGCACCAGGTTGAACAATTTAGGGCCGAGGAAGGAGGGGAACCGGGATTTGAGCTCTTCCTTGGGCATCCCCGATTTGAGCGGATATTTATCGTGGTATTGAAAGACGTGCCCAGAAATTTCAGCCTTGAGCTTCTCCAAATTTTCCTGGTGAATGAAAATCTGGTTGTCACTATCGACCTGAACAAGGGTCTTGGCGGACAGAAATCCCTGAACCTTCTGGCGAAGCGGCTTCTCTGGAATATTGGTCATCACCATCAGGTTCATAAATGAAACTCCTGGGTATCCCGCAGCAGCCACCAGGCGACAGATCACGTCTCCGGACTCGTGTTGATCCAGATCCCTCAGCATCCCGACGACATCGTCGTCGAACCGCTTGTGCTTGACGGGGATCGGGTTGAGCACCTTGCCGCCACCGACGGTACGGACCGGGGAGTAACTCCGCGCCACAAATCGGTCGCCCTTGACCAGGGCCACCGGTGCCTCAAGGCGAAGCTGGGCCGGCGCAGCTTCGCCGGGGGTGAGCTCCTCCGCGCCGAGAAGGATCAGATTGCCGAGAACCTCGCTGGTGCCGGTATGAAATCGGATCCGGGTCCGATTCTTGATGGGCTTTCGGTTGCTCTTCAGGTAATGGAACATGACGTCGACCATGTAACTCGCCGTGAGAGCGGCGGGCGTGGAGAGGATGTCCCCGCGGTTGACCACCGCCTTTTCGAGGCCCTGAAAGTTGACGGCCGTTCGCATGCCGGCCTCGGCGGTCTCCGCGGCTTGATTGTGGACCTGGACCCCCCTGACCTTGGCGGTTATCCCCGAAGGGTAGAGCATGACGGTCTCTCCCACCGACACGTGCCCGGAAATCAAGGTGCCGGTGATCACCGTGCCGAACCCTCGCATGGTGAAGACCCGATCCACGGGAAGACGAAAGATGCCTGACGAGGATCTTTCAGGCACCTCGCGGCTCAACTGTTCAAGGGCTGAAACGAAATCATCCATGCCGCGCCCCGTAACCGACGAGACCGGCACGATGGGCCGCCCTTCCAGGAAGGTACCCTGAACGAACTCCCGGATGTCCTCCATGACCAACTCCAGCCATTCCTCGTCCACCAGATCCACCTTGGTGAGGACGACCAGCCCGTGCCGAACCCCCAAAAGGGCGCAAATCTCCATGTGCTCCCGCGTCTGGGGCATGATACCCTCGTCTGCGGCGATCACCATGGCCACGATGTCGATGCCTGTCGCCCCGGCGACCATGTTCTTGACAAACTTCTCATGCCCAGGAACATCCACGATACCCACATGCCGGCCACTGGGCAGGTCAAAGGCCGCAAATCCTAGTTCAATGGTGATCCCTCGCCGCTGCTCCTCCTTGAGCCGGTCGGTGTTGGTGCCTGTAAGTGCCTTGATGAGCGTGGTTTTCCCGTGATCGATATGGCCTGCGGTTCCCAGAATGATCTGATGTGACACGATCGCCTCTTTTTGTTATTTCTTTTTTTCCGTTTTTCTCCTGCGCCAGTATTCCAGGAGATAGGCGAGAGCCACCAGGACAACGGCGAATCCCGCCACATAGACCATGTGGAATTCCGGGTGAAAAATGCGCATCAGCACAACGGCAAACACCACCCCCAGGATCGCCCGCATCACAAATATGTTGAAATTTGTCAAAATTATACCTCACATGCATCACAAAACTGATTTTATTGGCCATTCATATAAGAGATGCGTATCAGGGTCAATACCCAGTTTCGACCTCAACTTTCGACAATTTGAAGCGCAGTCCTGTCCTGATTATTTTTGCCGGCCTCAAAAAAAAACTTGAATCCTTGCCCTTTTTCTGGTAATGAAGACTTCTCTCTTATGGTGGGTGTAGCTCAGTTGGTAGAGCACCAGGTTGTGGCCCTGGTGGCCGTGGGTTCAAGTCCCATCACTCACCCCATCACAGCCACCAGAGACCATTGCGGCACCCCCGTAGTGGTCTTCTTACTTGCGCCCGTAGCTCAGCTGGATAGAGCGCCGGACTTCGGATCCGTAGGCCGGGGGTTCGAATCCCTCCGGGCGCGCTCGTAAAATAAGGGTTTCGCCGCATTTGGCGAAACCTTTTTTTGTTCTGAGGCATTTCTACCTCCACCACTTGTATGCACTGGCTGATTATCCATTGATCAGCGAAGTGTACCGGCAGCAGCAGTGGATGTATGATCATCGCAGCCGTCGCATTGACCATCGTATCGTCAGCATCAGCCAGCCCCATGTGCGCCCCATCAAGCGCGGCAAGGCCGGCAGTGAAATCGAATTCGGCGCCAAACTCTCCCTCAGCCTGATTACGGCTATGCTTCGTTGATCGAACCCGCTGGGACAACTTCAACGAATGTCAGGATTTGAAGGCTCAGGTGCCGGATAGGAGCGTTAACTTTTGATACACAACCGCGGCATTTACCCTATCTCCTGAACCCGGGGCTTCGTCATGTTGTGCTGACTTACCTGGAGACTGGACCTTGTATGCCATTTCTGTTCGTCGGCTCATAGCGTCGCACTCGGGCTTCCTTCAGACGATGTCTCGCGACAACGCCCTTGCCTTCAGCTAATGTTTATGTCTATATCTCACGATATTGACAGGGTTCACTCATAGGGGACTTTCACCCCATAAGTTCACGCCCATGCCGGGCGTAACCATAAAGCACACCAGACGCCCTGTCGGGCGCAGGTGACCCTAAAATTCACCTCATCAAAATAAAGCGATGAAATCATCTTCGTCTTCATCTCCCGTTGTCAGCTGGATCAAAAAATACTGGTTTATGCTGGGTCTGCTGGCCGTATGTCTGACGACCGTGGCAGACGGTGCCGGCGTTCTTGCCAGTGCCGGTCGCTGGATCAAGAACCACAATGGGCCCGGGTTCGTGGTGGCCACCATCTTCTTGCTGTCTGGATTCTCCCTGAGCCCGGAGCAGCTGAAAAACGGTCTTGTGGACGTAAAGGGCACCCTGTTAGCTTTTTCCGTAATCTTCGTCGCCGCTCCGCTTGCTGCGGCCCTCCTCAGCTTCATTCCAATGGGTACGGGCATTGTCATCGGACTGTTTCTGGTGGCTGTCATGCCGTCGACGCTGAGTAGCGGCGTGGTCATGACGGACGCGGCTGGCGGAAGCGCAGCCCACGCGCTGGTCACCACTATCGTCGCCAACACTCTTGCGGTCTTCACCATCCCCTACGCCCTGTCCTTTTTGCTGACCCTGGAGGGGCTGTCGGCGTCGGTTTCCATCGACAAGTGGGCCATCATGCTCAAGATCGGTCTGCTGGTGGTTGTTCCTCTGGTGGTGGGAATGGTTCTCAAGCATTACCTGCCCTCTCCTTACGAGCGGTTCGGAAAAAAGATTTACCTGGTCAACCAGTTCCTGATCCTTTTCATCGTCTGGATCGCCATGTCCCAGGCCCGCAGCATCATGGTTTCGAGCGGACCGACGGTGGGGGGCATCGTCGCCCTTGTCTTTTCCTTCCACGGAATTCTCCTGCTGACGGCATGGAGCCTGATTCGACTTTCCGGCAGGAAAAAAGGCGCCAGGGAGAGCATCCTGTTTATGGGCGGTCAAAAAACCCTGCCCCTGTCGGTCATTTTGCAGATGTCTCTGTTTCCCTCATACGGCATCGCCCTTTTGGTGTGCGTGCTGCATCACATCGTTCACCTGATCATGGACGGATACTTGGTGGAGCGGCTCAAGCGCGCCTTTTGACCGGGGAGATCCCTCAAGTAGCGGGGCAGAAGGTAAACAGCGAAAAGCCGTTTTTCTAAACTATTACAGAGAGTTGTGGCACGCCTGGCATGGCGGATACCTTTCCGGAAGATCTTTCCAAAGCGCGTCTGTTCGTAAAATCCATAATATCCCATCCAGGACTTGTCTTGGATCACGGCATTTGCGTCCTCGAGGGACTTTGATGGCTGCCGAAGCCGTAATTATGGGCGCTATCCAATCCCAGTGCTCGTTGGTCATTTCCATCCTGATTTTATTCCATATTCACGATGCTGTATCTAGGTAACTTGTGTGGACATTTAATTTATTTTGAGATGACTTCGAATATATTCCATGTCAACGATAATTTACAACACAGGCCGGCCGTCGCAGGCCTTGTCGACGCACAAATGCTGCTGTACATTCCTGGGTTGTTCGATGATGATCTCTTCCAATACAAACTCAATCCGCGTGACATCATGCCGATTGGGTCCTGTCATGATGTGCGATAACGGGACACCACGGTCGTCCACCAATAGATACCGCTTCATTCCTTTTTCCCGCTGTCGGTCGGATTGCGATCAACCACATCTTTGACCAACGGAGCCTTGACCATGGCCCGAAAGAAAATTTTGTTTGACATATACATCATTGTATACAATACTGCATAAGTACATTAAAAACTTTTGCAAAGTTATGATAGCGCTGTGAGGAGCAATGAAAAGAAACACCAAACCGCTTCGTGAAATGATTTATAATCAGTTAGTAGAAGATATTATAATAGGTAGGATTAATGAAGGTGAAAAATTGGTGGAGGGAGAACTGTCAAAGAGATTTAATGTCAGTCGAACGCCAGCGCGTGAGGCGCTGTTTTTGCTGGAAAGAGATGGGTATATCTCTCTAAAAAAAAACGTAGGGGCTGTGGTAAAAAAAATTAACGAAAAAAAGGTAGAAGAAATTTTCGAAATTGTGGCACAGCTAGAGGGTTTTGCAACGGAAAGAGTTGTTAAAAAAATTAAAGAAAAAGATATTCTATATCTCACAAAATTACAAAAGAGAATGGAACTTTTTGCAGAGCAAAAAAGATTTATTGAATATGAGAATGCGAATATTCAATTTCATAAATTTTTTATTGATAATTGTAACAATCCGACTTTAAAAAAAATAGTTATCGATCACCGAAATAAAGTTTATAGACTTGTTAAGGAAGGAGCATCATTACCAAAAAATATTCAAAGGTATATAGGCTCTCATAGAAAAATTATTAAGGCAATCTCTGAAAAAAAAGCTCTCCGTGCAGCGATGTTAATGAAGGAACATGTTCTTGAAAGCGCTAAATATTTGCTGGATGAAATGGGTCATCGAGATGATATTACTCAGATATCTATCTGCATAAATGAAATGAAATTTGCTTAATCAGATAATTTATTTGGATAGGGACACGATAGTATCGTTCTCTATTTAAATTAGAAAGTTATTAATTCGGCAATTAAACATTGGGATATCGCTTTGTTCAATTGGTCTTTCGTTTTCGCGTTCTTGTCGATACGCTTGACAGAAAGAACACTTCAATCCGATCCTTATGTTCTGCCAGCCATTCCTTGATGACAGGATTGTGATGGACTTTAAGGTTGTCGAGGATCAGGAATACTTTTCGATCGACACCCTTGATGAGCCGTTCCATGAATTTGATCATCGTGCCTGAATCCATTTTATTTTCGTAAACCATGAAACGGACTTTGCCTTGATTCGTAACTGTAAAAATCAGATTGATCCGCTCACCTATATTAGGATGAAGCCCCTGATCGCGAAGCGGGTAGCTTCTGCTCTCATTGCAAAGGCCGATTTCATCACCCCAGTGAATTTCGGTATTTTCCGCCTTGGCTCTTTTCTCAATGTTCGGATATTCTTCATCAAGCCATTTTTGGACGGTCTTGGGATTTTGTTTGTAGGCTCGTCTCAGCGGTTTCTGAGGGGTGAATCCCCATCGTTTCAGGTATTCACCGGTCGAGCGTATGGGCATGTCAATGCAAAACCGCTCTTTGATCAGTTGCTGGACCGCGATGCGAGTCCACAAAGCGAAAGGCAGTTTGAGCTGATCCGGGCATTTGTCGTAAATGGTTTGCTGGATTTCTTTTTCCTGACCCGAATTCAGCGTGCGGCAACTGCCGTGCGGACGACCCCGCTTCTTGACCTGGATCGCTTTTACGCCCTCGCGCTCACATCTTTTGCACCATTCGCAAACAGTCGTGAAATGAACGCCAACAATTTCTGCGATCTCCTTGTATTTCCTTCCGGATTTACGGAGTCGAATCGCCTGATTTCTGAGCTGCTGCTGTACTTCCGGTGCAAGTTTGCGCGCATCAATTTTTTCCATGCACACGCGATAGCATATTTTTCATTTTATTTCTATGTTTAATTGCCGGATCATTATATCTGGTATTGGCATGGCAATTAAATATCCGAACAAAAATCGATTCAGAAGGTGGTTAACAGACTCAATTATTTGACCAAGACAATATAGCCCTGCCTATGTAGATGGTTGCTGGTTTAATAAAAAAAGACACTTGCGAATCAAAAATGAAAAGGGTGAGTATGAGTATTATGGAAATCCAAAAAGTTGCAGTTCTCGGTGCTGGAATCATGGGAAGCGGCATCGTCCAGGTATGCGCTATGGGTGGGTTCAATGTAACGATGCAGGATGTAGGTTACGAAGTCATGAACAAATCGCTAAGAATTATTGAGCAAAACCTGCAACAAGGCATTGAGCGAGGAAAAATAACAAAAGAAGAAAAAGAAAATGCGCTTTCACGCATACAGATGGTTATAGAAATCAAAGATGCCGTTAACGATGCTGACTTGGTTATCGAGGCTGTTCCTGAAAATTTGAAATTGAAACAAAGTGTTTTTTCTCAGGCTGAGCAATACAGCCCCGTCCATACCATTTTGGCAACCAACACATCCTCTATGAGTATCACGGAAATCGCCTCTGCGACCCAATTCCCTGACAAAACGATCGGTTTGCATTTTTTCAACCCTGTTCACATAATGAAGCTGGTAGAAATCGTGTGTGGTCTTGAAACGAGTGAGGAGACGTTCACCGCATGTGCGCAAGCTTGTCTGAAAATGGGGAAACAGACTGTCAAAATCAACGAATTCCCAGGGTTCGTCACCACGCGTATCAACGCCCTCATCGGTAATGAAGCCTTCACGATGCTGCAGGAAGGGTTAGGAACACCTGAAGACATCGACAAAGCGATCAAACTCGGTTTAAACCATCCGATGGGGCCTTTCGAAATGGTCGATCTAGTCGGCCTCGACACTCGGCTTAATATTCTTGAATATTTGCATCGAACCCTCGGAGAGAAATATAAACCAGCGCCGCTGATGGTCAAATATGTAAAAGCGGGAAGGCTTGGTCGAAAAGTTGGGAAAGGCGTTTACGACTACTCAAAGAAATAGAGGAGAACGATATGTCGTTTGAGAATACCCTATTGAAATAGAAAACGGGATCGTCTTGGCAAACAACAATCAGCCAGAAGAGGAAGGCTTGACCCCCTTTCTGGAAAAACGACCGCCATTCTATAAAAATCGATAGAAGTTCCGATTTTGTATGCAAGATCTTTTAGACGACTTACCGATTGCCTTCAATAGGCATTCCTTTTTAGGTCAGGAGAAAATCCATGGAAAATGTCGTAATTGGGGCAGCCGTGCGAACCCCCATCGGCCGATATTTGGGAGCCCTACGAGAGATCCCGGCTTATGAACTTGGGGCATTGGTTTTGAATGACGTCGTCAAAAGGGCTAACATCAATCCGGTCCAGGTTGACGATGTCATCATGGGACAGTCTTATCAAAACGGCGAGTCTGTCAATATTGCCCGGATGGCCTTACTGGCTGCCGGCTGGCCTGTGAGTGTTCCTGGCATCACACTGGATCGCCGCTGTTGCTCTGGACTTGATTCCATCTGTTTCGGTGCCATGAAAATTCAAAGCGGCTGCGCAAATATCATCGTTGCCGGCGGCGTTGAAAGTATGAGCCGGACCGAGTTTTATGTTCCTGGAGAAGTCATCAAATGGGGAATCGGCGGCAAAATGGATCCCAAATGGGGGTTCATGCCCAAAGGACACGGATCTCTATCCATGTGGGGGATTCCGCTATTTGACCGAATTGCCCGCGCTCGTGTCATGTCCCAACCAATCGAACGGTTCGGTGAGTTGAATTCGATGATATCCTGGGCCGAGGCAGCTGCCAAAGCGGAAAAGATCACGCGTCAATCTGCCGACAACTGGGCACTTCGCAGTCATCAGAGGGCGATAGAAGCAATCGATTCGGGTAAATTCAAAGAAGAAATCGTTCCAGTGGTCATGAATAAAGCTGAAGGAGAGCATGTATTAATCGACAATGATGAACCGCCACGAAGAGACGCCACGATCGGCAAACTTACCAAATTAAAAAACATCTATCCAGACGGTGTATGCACCGCAGGAAACTCCTCAACTGAAAATGATGGTGCTGCGGCAGTGGTTTTGATGACAGAAAAGACGGCTAAAGAACTTAAAATCGAACCATTAGGCGGCTTGGTATCCTTCGCGGTGGCTGCGGCAGATCCAACTTTGACCTATCCCGCGGTTCCTGAATCAGTGAGCAAAGCACTGAAAAAGGCCGATCTTACCATCGATCAAATCGATCTCATTGAGATTCAGGAAGCTTTTGCGGTGCAAATGCTTGCAGACGCGCAGCTGATGGGAATCGCGGAAATTGATTATGAGCGCAAATTAAATGTTAATGGTTCGGGCATCTCTTTGGGACATCCCATCGCTGCCACAGGAACAATGCGAATGGTGACCTTGCTTTACGAAATGAAAAGACGCAACGTCAAGTACGGGTTGGAAACGATCTGTGGCGGCGGCGGACAGGGTATCGCCGCGATTGTAGAGCGAAAGTAAGGCTGGAAAAAGACAATTAATGTTTTGCATGAGGTGTTTAATGCGGCTACCCATCTCGGAAGAATTTCAAAAATTACGTGATAAGGTCCGGCAATTGGTTCGAGAAGATCTAGACCCTATCTATTTGGAAGTTGAAACAGCGGCCGTTATACCGGAAAGCATCGTCGATAAGATGCGACATCTTGGACTGTTCGGCATGCCGATCCCGAAGGAATATGGAGGACTGGGACTAACCACCGTAGAAGAAATTCTTATTTATGAAGAAATTACCCAGACCAATGCATGTTATCGTTCACGCATCGGTACAAGCAACGGGATTGGCTCCATGGGGATTGTGTACGACGGCACAGAGACGCAAAAAGGAAAGTATCTCCCACGAATTGCTTCCGGCCAATGGACGACAGCGTTTGCCTTGACGGAGCCCAACGCCGGATCGGATGCCAGCAACATCAGCCTAATGGCAGCCCTTGAAGGTGACCATTGGGTTTTAAACGGCAACAAAATTTTTATCACCAATGCCGATGCAGCCCAACTTTTCACCACCATTGCGCTGACCGATGAAAAGAAACGCGCTCGTGGCGGGATCACCGCTTTCATCGTGGAAAAAGGAATGCCCGGTTTTTCTCTGGGACCTGCGGATATCAAAATGGGCCTGAAAGGTTCGCACACGCATGAACTGGTCTTCAAGGATTGCCATGTCCCCAAGGAGAATGTGATCGGTGGCATGGAAATGGTCGGGCAGGGATTCAAAACGGCCATGCGAGTGCTGGACAAAGGCCGTTTGTCCATGGCGGCCTGTGCGCTGGGTGCTGCTCAAAGGGTGATGGAGCTTTGCATAGATTTCGTTAAAAATAAGCTCGAAGCTGGAAAGCCCAAATCGGATTTACAGGAAGCCCAGTTTCGCCTCGCCGATATGGCCACTCAAATTTTTGCAGCCAGGCAGATGCTGTACCTCACAGCTTGGCTCAAAGATCAAAAAGAAAATGTGACACGGGAAGCATCTATGGTCAAACTTTTTTGTACCGAGATGGCGAGCCGAGTGGCCGATAGTGCCATGGACATCTTTGAAGAAGACGGATGCCTCACGGACAACCGGATTGAAATGTTTTTGCGCGATGTAAGGCTCTATCGGATTTATGAGGGGACCAGCGAAATCCAAAAAGTCATTATATGTAGAGAGTTACTACGATGACTATTTGAGAAAAATGAAGCCGTAAGATGCTCGTACATTACACCTTTAATGAAGAAATCTCTCCACATACCGTATCAGGAGAAGCGTCGTGATTTTTCAAATTGATAAATCTCAAAAACAGATTCAAAAGGCTGTACAAGACTTTGTCAAAGGGGAGTTTAAAAAAGAGACTATTGGCCAGTTACTCGAAAAGAACGTCTTCCCAGAAGATATCTGGAAAAAAGCCAGCAAGTTAGGTTTTATAGGCATCCACTACCCGGAGAAGTATTCAGGGCAAGGGTTCGGAACGATTGAAAATGTATTGGTAGTCGAAGAGTTGTGCCGGGGAGATTCATCCGTCGGAACTTGCCTTTCAAAGTCGGGTCAGGGAGCCGAGTTCATTTTGCGCTACGGCAATGAGACGCAGAAAAAAACATGGCTACCCAAACTTGCCGAAGGCGAGGTGCTTTCCAGTGCTGCCATTACCGAACCTGGTCTTGGTAATGATTTTTTCTTGTCCGAAACAACTGCCGTGAAAGATGGAGATGACTGGGTGATTGATGGTGGGAAGACTTTCGTCGTAAACGGGGGGTCCTTATGCGGATTTTACGTTGTTTTATGCAAAACCACATCTGATGTACCAGGCAACGATCAAAAGTTCAGTACCATTTTGGTTGAAGCAGACCGTGAGGGAATTGACGTTTTCGATGTCGGCCACAGATTAGGCGGACGATTGATGTTCATCAGCAAGGTTAATTTTAATCGAGTGCGAGTTCCTATCGTAAACTTAATTGGGCAAGAAGGTTTGGGTTTAGTTCAGGTGGCGGCATATTTGAGTGAAAACCGGATTGTGGCTGCGGCCCAGTGTTTAGGGATTGCACAGGGTGCTTTTGATCGTTCCTTTGCCTATGTCAAAAAAAGAGAACAATTCGGTCGCAAGATAGTTGATTTTCAGGTGACCCGCCAGAAATTGGCTACAATGGCAACGCAAATTGCCTCTGCTCGTTTGCTATTATACCAAGCGGCTTGGCATTTAGATCAAAATGGCGCGAGTGAAAAACTTACTGCAATGGCCAAGCTGCAAGCTTCCCGAACTGCAGTGGCGGTTTGCGATGAGGCGATTCAGTTGCTTGGTGGATATGGTTACATCCAAGAGTACGAAGTTGAGCGATTTTACAGAGATGCAAAAGTCGCAGATCTTTTGGACGGTACAGAGATTACGCAGAGAAATATCATTGCCAACGAGTTGATGAGAGGTAAAATTTGATTGCTCTTTCAGTCAATGCTGAACCATGATCATGCGGATATCGGCATGGTGCCGCCACGCCAATCGGTAAAAATGTTGACGGACAAACAGTGCAATCCGTTGACTGAAAAGGCTCGCATGTTTTATCATGATGCCGCCTCCTTGCTTCCGGGACATTGTTGTTCATGACTGAACAACAATGTCCCATAAGGAGGATTTTTTCAATGAAATACGCAACGCGCTTGCTTGTCGCAAATCTATTTTGGACAAGAGTGTCTTGATCTATAGTTTGAAATTCGGGCTGCGCTTCTCTTTAAATGCCCGCATGCCTTCTTTTGCTTCCGCAGTACCCCAGAAAAAGGTCAGCATGTCAATTCCGATCTCTGCACTTGATGATAATAAATCATAATAAACATTGTGCATTTTCTTTCCTAATGCGATTGCGGTCGGGCTTTTCTCCGAAATTTCTTTTGCCCACTTTTCAGTTTCTTTGTCCAAATCCTCCGGCGGCACCGCTTTATTGATCCACCCCATTGCCTCTGCTTCACTTGCCGAATACAGATGGCAAAGATAAGTGATTTCACGAGAGCGCTTCTCTCCCACCAAAATCTGTAAGGTTTGAGGCACTCCGAAAGCCGGCATCGATCCCACGCGTGATCCTGCCTGACCAAATTTTGCATTTTCCGAAGCAATGGTGAGATCACAGGCAATATTGAGCTCATTTCCACCGCCCACGCAGGCCCCATGTACAGATGCAATAACGGGTTTAGATATTCTTCTGACCATATCGATCATCATCTTGAATTCAAGCAGGTATGTTCGCCGGTTTGCGGCAGCCCCTTCAGTCAACTCCAGCAATTCATCTAAATCTCCACCTGCGCACCACGCCTTGCCACTCCCTTTAAGAATTATCACTCGGACCAGGGGATCGGCGTCAGCCCTTTTTAAAACAGACGCCAGATCCCGAACCAATTGCAAATTCAAGGCATTGAATTTATCCGGCCGATTAAGGGTAATTGTACAAATTTCTTCTCTTTTTTCGTATTTAACGGTGGTTTCCATGACATCACCTCCAAAAGAATTTGATCGTTCTGTCTTCATCACTGAAATCGATCATTGTTTAACGATACGATTTGCCATGATCATAGCCCTCCTTTTCCGGCCCTGCCCAGACGGCCTGCTTTAAAAAGCTTTACGAGCAGGGGGCATGATCTGTACTCGTCTCCTGGGTCTCTATAGAAAGTTTTCAGGCCATGGAAAGCCAAGTCCATTGGTGCAACTTTTGTCTATTTTCTTTGTTGCTGCAAGTCGACTTTCCAGCACGAAAAATGCTTTGTTCACTATGGGCAAATAGATGCGATTGATAACGAAACCAGGAGAGTCGGCAACAGTTATCGTTTCCTTCCCCGATCTTCCAAGAAGATCGATAATGACGGCAATATGTTGATCAACATCTTTATTTTCTCCTTGATATCTTTAATTCTCCATTGGGGAGACGGATTGTTGTTCCAGTCTATTGAGAAAAGACTGCATCTGATACCATTCCTCGGAGGTAAAGCGACTTAGAAATTTTCGATTGGTATCCTCGAAAAGCTTCAAAATAGACTTCCTATATCTTTTTGAACTTTTTGTAAGGTAGATCCGAAAAGAACGACGGTCTATTTTGTCTGGCTTTCTTTCGATCCATCCCTCTTTTTCTAAGCGATCAAGCAGGCCGGTTGTTGTCGCTCTGTCTTGGGCAGTTTTATCGGCGAGTTCGCTTGGCAAGAGCCCATCTTCCTCCATGATCGCAACCATCATGAAAAATTGGCCGTGTGTCATTCCATATGAAGCGATTTCTTCACGATATGCCTTAGTGACTATGCGCACGACCTTGCCCAACCGAAAGCATATACAATCGTCAAATCCCATCTTGAATCCTTATTATGTTAGAATTCTGCTTTGGTCCATTTCATTAGCATGTATATAGTTTAAATACAAACTATATCGAATTTGTTCGGAATTTTGAAATGGCATTGTCGAATTGATCCTTGAACCAAAGAAGAATTCCGATATTATCAGGCAGCTGCCGTTTGCCCACACTTACCGCAGGATCCTTTATATATCCTGAAATTTCATTTTTTTTCTCATCAATTTCAAAGAACACCTCAAGTCACCGAGATGTTTCGGTCTTCACTTGTCGAGAATTGACGGTTTTTCCCAACGCCTACCTATGTAAATAGATATTTTTCGTAATATCGGAATTATTTCATCTGCAAAAAAACAAATATTTCATTTGCAAAAAAACAAAACACCTGTTAATGAATCATAATTATTGAATGACGCTATGAAATTAAATCATGCTCATTCTATATGCTGTATTTATTAGTAGGGTGGCTATATTGACGTGCCGCAAGGCGCTGGACGAACATGAAGGGGAAAAGGGAGAATTCGCAATGACTAAGATGATGAAAGCCTTTGTGATGAAAAAGATCGGCGAAGTCGGTATGATGGAAAAGCCTATACCGGCTGACCCGGGGCCCAATGATGCAATCGTCAAAACCACGCTGGCTTTAGTATGTACATCTGATGTGCATACGGTCAAAGGAGCGATTGGTGAACGCCAGGATATGACCTTGGGACATGAAGCCGTCGGCATTGTGGATCGCGTGGGCAGCAGCGTCACCTTGTTCAAACCCGGTGACCGCGTTGTTGTTAACGCGATTACGCCTTGCTTCAGGTGCCACAATTGCCAAAGGGGTTTTACCTCCCAATGCACGGAAGCACTGGGAGGCTGGAAGTTCGCCAACATCAAGGACGGCAATATGGCCGAGTACTTTCATGTCAACGACGCGGATCCCAATTTAACCCTGATTCCAGAAGGGGTATCCGATGAAGCCGCGTGCTATACCACGGATATGATGTCTACGGGATTTAAAGGCGCTGAAAATGCTGATATCGTACTGGGCGGCAGCGCCGTTGTTTTTGGCGCTGGACCGGTGGGCCTGATGGCCACAGTAGGTGCGCGATTACTTGGAGCGGGGTTGCTCATCGTGGTTGACAATGTGCCTCATCGTTTACAGCTGGCCAAGGAGTACGGCGCTGACGTGGTGCTTGACTACAGCAAGATGGATGTCGTTGCGGAAATAAAGAGACTTACCAACGGCGAAGGCGTGGATTCTTCCATGGATGCGGTGGGAATGCAGAAACCATTTGAAAACTGCATCAAAGTCACCCGGCCGGGTGGCACCATATCCAACATCGGCTACCATGGCGAAGGTGAATTCCTCAACATTCCCCGCATAGATTGGGGCGTCGGCATGGCTGAGAAGACCATCAAGACGCTACTTTGTCCGGGTGGCAACGAGCGCATGACTCGCCTGCTTCGATTGATCCAGTCAGGGCGAGTAGATCCCACCAAACTCACCACCCACCATTTCAACTTTACCGACATTGAAAAAGCGTTCTGGATGATGGATTCCAAGGAAGACAACATCATCAAACCGGTCATTCACTTTGAATGATTCAAGCCTTTAACCCTAGAAAGACATATACCTTAATTAGCTATTTAAATTTCTGTAACATATAAAATGTTTAAATCAATTCTCATAAATTTGATAGCGTGCTTGAACTCAGAAGGTTATACCTTTAATTCCCATTGTAAGGTTAATTTGAAGCGTTATTAAGATAAAATCCGTGGGCTGGGAGGTCGAATCTCTCCTGGGAGCGGTGCCATGACTACCAAGGGGTCTCAGCAAAAAGTTGCTGAACCCCTTTTTTTGTTTCCGGACCAAATCAGGTATGGTTTAAGAATCTACTTGTGGTATATGGAGATATTTTGGAGGGGGAGTAGGTCGACCCGGAATGTTTGAGTGCCGGCGAGTTTCCGGACCGCCCGCCCGTAGCAAACTCGAGCGGTACTTGAACAAAACTGCGTGCGGCGAGAGTCCCCCGACAGCAACGGCTCCAGAACGTTGAAAATGAAATGGAGATAAATAAATTTCTGATTACCACTCTTTCTCAGCTTAAGCTTGGGTTTGATTTTTGTAAAAACACAAAATCGCGCGAGGGCTTGACGGATGGGCATCCGCGCGACTGAACGCGATTCAGCGTGTGTCTACAAAATCGGGGGGGGTTTTCAGGCCAGTTTTTCCAGTTCGATGACCATCAGGCCCTTGTAGCCGCAGGCAGCGTCTTCCAGGCTGATGGTGTCGTCGTTGGTCTCGAGAACCCACCTGCCGTCATAGGTTTCCGCTTCCCGTATTTTACCCCGGTCGATGCGGACCTTGTTGGCCTTTGTGACCTTCAGGCAGCGCTTGAAGCGGCGAGAGGCCAGCAGTTCGATGGCCCATTGGGCGGTGGCCGATGTATCCTGGTGGGACTCAAGCTCCTTCTCCAGGATGGCGACAGTCATTTCCCGGTGCTTGCGCTGACGTTCCGCCTCCCTGGGGTTGTAGCAACGGAGCCGTCCTTGTTTTTTCGCTTCTTAGACCGGAGGTACATGTTTACGTTTATGGCATTTTACTGCATGAATGATAATCTGTTAATGCATAGGCGTGTGCCTACATGTTTTGAGGATCGGAAGGATTCGCGATGAGCGCAACAGGCTGAATTTATTATGGTCGCGTCTCGCGGACAGGCCGATTTGGGGCGGTTTTCTGCCTACAAATCTCAAACTCAAGTTAAGTTAAGTTAGCTATCATACAAAATGTATGTGGCTCGAATTATAGATTTAAAGCTATATCCCTCTTAAAATTCAATTTTTATGAAAGTGAAAACACGGATTTTGGGTGCCATGAAAAATAATTTGATTTTTTACAATCTATAACATTCTGTTTTGATATATAAATTCAACTTGTCGCCTTTCTTAACTTTGGCTGAATAAGGGTGATAATCAAATTATGTTTTTTCCAATCATCATTTATTCCCACCTAAAAAAAGGAAGTTGGGCGCAAAAATAGACCTCGGCTCACCCGTCCACTCCCACCCTTATCCCCAGGGCCGGATCATAGAAATCTTCCCCGATCTCATCCGTGCGCTGCGCGTTCAGGCGAAGAAAACATATTGTTTCGCCCCGGTCTCTGTCCAAGGCCTCTGCATCGGAAGGAAAAATGCCTTTTCCGGACGCTTCGACCGCAAGCTCAAAATCCCGCCAATGACGCCAGCCGTCAGGCACCACCTCAACCGCGACATTCTTGACCATCGGGCTGCCCGACCACAGGTCCCGCCAGAACTCCCGTGTCTTGAAACAACGACAGGAGGCTTCCCAGAAGATCTTCCCGTTTTTCTGCGGCATGGTCAGGCAGGCGGGGGGCTTTCCGTCTAGGGCCTTCATCAAACCCACCACGACAACCCCGAATGTACCGCCGGGTTTGACGAAACGTGAAAGGTAGTCGATATAGAGTTCGTCCGTGCCGAAATACTGAAAGGCGTCCACCGAGACCACCGCGTCAAAAAAACCCTGAGCGAACGGCAAGGCATGGGCCTCGGCCTTGATGGGGAAGACCAGATCGGAGACCCCTGCCTCGACCGCCCGGCGCCAATTGGGGTCCGGGCTCATCCAGAGATCAGAAGCCCAGACCTGCACGCCGAACTCACGCGCAAGAAAGATACTGCTTATCGCCTTGCCGCACCCCAAATCTAATACGCGCATGCCGGGCCTCAGGGCGAGGACATTACAGAGCCACTCCATGAGCCAGATGGCGTTCGGCCCCATCTGGTTTTCAAGCATCCAGTCCGAATCGTACTTCGCAGAGCGCGGGAATTCCGGCTTCTTGAGGGTTTTGGCAATGTCCATCTTCATTTGCTCCTTTTGCTCTGTGCCCCTACCCTTCCGAAAGGGTTGCTTGGGGTCAGTTCATCCAAACGGGTATTATTGCATACACCCTAAGTCTGTCTGCACCAATCACCGTGTTTCGATTTGTTTCAAATTGTTCTGGTATCCTTGACAAAATCAGCGCCAGGATACTCATGTTTAGGATCATTATTCATGAATTCCGGTGGCATGGCAGGGGTAGCCGTAAGGCTACTCCCTATCCGATGACGTGGATGATATCGACGATGATCGTCAGTTCGAGGCCTTTCTCCCGGGGGATGCGGTCCAGAATATCCAGTTGGGTGTTGTCGCCGTCGACGAGCGCTACCCACTGCTTTTCATGGATTGGATCGCGATAACACACCTCGTCAAACGCATCCTGGATGACCTGTTCGGCAGAACGCTCGATGCTCGTCCACACGCGTTTATTCTACGGGCGGGGGCGTTTCTCCTTTATCTTTCTTCCCGGAGCCGGCGGACGGCATGTTTGACCAGGGGGTAAACCAGTATGGTTTTCACGCAGGCCCCGTGGCGCTGGTTGGCCCAATCCATGCGCCCGCGGCCGCTGGCCTCCCCCAACTCGATCCAGTTGACCGCCCGATAACAGCCCCCATGAAACCGCTTCCGGTCCACCAGGGTCTCCACCAGCAGCGGCTCGATCTTATACTGCCGCATCCAGTCGGATCTCAGGCGGCGGAGAACAGCAGCGTGGATCGCGCTTGCCAGGTTCCGGATCTCTGCCAGAACCAGGAATCGGCTGTTGTTCACGATATGCTGCAGCCCGTCTGCACGTCCGGCATCGTCCCAGCCGATCCATTGGTCCCGGGCCTTCATCCGCCAGGCGGGGCTCGAAAATGCTTAACCAATTGCAATATTGCCTATTTTTAGGTATCGTAAAAGAGTTGCACCCTTTATATTTACGGCTCAGGGATAAAAATCGTAAATTCGATTAGAAATCCCGGCGAACAACCGGCTCGTGTCGGCCGCCGGACGCAACGCAGCTATTTGAACCAAACATATTTACACCGGTGCCGCACCGCCGTTCCGTTCGGCCTAAGATTGCAATAGGAGTCTTCATGGAAACTCCTATCGAAAAACGCATCAAGGATAGTTTTGCCCGTCAGACCGTGATGGCAACCATCGGGGCATCCATCACCAGAGTCGAACCAGGTGAAGTGACCATCCAGTTACCGTTTCGATCAGACCTCCCGCAACAACATGGGTTCCTTCATGCCGGGGTGGTCACCATGATTGTCGATACCGCCTGCGGTTACGCTGCGCGTACCCGGATGCCTGCCTCTGCCGCGGTGCTGACTGTTGAATATAAAGTCAATTTCCTGTCGCCCGCCGAAGGCGAAAAACTGATTGCCCGAGGTCGTGTACTCAAGCCAGGCCGCACCCTGACAGGTTGCTTCGGAGAAGTTCATGCGGAAAAGGACGGGAAAGAGAAGCTCATGGCCACGATGCTGGCCACTATGATCGCACTCGAAGAAACGGGTTTGACGGATTAGCATATCGCCTTGAGACAGACATTTCCTCCGGACTTGCAGCACTGGCCTTACCTTGGCCGGTATTTCTCAGGGTGGGTCCGACTGATGACGCGGCAGGATCCTCCCTGTCGGTCACCGGATGAATCGAAAGGGCGTTGCATGTTGGTGACCTTGAGCCTGATAACACTTTTGCTCCTCCTGGTGACGCTGTTGCCCCTGTGGCGTCACCCCCACTGGATAACCCGTGGAATGGACTTTCCGCGCCTGCAGTTTTCGGTTGCGGGAACAATCCTGCTCCTCGCCCAGCTTATTTTTCTGGATCTCGAAGCCCCAAAAACATGGATGCTCATTGCTCCAACCCTGCTTTGCCTTGCCTGTCAGTTATGGTGGATTGCACCTTATACCCGCCTCTGGCCCCACGAGGTGAAACCGGCGAAAGAAAGCAGTACCGACCGGCACCCGAGTATCCTAACAGCCAATGTGCTTACCCCCAATCGCAATGCGGAAGCGCTTATCGCACTGGTTCAACAGCGCAAACCCGACATCCTTGTCACCCTGGAGTCTGATCAATGGTGGCAGGACCAGTTTGACACCCTGCAGTCTGAAATGCCGCACAGCATCAAGTGCCCGTTGGACAATCTCTACGGAATGCATGTCTATTCACGCCTGCCTCCGATCGGGTCGGATCACTTTCCACTGTTTACGGAGCTTTCCTACACGCCAAGGCACGGGGCGACGCAGGAAGGCCTGGAAGCCGACAGCGCTGACCGATCCTGGGCACGGTCCAAGATTGAGGAACAGAACGTGAGCCAGGCGGATGTTCCCCGTCCGGGAGAACGATCCGGTTTTCCATCGTTTGGTGGATGCCCGGACCGGGTTACGGGGGGCGATGATCATCCATAACGAAACAATCCGCGATCTGGTCAAAACGAGGTACACGCCGGCGGACATCAACCGAATCCGAGAATTGCTGGATCAGCACCGTGTATTCCACTTCCCGACCCTCCCCAGTGGGCTCTTCCCCGCCGCCTTGACCACCCCCGAAACCCGCCATACCGGGTATGCCAACGTCTGGGTTCGGGATAACGTCTTTGTTGCCCATGCGCTTCTGCTGTCCGGCCGGGTTAAGGCGGCGGGCCGCACGGCCAGCGCCCTGGCGGCGCATTTCGAGCGCCAGATGGCGCGGTTTGACGCCGTTATTGCCGACCCGGCTTCCGGGGCCGACGTGATGAACCGCCCCCACGTCCGGTTTGATGGCGCCGCGCTATGCGACCTCGAAGAGACGTGGCCCCATGCCCAGAACGACGCCCTGGGCTATTTTCTGTGGTTCTATTGCAGACTCGCCCAAGGCGGCCACGTCCCGGTAGGGGACCTTGAGGCAGAAGTGATCGCGCGGTTTCCACGGTATTTTGCCGCGATTCGATACTGGGAAGACGAAGACAGCGGACACTGGGAAGAGATCCGCAAGATTTCGGCCTCCAGCATGGGCGCTGTCGTGGCCGGGTTGCGGGAACTGAAAAAACTTCTCACCGGCCCCGCGCCCCCGGCCGCTCTGCGATCCAGATTGCCTCTCGGAGGGATTGACGCGCTGCTTACCGCCGGGAGAAAACAGCTGGCGACCATGTTGCCGTTCGAATGCGTTCAGGCGGATCAGCGCAAGAAACGGGAATACGACGCCGCCCTGCTCTTTCTCATCTACCCTCTTGAAGTGGCAAAGGGCCATGCGGCCGAACGTATCCTGGCAAACATCACCACGCAGTTACAGGGAGACTTCGGGATCAGGCGCTATCCGGGAGACTCGTTCTGGAGCGCGGACTACTGGAAAAACTTCAAGGCCAGGGATCGCACCCGCGATATGAGCGACGATACGGCTCCGCGGGACCGCTGCTTCATCCCCGGCACCGAGGCCCAGTGGTGCATCTTCGATCCCATCGTTTCCGTGATTTACGGCAAAATATACCAGCGGTCTGGGAGGATCGAAGACCTCGACCGGCAGACCTTCCACCTGAATCGCTCCCTGGGGCAGATCACCGGAGAGAACGCCCGGTGCGGGTTCGGTCCGGACCAGGTCCACATCGGCCCTTTCAAATGCCCGGAACTCTATCACGTTGAAACCGTCGGGTCCGGGGCGCCCGAGGTCCAGCCCAGCGAAGCCACCCCCCTGCTGTGGACCCAGGCCAGCCTGTTGCTGGCCCTCGGGATGATGGCGCGGAGCCTTGAGAAGATTCGAAAAGAATGATCTTAGATCAAGGCATCCCAAAAGCCCTGCCGTCCGGCGACCACTACCCTAGCCCGGGGCGGCCGTCGAGAGCGCCTCCAACTGAAACACGTGGTAAGACCAGGCCGGCATGTCCAGGTAGAGCCCCTGCGAGACGAGATCGCTGCCGTCCCTCTCGTAGGCGCTCGTTCCCATGCGATCCTGCAAATGCCAGGCGTGTTCCCTGAGATCGGTCCATGAGAGTACGACGTAGCACTGGCTCTGATGATCCGAGTAGTTGACGGCAACCAGGCGCTTTCCACCGTCCTCTCCGGTCCAGGAAAAGGCGATAACGTCGACCGAGGTCCAGTTGCCGTCCCATGCGGGGCCGCATTCGAGCAGTTGCCACCGGCCTTCGCGCATGGCCGGCTGACGCAGCTCGGTCAGCAGCCGGTCGTAGAACGCTTCCAGCCGCGGGTCGACCGGCTCCTCCGGACCTCTCGCCAAATGGGGAGAGATGCGTTTCCGGCAGCCCTGGAATTGTCCCTGATGGAAGAATCGGAGCCCGGGGGAGAAAAAGGTGACAACGGCCGCGGCCTCATGCACCTCCGGCGCGAAGGTTGCGGCGGCCCGGGGTTCGTCGTGGTTTTCCAGGAAACGGACCAGCTTGTTCTGAAAATCAGGGTCGGCGTGGAAATGCTCGCGCACCGGCCGGGCAAGCCCGTCGCGGAGGCGATCGTACAACCGTTTGTCGTAGGTGTAATCGAATCCCTGCTGCTGAAGCATCCATTCCAGGTCCCAGTAGACCTCGGCCATAAACCGGAATTCCGGAAACCGCCCGCGTACCCGCTGCGTTGCCGCGGGCCAGAAGGGCTGCGTCCGGACGCCCCATGTCCGTTCAAAGACCTCCGGCAGGACCAGCATGGCCATGTCGCAGCGCACGCCGTCGCATTGCCCGGCGATCCTCTCCAGTTCGCCGATCATCGCCTGCTGCAATTCCGGGTTGCCATAGTTGAGCTGCAGGGTGTCGGGCCAGCCGTCAAAGTACGGGTCCCGGCCGTAGGCCAGCAGCAACGGCCCATTTTTCGTTTGCACGCGGCGGTAGTTCTGCGGTGAGCGAGCCAAATCCGCCTCGCTGCAATGGACAAAGTAATTCGGGTGCTCGTCGATCCAAGGGTGATCCGGGGCCATGTGGTTCGGGACAAAGTCGAGCATCAGCTTCAGCCCGCGTTTTTGCAGCCGCTGCCGCAACCCTGCAAGCGCCTCAGCCCCGCCCAGATCGCGATGAACGGTGTAGCTCTGGATGGCGAAACCGGAGCCGGTGATGTCTTCGTCCTTGAGATCCGGCAGGGTTTCGGCGAACTCGCGACACCATTCGGCATTCGCCCGCGAGATGGCCTGTGCCGCAGGGCCGGTCTGCCAGACGCTCAACAGCCAGATCCAGTCAAAGCCCAGTTCCGCCAGGCGGTCCACTTCGGCGTCAGGGACGTCATCCAGCGTCGCAGCCCGTCCCAGCTTCCGGGACAGTTCCGTCAGCCGGACACGGGTGTTGATCTGGTACAGCGAAGGGTAACGAATATCGGCCATGGTTCCTCCTTATTTCCCGAGGGGCTGTTCACCGCCCACCTGCTCCCGGAAGATCCGGGTGATCGCTTTCCCGCGCTCGGTCTCCAGTGCGGTTTTGGGATCGATTCGTCCGAAAAGATCCAGGAGAAGTGCGACCAGGCCGGTCCACCCCGTCTGGTGGCTGGCCCCGAGCCCTGCCCCGTTGTCGCCGTGGAAATACTCATAAAAGAGGATGAGGTCACGCCAGTGCGGGTCGTCCTGGAATTTGGCCGTCCCCCCATAGACCGGCCGCCGTCCCTGTGCATCGCGCAGGAAGGTGCCTGCCAGCCGGCGGGAGATCTCCTGCGCCGCCTCGAAGAGCGTCATGTACCGGCCGGACCCGGTCGGGCACTCGACCTTGAATTCGTCGCCGTAAAACAGGTACAGATTCAGCAGAGCCCGGATGATGAGCGCATTGACCGGCATCCAGACCGGCCCGCGCCAGTTGGAGTTCCCGCCGAACATCCCCGTGTTGGATTCGCCCGGCAGGTACTGCACCTTATACTCCTGATGACCCACCCAGAAAATGAACGGATGCTCCAGGTGAACCCGCGAGAGGGAGCGGATCCCGTGCGGCCCCAGAAATTCATTCTCGTCGAGCATGTACCCGAGCACCCGGATGAGCTTCTTCTTGTTGAGAATTGAGAGCAGCCGACGATTTTTGTAGCCGATGAACCCCTCGTCGGTCGGGGCCACCTGGGAAACCAGCTCGGGATGACGTTTGCGGAACAGGGCGATCATCTCCGTCAGTTTCGGATAGCGCGTCAGGTAATCTCCCTCGAAGACGGTGGATGCGCAGAGCGGCAGCAGTCCCACCAGCGACCGTACCTTCAACCGCATGGCCTGACCGTCCGGCAGGCGAAGCAGATCGTAGAAAAAGCCGTCCTCTTCATCCCACATCTCGTCGTGATGGACGCCGATGCGATCCATGGCGTAGGCAATCCACATGAAATGCTGGATGAACTTGAAGGCGACCTCTTCGTAGATCGGATCGTGTTCGGTCAGGATCAGGGCGATCTCCAGCATGCACTGGCAGTAGAACGCCATCCAGGCGGTGCCGTCCGCCTGCTCCAGCGACCCGCCCGTCGGCAGCTGGGCGCTGCGGTCAAAGACGCCGATGTTGTCGAGTCCCAGAAAGCCGCCGGCGAAGACGTTTCGCCCGGCAGGGTCCTTCCGGTTCACCCACCAGTTGAAGTTGAGCATCAACCCCTGAAAGGATCGCTCCAGGAACCGAAGGTCCGCCCGGCCCAGCGTCTGCTCCATTTTGTAGAGATAGAGCGTGGCCCAGGCGTGCACCGGAGGATTCACGTCGCTGAAGTTCCACTCGTAGGCCGGAATCTGGCCGTTGGGGTGGAAATAGAGATTGCGCAGCATCAGCAGAAGCTGCTCCTTGGCAAAGTCAAAATCCACCAGGGCCAGGGCGGTTGTGTGGAAGGCCAGGTCCCAGGCCGCATACCACGGATACTCCCACTTGTCGGGCATGGAGATGATGTCGGCGTTCAGCATGTGGAACCATTCCGTGTTCCGCATGCTGCGCGGGGCTGCGTCGAGCAGCGAATGGCTCTTGTGCTCGATCAGCCACTGCTCCAGATCGAAGTAGTAGAACTGCTTGCTCCAGAGCATGCCCGCCAGGGCCTGGCGGTGCACCCGGCGCTCGTCTTCGGTAAGCGCCTGCGGCGTGATCCGCTCATAGAATTCGTCCGCGTCTGCAACCCGGCTCTTGAAGACCTCGTCGAAGCCCTTGAAGGCATCCTCCGAAGAAGCGGCCCCAAGGCGCAGGCGGACCGTCCGGCTGCCGCCGCCGGGCACGTCGAGGACATAGTGGGCTGCGGCTTTCGTCCCCGCCTTGGCGGGATTCACCGCTTCACCCCGTCCCTCGATGGTGTACGTGTGGAAGGCATCCTTGACGTAGGAAGAAGCGTTGGGTTGATTCCAGAGGCGCTGGGCATTGCTCTCGTTCTCGGTGAAGATCAGCTCCGGGGCGCCATCGCAGTACAGCCAATACTCGCCCAGCTCTGGGTGTGATGCCTGAACAGCGCCCAGCGCCGCCTCGCGCAGGGACGGCTTGCGATCGTCCTCGCCCCAAGACCAAGTGTTCCGAAACCAGAGCGTCGGCAAGACCCGGAGCCGCGCCGCTTCCAGCCCGCGATTGTACACGGTGATGCGCACCAGGATCTCTTCCGGGCCCTCCTTGGCATACTCGACAAAAACATCGAAATACCGGTCGTCGTCGAATATGCCGGTATCGAGCAGCTCATACTCGAATGCATCCCGGGACCGTTCCCGGTTCCTCTCGATCAAGTCCCGGTATGGATATTCCCGCTGCGGATACTTGTAGAGATACTTCATGTACGAGTGGGTGGGCGTGCTGTCGAGGTAGAAGTAATACTCCTTGACGTCCTCGCCGTGGTTCGCCTCGCTGTTGGTGAGCCCAAACAGGCGTTCCTTCAGGATGGGATCGCGCTCGTTCCAGAGTGCGATGGCAAAACACAGCCGCTGCCGCTCGTCACAGATGCCCCCCAGTCCGTCCTCACCCCACCGGTAGGCCCGCGAGCGCGACTGGTCATGGGTGAAATAATCCCAGGCGTTGCCGTCCTCGCTGTAGTCCTCGCGCACCGTTCCCCACTGGCGCTCGCTCAGGTAGGGTCCCCACTTTTTCCACGGGATGCCGGCCTCTCTGGCATCATTCAGCCGTTTTTGCTCGGTGACATCTACGAACTGATTCTTTTTCATACGTTTCACCTTTCTCCTGAGTTTGCCATGCGTCCCTCAACGGATCCCTTCGTGTTATAAGCTCTGGATACCCTTCTATCTGCATCTTGGAGATTTTCATATAGGACTTTGGTCTTATTCTGGGCAGGTTCTGGGCAGGCTGCGGTGAAAGGTCAACCCCGCCAGACTCCCGATCACCAGGGCCTGTGCAATGGCGATGGGGATGATGTTGCGCGCGGTCCATTCCCCCAGGATCACCTCCACAACAAACACCATGCCGGTAATGGGGGGCGTTGAATATCGACGAGATCGCGCCTGCTGCGCCGCACTTCACCAGCGTGATGCGCTGGCGCTCGTTAAGCGGCGCCGCTCATGACGACCGGGGCCTCCGGCTCTGCCGAACCGCCGCTGCCGATGGTGAGGCAACTGGAGATCAGGCGGGAAAAGCTGGAGCGGAAGGGAAGGAGCCCGCCATACCGCGAGACGCTGTAAATGACCTCGGGAACGCCGTGCCCCGCCCCTTCCCTGACGATCTTGTTCATGAACAGGGAGGAGAGCATCGCCCCTGCAGTCGGCGCCATCGCCCCCCACCAGAAATGGCGGGAAGGACCAGTCTGGCCAAGAAAAGCGGTGAGCGAGCGGCTCAGGGCCACGGTGGCCAGATCGCTGCACGCGCCAAGGACTCCGTTTGCCTCCATCGCCGAGAGAAGCGTTTTGTTTTCAGGAGGTTCGGACGAACCGGAATCGGGTTCCGAAGCGACATCCTGGTCTGAAAGAACGAGGTTATGCGCCTTTGCCCATTTTTCAACGGAAGATGTCGGTCTGTATACCTCTCAAACTTAATGCCGTTGCGTATCGATGCAAGACCTCGCAACAGGAGACGGCTGCTTTTTTTTCCGGCCCGAGGACGACCGTCAGGGCACCGCTTCCGGGGGAAGGTTTTCCGCGACTCCCCGCAGCTTGGGGTTGGTGCATATCTCGTAGTACCTCCTCCGGGTAACCCCCTCGGGTTGAACTTCTCCGCATCAATCTTGACGATGGGCGCCTCGTGTATCACCAGGCGCTGGTATTCGCCGTTGGTCAGCGGAAATTTCGCCGTATGGAATTTCATCCGGGTCCGCTCGCGGATCGTTGTGGTATTGACGGTAAACGGCCGCAGTCGAATCTCCTCCTGAAATTTCCGGTCTTGATCCGGTTGAGAGACAGATTTAGGGTGCTGCCGCCCAGATCGATCGTGCTGGATGATGCTGTTTGATTTTGCAATGTTCCCTGCCTAATGCGAATGCGTCAAAAATGATTGGAAAGCCCATGGAAAATCGTCACGGGTGCCCGGCTTGGCTCGAAGCCGGCGGCTGGATGTCGCAAACCGCCCTTGCATGAGAGTAGGCCGTGTGGTCATGCCAGGCGACAAACCCGAGATCCAGGCTGACATACCATGCCGCGATATGGGAACTGGTATCCCGGCTCCAGAGCCAACGCTGGGTTTCATCAAATACCTTTGGGATGCAGAGATCCACCCCGTGGGGTGTTTTCACCAGGAGCGTCATAAGTTCGGCCACCGTAGGCAGCCGCCAGTCCGTCCGCCCCGCAAATGCCCGTGCGTTCAGGCTGCGGACATATTGGACCCCCTTCTCCGTCGGGATGCGGCGTGAAGGCTTTTCCATTTTTTTCATACATTCCGTTTTCCCGAAGAGAATCCGATTCCATAAATTAAATAATAATGATAATATTGATATTTGATCAACTATAAAAAAATTTGATTACCTTTTTTCCTCAGCGATGCTTAATTTAACGAAAAGGAGATAACCTTCAAATACAGGGAGGTATCCGCATGGCGAAGAATAAAATTCAATTTCAAAGAGGAACATGCCATTCCTTTCGAAAGAAACATATTCCCCGCTACCTCGCTGAATTTCAATACCGCTTCAATCGGCGCTTTGACTTGCCGAGCATGATCCCTCGGCTCGCCTATGTCGCGGTTCGGACGCCGCCCATGCCGCTGCGCCTGCTAACTTTGGCTGAGAAAGCGTGGTAATCAAATAAATTTGTCCGATTCAGAATCCGTTTCAGAAAGGCTCAACACCGGCATCTATTATGGCTGGGTCATTGTTTTTGCAGCCTTTATCACATTGGGAATCACCTTCGGTATCTGGTATTCTTATTCAGTGTTTATCCTAGCGGTTATCAACGAATTCAACTGGAGCACAGCGGCGGCATCCAGTGTGTTTTCAATTTTTATCATGTCTCATTCCATTTTTGCCATGGCAGCGGGATATCTCCAAGACAGATTCGGGCCTAGAGTAGTTGTTCCGACCGGGTCCGCACTTCTTGCCGCATCCCTGATCATCACATGCTGGTCTAAAAATTTATGGCATTTTCAGATAACTTACGGTGTGTTTGCCGGGGCCGGCATCAGTCTTTTGGCTTTTGTCTCCCATTCGGCCTTTCTGCCCAAATGGTTTGAGCGAAAAAGGGGATTGGCGCTGGGAATCGCCACAGCAGGCGTTGGTCTTGGGATGCTACTGATTGTTCCCTTCACAGAAAAAATGATTTCCGCCTATGGTTGGCGAACCGCCTATCGCATGTTGGCTGCCATGGTTCTTTTTATTGTAGCCCCTTTAAACCTGCTATTGGGACGAAAGTCTCCCGAAGAGGTTTCGCAGCATTTGGACGGAGATATTCCCGGCAACCTTAAAATGGCAAAACAATTTTCATGGACCATGGAAATCGTCGATAAAAAATGGGCCGCAATCGACTGGGATCTGCTCAAGGCTTCCCGAACATTAACTTTCTGGTATCTGATCGGTGCATTTGGTTTTATTTCTTTTGCCTTCCAGGGAGTGTTGCTCCATGCCGTGGCCGCCATGGTGGATGCCCAGATAAGCAGAAGCACGGCTGCCTATTTCTTTGGGTTGGCCGGCATCATGGGCTCCGTGGGCAAAATCCTGTTTGGCTTTCTCTCCGATAAACTGGGGCGAGAACGCGCTAAACTCATTGCCGATGTCATCGCCATTCTGGGAATATTGGCTCTGACTTTTATTTCATTGGCTCACAGCCCCATGGCTTTCATATTCGCGATCTTTTTTGGCATCGGCTATGGGGCCGCAGCACCCTTGATTCCGGCAATCACCGCCGATATTTTCATTGGAAGAAATTACGGCCTGATTTTTTCCATCATCGCCATCGGCGGAGGCGTCGGCGCGGCCGTCGGTACCTATACCATTGGACTGTTAAGGGATATCAACGGCGACTATACGGCATCATTCATAATCTGTTGTCTATCACTGGCCATTTCGTGCATGTTAATATTCCTGGCAGCCCCCAGGAAAGTCAGAAAAATGAAAAAAATCAATTTGTCAGGCTAAGCATGACCACGGCGCCACAACAGGTGTACGCCATCTTGTCGGATGCACCCACTTCCCGCTGTGCCGGGCATGGTATTTTGCGCTTGACACTGTTTAACTATTGCGACTGCAATTGAAGACTTGAAAGTAAACTCGAGACGCCCCGATATCCCTTCGGAGAGGTTGACCTTTTTGTGTTTTATTTATAGATATGGAGTTGGGACGATAGTTGTGGTATGATGTAATTCAAAGTTTGAGGGGGTTGTCACAGACAGGCTTCCGGTTGAGCGTCGCACACTGGGGAGGGAGTGATGACGGAAATGCATCAGATCATGGAGTCCATCCTCCTGGTTGACGATCAGCCGGCCAATCTTCAGTTGCTCATGCATACGCTGAAGCGGCTCGAGTGCAGGCTGCTGGTCGCCAAAAACGGGGAGACGGCCCTCACCATCGCAAAAAAGGCGCGTCCGGACCTCATTCTGCTGGACATCATGATGCCGGGAATCGACGGCTTTGAAGTGTGCCGACGGCTCAAATCGGATGAGGACACCCAAAAAATCCCGGTGATCTTTCTTTCCGCGTTGGATGATACCGGAGATAAGGTGCGCGGACTCCAACTGGGGGCGGTTGACTATGTTGCCAAACCCTTCCAGCCCGAGGAAGTCATCGCGCGGGTGAACACCCATCTGACAATCCATCGGCTCAGCCGCGAGGTGCAACGGCAAAGGGACGAACTGGAGCATGAACTGCAAATTGTGTCCCAAATCCAACGCTACCTCCTGCCCGAGCACCTACCCCAAATCGACGGCCTGAAAATAGCGGTGCATTATGAAACCAGCCGATATGCCGGCGGTGATTATTACGATATTCTGGAACTTCCCAATGGCCTTTTGGCCGTTCTGGTCGCCGATGCCGAAGGCCATAGCGCCCCGGCCACCGTCATGATGGGCATGACCGCTGCGCTGTTTCGGTCATGTTCGACGTTTCTGGATAAACCGGACAGGATGCTCGCCTACCTCAACGAAAACATTTGCAAAATGAACATGGAGAGCTATGTCACGGCGATCTACGCCGTCTACGACCCTCGCACCAGAAAACTCAAGATTGCTCGCGCTGGTCATCCGCTCCCGATTCGTTATCGACCCTCCGAAAAAAAAGCAACCGAAATGCCTTGTGAGGGCGTATTTCTCATGGGATTCGAACCTTATTCCCACGTCCCGATCACCGAGACGGCTCTTCAACCCGGCGACCGGCTGTTGTTTTATACGGATGGCATTACCGATCGTGCCGGCGGCGAAACGGAAGATCTTTACGGCACAGACCGTCTCATACGGCAATTCAGCGCAGCCGTCCTTAATGACCCGGCTGACATCCTTACCGCGATTGTCGATGATTTAACGCATTTCGCGGGAAATCGTCCGGCCGACGACGATCAGGCGATGCTGACGATCGTTGTCGAATAGAGATGCTGGGAGAGCCAAGGCCACATGGTGGAAAGGATATAGGTCGCGATCTTGAAGTCACCGCAACAACCTGAAACGACCCTTACGATCGCACGGCATCAGGATAACGCGGTGCCCGTCGAAACCCAGGGTGATACTCTGATAGATCTGCTGGATCTAGAGCAATTGAGTCCCATCCTGGAAGATTTCTGCAACGCCGTCGGGATTGCCGCAGCCGTTATAGACCTGAAAGGCAATGTTCTGGCATCCGCTCGCTGGCAGCGCATCTGCACCGATTTCCACCGGATCGACGAACGAACACGCAACCGCTGCATCGAAAGCGACACCGAACTCGCCTCGCATCTCGAGGAAGGCAAGTCGTTTTCGATTTATCACTGCAAGAACGGCCTGACCGACGCCGCGGCGCCAATCCTTATCGACGGCAGGCATGTGGCGAATATTTTTGTGGGACAGTTTCTCCTCGCCGAACCCGACAGGGGTTTTTTTCAACACCAGGCTCAGGAATTCGGTTTCGATACAGCCGATTATCTGAGCGCCCTTGATGAAGTACCCATCGTTTCCCAGGAAAAACTGCACGCAATTCTGGGATTCCTGACCGGCTTAGCCCATCTTGTCGCATCCACCTGTCTTGAGCGTACGAAAGCCGAACAGGCTAAAATGGAATTGACGCGCTACAAGACACATCTGGAAAACCTAGTGGCGGATCGAACCGAACAACTCAAACAGTCCGAAGAACGCAGCCGTCTCATTCTGCAATCCGTGGCTGAAGGTATTTTCGGAACGGACGTCGAAGGTCGATGCACTTTTGCCAATGAAGCCACGCTGAACATGCTCGGATACGAATCCGACGAACTCATCGGCAACTCCATACACGAGATGTTCCACCACTCGAATGCGGACGGCTCGCCGCACCACAAGCAGGACTGTCCGATTTACCTGGCATACAGCCAGGGGATTACCAGCTTCCGCAGAGATGAGGTGTTCTGGCGCAAGGACGGCACCTTTATCGATGTTTCCTACACCAGCGTGCCCAAGCGCAAAGACGATGCGATCATCGGCTCGGTCGTGGTGTTCCGCGACATCACCGCGCGAAAGAAGGCCGAGGATGCCCTGCGTGAGAGTGAATACCACCTCAAAGCCATTCTGACGACGACCAATGAAGGTTTCTATTGGGTCAACAATGACGCGCGCACCTTGTCTGTCAACGACACCATGTGCAAACTGTTGGGCAGGCCCCGTGAGGATATTGTCGGCAGGACAGTGTTTGAATTCCTGGACGAGGAAAACACGAAAATCATGAAGGAACAGCTCCGGCGCAGAGCCACCGGTCAAACCGGAGTTTACGAGATCGCCCTCAGCCGCCCCGACGGTTCGAAAGTGCTTTGCCTGTTCCACGCAACCCCCCTTTACGATAAAAATGGCATCAAAACCGGCTCTTTTGCCATGGTCACGGATATCACCCACCGCAAGAAAATGGAGGAGGAGTTTATCATCGCCCGAGACAAGGCTGAAGCGGCCACCCGGGCAAAAAGCGATTTTCTGGCCAACATGAGCCACGAGATTCGCACCCCCATGAATGCGGTGCTGGGCATGACGCATCTGGCCCTCAAAACAGACCTGACCCCGAAACAGAGAGACTATCTCGAAAAGATTCAACTTTCCGCCAACGCTCTTCTGGGTGTCATTAACGATATTCTGGACTTTTCCAAGATCGAAGCCGGAAAACTGAGCATGGAGTCCATCGGCTTCGATCTGGATGAAGTTCTGGAAAACCTGGGAACCTTGATGACGATCAAAACCCAGGAAAAGGAGGGAGTCGAAATCCTGTTCAGCACCGATCCCGAGGTACCCCGATCCCTGGTGGGAGACCCTCTCCGATTGAGTCAGGTGTTGGTAAACCTGGCCAACAACGCCATCAAATTCACCGAACGCGGTGAAATCGTAGTTTCCACGAAACTGGTCAGTCTGTCAAAAAAGACCGCAGTCATTCAATTTTCCGTGCGCGATACGGGAATCGGTCTAACCGAGGAACACAAGGCCCATCTGTTTACATCTTTCAGCCAGGCGGACACATCCATCACCCGAAAATACGGCGGTACCGGTCTGGGACTGACCATCTGCCAGCGTCTGGTAAAGATGATGGGCGGCAGGATCTGGGTTGAAAGCACTTTCGGGGTCGGCAGCACCTTCTCTTTTACCGCTGTTTTCGGCACCGGCCGGCAAGTTGCGGGGGTCTGCCGGGTTCCTCCGCCCGAGCTGAGAGGCATCAAAACACTGGTGGTGGATGACAACCCGACATCTCGGGAAATATTCCAAAGAATGCTGGAATCATTCTCCTTCGACGTCACCCCTGCAGCATCCGGTGAAGAAGGGCTGAAGGAAATCGAAAAATCCATTGGAGCAAGCCCTTACGACATCGTGGTGATGGATTGGAAGATGCCAGGTATCGACGGCATCGAGGCTGCCAAACGCATCAAGCAGGATTCGAGGTTGGCCCGAATTCCCGCTATCATCTTGGTCAGCGCATATGCGCGGGAAGACATCATGTGGCGCGCCGAAGCCGCCGGACTTGATGGTTTTCTGATTAAACCCATCAGCCCTTCAGTGATGTTTGATACCATCATGAACGCTCTGGCCAGAGGTGAGGCCAAGGACTTGCGGCCGGATAACAAGAAGGAGCAAGCTGCCCATGCCATGAAACAGCTCGAGGGTTCTCGGGTCCTGATTGTTGAAGACAATGAGATCAATCAAATGGTCGCCATGGAAATTCTTGCCGGCGCGGGTGTCGTTGTGTCCCTGGCCGGCAACGGCCGGGAAGCCGTGGAGGCCCTACGGACAAATCGTTTCGATGCCGTGCTGATGGATGTGCAAATGCCGGTGATGGACGGTTATACCGCAACACGGATCATTCGTGAAGATCCCCAATTCAAGGATCTGCCCATCATTGCCATGACCGCGCACGCGATGGCGGGCGACCACGAAAAAAGCACCGAAGCCGGTATGAATGATCATATTACCAAACCCATCGATCCGGAACAACTTTACACCATCCTGGCACAATGGATTTCGGCCGCTCATCCCGCTGTCGGAAAAGAATCGAGGCCGGAGGCGGTTGCACCCCATCCACCCCCCGAAGTCCGTGCCGAGACTGTTCCGGCACCCGGGGCAGAGGAACCGCTCCCAGAAACTCTGGATGGTTTTGATCTTCCAAAGGGCTTGAGGCGACTTCAGGGGAACCAAGCGCTTTATCGCAAGCTGCTGATTAGCTTTGCCGTCAAGTACGCCCAAAGGGCCGATGAAATCCGGCAAGCACTGGATGCCGAGGATTATCACAAGGCCCATGGCATGATTCACGAAATCAAGGGATTGGCGGGCAATCTGTCGGCAGTTCAATTGCAGGTCGCGGCAACAGAATTGGAGAAGCTGGTCAAACACGCCGACAAGAAGAATCCACCCGAGCCGGATGCCCTCGCGAAAGCCTTTGTCACCTTTGAAACTTTGATGCATCAGGCATTGCGGTCTACGGGGCGCATAACGTCCCCGACAGGTGAAAAGCATGCCGCACCGTGCTGGAAACCAACAGGACAGCTGCCGACAGGCCTGACAAAAGAAGCCGTCGGACGCCTGCGCGAGGCTGCCGAAATGGGCGATGTTTCAGGAATAACCGCAATTGCCGAAGAGATAGCTTCCCAATCCAAAAACTTTACCCCCTATCTCGACAAAATTGCTCAACTTGCAGAGGCGTTCGATTTTGAAGGCATCCTTGGAATAGCCAATGATCTGGAAAGGATAGAGGGGTGATGCGGCCATCGCCGACTGATGCCTCAAGGACTGTAACGCTGCTTCGCAAAGGATATTAATGATGAAACCAAGCCTTCTCGGGAACTCGAAAGCCGCTTTAAAAAAATCGATGGACTACCATCTCCGCTGCTCTCTGTGCAAGGAGCCCGTTTCAAAGGAAGGCCGGGACCTTTTTCTCGCCACGGCATTTTCCTTAAGGGATCGGATGGCGGAAAAAATTTTGCAGACGGAGCGTAGATATCGCGAGGCGAAAACCAAAAGGGTCTATTACCTGTCCCTGGAATTTCTCATTGGACGACTGATGGGCAATACCCTCCACAACCTCGGCATGTTCGATACCTACAAGGGACTCTTGACGGATGCAGGGTTCGATATCGAGGAAGTCCGGGAACAAGAAACCGATCCCGGTCTCGGGAACGGCGGACTCGGACGATTGGCGGCCTGTTTTCTGGATTCCATGGCAACCCTGGACATTGCCGGTTTCGGCTACGGGATCCACTATGAATACGGCTTGTTCAAACAGGAAATCGATAACGGCTACCAAAGGGAAAAGCCGGACAACTGGCTGGCGGAGCTCAACCCCTGGGAAATCAAGCGCACCGACGAGAAATGCATCATCCCCATTCACGGCCGGATAGAGCATTTCCAGGATCGCGCGGGCGAATACAACCCCATGTGGCTCGACTGGAAGGTCATCATGGGGATTCCCTTCGATATTCCCGTGGTCGGGTACGGGGGAAAAACGGTGAACTGGCTGCGGCTATACGGGGCGGGCTCCTCTGCGGATTTCGACATCCAGATCTTCAACGAGGGAGATTACTTCCGGGCCGTGGAACAAAAGGTCTCCTCCGAAACCATCACTAAAATGCTCTATCCTCTCGACACCCTCAAATCCGGGAGAGAACTTCGTCTTGTGCAGGAATACTTTCTGGTGGCCTGCGCCTTGCGGGACATTATTCGCCGCTATCTCAGGGATCACGAAAATTTTGATCGCTTCCCCGAACGCGTGGCCATCCAGATGAACGACACCCATCCCTCCCTGGCGGTCGCGGAATTAATGCGCCTTTTCGTGGACGAATATGCCCTTCCCTGGGATCATGCCTGGGAGATCACCCGTGAAACCCTGGCCTACACCAACCACACAGTTCTGGCGGAAGCGCTGGAGAAATGGCCCGTCGGTCTCCTCGAGAAGGTCATTCCGCGCCATCTTCAGATCATTTATGAAATCAACCGGCGATTTCTCGACAAGGTGGCGGCGCTTTATCCCGGGGATATCGATCTTATTAGGCGAATATCCCTCATCGAGGAAGGTGAAACCAAACAGGTCAGGATGGCCCACCTGGCCCTGGTTGGTTCCCATTCCGTGAACGGCGTCTCCGCTCTTCATACGGAGATACTGAAAAACGAAAATTTTTCAGATTTTTACGCGCTCCGGCCGGAAGAATTCGTCAATATCACAAACGGTATTACCCAAAGACGCTGGCTTCTGGAAGCCAACCCTCGGCTGGCAGGACTCATCAGCGATACCATTGGAGATGCCTGGATTACCGATCTCCAACAGCTTCGACGCCTGGAATCACTGGCCGATCAAAAGGCTTTCAAAGACGCTTTCCACGACATCAAGCGGACGAACAAAGAAATTCTGGCAGGCATCATCTCGGACTCCGTGTGGCTTTCCGTCGATCCCGACTCCCTGTTCGACGTACACGTCAAACGGATCCATGAGTACAAACGCCAGCTTCTGAAGATCATGCAGATCGTGCATGAATATCTCCAGATTATCAGGGGCGAAAAAAAGCCTGCGATCGCCAAAACCCATATTTTTGCCGGCAAGGCCGCCCCCGGATACTGGATCGCCAAACAGATGATCAAGCTGATCCATAACGTCGGTCAGGTCATCAATCAGGACAAGCGGATTGGAGATGCCCTGAAGGTGGTTTTTCTGCCGGATTACCGCGTCTCTCTTGCTGAAAAAATCATACCGGCCACGGATTTGAGCGAACAAATTTCCATGGCCGGCAGGGAGGCATCCGGAACCGGCAACATGAAATTCATGCTGAACGGCGCCCTGACCGTCGGCACGCTGGACGGCGCCAACGTCGAGATGCTCGAGGAGGTGGGGGAAGAAAACATTTTTATTTTCGGCTTGAAGGCGAAAGAGATCGCCGAGATGGTGCAAGAAAAACGCTATCGTCCCCTGGACTATTATCACCGTTTCCCGGAAATCCGCAAAGTTTTGGATGCCTTTCGGGACGATACGTTCTGCGCTGCTGAGCGGGGGCTCTTTCAGTGGATTTACCATAGAGTGATGAATAACGAAGATCCGTATTTTCATCTCCCGGATTTTATGCAATACATCGAGGCTCACGATAAGATAGAGGCGGAATTTCAGGATCCGGCCACCTGGACCCAAAAAGCGATCCTCAACGTTGCCCGGTGCGGCAAATTCTCCAGCGACAGGGCCATTGCCGATTATAATCGCTTGATTTGGAATAAAAACGGTTTGAAAGAAAAGTAGATATTAGAAAGGTAACCATGCAACTGCAACATAAAAACACGGCGGATGTCCTCATCGTGCGACCTCTGGAAAAAAGAATTGACGCTTCTGCGGCAACGGAATTCAAGCTAAAACTGGGAGAATGGATTGATTCGGGGAATCGACGGATTGTTCTCAACCTCTCCGAAGTGGATTTTATCGACAGCAGTGGTCTTGGCGCCATCATCTCGGGCTTCAAGAGAATCGGGGGCGACGGCCGTCTAGTGATCTGCGCGGTGAAGGAAAGCGTCATGAGTCTTTTCCGTCTGACCCGCATGAATCGGGTGTTCGATATTTTCCCATCAGAGGATGAAGCCCTCAGGGCTCTTTCCGGAAAGGCCTGAAACATGAAAACGGCGGGCATGATCAGGCTTATAATTGAAAGCAAGCTTGAAAATGTTGCCCTGATCGGTGGGAGCGTCCGCGGCATCGCCGAGACGCTGCCCATCGACAAGGTCATCCGCTATCATCTCGAGTTATGTGTCGTCGAAGCGGTGAACAACGTTATTAAGCACGCCTATCACGCCAAGGCCGGACGTTCAGTCGAAGTGGATTTCCTGCTTCACCCGGACCGCCTTACCTTCAAGATCCACGACAACGGAGACAGCCTCAACCTGTCAACCGTGGCACCGTTCTGCTTCGATCCGTTAAAAGTGGAAACCCTCCCCGAAAGAGGCATGGGGATCTTTATTCTGAAATCCTTGATGGACGAAGTCCGTTATGAAACGGCGAACGGGAAAAACATTCTGACCCTGATCAAATACCTGAAAAATCGTTCAGCCCCGCCTCCGGAGCACGGCGATTAGTTCGGCGAACACCATCATGCCGCCCTGAAACGCCTCAACAGCCATTATTTTCGCAAATGCGAGAACCTCAGGATCTTGTCGGATACATCCATCCCTTTTTTTCTGCCGGTGGCTTGAGAAACTGAGCACCGATGGATGAACCCGAAAAGGATCCTGGAATTATGCCCATGAAAAAATGGATAGGACTTTTGGCGCTGCTCACGGCGTTTCCCGCACTCTCCACGAGCATGTATTTACCGGCCATCCCGTCTCTGGTCCGAAACTGGCAGGAGCCCCTTTGGTTCATCAACCTGACCCTGGTGGGCTTTTTCGTGGTCTACAGTAGTTTTCTGCTGGTGTACGGCCCCTTATCGGACCGGTTCGGACGACGACCGCTGCTGAAAATCGGTATCGTATTCTATGTGTTCGGCAGCTTTCTATGCGCCCTTTCGCCCAATGCGATCAGCCTGATCGCTTTCCGTATGATTCAGGCGGCTGGCGGGGCTTCGGCATCATCGCTCGCCCTCGCCGTGTCCAGAGATGTCTTCGACGCGCGGGAGCGGGAAAAGGTGCTGGCGTATCTCGGCGTGGTCGTGGCGCTGGCGCCCATGCTTTCACCGGTGATCGGCGGATGGATCATCGCCAGGTTCTCATGGCAATGGATTTTTGTGATCCTCGGAGGGATGGGGCTCATTGCTCTTCTCGGCGTGCACCGAATGCCGGAAACCCTCCGGCAGACTTCTAAAACACCTCGAACGCAGTTTTTGTCCAATTACGGACATCTGATCCGAAACCGACGGTATATGGGGTTGACCCTCGTGGTATCCCTCGGTTCCATCCCGATATTCTCCTTCATTGCAGCTTCCTCGGATATTTATATTACGCAGATTGGCCTGAGTGAACAGGTTTACGGGTATTTCTTCGGGTTCAACGCCATGGCGTTGATGCTCGGAGCCTTCGTCTGCACCCGATTGAACCGGCTGATATCCTCCCACGATATCATCACGATGGGTTTTATCGGGTTGATCATCGGAGGGACATGGCTCATATTGACCCCCCAGCACAGCCCATGGGATCTGGCCCTGCCGATGTTTGTCATCTCGTTTGCATCCGGGCTGAGCCGCCCCCCCAGCAACAATCTGGTTCTTGAACAGGTCAATCGCGGCGCAGGAGCGGCTGCGTCCTTTCTGATGTTTTCCCTCATGACCTCCGGTGCCGCTGCCATGTGGTTCGGCTCTCTGGGTTGGAACGACAAGATTCAGGTGTTGGGGATAATGGGCGCCGGTTCCGGGGTCACAGGCCTGGTTTGCTGGTTGGTGATGCGAAAAACTTCGGATCTGTGATGCGGGGGGCGTGTCGAATACGGGACCGACCCAAACCGCCCAAAAAGCTCCCGTTTCAGAAATTCAACTTTCGACTTTCATGATGGTGATCGGAAAGATACGGCCTATGAAAGTCGAAAGTTGCGTCAGGAATATGAAAATCAGGACGGCGGAAGGGGAGATACCCTCATGTTTAGAACACTGTTTTACATGTTGACAGTCTGGGTCTGGCTTTTTTCCGTTCCCGGTTCGGCAATCGCCGAAGCAGCGAACGAAAAGGCGTTCACGGCAGCCCGAGCCGCGCTTGTCCAGGCCATCGCGGCCGATGTCGCCGCTACCGGAAAGGCCATCGGCGTCCAACGCCTGGATCCGGCGGTAATACGGGCCATGAAGACGGTAAGGCGACACCGGTTTGTCCCTCCGGAATTCGCCGACCGGGCTCACGACAACACGCCGCTCCCTATCGGGTACGGCCAGACGATTTCTCAACCTTACATCGTCGCCCTCATGAGCAATCTGGCGGCGCTGAGCCCCGGAGATCGCGTCCTTGAAGTGGGCACCGGATCGGGCTACCAGGCCGCCGTGCTCGCGGAAATGGGGATGCAGGTCTACTCCATGGAGATCATCCGGCCTTTGGCCGGGACAGCGGCTGAAACGCTCCGGGTGGAGGGCTATGACCGGATAGGCCTCAGGGTGGGCGACGGTTATTTCGGATGGGAAGAAAAGGGGCCGTTCGACGGCATCATCGTGACGGCGGCGGCCGACCACATTCCGCCGCCGCTCCTGTCTCAGCTGAAAAACAGCGGGAAAATGGTCATCCCCGTCGGTGGTCCCTTCTCGGTGCAGCAGTTGGTGCTGGTCGCCAAGGATGAAGACGGCGCCCTCACGACCCGCCAGATCCTGCCCGTCCGCTTCGTGCCCCTGACCCGTAAACCATGAAGAGCATGCCGTCGGCCTTGAGCACCTCTGTTTTCCTGCTGTCGGGATCGGCGCTGGCTTACGAGGTCATGCTGGTGCGTCTCCTGGCCGTCACCCGGTTCCACCACCTGGCGTTTATGGTCCTCAGCCTCGCGCTGCTCGGCTACGGGGTGAGCGGGGTCTTGCTCGCCCGGCACCGCGCCCGGCTCCTCGGATCTTTCCGGACGTGGTTCTCCGGATTTGCAGCCATGTTCGCCACAGGCACGGTGTGCTGCTTCCAGCTGTCCCAACGCATCCCGGTCTTTCCGGGACAATGGGTCTGGTCACCCTTCGAGGCCCTTCATCTCGCAGTCCTCTACATCGTCCTGTCTCTGCCCTTCCTGGCCGCAGCCTGCGGGGTGGGTCTGGCCTACAGTGCAAGAGCGACGATCGCGGGCTCGGTTTATCGGGCCGATCTGCTGGGCGCGGCCGCGGGATGTCTCGGCGCCCTTCCGGCACTGTGGCTGCCGGAAGCCGCAGGACTCTGGTTGCCGTGGAGCGGCGGATTCGCAGCATCGGCGCTCATGGTGATGCCGGATCGGAAGCGGTGGGCCGCCTTCCTGGTATCGGCGGCATTGTTGGGGCCGGCCGTAAATCCGGAGCATGCCGTCCGTTTGATCACGTCCCCGGACAAACCCCTCTCCATCGCCCTCAGTGCCGAGGGTGTGGAAATTTTGACCGATATCTTCACGCCAATTGGAAGGATCACCGTAACCCGAAACCATCTCGCTCCCTATCGATTTGCCCCAGGCCTCAGTCTCGCCTTCCAGGGCAGCGTCGGGGCCCAGTGGGGTGCGTTCGTTGACGGCGGCGAAACCTTCATGCCGCTGCCGACCGCGCCGGAGAGGACCGATGTGCCGGCCTATCTCGACTACCTCCCGGAAGCGCTGGCCTACCGCCTTGTTTCCCAGCCCCGGGTGCTCGTGCTGGAAGCCCCGGCCATGGAACATCTCTCTAGGGCCTTCGCCGAAGATGCACGGGCCGTGAATGTCGTTTTTTCCAATCCAGGATGGCGGATGCTCTTCGAAGAGACCCGAAAGCGCGGACCGGGCCGGTATCTCGCATTGCCGAACGTTCACCTGACGGTGGGCGCGCCGAGAGGCTTCCTGCGGTCTACCCCCCGCTGCTACGATCTGATCGTCATCGGAGACCCCGCCCCCTCCTCCCTGGCGCCCGACCATCTCCACACCGTGGAAGCGTTCGGCGAGGCCCTCACACGGCTGTCGTCCGGAGGGATTCTCTCCGTGAGCGGTCCTTCGGATCTGCCCCCAAGGGCATGCCTGCGGCTTTTGGCGACGGCGGCAACGGCGCTGCGCATGTCCGGCGTGACGCATCCCGAAGATCGTCTGGTGATGATCCGAAGCCTCAGGACCGTCCAACTGATGATCAAAAACGGCCCGCTGACACCGAAAGATATCGCTGAAATCCGGTCATTCTGCACCGACCGGCGTTTCGATCCGGTCTGGTTTCCGGGAATCGCGCCCGCCGAGGCCAATCGTTGGAACCGGATCGATACCCCTCTGTTCCATGACAGCGCCGTGGGAATTCTCGGTTCCGCCTCGGAGCGATTTCAGGCCCGGTATAAATTCGACGTTTCTCCGGTTTTCGACAACCGGCCCTATTTCTCACACTTCATCAAGCCCGCCACTCTGATGGAGATCCTTTCGCTCCGGGAAAGCGGTGCGTTGGGGATGCTCTCATTTGCCGAACCGGTCCTCGCCGCGACCCTCCTGCAGGGGATCATCATCTCCATTCTTTTCGTATGGCTCCCGCTGCGCCCTTTCAGGGCGACAGAAGATCGCAGGCGAGCGGGCGTCATGGTATTCATGCTGGGGATGGGGTTCATGCTTGCCGAATTTGCGGTGATGGAACAATTGCGTCTGTTTCTGAACGAACCCGTGTTGGCGACGGCGGTGACCCTGGCGGTATTTCTGTCCATGGCAGGGCTGGGCGGCGGCATGACCTCCCGCCGGGCACCGGACGGCACGCTGCGATGCTCGGGCTTTGCGGCGCTGCTGACAGCGGGCCTCATTGTCGTTTACATCACCGCACTCCCGCCCGTGCTGAAGGCCTTTATGGGCGCACATCCGGCGGTTCGCACGGTCCTGGCCTTGGTTCTCATCTCGCCCCTGGCAACGGCCATGGGCCTGCCGTTTCCCCTGGCGGTCTCCGCCCTGAAAACGGCCGATACCCGCGCGGTTCCCTGGGCATGGGGTCTCAACGGCTGCGGATCCATGATCGGCCCGGTTCTGGGCATGTCGATCGCCGTTTATGGCGGCGGAGCATGGGTGTTCGGCGCCGCGGTCTTCTGCTATGGGACGGCATTTACGGCGGCCGTGGCGCCGTCGATTCCCGGAACACGCCGGAAACGCGGAGAAATCGAACAGCGGTGAATCAGCGATAACGCTCCGCAGGATCTTGGCCGGTCCCGTTGCCATTGAATCCCTGTACGCTCCCATAATCACGACACTTCACTTCGGCCATTTCTGCAACGCTCCGGTATGGCTACCCAAAACGACCCAGCGAGGGCGTCTCGCTTTCATCCTTTTTGGGCGTCATTCTCACCGCTGGATTCCGTCAGAAGCACTCACGATTCGGGGAAATCCAAATCAATGAGAACAAGACCGTCATATTTCGCAGATCAGATCCTCGTGAAAGCGCCACGTCGAATTTTTGGGCACACATAAACGCTGGTATAGCCCTTTTTCCCGAAAAAGACACAGGCAGGCATCCACCGCCCGGGCATCGTAGAGGGTTGAGCGGTTATCCGCAATTTCCTTTAGGGCTGCCTGGAGGCCCAGACCCGGCCGGTAGGGTCTGTGAGAAGAGATGCTCTCGACAACATCAGCAACGCTCAGGATCCGGGCCTCCATGAGGATCTCGTCACCGGAAAGACCCCGGGGGTACCCCGAGCCGTTTATTTTTTCATGATGTTGGAAAACGATATGCGCCACAGGCCATGGAAAATCGATATTCCTTAAAATATCGTATCCGACGCTGGGATGTCTCCGGATCAGTTGGCGTTCCGCGCCGTTCAACCGACCGGGTTTGCAGAGGATCTCGGCGGGAATGGAAATCTTGCCGATATCGTGAATTCGTCCGGCCATCTGGATGCCTTTGATCTGATCCTCGGGAAGCCCGATTTCCCGGGCCACGGCCACGGCGATATCGGTAACCCGCCGCTGGTGGCCTGCCGTATAAGGATCCCGGACTTCGACCGTTGTCGACATGACGTTGATCATCTCGTCCAGATTTCGTTCCAACTGGTCAAAGCTTTTCTGCAGATTATCTTCCGCCAAATTGCGGTCGAGGATTTCCCGCATCAGTTGATCGTTCAGGCGGGTCAGCGCCAAGGTCCGCTCGTGAACGGCTGCCTCGAGGTTATCCCGGTGCTTTTGCAACTCATCCTCGGCTTCCATCTCCTTGGAGACGATGGTCAGGCAACCGAGGGACAGAAAAATGCCGTCAGCGCCATAGGGCTCTATGGCGGCCTGATCCTTGAGCCACAGTGTCCCGCTGCCAGCGGCAAGCTTGTAAACGGCCTCAATCTCGCCGTTTCTCTTGCTCTCTTCCCGAAAGGTTTTCCAGGCGCTGTTCAGGCTCTCCCGTGCCGCCACCTCCTTCAGAATGCCCAAGGCTGGCCCCGTATATCGGTAGATGCGTCGTTCGATGAGAGCCCGTCGGAAAACCTCGGCCATCTCGGGATGCCCACAACCCATGAGCGCGACAAACCGTCGGCCGACATACTCGTACCATACCGCCTTCTCGTTCTCACGCCAGGCAGCAATGTAAAGAATCGCCGGACTCTGGGTTTCCTCGTAGGCGCGGTAAAGTTGGATATACCCGGTCAGGCGCTGCTTCAGCCGCCCGCTGTAATTGCCGGCAAGAATCCGGCCGCTATAGTGATCCGAGAGTTTTACGCTGGTCATGTAACGTCCCGTTTCCCTCAATCGATTGTTTATAACGACATGAAGTCTTAGCGCGCGACAGAAGACCCTTGGCGGACCGCCAATCCGCAAGTCCGAAATCCCAAAGCCAGTCTTCGGTTTGAGACCCGATGCCATGGATGTGCTGAAATGTGCTTTGGAGCATATGGGTTATCTCGCCGTAAGATCACGTCCTGCCGAGATGCAATGATCGGCCGCTTTGGCTTTTGGGTTATTTTGAAATAATAGTCCGATACGGTTTGGCTATCAACCGAAAAGTTCTTACAGGAGGTCACATGTCGTCATAAACATAAATTCTGTTCAGCCGCCCAATCAACCTCAAGTTCCCTCTCGAGGGAAATAGTCATGCCCGGCAGGGGGAGTATAGGCCTTTTGGGACGCCATCTTCCGGGCTTGGTGCATCAAGGAGACAGCCTCCTCGGCCCGATAGGCCGGAACTGTGGTGATCGTTTCAACGGCACCCGATCCCCTTACCAGGAGGGTGTTGACCAGCCCCAGATCCGCCACCTTTTCCTCCGGGATATCGGACACGATGAAAAAATCGATATCCCCGTTGAGCAAGAGATGGTAGCTGATGAGTTTGCCCTCGTAGGCCGCCATGAGCTTTTCGATGGCGCCGGCACGGTTCTGGGGGTTGGCGATCAACCCCTGAACACCTTCCTTGGAAAATTTTCCGTAAGATATCCAAAGCATCGCCTTATCCTTTCATGCTTTCAATGAAGCCGGAATTTCCCGGATTTTTTCGAGGCGAACCATCGGGGAGCCAGGGCCGACAATCTATTGGATCCGCTCCGAATACATACTTCTGGTCATTCCGGCAGATGTCTCGGGCCAATCCATTCAGCAGGCCGCGGATCAAGGATTCATCCAGCCCCTGTTGGGTGTAGGCGGTTCAATAACAAAAGACCGGTCTACGTCGTCGTTCATCCACGCCCGTTCATTGGTTTCCCGGCCCACAAGGGTATTGACAGTGTGCTTGGCGTGAAGCCGGATGGGTTATCGCCGGCAGATGCCGATGACAAGGATGGTGTGACCCAAGGCGTTGTCCTTTTTCGAAAAAGGAAAAAAATGATTTTCAATGGCGGCCGGGATTGTCTTACATGCTGCCGATCCATGCTTAAAGATAACGGCTCTGAGTGCTGGATTCAACAGAGGGAATCCAAGAGGAAGTCAATTGCGACGGGAGGTGTCGGAATTGGTCAGATCGACGACCAATGGAAGCTTTGAGCGAGGCGCTTAGTGCAAGCGCCCCATAGCGTTTCAATATGTCTTTGCAGACCGGTTCAGGGTAAGGTCAGGAAATGGGTGTTGGTTTGCAAAGGTGTTCCTCTTCCATGGCCACCCGTCCGCAGCCGTCGCAGACATACTTCATAGCGGCCAGCTTGTCTTTGCAGATATGTTTCGCGTCGACCTGAGGAGCACCACAAAAGGTGCACTTCTTCTTATCGTCACAGGGATTGCACAGATGGCCGGGCTCTTTGGCCACGGCACCGCAGTTTTTACATGTATAGGCCATATCTTGGCCTCCTTTCCGGCTAAGAATTTCTAAACGTCGAAAAGATACGAACATATCCAGAAATATCGTTCCGAATGTCAAAAAGTCAAGGCGCTCCGACCGATCGTCCGCACCCTAAAGACGACGAATCCTGCCCCTCTTTAAGGAGAAATGACGCAATATCCTGAGTGGAACTCCAGGTTCCCATGGCTTTTTAAATCAAAACTTGCTATTTTGACAGGAGAATCCATCGTCATCACCCTCAGATCCGCAGGGAGAATATCCATGACATCCGATACCGTTTTTGACTTGGTCATCCATAACGGCACCCTCGTTACCGTCAATGAAGACTTCGACATTATTCGGCAAGGCATGCTCTGCATCCAAAACGGGCTTATCGTCGCCATCTCAGGCCGTGGGCCGGGCGAACGACTGCCACCCGCCAAAGCAACCATCGACGCCGGCTGCGGCATCGTGATGCCCGGCCTTGTCAACACCCACACCCATCTGCCGATGACCTTGTTCCGGGGACTCGCAAATGATCTCCCCCTCATGGAATGGTTGAAGGACATCATCTTCCCGGCGGAAGCGGCATACATTCACCCTGAAACCGTGTTCTGGTCCACGCAGCTCGCCTGCGCGGAAATGATCCTATCCGGCACCACCACCTGCTGCGACAGTTATTTTTTTGAAAATTGGGTGGCCCAAGCCGTGCAGTTGTCCGGCATGCGGGGGGTGCTGGCACAGGGCGTCATCGATTATCCGGCCCCCGGCGTACCAGATCCGGAAAAAAACATCACGCACGCCGCCGTCTTTTTGGACACCTGGCGAAATGCAAATCCCCTCATCACCCCGGCGGTGTTCTGTCATTCTCCATACACTTGCTCCAAAGAAACGCTGACGACGGCAAAAGCCCTCGCCCGCTCCCAGGGAATTCTGTTCCAAATCCACGTTGCCGAAACCCGAACCGAACGGGATAATTTCCTTCAAGATTATGGCGTTACACCCATCCGATACCTGGATGAACTCGGTTTACTGGATGTCCGAACCCTTTTGGTCCATGCCGTCTGGGCCGACGAAACGGATATCGGACGCATCGCTCTCGGAAGGGCCATGGTCTCCCACAATCCGGAGAGCAACATGAAGCTGGCTTCGGGCATCGCGCCAGTGGAGAAATTCCTGGCGGCAGGGATACCGGTGGGGTTGGGAACGGACGGGTGTGCCAGCAACAACAACCTGGACCTCATCCAGGAGATGGGCACTGCGGCCAAGCTTCACAAGGTAAACACCCTCGATCCCACCGTGATGAACGCCAAAACCGTCATCCAGATGGCGACCTCGATGGGTGCCCGAACCTTAGGCTTGGGGAATGTCATTGGAACCCTCGAGATCGGAAAGCAGGCCGACGTCATCATCATCGACACCGGAAAACCCCACATGATTCCCCACTACGACCCGGCCTCCCAGATTGTTTACGCTGCCAAGGCTTCGGATGTTCGGACGGTCGTCGTCGCCGGCAAGGTTATCATGGCCGACGGTCAAGTCCTGACGCTGGACGTGGCGGAAATCCTGACCGAAGTTCGAAAGATCGCCGGCCGCATAAAAAAGGGGCAGCCCTGAAAAAAGGGCCGCCGGTTTCGAATTCACTCTGACCACATTCACGCTGTCGCACCGATCACAAAAACAAGGCGGTTCTGGGCATGTTCCTCGGGCTCACCGTGGCGGTGGTCATCTCGAAGTCTGCATTGGATGGCGTGAAAATCTTCGGCGTCTTCCACGTCATCATGGAAACGCCCTCCCTCTGTCCGATGGTTAGTTGGGAGGAGCCGGGTTAGAATTGAACCAGCCGCTGTTCGAGTTGAATGATCCGCGGGGTAATGAAGATCAGAAGCTCTTCCTTCTGATCTTCGGAACCTTCGGCCTTGAAAAGCCAGCCCAGGACAGGCACCTTGTTCAGATAGGGAATCCCTTCCATATTCTGTCGGCTCGCGGTCTTGATGATGCCGCCGATGACCACGGTGTCCCCGTCATTGACAAGGAGTTCGGTTTTAGCCTCCTTGGTCGTAAACGACTGCTCTCCGGAAATAACTTCCCCAAGATCGTTTTTAGTGATGCTGATGACCATGTTTATCCGGTTGTCCGGGGTCACGTGAGGCGTTACCTCGAGTTTCAAATCGATACTTTTGAATTCAGTCTTTGGATTTCCTTCATCGTCCACGCTCTGATAAGGGTAGTCCACCCCCTGTTTGATCAGCGCCGTCTTATTGTCGAGCGTTACGACCTTCGGTGCGGAAACGATCTTGGCTTCACCTTGAGATTCCATGGCATGCAGCTTGGCATTCAGAAGAAACGGCGTTCCGGCGATCCGCATGAAATTGAAGCCGATGCTGCCATAGTCGGAGGCGGCGATGGGGAAATCCACGGCCATATTGTAACCGTAGGTTCCGCCGAGATCATTGTATCCCTTCTGAGGTCCAACACCGACCCGGTTGTTAACGGCATCGGTTACGGGATCGGTGGCGCCGCCGATGTTGACGGCGGCCTCGTCAGGTTCCTGCGTCACGCCTGTCCCAACCTGCTGCACGCCGATTCCCGCCTGCCAAGTGGTCCCGATTTCCTTCGTGAAATTAGTGCTTGCCTCAACGACGCGGCCTTCGATAATGACCTGGGGAGTTACCCGATCCAGCTTGCTGATCAACTCCTTGGCCTTTTTGATCTTTTCCTCGGTATCCGTGATGATGATCATATTGGTCCGATCATCCACGCTGACATTCCCACGATCCAGGGTGAGCATCTTCTCGATGTGAGGCCTGATTTCCCGACCGGCATTGGAATAGTTCACCGGCAGGTATTCGGTAAAAAGGGGTTCCAACTGCTGCTGTTGATCCCGCGCCGCCAACTCTGCAGCCTGGGTCTCCTGCCGAAGCCGGGCTTCCTCGGCCAGGGTCGCCCGGGTGGCGATGCGGATGATGTTGCCCTCCACGGTCTTGCCGAGCTTGTTCATCTTCAGTACAAGATCCAGTATCTGATCCCATGGCACAGGCTCGGCCAGGGTAAGCGTCACCTTGCCAGCAACGTCCTTGTCAATGGCGAAATTTCTGCCGCTGACCTCCCTGAGGATCCTAAATACATTTTTAATGTCCGTCTCGTAAAAATCGAGGGCAATCCTCTCGCCAGTATAGGTGGGAATCTCATCGATGATGCCAAGATCCTCTTCAAGGTCCAGATTGAGCGCCGGCGGCAGTGACATGGGCTCCGTCGGCGACGATACGGTCGTTTCAATCGGTCCCAGCCGTTTCGGCTTCTCCACCTTTTTGACGATCATCCTGGGTGTGGAGGAAACGGTCTGTTTTTTCTCAGCGGCCGCAATCCCGGCCAGCGGCTTTGGTGGCACAGCAGATGCATCGAAACGTATTTCCAGGGCGTTCCCTTCCTGCTCAATGGAATAGGGTACGGTTTCTCGGAGCTTGATATCGAAAAGGGCCGTGTTTGGGCTGGAGTCCTTTGTTTTCGGAATAATTTCATCTATAGCGCTTTCGAAACGATCCGTAATCAAAGGGCGTTTTCGATGTTCTGGCAATTTAGTATCGAAGAGCTGCAGCGCCAACCGGTTTTCCCCGGCCATCTTCGCTTCATATTTGATGGGTCGTGTCGTTTCCACCACCAAAACGGACTTCCCGGCATCTGCGCTTATAAAGTCGATCCGGGTAACTCCGGCAGGACTGACATCCGCTGTCTCTTCGGCAGGAGCCGTCGGAGCTGCTGCAACCGACTTCATCGCCAACTGCTCGGCGCCGGCCCCCACTTGAATCAGTAAACCGTTTTCAACCGGATCCGCTTTGTATTCGGTCAAATGGCGCTGCTCTGTTTCAAGAATGATTCTAACCTTGTCCTTTTCGCCAGCGTACCGTATCCGGTGAACCCATTCGGTGTCGACAGGAATGATCTTTTCTTGATCGTAGGGGCTCTTGATATGAAAGAGATCAAACACGATTCGGGGTGGATCGTCGATGGTAAACGCCTTGTAATCCTCGATCATGCCGTTGGCGCCGACAAACACCTTCAGGCCCTTTCCCTGACGCGCGGCATAAACGGACTCCAGTTGGGTTGCCGAAGGGAAGCGACTTTCTTTCAGGCCTTCGATCTGGGCTCCATCAATGGCGGGAGCATCCATCGGCGTGTCGGTTTCGCCGATGGCTGTACCGTGCCCAACGCACATCAACATCAGAAAAGAGATAAACAGCGATCGGATAGGCATAGTTTTCTGCGGTCTACATTTCATAATGGTCATCTCCGGAAGGCCTTTGAAATTTCAATTCTCTTTTGTGGACCCTCACATTCCCCAACATGTCCTTGTCTTCCTCTTCCACGATAATTCGATCCTTGAGGATATCCACCACCTTGCCGGAGTGAATCCCCATATAAGTTCCATAGACGACGATATATCCCTTTCCCGTTGCATCCTCGACGAGGGCCTTGTTGCCGCTTTCCGCCCGAACAATGCCCACGAGTTTCAATTGATCGAGATCCATCTTCTCCAAGGGAGTTAACCGGCGCGTCGGAACAATCGGTTTTTTCTTGACTTCAGGCGGCTTGGGCTTTTCCTCCGGCTTGGGCTTGAAGAGTGGTTCAAAGGGATCGATCTTATTTTTGGCGCTGTAGCCTGAGGAACGCTGAAGGGCATCCGCCAGCGTTTTGTCCGCTATGTTCAGAATATCCTGGAGAGACTGATCATTCAAGAGAATGTCGTCCACACCTGCTCCCTCAGTCAAAGGCTTCGTGACATCGCTATTCTCCGAAATTTCGTCAATCTCATTCAAATTGGCGCCATTTGGAGGGGCGTTGGCGTTGTCGCCTTCCAGCAACGAACCATCGATCTTTCGAACCGAGACATCCTTTTCGTCTCTCTGGGTTCCCGCCGATGGAGTGGCCACAGGCTTCTGGTCGATCTTTTTGTGCACAACTTTCGGTTTAGGCGGCGGCGCAGTGTTCTCTTCGCATCCGTTGCCGAAAAGGGCGAAAAAGCAGATAATCAAGACGGGATATTTGCACATGGCTCTCAATTATTTTTTCTGGGTTTCAGTGGCGGATTTTGGGGTCTTATCCACAAATTTGTAGGTTACGGAAGTGCAGGAGACGTCCAACTGCTCCCAGTCGTTTTCTCCTTTCCGTTTGCGGGCTTTGGTGGAACTCATCTTGATGTCTTTGATGTTGACGATCCGAGACAGTTTTGAAACTCTGTAAAAAAAATCCAATACTTCATGATAGGAGCCCTTGAATTTCATGGAGACGGGAATCTTGGCATAAAATCCGATGATACTCTCCCTTTCGGGCCTGAATTGGAAAAATTCCAATCCGGCATCCTGACCCGCACGGGAGATGTTCTTCAGCAAGGATGGAATTTCCTCGCTCTCGGGAAGCGCCTGCCGGGCTTTCACGAAGTCCGCCTCGATCGCCTCGGCCTCGGCCCTGTATTTTTTCAGCGCTTCGGCCTTTTTTTGGTATTGACTCAATTCCTTGGACAGGGATTCATATTCTTTCTCGAGGGTCCCGATTCTCTCATGTTTCGGAATGTAGAGGAAGTAAACGACAGGAGCGATGATGAAGGCCAGCGTAACTGCGCAGATAACAATCCGTTGGCTCTTTGACAGCCTGCCGATCTTTTCCAGATACGGATCCAAAAACGCCATTGATGGAGGGCCTATCTTCTTCATGATTAATCTTTTTTCGCCTCCGATTTTTCGGGAATCCCTTTGCAGTAGACCTGAAAATTCCTCAGGTTGATATCTTCCTGACCTTTTCCCTGTTTAAAGGTTTCCAGGCTGAGGTTTATTAACCGGATATCCGTTAATATATCGGCATTCTCAAGCCGTGTCATGAAATCCGCCACTGTCTGGTTGTCAAGAGCGATACCGTCGATCTTGACATCAATTTGCGGGCGGTTGACTTCAACAACCGGCGCTTCCTCCTGCTTTTTCTGGCTTTTTTTCTTGCCTCTTTTGGTATTTTGGGCCGTTGGGGGTCTGACTTCCCGCTCCATGGCCTCGAGACGGCTGAACCACATCTTCTTTTCGACGACGGTTCCCGTCATCGTATCCATAAGAAGAAAGGCTGTTTTCCGGCTGTTTTCAAGGTTGTCGATAATCTTGAGCTTGGTCTTCAATACGGTAATTTTCTTTTGGAGAGCTTCGGATTCCAAGGCGATTTTTTTGTATTTGGCGATATCTTTTCGGGTATAGCCAATCTGGGTGTCCAACGCATCGATCTTCCCACTCAGTCGACTATTGTACCAGAAGAGGGGGATAGTGATGAAGAGAATCAAAAGGAGAAAAACAGACACTTGCTGTTTGATATTTTCCTTCTGCCGTGCGTTTCTAAATGGGAGTAGGTTAATCCGTATCATTTGTCGTCAATCTTTCTGATGGCCAGTCCAAGGCTGATAGCGGCCTGGGGGGCAACCTGCTCAAGATAGGAACGGTCAAAATCGCCGCCTATGGAAAATTTCTCAAAAGGTCGAATAATCTCAACCTCGGAAGAGGTTTCCGCGGCAAGGAGTTCTCTGAACTTCTTTATCTTTGCGCCGCCACCGCTCAGAATGATCCTCGGAATCTGATCCCCGGGATAGGTGGAATAAAAAAAATCGAGCGCACGACCAATTTCCGTGCACCATGAGGTGACGACCGACGAAACAATCTCTATGATCTCCTTATCGGAGATCCTGTCTGTTTCTTCATTGTGATACAGCTCCTCAGCCTCCTCCAGGGTGCAGTCGGCGAGAGAAACAATTTTCGCACTGATCTGTTGGCATCCCATGGAAACATCTCTCATGAAAACCGAGAAGTTTTCCTTGAGAATATTGAGCGTTGTCTTGTTGGCTCCGATATCGACCAGCGCCACATTTTCTCCGTTACCGTCATAATTGATCTCATAAATATTCTGAAGAGCAAAGGCATCGACATCGATGATGCAGGGGTTAAGACCGGCCATCTGGACCAGATTGACGTAATCGTTTATCATCTCCTTCTTCGCCGCCACGAGAAGAACATTCATCTGGTTGGGATTTATCTCGTTTTCTCCAATGATTTGGAAATCAAGATTGACATCGTTGATGTCGAAAGGGATATACTGCTCGGCTTCAAATTGGATCATCTCCTGGAGTTGCGCCTCGTCCATGGCCGGCACACTGATATTCTTGACAATGGTGGAATAGCCTCCGATGGATACGGCAACGTTGTTTTCCTTGATTTTCTGAGAATTAAACAACTGGCGGATGAGGTAGGCGACCGCTTCGGGATTTTTGACAGCGCCTTCTTCGATAAGACCCGGTGCGATATCGATCATGCCGAATTTCTTGATCGTCCGGCCCTTTTTATTTTCTTCGACCTCTGCGACCTTGATAGTCCGGGATCCGATATCGATGCCGATGATGTCCTTTTTTTTCCCAAATAACATGATAAACTCTCTATCGCCGTTTTGGTGGATTAATATCCGTCCCCCGCCAAGCATTCCTCAGGAACCGGGGCGTCAAAGGGCCGGTATTGAGCACACTGTAACCTTATTCCAAAGGTAATTCTGTGATCCATTTATGTAAACCCACAAGGTGTTTTCCCGTTTCAGTCGTTATAGGTGAAAAAGACAAATCCTTGTTGAAATTACAATGAATATATTTTAAGGTAATTTTTTAGGCGATGGTTCAGCTCTTGACAGTCATCCGTCAACCCAGCCAAAATTTGAATGTTATCCCGATAACATCACCTTAAACGAGAGGTGTATTGGGCCTGAAAGAAAATCGGTTCCGAAAAATGATGCCCAAGGGATGTACACCAGTGAGCCACGGTCATTCGGACGGATGATTTTTTTCCGATAAAATTCTATAACAATATTTATAAAACCATGTCAATAAAAAATACATCCTCAACCCAAAACGATTGCTCGGGATTAGGTTTTTAATTACCTACAAATCTTAATTTTATTGAAATAATAAGGAATTAACAGATCAAAAAGACCACCAAAATTTATCGGATGCAATGGAGCTCCCCTCAGAACATCTCGATTTTTTGACATTGCATCCGCATCGCCAACGCTGATACGATGTTCTCTTCTAAAACACTTTCAGTCTAACAGGCACATGACCATTGATGGCACCAAAGCCTTTTGAAGAAAAATCGAAGCCGTTTCGTCTCGTAAAATACTTTACTTTTACGAGTCTGATTGCCATCTTTTTGGGAACGGTGATTCTCTGCTTTCTGAACATACACTGGGCAAGAACGCTTCAATTTAAGAAAAGTCAGGACTATGCCCGCCTCCTCATTGAAAATCTTAACCATCAGATATACACTCAATTTCAAGTGCCTGTTTTTTACCTCTTCGGAAAAATTCAGCTCAGCGATAAAAAACAGTTTCAACTGATGGACAAAGTGGTCAGGAACACCTTTCACAGCTTCAAGGTGGATCTCGTCAATCTTTATGATGCTCAAAAGCACATCATATCCTACAGCTTTGATCCAAATCTGGTGGGGAAAAAGGATTTGGGCGGAGAAGGGTATCTGAAGGCTCTCAACGGTCAATACACATTCCAATTGGTTCAAAAAGGGAATTTCTGGGAGAAACTGTTGGGGATGCCCCAAAAGATCCAGGTGATTACCTTTGCGCCACTACGGGAGGCCCGGCCCCTGACCCCTATATCTGGTGAAATTCTCGGGGTTGTAGAGATCGTCCAGGACCTTTCGGAAGACTATAAGACCATCTTCAGCTTCCAGATCCGTGTAACCATCACCTGCGCCGTGGTGATGATCATTCTGCTCGTAACCCTGATTTTCGTCGTCAAAAGGGGGGAAGGAATCATCCAGCAACGCACACTCGAAAGGATACGGCTGAAGGAACAACTGAGTCGTGCGGAACGCCTGTCTTCTTTAGGTGAAATGGTGGCGGGAATTTCCCATGAAATCAGAAATCCTTTGGGCATCATTCGAAGTTCAGCTGAATTGTTGAAGAAAAAAATGGACAAAAGCGCTCCTATGAGCACCATCCCCGATGTTATTGTCGAGGAAGCCAATCGCCTCAACAACATCATCACGGATTTTCTGAACTATGCAAAACCCCATCCACCCAATTTCGCCCCCTGCAGGGTCGACGAGATCCTCGAGAAAAACATCACCTTTCTGAACCCACAGTTGGATGATCAAGGCTACAGCATCAAAAAGCGATACAATGGGAATATTCCGCCCATCCCGGCAGATTCAGACATGATGTATCAGGTTTTTTTAAACATTTTGATCAATTCCATGCAGGCCATGCCCGGAGGTGGTGAAATTCAGATTGATATTGAATCCGACAGCGAGACGGTGAACATCGTCTTCAAGGACAAGGGCAAGGGAATCCCTCAGGAAATCCTGGAAAAAATATGGGACCCCTTCTTTACCACCAAGGAAACCGGAACAGGCCTTGGACTCGGCATCGTGAAAAATATCATCGAAGCCCACAATGGGAACGTCCACATCGAAAATCGACCGATCTATGGTGCCCAGGTGACTATCCAGCTGCCGGTCAACAGGGATACGTAACATGGAAACCATTCTGATCGTCGACGACGAAAAAAACTATACCCTCATATTGAGCGCCGTACTGGAGGAAGAGGGCTTTGAAACCCTCACCGCCAACAGCGGCAACGACGCCCTCAAGATACTGGAGAGCGCGGACATTGATCTCGTAATCACGGATATGAAGATGCCCGGAATGGACGGCATTGAACTGCTCGAAAGCATCAAGGAGAAGGATCCAGATCTTCCAGTCATCATGATGACCGCTTACGGGACCGTCGAAAAAGCGGTCGAAGCCATGCAAAAAGGGGCCTATAATTACATCCTGAAGCCTTTTGAAAATGAGAATCTGGTCATCTATGTCAACAAAGCTATCGAGATGTTCCGCATCGTAAAGGAAAATCGACATCTTAGAAGCAGTATTGAATTCCGCTACCGCTTTGGAAACATTATCGGCAAAAGCAAGTCCATGCAGGCCGTATTCGCGACCATTCAAAAGATCGCGCCGGCCACCGCCACGGTCTTAATCGAAGGGGAGAACGGCACCGGAAAGGAACTGGTGGCGAAATCCATCCATTTCAACAGCCCGCGACGAAACGAGCCCTTCATTCCCGTCAACTGCTCCGCGCTCTCTGAAAGCCTTCTGGAGAGTGAGCTGTTCGGGCATGAAAAAGGCGCCTTTACCGGGGCCATGTCGATGAAGAAGGGAAGGTTCGAACTCGCGGACCGGGGAACGATTTTCCTGGACGAAATTGGTGAGCTTTCCCAGAGCCTTCAGGTCAAGTTGCTAAGGGTGCTTCAAGAGAAGTCTTTCGAAAGGGTCGGTGGTACCAAGCCCATCGTTGCGGATATTCGCATCCTCGCTGCCACCAACAAACAGCTCAAACAAGAGGTCGCCAAGGGGAATTTCCGTGAAGACCTTTTCTATCGCCTCAATGTTCTTCACTTAACCCTCCCACCCTTGAGGGAAAGGACCGAAGACATTCGCCCGCTGGTACAGCATTTCATAGAAAAATACGCCAACGAGAGAAATTCGGATATCCCCGTCAAGGGAATCGACCAAGAGGTGGAGCGCCTTTTTTATGAATACCATTGGCCCGGCAATATCCGGGAACTTGAAAACGTCATCGAAAGGGCAATGATCCTTTGTCCCGGGGACACAATCCGTGTACCCGATTTGCCCAAAAGCTTCCAGACCAATGTTTACAGCACCCTGCGGATCAGTGATATCCCAACCAACGCCAATCTGGCTGAAACCTTGGCGGATATCGAAAAAGCCATGATTAGCCGGGCGCTGATGCTCGCGAACAACGTTCAATCCCATGCCGCGAAGATGCTCGGCATCGGAAAAAGCGGCTTGAATCAAAAGATCAAGAAGTACAATCTGGACGTCGGAACAAAAAAATAGCCCGATCCCGAAGACTTTCGGAATCGGGCCACGGCTTTTTCATCGAAAATCAGCTGTTGGCCAGCTTTTCCTTTACCATGCCGACAAAGGTCGAATCGGGATATTCCGCTATAAATTGACTTAAAATCTCCGATCGCTTTTCCGTTTTTCCCATCCGGTCATAGATCAACCCAAGATTCAGATATGCATCCTCTTTCAGCACGGGATCGTCCCCATGAATGATGGTTTCAAACTGTCGAGCGGCCAATGCATACTCCTGTTTGGCGACATAAGTTCGCCCCAAACCACTGATGATGAAAGGTTTCAACCCCGGATAGGTGCCGATATCATCCAAGGCTCCCTGGTAAAGCGCGATGGCGGTGTCGAAATCACCAGCATCGTAAGCCATGCCGGCATAGACAATACGGGCCAACCGACCGCCGTCATTTTTAGCGTAATCTTCAAGCAGCGCCTGAAACTGCTTTGAGACGACCTGATAGGCCTTTCCCGGCCCGTCGCCGGCAAGCGTCTTGTCGTAATCCGCCATCCCTTTTTTCAGCAGAACGAATGCCTCATTTTCGGCCCGATTGCCCATGTAATTGATGCCCGATATGAGCATGACAACAGCCAGGAGGCCTATCAGCATGCTGACGGCATAGACCTTGTATTTGATGATCGTCGCCAGGAGTTTTCCTGAAAAACTGAGAAATTCGTCCGGTTTCTTGAGCAGTTGTTTCCGGGACTTGGTTTTGTTTGCCATCCATCCTCCTCATTCGCATCCATTCGAAAAGAAAGAAAGTATTCCCATTTCAAAAGCGACAAAACGCCTTGGCCGGGTCCGTGAGTCCCTTACCCAAAGTATCCGTCGGCAAAACATCCACCGAAAGTTCGCTCCCCATGGCGGCCTTTATTCTCTGCCATCCTTCATCGGAAATCTTGGCGCCGATGACCCGACAGACCTCGTATCCGCAGAGAGACCCTAATTCGCCGCTTTTCTCCAGGGGCAGATCGTTGACCAGACCGTACAGAAAACCTGATGCCCAGAGGTCTCCGGCTCCTGTGGTGTCCACCGCCGGAGCGTCAAGCCTGGGAGCGATCTCCAGAATGTCACCGTCATGAGCGATCAGGCTGCCCCGCGCCCCCATTTTCAAAACGGCAATATCGCAGTCCTCGGCCAGGACCTGAATGGCGTCCTTTTCATCCGTGTATCCCGTAAACGCCCGGGCTTCATCTTCGTTGGCAATCAGAATATCGACATATTGTCTCACGATGTCCGCTAAAAAAGCCTTCGATTCGTTGACGACGGTAAAGCTGGCCAGGTCCAAGGATATTCGTGCGCCCACCTGCTTCGCGGCATCCAGCGCCGACAGGATGAGCGCTTTATTGAAAAGCAGGTACCCCTCGACGTGGACGACCGCAGCGTTTTCGAAGCATGCCGGCGTGATATCCGAAGGGGTGGCCTCAGCTGATGCTCCCAGATAGGTCAGCATGGATCGTTGGGCATCCGGTGTGATGATGGAAAGGACCCTCCCGGTGAGAGAGGTCGATTTGAAGAGAAGCGGCTCAACGTTGTTATTCTTAAGATCTGATTCAAAAATACCGGCCAGGTTACCATTTCCACTCTTGCCCACAAAGCGGGCACGGCCGCCGAGTCGCCCGACACCGATCACCGTATTGCAGGCAGATCCCCCGGAAACGAAAAAGGGCGCTTTTGATACTCGCATGAGAATTTCATCGATCGCGCGGTTATCCACATAGGACATGCCGCCTTTCACAGCCCCCGCCTTCTCGATAAAATCGTCCGCCTCATGCACCAGAATATCCACCAACGCGGATCCTATGCCAACGACGACGCCACGATCAGAATTGAGTCGATACCTGTTGCCCTTTTCTCGAAATGAAGGAAAGTCCGGCATTCGTCACCAAACCAGATTCTTGTGGACCCAGCCTTTGTCACCATCCGCATGGACAATGCTCATCCATTCACCCTCCTTCTTGAGCACTTTGAACGGCACGCCTTTTTCAACGGTGAAAACGATATCGTATTGGGTGCCTGGGCCGGAGCGGATATTGCATTGATCCTTTACAACGATGACCGAAGGTTCACTGCTAAGAAGGCTCTTGTGAATCCATCCCTTGTCGTTCTCGAAATCCTCAAAATAATACCAGACATCCTGTTTTTTGAGGATATCGACGGGATGATATTTTTCAAGCTTCCACAGGATTTCGTGTTCGTTGCCGGGTCCTGAGCGGACATTCGCCATGGAGACATTGACCGTCATTCGCTCAGCCAAAGCCGTGCCACTCATGAACATCATCAGAATGACGATTATCGGCGCATACCTCTTCATCATCAAATTTCCTCCTTCATCCACAAAACAAGATCTTCTAAAACGACTGGTCTGAAGCCGAAAAGGCATCCATATCAAATCCCAGCCACCTCAGACATGAAAAAATACAATTTCCGGCAATTTGACACAGGTAAGGCGATTGCCGTACACGGCCCCCGTGTCGACGCCGATTTTGTTGGGCTGAACCAGTGGAATATTGAACGGCGTATGACCGAAAATCACCCGTTTGCCGAAATCATAATCGGAGGCAATGAAATCATCGCGTATCCAGAGCAAGTCTTCGGACTTCTGTAATTCCAGAGGAATCTCTTCCCTCAGCCCTGCATGAACGAAGATATAGTCCTCGGTCTGGTAGTAAAGACTCAGAGCCGATAAAAAATAAAGATGTTCCGACGGGATGAGACGCTCGTCCGGGTGAGTTTTGTTTTTCATGTAGCTGTCCAGCGTCGCCTGGCCGCCATTCATGACAAACAGGTGGTGCTCCATCCCGGAAAGATATTGGATGAACATTTCTTCGTGGTTTCCCTTCAGAAAAACAGCGCCAGGCATCCTATTTTTGAGCGCGATCAAATATGCCACCACCTCATAGGACGACGGCCCCCGATCGATGTAGTCACCCAGGAAAACCAGCTGATCACGCATTGGATCGGGATCGATTTTCGCCAGCAACCGTTCGAGTCTGTCAAGACAACCGTGAATATCGCCGATAGCATAAATATTTTTCATAATATCATGCCATCAGAAAAACGCGACAAGGTTCGTCAAGCCGGGTAATTCCCGCGGCCCTGGCAGCTTTCAGCGCATCGTTGAAATCGCTTCGGGATGGAAACCCCCCAAGCCCTTCGACCTCGGCGGCCCGACCACAGGGTCGGTACTGGGGCATGATATTGACGTAGGTATTCGGAGAAATACAGCTGGCGATGAACGCCATAACCTTGTCGGTGTCGGCAACGCCTCCAGGAAGCACCAGATGACGAACCAGAAGGCCGTGCCGAGCGATGCCCTCTTCGTCGATGACAAGATCCCCCACTTGGCGGTGCATTTCGATCAACGCTTTTCGGGCAACATCCGGATAATCTGGGGCACCACACGCCCGTTGAGATAGGTCGGGACGCCAGAATTTAAAATCGGGCATATAGATATCGATAACACCATCGAGCAGCCTCAAGGTCTCCACGCTGTCGTAACCGCTGCTGTTGTAAACCAGCGGTATAGAGAGGCCGTCTTCGATCGCCGGCTTGAGTGCCGCCAGAATCTGGGGAACAACATGAGACGGCGTTACCAAGTTGATGTTATGGCACCCGGCCTCCTGCAGAGATAGCATTATCCGGGGAATCCGGTCAGCCGCTACTGGATCGCCAGCATCCCTGTGGCTGATGTCGAAATTCTGGCAAAAAAGGCAGAGCAGGTTGCAATGGGTGAAAAAAATCGTCCCGGATCCACCCGTTCCCGTCAAGGGCGCCTCTTCCCCAAAATGGGGTCCGTAGCTCGATACCCAAGCTCTGGCCCCGGTTTTACAGGCGCCGGTATCTCCGGCAAGGCGGTTTACCCGGCAGGTTCTCGGGCAAAGGGTACAGCACGCCATTCGGCGTCGGGCCGTTTCGACTCGCTCGTCAAGCTCCCCTCTCCTGAAGGTTTCAATATAAACGGGTACCGGTGATGTCATATCGGTTCAGGCTGCCGTTTCCGACTGAATCCGGATTTCTCATGTCCCCGGCGGTTCAGCGCGTCATCCCGGGAACTTCATAGGTGGTGCAGGATCCGCTGGAGCATTGACGGGTCTGGGCTTTGACACCGGCAGACGCCCCGCCAGCGGCCATGGCGTAGTTGGTCGTGCTCATGACCCGCTCAAAATTCTCGGCCCGGCACTTTGGGCACGCCATGTCTACCGCTTCGTCAGCCCGGGTGACCAGGATTTCAAAATATTCGTTGCACTCCAAACATTTAAATTCATAAATCGGCATACGCTTCTCCTTCGTGTGTTTCGCACATAAAATATTTATTTAAAAACAATTAAAGTCTCTTGTCAAGTCAGCATGAATAAATGGATATGTCTGGGATCGAGATGCACTTCCGAAACCGCTTGATATTCATTTTCCACAGCCTCAAACAGCGCCTCCAGGGTCTCCCGGAACTTGCTGGACAGAATATAGGCATCCAGGCGCGCGGCATGGGCCAGCCATTTCAAGAAACGCGCCTTTGCAGCGTCGCTGATTCTTCGCGAGGGAAGACGGCCCTCCCAAAGTTCCCGGTAGAAAGGTATGAAGGTCGCCAGGGGCACGGCCAGACGGTCGCCGCCGTATCCGGTGGACCAGCGGACCCACAGGGTCAGCAATAGCTGCTGCCAGGTCAGCATCCGTCTCGGAAACCGGAAGGTAACCCCCTCCATCAGCCCGAAAAGTTCATCAAGGGCGATCACCTGATCCAGCACTTTCCGGGTCGCCGTGACGTCCGCCATGGTATGGAATTCCCGATAGAGAACCCCCGTTCGATAATTATCAAAAAAGAGCGGTGGCCGTATGAGAAGCCCTCCGATGACCCCCAGCCAGGTCTCTCCCCAGAAGCTCAAAGGAAGTCCCTGCTCTTCGGCCCAACTCTCCTTCCGCCAACGTTCGGCCCGCCATTTGAGATCAAGAGCCTTGCCGTATCCAACCCTGAAAATATCCTCGATAGGATATTGCCGGATCAGCATCGCCGCTCGGTCCGGTGACGGGTCGTTCCGGTCCGTCAGCTCGGCAAGTCCGATACTGACATATCCACAAACCTTTTTAACGACGGCCCGAAGCGCTTCGCGTTCTTGAATCGGCTGCCGGTCGGCCGAAACAACCCGATTGCAGAGCCCGGCGAACTCATTCTGAAGGCTTGCATGCCACTGCCAGTCACCCAGAAACTCCAGACCTCGGGCAAAAAGACTGTCCAAGGCCATTGTATTGAAAGGATAAAACGGCGCATCGCCCTCCTCCGGCATAGATCTGTCAGCATAACGCTTTTGCCGCCCTCTGAAAAAACCGTCGGTCGAAAGCGGTTGATATATGCCGACAGCCTCTTCAAAGGGCTTGAACCCCTTTTCATTCATCCGGATATTGCGCAGGCGATAGGCCTCCTCTTCATACTCCGCAGGAATCACAGTCTGGGATTCCATCAGGAGATGATAATAAAGGATGTGATCATCCGCCGCAATTCGGGAGAGGAGTGTCTCTAAAAAGGCATCCCTCTCCTCGATGGCGTCGGGCTTCCTCTCCAGATCGTAAAGGGTCTCATCAAACTTCACATACAACGTGTCGTCATAGGTGTGAAATCCCTCCCCGAAATCCGACGGATCCTGATCGTGTTCGCGAACAACCAACTGAATGTTTTTATAAAGATAGTATTCAATATCCGCCGCACGCTCTTCGGAAATCCATCTCACCAGCCGCTGGGGATCAGCCTTCATGAGGAGGCTGAGCCATCGGGTCCAGGTGGTCAGGGAAATCCGGTCTTTTTCCCATATGCTCATGTCCAGGATATATTCCCATTGCCGGTCAGACGCGAGACCCAGCAGCTCCAAGGCGTCTTCCATGCCGATATCGTGGATTAAAAAATAGAAATCCTCTTCACGGATGGAATGCACCAGGGCGGCAGGCTGAGGGCTCTCCAGAATGGCGTTTCGAGCGCTCTCCGGGGGCATGGCCAGAATTTCGAGACGTTGCTGTGCCAGCTCGCGAAGGCGGGTTTCAACTCTCTTGATCTCTTTGATTTCATTCATGGATCAATGGTACTCACGGGAAAAAACTTGTCAATACAGGCTTCAGACATACCGTTCCGCCCGGTAAGGAGCGAATTTGAGCAGCAGCAATATTCCCGGGACGGCCATCACGGTACAGAAAATGAAAAACCCCTCCCATCCCAGGCGTTCGGCTATAAATCCGGTAGGAGCCGCGGCCACGACTCTGGGGATTCCCATAAGGCTGCTGAGGAGGGCGTACTGGGTGGCCGTAAATTTTTTATTGGTGATGCTCGCCATGAAAGCGGCATAGGCGGCTGTTCCCATCCCGCCGCTCAGATTTTCGAAAACGATGACCCCCGACAAAGCCGGAATACTGTGGCCCACCCGGGCAAGCACCGCAAATCCCAAAATAGAGACCATTTGAAAAATGCCAAAGATCCAGAGAGAGCGATTGATGCCCAAACGAAGCATGATGATGCCCCCAACGAGACTACCACCGACGGTGGCCCAGAAGCCGAACAGTTTCACTACAGTGCCGATTTCTGTTTTGGTGAAACCCACATCCAGATAAAACGGCGTGGTCATAGCCAGGGCCATGGTGTCCCCAATCTTGTAGAAGAGGACAAAAGTCAGTATCCAGACGGCATTCTTCCTGCTGAAATACTCGATCAAGGGATCCACCACGGCGGACCTGAGGGTTTTGGGGGGGGCTTCGGCGACCTCCGGTTCCCGAGTCAGCAACGTCGTCAGAATGCCGGGAGCCATACAGGCAGCCATTATCCCATATACCAGGGAGAATGACACATAGTCGGCCATGATCAGCCCACCACCCGAGGCCAGCAGCATGCCGACCCGGTAGCCGTTGATATAAAGAGAGGAGCCCAGTCCCAGTTCATTGTCCGAGAGGTCCTCACGGCGATAGGCATCGACGACAATGTCCTGGGTGGCGCTAAAAAAGGTCACCCAGAATGCCGCGAAAGCCACCAACCAAGGGTGTGTCGCCGGCCGGGTCAAACCCAGTACGATCAGCGCCAGGGCCAAGGCTACCTGGGTCACCAGGAGCCATCCTCGGCGGCGCCCCAGAAAAGGCAGGCTGTAACGGTCCAGGAAGGGTGCCCATAAAAATTTGATCGTGTAGGGAAGTCCGACCAGCGCCATCAGTCCGATCACCGACAGATCAACCCCCTCTTCCTTCATCCATGCCTGCAACACGGTGATGGTCAACAGAAGCGGCATGCCGCAGGAAAACCCCATCAGAAAGGCCACCAGCATCCGCGGGCTGAAAACCATCTTAGCTATCGGCGCATTCAAATCGCTTTTCCCGGTGCTCATCTTTGAGGGTTCGTTGCATTACGAACAATCCGCATCCACACAACAAAGAAACCGGGTGAAACGCCCCCCGGTTTCCCTGTCACTCTCGGAAATTAGCGGAATCTTACTTTCCGGGACACTCCTTTCGGACTTCCGGATCGATGTTTTTGTTGCCGTACGCCTTGTTGAAATAATCACTGAATTCCCAGGAAAGCTTTAGTGCGCGCTTGTGGTAATCACTCTTTTCCGCCCAAGTGTGCTCCGGTGTCAAAATCTCCGCTGGAACGCCGGGACAGGATAGGGGGACATCCAGGTGAAAGAGAGTGTCTTTGCGGTATTCCACATCCTGCAGCTTTCCGTCCAATGCGGCGTCCACCATGGCCCGGGTCATGGTAATATCCATTCGTTGGCCTATGCCGTATGGGCCACCGCTCCATCCGGTGTTGATCAGGTAGACATTCGTCCGGTGCTCCCGCATTTTCAAACCGAGCAGATCGGAGTAGATATGGGGGAGACACGGCATGAACGGCTGACCGAAGAAGCGGGAGAAGGTGGATACTGGATCGACGATGCCGGTTTCGGTTCCGGCGAGTTTGCTGGTATACCCCATCAAGAACCAGAGCATGGCCTGGGCGGAATTCAGTCGGGACAGCGGTGGAATGACGCCGTTGGCGTCGGCCGTAAGAAAAATAATATTGCTCGGATGATTCCCGGTGGACGACGGCTTGATGTTGCTCAGGAAACGAAGGGGATAGGAGGCCCGGCTATTAGGCGTCAGACGGTCATCGCACAGATCGAAGCAGCCGTTCGGGTAGATCATGGCGTTTTCCACGATGGCGCCGTGGTTGAGATAGTCGTCCTCATGGAACACGGCCTGATAGATTTCCGGTTCTTTTTCGGGGTTGAGGTCGATGAGTTTGGCGTAGCATCCGTTCTCGAAATTGGCGATTCCGTTGTCGCTCCACCCGTGCTCGTCGTCCCCCAGAAGCGCACGGCCGGGAGCGGCCGAGAGGGTCGTTTTGCCGGTTCCCGACAAGCCTAGAAACAGACTCAGATCACCGCCGACGCTTTCATTAGCAGAACAATGGATGGGCAGGATATTTTCCAAGGGCAGGTAATAGTTCATCACTGTGAAAATCAATTTTTTCACGCTGCCGCCGTAAGCGGATCCATAAACCAGGCCCAATCGCTTCGAAAAATCCATGATGATCGCCATATGGGAAACCCGGCCGTTCTTGAGTTTTCTCAACCGTCCCTCATAGCGGGAGCCGTCGATCTTGTCGTAAGGCAAAACCACGAGGGTAAAGCCTTTTTCGGCGAAAATGCTGTTTTGAATATCGGCTGGAACCGCGCGGAACATGTTCAGCGTGAACAGCGCGGTAAGGGAGCGATCGGTGATCGTCTGTACGGGAAGGGCGTAGGCCGGGTCGGCGCCCACGACCCGGTCGGTGATGTAAAGCGTCTTTTTTTGTCCGAGAACGGTTAGAGCATCCTTCCAGAGCATGTCGAAGATCTCGGCGTCAATGGGAAGATTGTTGGGAGAATCCCAATCGATATTCCCGTCCGTGTCGGGACGACGAACAATCATGGTGTCCATGGGTGCACGACCCGTGGAATCGGCAGGGGTCCAGGTGGCCAGGCAACCGTTCGCCGCGACACAGGCTTCCTTTCGCGCAACGGCATCCCGTATCGCCGCTCTTCGGTCCGGATTTCGTCTTAAATCAACATGATTACGTAATATGTCGTCAAGCTGTTTTCTGTACGCCATCTCTCCCCGCCTTCACGATCAAATCGTTATCGTATGGTCATTTATTTACGGTTCCGTAAAAATCCGATGGTTGCATCGCGCACATCCACCGTCTGGACGCCACACCATGAGACCACCCTGTTTTTCGGAACTCAGAAGCCTTGATCTCGAACCTATTTCGGGACCGCATAAGCATCGTTTTTTTACGATTACACCTTTTACCGGGTCGACGAAGTATCGGCCCGACAACCGACCCTTTCAGGAGACGGCATGTGGATATCGATCCATTTCAATATTTTGTCGAATTCTTCACGGACCTCCATCAAGGCTTTTCCCCGGTGACTGACACGGTTTTTTTCCTCTCGGGTCAGCCGGGCGAAGGTTTTGCCCATGGGCGGATAATAGAACACCGGGTCATATCCGAATCCATTGACACCGTCAGGGGATTGGGTGATCTCGCCTTCGCACCGCCCCTCATAAGTCAGCGCCGGTCCGGAAGGGACCGCGATGGAAATGACGCATTCAAATGCCGCTTTTCGATTTGCCACGCCCTCGAGCTCCGCCAGCAGTTTTTCGCATCGTTCCCTATCGCTGAGATCCGCTCCTCCATATCGGGCGGAATGGATACCCGGTCTGCCGTCTAGAGCCGCAACTACGAGGCCCGAATCATCTGCAAGGGCCGGAAAGCCCAACACCCGGGCGGTGAAGCTTGCCTTTTTGTAGGCATTGTCGTCGAAGGTTTCGCCGTCTTCGTCGACTTCAGGAATCGGACCAAAGTCATTCAGATCCTTAATTTCTAACGAAAAATTATTGAGAAGGCCCCTGATTTCCGATGTTTTACCCGGGTTTCGGGTGGCAATGACAAGTATCCTTCGTTGGTCCACTTTGTATCCTCACACCATTCGGTGTTCACACTTATTACCTGTATTACCGGATGCATACGCCTGACTCTGCTATAGGGCGTCGCCCCCCCAAAAATGTTCGGAATATCCATGTCTGCACATCATTAACGATGACGGTGATTGAATGGGCGCCGTGCCCTCAAACAACGGATCTTACAGAGATCGAGTCCAACGCCAATATTGCATCAATCGAATTTTATAAATCATGGATTGGGCTTTGTAAAGTGTTTTCAACAACCTGTTCGGCTGAAAAAATTCTTTACACCCAAAGTGCGCTGAGATAAGAATTATAAATTGTCGTTTTTTGCGGCTTTGCAAAAAATTCAAGTTCATCGCGCGTGTTTTCTGAAAAATGCGATGAATTGTCATTCAGATAAACGTCAAGGCAACGCCAATCCATTTAAGTTGAAGGAAAGTGAAGATGCACAGATTATTGACCGATGAACCGGGCCTGAAAATGCTCCTCCTGGGCAACGACGCCATCGCCCGGGGAGCTATTGAGGCCGGGCTGGCTTTTGCCAGCACCTATCCCGGCACACCCTCTTCGGAAATTTCCGCCAATCTTTTCGAGATATCCCGGGAGACGGATCTCTATTTCGAATACAGCACCAACGAGAAGGTCGCCCTAGAGGTCGCGGCAGCAGCAGCCAACGCCAACGTCCGCGCCATGTGCATGATGAAGCACGTCGGTCTGAACGTCGCATCGGATGTGCTGATGACCCTCGCCTATATCGGTGTAAAAGCCGGCATGGTCATCGTGGTCGCTGACGATCCGTTCATGTTTTCAAGCCAAAACGAACAAGACACCCGTTACTACGCGAAACTCTCTGGGCTTCCAATGGTGGAACCTTCATCCGTCGAGGAGGCCAAGGAGATGGTCCCTTATGCATTCGACTTGTCGGAAACCTTGGGAGAACCCGTGATTTTTCGAACGACCACGCGGGTCAACCATTCTAACGGTGTCGTCACCCTCGGGCACCTGAAACCCCGTGTGCCCAACGGGGATTTCACCAAGAATCCTTTTCGATACGTTTGTGTGCCGGCTGTTTCCAGAAAACTTCATGTTCGCTTGCTGGAGAAGTTGGAACAGGCACGCGAGATCGCCGACACCTCAAAAATCAACACGATCGAAGGTAAAGGCTCCTGGGGCATTGTCTGCAACGGCGTCAGCTACAATTACGCCGTTGACGCCGTTGCAGCCCTGAACATCAAAAACAGGACCCAAATCCTGCGTCTGGGCTTCTCTCACCCGATGCCCCAAAACCTGGTCAAACGCTTTCTCAAGGGATGCGAGCGGGTTCTGGTCGTGGAGGAGGGCGAGCCTTACATGGAGGAATCCATCAAGGCCATGGCCCAGGAAGAGGGGTTGACCCTTCCCATACGCGGCAAGGGACAAAATCTTTTCTCACGTCTCTATGAATTTGATCCGGTAATGGTCCGTAAGGGCATTGCCGCCTGCTTCGACCTGCCTTTCACCACCCCCGCCCCTCCCGACCTGTCGGATCTCCCTGAAATCCCCCAGAGACCTCCGACACTCTGCGCCGGCTGCTCTCATCGTGCCACCTTCTATGCGGTGAAAAAAGCCGCGGAGGGACTCGACACCATCTACCCGTCGGATATCGGCTGCTATACCCTGGGGTTCCTGCCGCCTCTGTCCATGGCCGATTTCGTGGTCTGCATGGGCGCATCCGTCGGCACCGCTTGCGGTTTTTCCAAAGTGACAAAGAAAAAAGTGGTCGCTTTTATCGGGGATTCGACCTTTTTTCACTCGGGAATCCCCGGTCTCATCAACGCGGTTTTCAACAATCATAATTTTACCCTCGTCATTCTCGACAACGGTACCACAGCCATGACCGGACATCAGCCAAACCCCGGCGTGGATATGGAGAAATTGAATCTGGAAGGCTATGGCCGCATCTCTATCGAATCGATAGTGAAATCGTTGGGGGTTCAGCACGTGACGGTGATCAAGCCCTTCAAGGTCAAAAAGAGCATTGCGGCTGTCCGGGAAGCCATCGAATACAAGGGCGTATCCGTGATCATCTCCCAGGAAATGTGTTCCCTCTACGCCAAAGGGCTCAAGGAACTCAAGGATCGCGTCTTTTATGTCAGCGATAAATGCGTGAATCATCGGAAATGTATCGACGATCTGGCCTGTCCGGCTTTCTACATCAAAGACGATCGGATCCATATCGATCCCGATCTCTGCTGGGGATGCGCCGTCTGCGCCCAAATATGCCCAGAAAATGCTATTTTGCCGCTGAAAAAATGAGGTTGCCAGTATCGAAACGAGATCTTTTAACCATATTCTGAACTGCACGCATAAGGAATCAAGCCATATGGAGATCACAAGACTGATTATCGTTGCCGTGGGGGGCCAGGGAAACCTGCTTGCCTCCCGCGTCATCGGGGAAGCGGCGCTCTTATCGGAGGTTCCGGTCCGGATGAGTGAAATTCACGGCATGGCGCAACGGGGCGGGGTGGTCGAATCCGCCATTGTATTGGGCAATGCCCACAGCACGATCATCTCTGACGGAGAGGCCGACCTGTTGGTCGGCTTTGAGCCCTCGGAAACCCTTCGGGCACTGCCGAAATGCAGCGCAAACACGACGGTCATCACCAATCTTTCACCGTTGTCTCCATTCACCGTCACCACCGGCCAGGCAACCTATCCCGACCTCAAGCGGATCCAGGAATTGATTCAGGCCAAGACCGCTCGCATGATCGCTTTTGATGCAACGGCCCTTGCCAAACAGGCAGGAAGCGTTATGGCGGTGAACATGGTCCTTTTAGGCGCCATGGCCCAGACCGGTATTCTACCGATTTCGGTCGAAAACCTCAAGGAAGCGATTCGCACCAAGACCAAGAAAGCGTTCGTGGAAACCAATCTCAAGGCCTTCGATCTCGGATTTATCGCAGCCGGATAGAACCCCTTAGACGGACCGATTGACAATTCCAACTTTCATGGGGCGGTAGTGTTCAGCCATAAAAAAAGCCCGTTTCGGGAAGAAACGGGCTTTTTAATGTTGACGGCGGCGTCCTACTCTCCCACACAGTCGCCCATGCAGTACCATCGGCGCTAAGGAGCTTAACTTCCGTG